>Ga0193692_1000426_pt1 | contig 10514 bp, 7 predicted proteins | sample L3a1metaG_FD_144917 | JGI IMG/M metagenome (GOLD analysis project Ga0193692, IMG submission 144917) | Soil microbial communities from a riparian zone of the East river system, Colorado, United States - L3a1 | ecosystem: Environmental > Terrestrial > Soil > Riparian zone | place: USA: East River... | reverse complement strand
CTTAAGCCATTCGGTGTTCTGCAGTTACTTTTTGCCGCAAGCGGATCGAGCCGCATGCGCCACGATGGCCCCTGCTTGCTCCGGGCTGATTAAACCCTGCGCTGCGAATGCTTCAGCCGCATGGGCGACACTCGAAACGTATTGGCCATGGTTCTTCCACGTTCCCCCGGAAGCAGGGCCGCTGCATGGCGCGATTTGGTCAATGCTGCAGCCCTCGGCGTCCACAATGGCGCCAGCCGGCGTGCCCGGGCACAGATCCAAAGAGTCAGCAACTCCATCTGCGTCTGCATCGGTTTCGCCTGACAGAGAAAACGCTGCGTTAAACGGTCCCTGGCTCGTGATGTCGGTTCCGATGGCGCCAGCGCGTCATTGCGAATCCAGGTTTGCCGGTCGGCAGCGAAAGGAGTGCCGGGAGCGACAATCGGTTTAGGCGCGGAAAGCCACAGAAAATCGCCGTTGTCCAAAAGCACCTCCGGGCGGAAGAAATAATTATCGGCGGGAAGCGAGATCGGTGGATTGAAACGCACCGTGATCGTTACTTCTTGTCCGGTTACTGCGCCTTCGCCATTAGTTCTTTGACCGGGCTTCTTGTTAATCCCGTTTACGACGGAGTTCGACGCGGTGAAGCTGGGACTCACGAGCGTTGCGGTGAAAGACAGGCTGCCGTTGGCGCTGTCGCGCGTTGCCGAGACAATTTCAACATCTGATGGCGAATTGGTTCGGGTCGGGACGTTACCGGACAGCGGGAATGCAGTGTCGAAGGGAAAAACGTGATACACTTCGACCTCGACCTGCCCGATGCTGGACAGGGCCGCCCCGGAGGGAATGAGGCCGGTGAAGGTCGCTTCGTTGAGCACGATTGAATTCGTGACAATAAAGTCGTCGGCGGTTTCGGTTTGCAGCTTCCCGGCAGTGGAAGGCCGCGAGAGGGTTGCGATTTTTCCGTCCGGGTCGCCCGTGGAAAAGAAGAAGGGAGCGGCTGACGCGTGACAGGCCACCAGGAAGGAAGCCAGCGCGCCGAGCGCGGCATTCTTAGTGGAAAAGGCAGCCTGGATGCAGCGCACGGGCCGACGTACGGACGCTTTGTTTGTGTTCTTTGTTTTGTCCGATGTATACTTCATAGGTTGTTTGCAGTTTGCTTATGTCCGCGGATCTGACTGGAGTGACGTATCTTCATCGGTCGCGCCCGCCCCGACAATGATACCGCCGCTCCATACGAATCAGATTGCGCACTTGGGTACTTGTGAGAGACGGGAACGGAATTGGTTCCTGAGTTCAGGCGGTAGGTTCCGGCTGTGGGTCTTTGGTCCCAGCACGTGATGATCCTGCGCATTTCATGCGAGCACATTTCGACAACCTAATGAGGTCAAAGCTCCGTTAGGAGCGCCATGTGTATAGAAAACCGCGGCCCCCCATTTAAACGCAAGCTCCGTAGGAGCGGCATGAAAGAAGCCGGCGATCTGCGAAGAGTCGTAGCGCCGCCCGGGATCGCCAGCGCACATGCCGCTCCTACGGAGCTTGAGTGTGCTTTCGATGGCAACGAACTATAGACATGGCGCTCCTAGCGGAGCTTTTCCTCGTCGAGCTGTTTGAAAGAGCCTCGTTACCTCGGCTGCTACGGTGTTCACTCTGTTTGTTCGGCGAGCAGCGTCTTGATGTCGGCCAGCACCAATCGGATGTCCAGAGTGGAAGAACTGTAGATGTTGCGGATATTGCCGTCCCGGTCTATGAGGAAGACGCGCAAAACGTGGTTGAGCGGGCCCGCAGGGTTGAGTGAATTCTCTCTTCGATCGACCGCCTGGCCGTACGCGTCGAGTATGGGCTTTAGCTTCTCTTGCGAGGCGCTGGTGAGAAAACGCCATTCAGCGCCGGGTACTCCGGTATCTGCAAGCGCGGAGTAGGCCGCCATGCGCTCGGGAGTGTCGGCGGCAGGATCGAAGCTGATGCTCACGAGGCGCAAGGCTTTCGCAAGCGCCGCGTCCCGTTCGCTGGCGCGGCGGAGTTGCAGCAACACGCCCGTGGCCATCGGGCATGCCTTCGGTGCGGCACAGCGAGTGTAAATGAAGCTCATCACGGTGATGCGACCGCGAGTGAGCTCACGCAGGCGTAGCGCGTGACCGCTGGAATCAAGCACTTCACCGTCGGCTGCCGGTTTCACAACGGGCAGCTTGTACGTGCCTGCTGGAGGGGCATTATAATCGTGCTCCGCCGAGCGCTCCAGGTCCGTAGCCCACGAGCACGCAGCGAGGAAGACGAGGATGAGGACGATTGGTCTCAAATCAGCCCCCAATTTTGGTGCTGCCGAACAGCATGTGATGAGGGCGGCCGAGTTTGAGCGCGGTGAAATCCAGCGCGAACGCGGGTGTCAGTTCCTTGCCGTCCCATTTATACGCCCGGACGAACTGTTCATTGTCTTTGCCGGACTTGTCCCAATGCGCAAGCAGCGAACTGCTGAAGTACAGCCGCTTGCCGTCCCAACTTTGAGAAACCATGTTAAGCTGCCGCCCGATTATGCGTTCGTAGATCTGATTCGGATGATGGGGAGCCGAGACGTCGAACACGCGCACTTTGCCGTCGCCGAAACAGTCCACGAACAGCGTTTTGTCGTCCGCGCTCAGGCTAATATCCGCAGGCAACACACCGCCCTCTGGTCCGATACGCGCAACTTCTTTCACTTGCCATTCGCCCGCGGAATCTTCGTAACAAAGCCAAAGCTTCGAGGTCAGGGCAGAAGCAGTGAAGGCGTAATTGTGGGTTTCACCCCACGCCCACCGGATTTCGAGTGGAGTCCCCGGCACCTGAAACACTTTCGTGGGTTGCCGCGTATGGAAGTTCCAAATCGTCATTGAGTTTCCGAATTCCTTCATCGCATTCGCATCCTTGGCCAGGTCGCCGAAGTCGCGCGTGTAGTTTTTCCATCCCGTGAAAGACGTGGTGAGCAGCACATTTTTTCGGGGCAGCACGCGCGCGTCGTAACAGTAGCCATCGGCGAATTCCGCCCCGGCGATGCCCGGCGTTTCCTTTGTCGGCAACCAATGCGTGGCGATGTAATCGCCTTCGTTGTTGAACTCGACGAGGGCGGTGCGTCCACCGTGATCCTTCGCGTTTGAAAGACACGGAACGAGCACGCGTCCTGGCAGAGCGTAGACGCCGTGGGGCCCCACCGCGCCGCCGGTAACTTTCTCAAAGTCAGCAATCGTTTTAACGTAGCGGGGTTTGGCCGGCTCCGTATGGACATCGAAAATGAAGATTTTGCTGGTCTCGAGGCCGCAGAGCCAGAGTTGACGCCGATCATCGGTGAATCCGCCGTGGTGTGCCTCGTGACGGCCACCGACCGAATGGCTGTGGATGATCTTTCCGTAATTGGTCGAGCCGGGTTTCACATCAATCGTGACGAGCTTGTCCGAGCCGTCGCCGACGCCTTCATCTCCCAGGGTCCAGACATAAACGAATTCCTCCTGGCCCTCGATCCGGGCAAGATAAGGCGAGGAACAGGTTTCGTCTGCGTGCAGGGCGCCCACTGTCGCGAAAAGGGCGAGCGCTATCGCTGCGGCCCGGAAGCGGCGAGTCTTCAAAAAGGACAGGTATAATTTCGTGCGTTTCATTATTTTTGTTTCGTTAAGGTTTTGGAGGTTTCGGTCAGGGATGTTCCCGACAGCCATTCCTTCGTAAAGCAGCGGCAGAGATTACAGCCCAGGAGAACTGCTCAGGCGCTCAAAGCGGCTCGGACCTCATCCAGGAATTTCCTGGCGGTAAACGGCTTCTGAAGAAAACGAAGAGGCTGAACTTCGGCACACGATATGTCGCTCTGGCTCAGACCGCTGGCGACGAGAATTCGCAGCGCTGGATGCGCCAGCAGGCAACGTTGGATAAACCAGCCAGGAGGCATCGCGTGCCCCACGTAATCCATGATGAGGAGGTCGGGAACCTCATCGTCGGCGATCAAGGCTTGAAGGGCCTCAGAACGGCTGCTGAACGCCCGCACGACATGGCCTGTTCCTTTCAGAAAGATAGTGTACAAATCCGTTAACCCCTCATCGTCATCCACCAGATAGATTACCGATGCATGTGTGGGCCCCTCCGCGGTGGGCATCAGCGAGTTGCGGGCAATCGGTGTCTCAAGGGTGTTGTCACGAGTTCTCATACAGGTCATTCCATTGTGCGCGTTTTCGGGCTGCGCTTACGTCTCCGATTTGCGTTGGAATGAGTGAGGACCCACCTCTCCAAACCAATCAGAATCGCATTCTGTGGATGGGAGGGATGGAGGAGACACTTAGTTCCGGATATGGGGCTTTAGTGCCAGCAAGCGGGTGGGTGGGCGTTCCCCGCTAAAGCCTGGTGCAACAGTCCACTCTTCGGATCTTTGTCGGAAACTTTGTCGAACGAGTGGAAATTTCGACAAAGGTTCCGACAAAGTTTGCGACAAAGGCAGAAAAGGCAGACCAGGAGGCCTGAATCCGCTAATGCGGTTGGGAACTTAGGATTTCGAGGGCGCGGAGGCTGGCGGCGCCGCGCGTTTCGACGCCGAATTTTTCAAAGATTTCCTGGACGTACTTTTTGACCGTGGACTCAGTGATGCCCAAAATAACCGCGATATCGGAATTGGTTTTGCCCTGGGCCAGCCACAGCAGGGACTCGGAAGCGCGCGGTGTGAGCCCCAGTTTGACGAAAGGCTCCGCCGAGGAAAAGTCAGGCTTGAATTGGCCGGCCTGCCGTTGAGCGCGCGACAACCGGGCTTCGATGGCCCGAACAAGTTCGTTATTGGCCACCGGCTTCGTGAGGTAATCGTCGGCCCCCAGGTTCATCCCGCTGCGAAGATCGTCCTTCTCACCCTTGGCCGTAAGAAAGATGAAAGGGATGCGAGCCAGTTCGACATCTTCCTGGAGCGCGCGAAGCACCCCGAACCCATCAAGTTCCGGCATCATGACATCACACAGAATCAGGTCGGGCCGTTCGCGCCGGGCGAGGGCGACTCCTTCGCGACCGTTTTGAGCCGTGATGGGCTCGTATTCGGTCAGGCGAAGCAGCGTGGCGATATTGCGCCGCATCTCCGGTTCATCTTCGATGACAAGAATTCGTTTCATATGGAAAGGGGATTGAGGGAGGAGTCACCGTTGAGCGTGAGTTGTTGAAAAAGCGGCAGGCGCAGAGTCACCGTGGTGCCATGGCCAAGCCGGCTCCTGACCGCAATCGTGCCGCGGTGAAGATCCAGACAACGTTTGACCACCAGCAGGCCCAGGCCGGTGCCAGGGCGCGGGCCGACGTTGCTGCCCCTCTGGAAAGCGGAGAACAACTGCGTTTGGTCGCTCTCAGAAATCCCGATGCCCTGGTCTTGCACGACGCAGACCGCATCCCCTCCGGCCTGTTCAATGACGACCCGCACCGGAGAGCCAGGCTCCGAATATTTCACGGCGTTACTCAACAGGTTGGTGAAGATATGTCCCAACAGACGTTCGTCGCCCTGCGCGCTCGGAAGCGGACCGGTGTACAATTCGATCGGAGAGCAGAAATTTGTAGCGGACAGAACCTCGTCCACGACGCGGGTGCAAAACCCATGCAGGTCGAGGGCGTTGGGCTGAAAATCGAGTTTGCCGGCATCCAGCCGGCTGAGAATCAGGATCTCCTCCATCATGCCCGCCATTCGGCGGACGTTTCTGGTGATGGACTCGAGCTGTTCTTCGCGTTCGTTGGGGTGAAGCTTTTGAAAGAAATCCCGCAGCAACTCGGCGGAGGACTGGATAATGCCGAGGGGCGTGCGGAATTCATGAGAAACCATCGAAACAAAATTGCTTTTGAGCTGGCTTAGCTCCTTTTCCCGTTCAAGCGTTTTGAGCAACTCCTCCTCCGCGCGTTTTCTTTGAGTTATATCCAGCGCTAGTGAAAGAATTTCGGCGGAAAGGAGAATCGTAAAGGATTCGCCGCGGCGGTTGCGCCAGCGGCATTCTCTTTGGCGGATCGAGCCGCCTTTGAGCATTTCCTCCCATGCTCGGTCGCGTTCAACCTCCTCTTCCCACATTCCGAACTCGGCGGATGTGCGCCCCAGCACTTCGTCCCTGGAGTAACCGAGACGATTGACGAAAGCGTCGTTGGCCCAAACATATCTCCGGTCGCTCAGCCGAAGAATATTGATAAAAACCGGACTGGCCTGAAAGGCGACGTTGAAGCGCGCTTCGCTTTCGCGAAGCCGCGCCTCGCTGGCCCGCAGCTCCATCTCGACTTGCTTGCGCTGGGAGATGTCCAGCGCCAGGGAGAGCACGTGCGGCTCATTATCCAGGGTAATCTTCTCCGCCGAAAGCAGGATGGTGAAGGGCTCGCCGCGGCGGTTGAGCCAGCGGCACTCGCGTTGGCGTATGGAGCCGATTTCGTGTAAATCCTTCCAAACCACGTCGCGTTCGGCCATGTCTTCCCAGATGTTCAACTCGGCAGAACTGCACCCAAGGACCTCCTCTCGCGAATAGCCGAGCCAATTCACCAAAGCGTCGTTCGCGAGGACATATTTTTCGTTGCTCATCCTGAAGATGCTGATGAAGACCGGGCTGGCCTGGAAGGCGACACTGAACCGCGCTTCGCTTTCGCGCAACCGCGCTTCACTCGCCCGCAGTTCCGCTTCGGCTTGTTTGCGTTCGGTGATGTCCAACGCCAGCGTGAGAAGGTGCGGCACGTTGTTGAGTTGAATACGCTCGGCGGAAAGCAGCATCGTGAATCGCCTGCCGTCCCGATTGCGAAAGCGGCACTCCGACTGCCGGACGGAACCGGTGCGCCGGGCCTGTTCCCAAAATGCCTGCCGATCCTCCTGACTTTCCCACACGCTCAGCTCGGCCGTGTTTCGTCCAATGATTTCGTCGCGACGGTAACCCGCCCAATTGACGAAAGCATCGTTGGCCAGCACAAAGCGGCCATCGCTCATTCGCGCGACCGCAATAAAGATCGGGCTGGCCTGAAAGGCTGCGCTAAACCGCGCTTCGCTTTCGGCCAGGGCGGTTTGGGCGCGTTTGCGTTCAATGCCCAAAGCCACGGAATCGGCGATCGAGCGCAGGGTTTCGAGGATGTTGCAGGCAAGCGGCTGCCGAGCGAACAAAGCGAGCACGCCCAGCACACGGTTTTCCAGCAGCAGCGGATACCCGGCAAAGGCGACCATACCCTCCCGCACCGCCCAGTCATGGTCGCTAACGCGCGGATCGGACTGGACGGAATTGGTCAGCAACGGTTGCTGCTGCTGCGCGATCCAGCCAATTTTATACTCACCCAGCCTGACGCGGGAATGCGGTCCGTCCAAATGCGTGTAGCAGCCGGCGCTGCCCTGGAGTTCGAGGGTTTGGGTTGTTTCGTTAAGCGTCCAGATCCGAACGAAAGCGACATCCAGGTGCCGGTTTACCAACTCGCAACAATGCTGCAGCATCGGTTGGAGCTCAGTGACGGCGTTGAGGGCGACGGCCACTTCGGCGTTGAGTGTGGACATCCGCACCCGTTCCTTCAGAGATTCCTCCGCTCGAGTCCGCTGCTCGATTTCGCGGTGCAGTTCCTGGTTGGCCTGACGGAGCGCTGTCTCGGCCTGCTTTCGTTCGGTGATATCCGTGATCAGGGCCTGGATGACCTGGCGACCGCTCCATTGAATGCGCGTCAGCGCGACTTCCAGCGGAATTTCGTTACCATCGGGATCAGTCGCCATCCATTCGAAACGCGCGCTGCCCTTGACCATGCACTCTTCGATGTTCCTTGTGCCCACCACGTCGGAGCTTTCGCCATTGGGCTGGAATGGCGGCGCCAGCGCTCGGGGATTTTGGCCGATCAGTTCGTCCGCCCTTTGGCGTCGCATGATACGCACCGCGGCCGGATTGACCTCCAACAGCGCGTTTTCATCGTGGAGGACGACCCCATGGCTGGACCCCTCAAACAGCGCCCGGAATTTCGCCTCGGATTCGCGCAACGCGTTCTCGGCGCGTTTGCGTTCCGTATTGTCAATGATGCTGGCGCGAATCAGGTTCTGCCCTTCCGCGGGCAAAGGCAACAGCCGCACCTCCGTGGGTATCAAGCGCCCGTTGGGTTGCCGGTGGATCCATTCGAAGACAGACGTGCCGCCAGCGAGCGCTTCCTGCATTTTTTCACGCGCCAATTCGCCCGAGTCCTGGCCGCCAGGTTGAAACCTGGGACTGACGTCTGCCGGGGTCAACTCGGTGAGTTTCTCCATCGGCACCCCGTAGAGATTGCAAGCGTGCTGATTCCCAAACAAAAACCGTCCGCTCACCCCGTCGAAAACCACGATCGCTTCCGGGGCATGCTCGACCAGGGCGCGAAAGCGCGCTTCGCTGGTGCTGAGCGATGCCGTTCGCTCGGCCACCCGCCGCTCGAGGGATTGGTTCAGTTCCAGGAGTTCGCGCTCGGCCTTCTTGCGCTCGCTGATGTTCCGGGAAATAACCACCAGCACGGTTTTTCCGTTCATCTCGACGGCCGTCGCGGAGCACTCGATCGGAACGTCCCGCCCATCGAGCCGCCGCATCATCCATTCGAAAAAATGCGTTCGTTGCCGCTGGACGATCTCAATAACTTCCGCCTTCCTTTCCGAAGTCTTCGAACCATCCGACTGAACTGGCGGCGAGAGGTCCTCGGGACTTGCGCCCAGCACCTGCTGCTTGTCCTTCGCGCCAACCAGTTCGACGGCCACGCGGTTGCAATCCATCAGGACCAACGTTTGCGGCTCGCGCAACTCAAACAGCCAAATGGCGTCCGAGCTACTTTCGAACAGGCTTTCGAACACGGAATCACTGTGCCTGAGCGACGGTCGGGCGGCACTGGTCCTTTCGTCCCGGTCTGTGGCAGATGGCTTCATGGCTTGAAACGGGCCGCGAGTGCTTCTTGCATCCAGCTCCCCTTAAATGATGGAACTCCGATGCAAATTAGTCGCTTGAATAACAACTATAATTGGATTCCGGTCCCGCTGGCAAATACAACCACAACCCCAACCGGGCGGGCGGCTTGAAATCGCCAGCATTACAACGTCCGTAACCCGGTCGTAACAGTCAACAGTCTTGCCATTCAAGACGTGATAAGGCCAACTAGCGAAATTCTGTGAAACGTTCAGGATTCTTTTTCGTGATGGCTCTGGCGGCGGTAGCCGCTGGCGCCGATAATCCAGCCCAACCTACCCAACTCGTGGGTGAAGTGGCTCCCGAGGTCTACGCCACCCCGGTAAACCAGATGCTTACCCCGGCGGGGGCGCAGGTGGAACTGCCTGGGCTACGGCCTCAGGCGCTCGCTTTAAGCCCGGATGGACGCTGGCTGGCAGTATCGGGAAAGACGCCCGAGTTGCTGCTGATCCCGATTCCATTGGGCGAGAAGGTCCAGCGGGTCCCCTTTTCCGCAGCCCCGGCCGAAGACGCGGCTTTAACGAACGCGCCCCCGCTCATTCTCGATCCTGACCGGCATGGGCAGTTGAGTTTCACGGGGCTGATTTTTTCGCCGGACGGTTCCCGCATCTACCTTTCGAGCGTCGCAGGCTTTATCAAAGTGTTCAAAGTGGACGCCTCGGGCACAGTCTCACCACTGCCAACCCTGACGCTGCCACCCGCCAACGCGCCCCGGCGCGAGAAGGAAATACCCGCCGGGCTGGCGCTTTCCGCAGATGGCAAAATTCTCTACGTGGCCCTGAATCTCTCGAATCGCCTGGCGGAAATGGACGCAGCGACGGGCACTCTCCTGCGGCTTTGGGATGTTGGTGTCGCGCCTTACGATGTCGTGCTGACATCGAAAAAAGTCTATGTAAGTAACTGGGGCGGCCGCAGGCCCGAGAAGGGCGATCTGACGGGCCCGGCAGGGCGAGGAACGGTCGTCCGCGTGGACCCGGTCCGGCACATCGCCAGTGAAGGTTCGGTTTCGGTGATAGACCTGGCCTCGGGCCGGCTGGTCTCGGAGATACTCACCGGATTGCATGCGAGCGCGATGGCGCTTTCCCCGGATGGCAAATACGTCGTGGTTGCCAATGCTGGCAGCGACACGTTGTCAGTCATAGATACGCGGAAGGACGAAATCGCGGAGACCATCTGGGCGCGGCAAGGTCCCGCTGATTTGTTGGGCGCAAGCCCCAACGCGCTGACGTTCGACCCTTCGGGCGATAAACTGTACGTCTGCAACGGAACCCAAAACGCAGTCGCAATCTTCGATTTCTCGCCAGGCCGCTCAAAGTTGCTTGGTCTGGTTCCGGTAGGTTGGTTTCCGGGCGCAGTGGTTTTCGATCGGAAACGCAACGCCGTCTATGTGGCCAATATCAAAGGCACTGGCGCCGCAAAACGGTCCGAGACCGGCGCGGCCAAATTCAATTCCAAACAATACCGCGGCACCCTTTCGCTCTTTCCTGTTCCCTCGAAATCGCAGTTGGCAGAGCACACGCGCGTCGCGCTGCGGAATTTACGCTATCCAATGCTAGCGGCGGCGCGGCTGGCCGCGCGGCCAGGCCAGCCGCCGGTTCCGGTGCCGGAGCGCGTGGGCGAACCGAGCCACTTCAAACACGTTGTGTATCT
>Ga0193692_1000425_pt1 | contig 10521 bp, 11 predicted proteins | sample L3a1metaG_FD_144917 | JGI IMG/M metagenome (GOLD analysis project Ga0193692, IMG submission 144917) | Soil microbial communities from a riparian zone of the East river system, Colorado, United States - L3a1 | ecosystem: Environmental > Terrestrial > Soil > Riparian zone | place: USA: East River... | reverse complement strand
TTATTGGGATGATGAAAAAGAACCATCAATAGAGGTTCCTGTCGGCGATTTTTTTGGCGCAGGATGGGGCGGCTATTCTAATCTCAATTCTTTAGCCGTTACAATTAATCCCGGCAGTGCATTTAATTGTTATTGGGTAATGCCATTCAGAAAAAAGTGCAAGATCACCATGACAAATATCAATGTAGAGAACATGACATTATATTACCAGGTTGATTATACTTTGACAACTGTACCGGATGATGCCGCCTATTTTCATGCACAATACAGAAGAAGCAACCAGGTTAAAGATGGCATTTGCACTCTCATCGATAATATTGAAGGCAAAGGACAATATGTTGGAACTTATCTGGCGTGGGGTGTACATAATAATGGATGGTGGGGCGAAGGCGAGATAAAATTTTTTATGGATGACGATACAAAGTTCCCGACGATCAATGGGACAGGCACCGAAGATTATTTTTGCGGCTCTTATGATTTTGATACAAGAAAGAAAAATGCAGCCGGTATTGATGTTGTTGATTATACAGAATTTTCAACAGCCTATGCTGGCTTACATCATGTGGTGGATGGTGATGGCCATTACAATGTAATGCAACGTTTCGGTATGTATAGATGGCATATAATGGATCCTATTCGTTTTGAAAAAAAATTAAAAATTACTATACAGGATCTTGGTTGGAGAAGCGGGGGACGGTACCTTGTTCAGCAATCCGATATCAGTTCAGTTGTATTTTGGTATCAAACAGAACCACATCACAGTTTTCCGACACTGCCGTCAAAAAATGAATTAGAAGTAAATTGATAGATAAAACTGTATTTGTTTAGCCTTAGATCAAACAGCTTGCAGTACACATTCTTTGTATATGCCCGATTCAAAATGCCCGGTTTGAGCTTTTAATTGATCCATGAATTCTGTACTATCATCATTTCCAACAAAAAATTCAAGGATATAATCATAGCTACTACTTTCAAAATATGCTTTGTAAATATTTAGAAAGCGATAATGTAAAAGCTTACGACAGGAATTCATGTCTGTTTCATATCCATTCATGAAAACAAACACTTTGCTTTCATTTGTTTTTGAATTATGATTGCATTGTATCTGCAAAGGGGTATATCCGCCTAACTGACGTATCCTCATTTCAACTTCCGGGAAATGTGCCGATCTTCTTTCTTTTTTGAAAACAAATTTAAATTCATCCTTATAACACGAATGCTGTGATAAATATTTTGCTTTCTTTTTATTACCGGTTTCCTGTTGAAGTTTTATTTTCTGAATCTTCTTCATTTCTTTTGAATATTGATCCCATTGAGAAATAAATTCATTGTTATCTCCCATGGTCTCAAAAAAAACAAACTGAACGATGATCTCATTTTCCATTGTAAATAAATTGTTCTTTATCACTGTAATGTAACCTTAATTACTGACGTGGAAACGATAATGTTTGAAAGCACATACAATTAAGAATTCAATTAAGATATATTGACACGTCAATTCCTTCATCTGGTTGTCTTTACCTATTAAGCAAATTTTGTGTTATTTAGTAGCATGCTTGTTATGATTCAAAGGAAATTCATATCTTAAACCCCTATTTAAAATTATTTCCATGAATAATTCCCGTAGAACATTTATAAAAAGATCAGCACTTGCATTAGCAGGCAGTTCTTTATTATCAAGAGTTTCATTTGCCAACACGAATATGAAAGATAACGAACTGGTGGGTATTCAACTTTATTCGGTAAGAGCCGATATGGGTAAAGATCCATTGGGAACTTTGAAACAATTAGCCGCAATGGGCTATAAACATGTTGAGCATGCTAACTATGTGGACAGGAAATTTTACGGATATACTCCAACAGAGTTCAAAAAAATATTAGATGACCTTGGAATAAAAATGCCGAGTGGGCATACGGTATTAGGTTCACAACATTGGGATGCTGCAAAAAAAGAATTTACTGACTCGTGGAAATATACAGTGGAAGACGCAGCAACAATGGGACAGCAATATGTTATCAGCCCATCCCTTAACCCGGCGCTAAGAAAAGATAAAGATGGTCTTTTAAGCTTTATGGAAGTGTTTAACAAAAGCGGTGAGCTTTGCAAAAAATCAGGAATGAAATTCGGTTATCATAATCATGATTTTGAATTCAGTGAAAGTCTCGGTGGTGAAATGCTTTATGATATCATGATGAAAAACACAGATGCAAAATTGGTTATTCAACAATTGGATATTGGTAATTTGTACAATGGAGGCGCCAACGCAGCTGAGATCGTAAAAAAATATCCCGGCCGTTTTTCATCACTTCATGTAAAGGATGAAATAAAAGCAAGTGAAGGCAATGAAAAATATGAAAGCACTATTCTTGGCGCCGGTATAGTAAATACGAAAGATGTAATTGACATGGTAAGAAAAAATTCAAAAAATGTTCATTACATCATCGAGCAGGAATCATACCAGGGAAAGACACCGCTTGATTGTGCCAAAGAAGACCTGGCGATAATGAAGAAGTGGGGCTATTGATTTTAATAATTTGTTTTAAAACGCTAAGCTTTAATAAAGTTTAGCGTTTTTTATTTTATGCATCCATAGAATCATACACTGTTACTTTCGTCCAAAGTGCGGAACATTCCTCAACAAATTTTAAATGAACAGGATCTGTTTGATAACTGTCCTGGTCGGCGGCATTATCAAAAAATAATAACCAGCTTACATCATAAGAACTATCGATCACATCACGGCGGGTAGCAGCAGCCTGACCGATATAAAAATTCTTGATCGTACTGACTTTTGAAAGTTTTTTCAATCCCTCGATCAATTTGGCTTTATCTTCCTTATTGCCGGAATTCTTTAACCAGAAATAAACATGGTGTATAAACATTCCTTTTTTTTGAGCGAAGATAATGTTTGACCTCAATAGGGATGCAAATGGAGCAATCAAACCCATAGTGCCAAGAAAACCGCGGCGGGAAGATATTTTCATAACAGTTAATTTTTTCCGAACTTAAAGGTTCTTCAGAAAATAAAAAAGCCTGAAGCGCCTAAGATGAAAAAGAATTCTATTCTCCCCATTGCTGCTATCTTGCTTATGCTCCTCGGTATTTATATGGTCTATCTTGGAACAAAAGGGAAAATTTTGCCTCCAACTATTACGGGCATTGGTTTTATGATCATTGCAATAGCTTTTTTGGGGATTAAGAAATAAGTAAACGGCTGTTCATAAACCCGGGTTATCACCACCTGTTTAAAATAATATTCACCTTTTGTATAATTTTCACATTTTAGGCGAATTTTTTGTCTTAATTTTTGACGGTGAAAAAACTTCTGGCACTTAGTTTTTTGTTTAGTATGCTCATTTTTCAATGCGCCGGTCAGGATGTGAGCGGTTATTGGAAGGGCACACTCAACATGAGAGGATGTTTTCCCGAAAATAATATTGAACTCCAGATAGACGCAAAAGGTAACATCCTTGTCGGCGGCTCATACCATTACCAGGATATTGATAATTATGTAAAGAAAAAATTCAGGGGAACATTTGACCGTGCATCAAAAAAACTTATACTGCAGGAAGGCATCGTAACAACTTATCATATCCCACAACGCTGTGTTATCTGTGTCAAAAATTTTGAGCTTACTTATTACCGGGAAGGAAACAAGGAAATGCTGAAAGGTTATTGGTCGGGCAATGTTTTGAATACATTGCAGAGTTGTGATGGCGGTTCTATTATTTTAACGCGGACGAGAGAATCAGCATTTAAAGAAATTCCGGAAATAGAAGTTGATACAGGCACCATTCGTCTCGACTTTTATGACAATGCTCAAATTGATGGCGATTCAATAACCGTCCTTGTAGATAAACAAGTCGTAATGACTCATCAAAGATTAGGTGCGAAACCACTGACCACTTATGTTAGAATAGATCTCAATAATACATTTCATGAAATAGAAATGGTTGCAGAAAATCTCGGTAGCATTCCTCCCAATACAGCCATTCTTATTATTACTGCAGGCAAGAATCGTCACTTATTAACATTAAGTTCTTCAGAAGTTAAAAGTGCAAGAGTCAGGATAGTGTATGATGGAGAAATAACAAAAGGTGGTCAAACTGTTGCCGCTTTATTAAAGAAGGAGCCTGATCAGTAACATTCAGAGTTAATCACATTCTTTTCACACACTTTCATTTACGGCTATCTTATCGTTCAAAGCCGACGGGTATTAAGTAGTTTTACAATGATCAAAATACCTAACCTATGCTCAATAACCATTTTACCCGCCGTGTTTTCTTGTATGCTTGTTTCTGTGTTTCTGTGAATTTTTTATGGGCGCAGAATAGTCTTAAGCTTAAATACAATAACTCTACTGTTTATACTGGCATTGAAGTAGGATCAAAAGGTGTGAAGATGAGCATGGTGGAACTTGGCAAAAATGCTCAATCCAATGGCAGCTTTAATATCTTAAAAGATACTTCTGTCAATACTGATTTTATTTCATTTAACGAGTCAACATTCTCTGCCACTCTAAATGCTCTATGTGGTTTATATGCAACTGCACAGAAAGATTATAAAATTCCAGACAAAAGAATTTTTACGGCTATCAGCAGCGGCGTTAAAATGCAGGCTGAAAAAGATGAAAAAACAGAAATGATAAAAAAACTGATCGATTCATTTAAGATAAGGATCAATGACCAGTCAAGAACAGTTGCTGTAATAGATGTAAAACAAGAAGCCCTGCTTTCGCATCTTGGCATAGTACCTGAATCAAGAAGATATTCAACTTTTCTTATTGACATTGGAAGTGGTAACACTAAAGGCGGATACTTTCCTTATGGCAACACGAAAGATTTTTATTTGTTTCAATTGAATTGGGGAACAAAAAGTATGTCGAATGCTGCCGAAAAAAGAATGGAAGAAGATAAAAGCATGGGCAATTATCAAAAACAACTTACCCGTACTTTATCACAAGCTGAAAATTCTGATATTATTTATGCGGTGAATGCCAGCGGTGCATACCCGTTAAGTGATTATATCGCATTCAGCGGTGGTGCTGCGTGGGCGGCTGCTAATTTAATGCATCCTGAGATGGTTGATAACGCCGTTATATCAGTTACTTTTGAAGAAGTAGTAAAGTATTATGAAAAGCTTTACACCAGTTTCTCAAACTATTCACCAGAAAATCTTGCACAGGTTTCCGAAGACAAAACTGAAAAAGCAGCGATCATGAAAGCAGCAAAAACTGTACATGGCGTATTTGATCAAAAATCTTTGATGGCCGGCACAGGTATGTTGCTAAAAATAATGAGGCAGTTTTCTTCTATCTATGAAACAAAGCAATTTTATCTTGTAAAGAATGGACAGGTTGGTTGGATATCCGCTTATGTTGATCAAAGCCAGCAGGGAATAACAGCTACTAAATAATTTTCCTTATACACTAACTACTGATCCATTCCCATACGGAGTGGATTTTTGCATGCAGAATAGTTTGAAAGATCACGATCCTGTCACATACTCCACTCCTGCTTCAGAATGAATTTTTGCTGTATCAAAAATTGGAATAGTACAATCTCCTGGTTTAATTAAAATTGGTATCTCCGTACAACCTCCAATAATTCCTTCTGCACCCCTCTCTTTAAGTTTTGAAATTATATTCAGATAATTTGCCTTTGCTTCTGCAGTAAAAATATTTTTACTAAACTCATTGTAGATAGTATAGTTTATGTATTCAACATCTTCCTGGTCAGGAATAATGGTCTCAATACCGAACCTGGCAAGATGATCAGTATAAAACCCAAGTTGCATTGTATAACGGGTTCCTAACAATCCAACTTTTTTTAATCCATTTTTCAGTATAGCTTTTGCTACAGCTTCAGCAATATGAACAACAGGAATTTTTATTGCGGCCTGTACTTCATCTGCGATCTTATGCATTGTATTTGCACCGATAAGCAGGCAAGAGGCCCCACCCTGTTCAATTGTTTGTGCTACTTTACAGATGATGCCGGAAATTTTTTCCCAGTCACCAGCCTCAGTGAGTACTTTAATTTCGCCAAAGTTTACTGAATACATAATGACCTCGATCGTTTCGTTGCCCCCGAGCTTTTCATTCGCTAATTCATTTATATAGCGATAGTATTCTATGGTTGATACATACGTCAACCCGCCAATAAGTCCAATTGATTTCATGCACTAAAATTAAGGGCTAAAATTTTACCCACCTGTTGATAAAAATCGTTAGATTGTGATTAGGTACATTATATTTTTGTACATTAATCAACCAAACATTATACTTATGAAAAAGATCTTTAGCTCCCTATTGATGGTTACCATGATGATCTCTCTGACTCCACTCCAGTCTTCAGCAGTAGTTATATTACCAGGAAGCAGCGAGCCTAACCCGGCTACCGTTAAAGCGGCATTTGCTGAATTCAAAAGTCTTTCTAAAAAGGAACAAAAAGTAAGGATCAAAGAGGCAAAAAAACAAGTGAAAGATTTTAAGAAAGAAAAGAAATCAAATAAATCCGCCAATGTTGAAATGTGGCTGCTTATTGTATTGGCTATCTTACTTCCACCGTTGGCTGTTTATCTACACCAGGGTGAAATAAATGGAAAGTTCTGGTTAAGTATTTTGTTCTGGTTCCTCTTCATTATACCAGGCGTTATCTATGCCTTATTGGTAGTAACAAACACTATTTAAATCAATCCCGATAAATAAAAAAGACCTCCAGCCGGAGGTCTTTTTTATTGCTTGCCATGAAATTTATAATATGATCACCCGTTGATTGCTTTCATTGTTCCATGTCAGTAATGCTTTGTTATCACATTGACCACCTGTTGGAAAACCATAATCAAGATAAAGAACACGGTCATTGATCTTGATCTTTAATTTACCATCGCTGATCCAGGGACATGCTACTTTCTTCACTAATGGTGTTTCAGTGTTCAATGTTATTGTCAGGCCACTATTGAATTCAGTTTGTGAACGCCCTGTAATTTCATACACATCATCACGAACGATCCTTGTATCCATTCCTTCTACTTGAGTTTTGGTTTTTATACTTTGATAACTGTATCCTCTGCCTGTAGGGAAAGTTACTTTACCACCTACCACTTCCACTCTCCATTTATGCAATGGAGGATCGCTAAGGTTGCTGATGATTTTTGAACCTTCAAGATGGACACGATTCACATAATAATTTCTGAAGGTTATAGTGACAACAGAGCCTGGTCTGCGCAAAGGTGCAGTAAGATGAACGATGATGGCGCCAGAACGAAATTTACCATCACGGCCTAAACAACCACTGCCAAAATCAATTGTAATTGTTTTAGGATAAGTAGAATCATTTGGTGTGACCGTGATCTCAGCACAATCACCGATCGAGGCTCTTAATTCAATGAACAACGGAAGAAAGCGGCCATTAATACCATACACACTTGCATTACATTCTTCATCTGCTGCAGTTGTAGCTACATCTTCTGCATCATCAAAACTTACTTCGGCCATTGAGCTTTCTTCAGAATAAGTTGTGGCCTGTTCTTCCGTAACTGATGTGTTGTTATTAGTAGCGCTAACATCCTTTTGACAAGAAAAAAGCATAGAGGCAACTAAGAATGTAAGTGCGGCTATGCTGATTCGGTTAATCGAGAACTTTTTCATTTTACTAGTTTTTAGGGTTGTGGAAAATTGAACACGAAATATGAGAAGCCGGACTTTGAAAAAAGTTTAAACGGTAGTAAAAAAACTTCTATTTTCCGTTTTAATGAAGGAAGTATTTATATATATAACCGATTATTTCAAAAGTTTAAATAGAAAAGTATTTATAGCCTGTAGCTTGCTTGCAGGCTTAATGATCTATTTGAATTTTCATTATGAGATCGATCTAAAGATTGATGAATACGACCCAATTGTCATTCAATTTTTTTGTCGTTATACGGTCTTTTTGATCGCATTTGCGCTACCCTATTTCTTTTATCTTCTTTTTGAGGGGAAAAATTATTTTAAAAGTCCATTAATCTTTTTACTTATTTTCTTGTCACCGGCCATTTTCTCCTGGAAAATGGTAATGAGCACGGAATTTCATTTATCAAATAACATTTATTGGGATTATTACTGGAACCAGGTCACTTACTGGCCTGTGAGGCTGATAGTATTGAGTTTTATTCTTTTTATCATTTGGAAAATTTATTATCCCAAAGAAAGTTTTTTCGGTTTAACGGTAAAGAATTTTAATTGGAAGCCTTATTTAATTATGCTTTTAATAATGGTTCCTTTAATTGCAGCAGCTTCTACTCAGCCGGATTTTTTAAGTATGTATCCAAAACTCAAAGATGTCGATACAGCTTTACATGGTATAAAAAATAAATGGTTCTATCATTTGTTTCATGAGCTTTCTTATGGAAGCGATTTTATTTCCGTAGAACTTTTCTTTCGTGGCTTTCTTATTTTGGCGTTTGTAAAGGTTGTTGGTAAAGATGCGATCTTACCGATGGCTTGTTTTTATTGTACGATCCATTTTGGCAAACCACTGGGCGAATGTATCAGTTCTTATTTCGGCGGCTTGATACTTGGCATTGTTGTCTATAATACAAGATCGATCATTGGAGGATTAATGGTGCATCTTGGTATTGCGTGGCTGATGGAATTGGGAGGATATATTGGCAATTCGTTGCGATAAATATTAGATCGTCCATTCATCATGCACAATTCCAACTAAGAAAAACTTGCCATTTCTTTCTTTGAAAACCAAGCGAAGGCTTTTCCAATCCATACCTGCATACTCTTTTTTAAATCCCGAAAAATAACTTTCTGTAAAGTCGCAGCTTTTATACACTAATAAAAGATTATTTAAAGAATTTCCAGCTCCGATAAAATCATTTACTGTGCGTTTTTCCGGTTTAACGAAATCAACATCGTAAACGAATCTTTGCAGATAATTATTCAATGTCATTCTTATCGGATCACCGGTTGCATCGAATTTACCCCAAACGATCATCTCCTGGTTATCATCTTTTGCCGTGGCGATAAATTTCTCCCTTGAAAATCTGAGATGACTAAGAGTATCTACATATCCATAAGGAGAAAATCGAATGCCGGAAACAGGATGAATATAATTGGCAAATACCGAAAAGTTTTTATTCTTAAGCGCCACCAGGATGTTATTTGTTAACCTCAGTAAAACGGAATCTTTGCGGTGCCTTAATTTGATGCTGTCCTGAAGGTGTTTGGCTGTTAGCAGGGAATCTGCATTACGATTTATGGCTTGAGAACTATCGTCGGTCTCTATTTCTACCTTGTTTTCTTTTGCTTTATCCTTACAAGCAACAATGAAAAAACAAACTGAAATGATGAAGACAAATAAATTTTTCATACGCTAAATAAAAAACGCTGCAAACCTGTAAGCCGGATCCTGTTATCCCGATAAATCGGGACTGCTATCATTTATCTGTCCCGGTAATTACTCACCGGGATCAATCTGTCTACCCTGTATCTTGGGCGAGCAGCCCTCAAACGATACTATACGTGGCATTTCAGCATGCAAGGTTTACCCGCAAATGATGTCACCATCAAAAGCCGTGGGCTTTTACCCCACATTTTCATCTTTTCCCATTACTGGGTAGTTATTTTCTGTGGCACTATCTGTTATTTCAACATACTTTTCAGCATTGGTTGAAATACCCGGCTATTCACCGGTGCATTGCTCTATACTGTCCGGACTTTCCTCCTCCCGCCAAAGCAGGAAGCGATAGCACGGTTTGCAGCGAACGGCAAATTTACTTTAATTCCGTTAGTATTGTTAATTCAATGCTGGCTTTGCATGTGATTTCATCCATGCAGCCAAACCTTTCTGAAGATCATCTGCATTCATTACCGGATGGAACTCTACTTCAGCATTCAATTGCAAAAAAAGAGGCTCTGCTATCAGTGGGATCTCCGATGGATCTTTCATATCAAACACCATCATGCAACCACGTTTACCATGAATGGTATAAAAATAGCTTGCCTCAGGCTTAACCTGTTGAAGTATGCCTTCCATAATTTTTGGAAGAGAACCGTCATTGATAGCTTTATTAGATGCAACTACATCAAAAGTGACTCTAAGAAGTGTACGCATAAATTTAATTTTTAATGAAATTAAATTTAGCTGACTTTTTAAACCCCGCAATTTAACCAATTGTTAATCGGCATCAGTATTCAAAGAAAATTTCAGTAGCACCGTAGCCAAAACGAGGGTCATACTGGTTGACAAATGTCTTTACCTCCTTTCGAAGTTTTAGCAACTCATGTATCTCGTCACGCAACCTGCCGCTGCCAACACCATGAATCACGATGAGTGATGGCTGAAGATGTGCAATAGCAAGATCATAATATTTTTCAAAAGTCTTTATTTGTATTCCAAGTATCTGGAGATTGCCGAGATGATGCCAGTTATCAGTTAGTTTTTCAATGTGCAGGTCAATGACTGAACGTGGCGGCTCAAGATGTTCTTTTGCTTTTGACGCATCATATATTTTATATTTTGCAGCAA
>Ga0193692_1000424_pt1 | contig 10525 bp, 9 predicted proteins | sample L3a1metaG_FD_144917 | JGI IMG/M metagenome (GOLD analysis project Ga0193692, IMG submission 144917) | Soil microbial communities from a riparian zone of the East river system, Colorado, United States - L3a1 | ecosystem: Environmental > Terrestrial > Soil > Riparian zone | place: USA: East River... | reverse complement strand
AGGTTCACGGCGTTGTTGCCCGCGGTGGGATTCCCCACGTCGAGGGTCGCGCCATTGGCGATGGTAGTCGAGCCGTTCGTCGCGCCGAGGGCCGAGTTGTTTCCCACGACCAATGTTCCGGCGTTAACCGTAACCGGACCGGTGAAACTATTAGCCGAACTGAGCGTGAGCGTGCCGCCCCCGTTCTTTACGATGGCGGTTGGTCCGGCAATGCTGCCAGGTCCGCCGATGGTATAGCTGAGGGTTTCGTTGGTGACCGTCACCAGGCCTGGCTGGACGGTGATAGCCGCATTGTTGGTATCAACAATAGATACGGTGGTTTGCGGCGCGGTTTCGTCAAAGAGCACACTGTCACCGAGGAAGAAAACGTCCGGAGAACTCGATCCGGTGTTCAACCAATTGGTAGTGACGCCAACATCCCAGATGGAATTGAAGGAACCATCGGAAGTCCATTTGAGGGATGCCGTCGAACCACTGAAAATCAGATTTACCTGGTTGGGGGTGCTGTAATCGAGCGCGGCAGTGAAACGCCCGCCGCCCAGAATGGCAACGCTCGGATTGAAAGTGCCGCTGCGAGCGCCCGTGTAATTCACCAGCCGATAAGGCACGCCGGCCTGGGGCGCGCCAAGCAGACTGATGGAGATGGGGTTGCTATTGAGCGTGAGAGCGCCATTGACCTGGACCAGGTCATTGACGCCGCCTCCAACGGTCGTGCTCGAGTTTAGCTCGAACGTCACCGTCGCTCCCGGCTGAAGAGTCAGTCCTCCGGCTGTGAAAGTGCCCGCGCTCGTACCCGGGAGTAGCTGGCCGCTGACCTGGACCGGCCCACTGTTCGTGCCTGCGCCTTCGAGGACGGTGCCGGAGGCGGTTGTTAAAGTGCCACCGCCGGACAGAACGCCGTTCAGAATGAGCGTGCCGGCGTTTACGACCGTTGGGCCGGTGTAGGAACTGACGCCTGTGAGGGTCAAGACGCCCGTGCCATTTTGAGTCAATGAGCCTGTGCCTGAAATGGCGTTGTTTGCCGTCAGGTTGTTGGTGCGGTTAAAAACCAGGGCACTGTTATTCGTAATGTTCGCCGAGCCAAGGCTGCCGACGTCATTACCGTTCCCCACCTGCAGGGTGCCCGCGTCAATGCGGACGCCACCGAAGGAGTTGCCGCTGTTCGCGACCACGAGCGTCGCCGCGCCCCGTTTGGTCAGGGGGCCACCGCTGATCGCTCCAACGCCCATAAACGTGTAAGCCAGCGTTTGGTTGCTGACCGTCACATTGCCGGGTGAAAGCGGACCCGTCAGATTGATAATGTTGGTCAGGGCGGAATCATCGAAGAGAGTAGAGTCGCCGTTGGCGAAATTGGTGACGGTGGCCGCGCCGCCGTTGGTCCGCCAGTTCGCGGTGGTTGTGTCCCAATCGCCGCTGATGGCGCCTTCCCATTTCAGATTTTTGGGGACCACCACCACGTTTGGCGTCGCATCAATTTGGAACGTGTCAAAACGAATATTGCCCGAAGGGTTGGTGGCGAAATTACCCGAAGCCGCGACGAAAACGATTCCCAAACCGGTGATTGGGCCCGACAGATCGGTCGAGTTGGCCGACAGCGACAGCGCGACTGAACTGTCCGTAACCACTGCCGCAGGCCCACCGGGGTAGCCGCCGCCGTTATAATCGCCGTCAAAACTGAGTATCTGCCAATTGGCGGCGGCCGGGTTGTACGTTAGGGATTTCAGCTCCGCCGCGGTCTGGAAGCTGGCGCTGGCGACGGTGGCAGAGGTGAAACTTTGGACGCTGACATACCAGGTCGTGCCGATGCGGATGGCGATCCGGACGGGATCGGTGTTGGGCGTTGTGTTGGCATTCCCCAGATAAAAACTGAACACCACGCTCCCCGCCAGGTAATCGGCGGGATTAAAAGAATACTCGGGGGTCCAGGCAAACCGGCGGTTGCCGTTCCAAAAGTAGCGGCCGCCGCTCAAAGCGCCAAAGGTTCCGTCCGAATTGGGACCGGCGTTAACATTCGCGACGTCGGTTGGACGGCCCGCGGTCGCGCCGGTGTCAACGCCGTGATTGCCGTCTATCGTGTTGTATTGGAGGCCGGTGGACAGAAAAGTCTGCCAACCAAAGACATTCGGATTTGCCCGGGTGGTTGCGTTCGCATTGCCAAAGGTTTCACGGTAAATGGTGTCCGCCCGCGTGCCTGAATTCGACAACGCTGCCGCGGCGATGAGCAGTCCTACCAATGCCTGAGAATAGCCGGTCCGACGGAGTGATGATTTCGAGTAGAATCTCATAGGTGTTTGCGTTTTTTACAACGAGCCTCCCGACCCGTGCGCAGTGCCGCCGGGCGCCCGTCATGGTTTCCGTGCTTGTCTTTGAGGAGAGCATTGCACGTCCCCGGTTGAACGGCAGGCCTGAGGGTTACCCACCAAAAGCTGCCCGCTGGCCAATCAGGGATCAGTTTGAGAGTAACCTTTGCGGCAAGGCCATTCCAGAGAATTGACTTAGAACATTTGTTCGAGAAGAAAGGTCCCATCAAGAGACTAGGAATAAAGGAATAAAGCCGCATCGGGCAGCTGGGTTTGGGAATGGATTGGGGAGAAGTGAAGATGGCCTGGCGTGAGCGCCGGTTTAAAAAACCTGGGGCACGCCTTCTTCGAGGATTCGCAGCCGGTGGCTAAGCCCTTCCGCCTGCGCGATTTGGCGCAGCCACCGCGGTGGTTCATCCAAATCTTCGAACGAGAGTTTGAAGGTGCCAAAGTGCATCGGGACGAACCACTGTGCTCTGAGGTCTTTGAAAACCTTCATCGCCTCATCCGGCCCCATATGGACGCGGCGGAAGGATTCGGGATGATACGCGCCAATTGGCAGCAATGCGATCTCCGGGCCGCAATTCCGGCCAATTTCCTTGAAACCCTCGAAGTAGGCGCTGTCTCCGGCGTGATAGATACGGCGGCCCTGATGCTCCAGCATGAAACCGCCGTACCCGCGATGGTGGTCGCGCAAAACGCGCGCGCCCCAATGCTTGCACGGCGTCAGTGTCACTTTCCAATCGCCGTGCGAAAAACTCTCCCACCACTCCAGCTCGACTACACGGCCAAAGCCGAGATCATGGGCCAGGTCCCCTACGCCCCACGGCATCACCCCAATTTGTGGATGAGGCAGCCGGCGAAGTGTGGGCTTGTGAAAATGATCGAAATGCGCATGCGTGAGCAGGACGAGATCGATCTTCGGCAAGTGCTCGATCTTCAGTCCCGAGCGCTTGATCCTCTTGAGGAGAAACAGCCAATTCGCAAAGTTGGGATCAATGAGCACGTTCAGGTCATTAAATTGAACCAGGAACGAAGCATGTCCGATCCAGGTCACAGCTACCTGTCCGTAGGCCAGCTTCGGAAACGCCGGTTGCCGATGCTGCCCGGTGCGCCGCATCAACAATGCTTTCCAGACCATTTCGTGAAAAAAAGTCCGGGGATTGAAATGTTTGGCGGGCGTCAAATCCTTGAATGAACGAGGCAGCGGCTGTCGCGGAGTATGAGGCCGATAAGGCGATGGTTTCATCTATATGTTTCCAGCAACAGATTGGATACCAATGTTTCGAATAAAATTCAAATTGTCCTCGTCGGATTTATGCTGTTTGTGAATGCTGGTTCCTTCTGACCGGAGGGTCTGAGGACGACCCGCCGGTCTTAAGCCGGCGGGTTTTTGTTTCTTCTTAGGCTTAATCATTTATCTTAATCGCTGTCGTAATCACTTTGTCCCATCGCGGCCATAAACTGATTGCAACAGAGATTAAGATCGCGATTAAGATCAAAGATAAGATTTTTAGTGGACAAACTCACAAAACAGTTCGAAACATTCCTGCACAAACCCCCGACGCTCGGCGCGAACGTCTATATCGCGCGTGGTGCTGTCGTTCTCGGCGATGTCACGATCGGCGAGCACTCCAGCATTTGGTATAACGCGGTTGCCCGTGGCGACATCAACCGGATCGTCATCGGCCACCACACCAACATCCAGGACAATGCCGTCGTCCACCTGGCGGATGAATTTCCTTGTGTGATCGGGAATTATGTCACTGTCGGCCATTCGGCAATTCTTCACGCGTGCACGGTTGGGGATGAGGTGCTTGTGGGCATGGGCGCGACAGTGCTCGACGGCGCGGTGGTGGGCGAGCAATGCCTTATTGGCGCCCGCGCCCTGGTTACGCCCGGCACGAAGATACCTCCTGGCTCGATGGTCCTCGGCTCCCCGGCGAAAGTCGCCCGCAAGCTGACTGAAGAGGAACGGGCCAAGCTGAGGACCTGGGCAGAGAAATACGTGAAATACGCTGGCTATTGCCTGCAGCACCAAATCAATGTGGGCCAGCCGTTCAATAGTGCGAAGACTCAGGCGGGAAACGCTTGAAAAAACTGAGCCTGTACTGCTATAGTTTGGCATGAAGACTCGTACGCCACCGTCGCTGTCCTGGAGTGGAGTGCCGCAAAGGGGCGAGGCTAATCGCCGGTCATTGGAAGCCCTTCATATCCCACAGGACGTGCTGTTCACCGTTCTAGCTGTGGATTGGTTCAACGCCGTAAAACAATTTAGGGAGGCGGAAGCAGATTTCCTTTGTGAGGACGGTAAATTTGAAGCGATATTAGAAGAACACCGCGCTGCTATTGCCCAATTGATTTCTCAGGGGGAGAATCTCGCCCTGGCGATCAAGAAATCCGGCCTGATCGTCGATGCGGGTTTCAAGCTTGACGATCTGAAGGCGACAGTCACTTCTCTGCACGAGACGTTTCGCGGCGTGCACGGTCCTCATAATCACCCTCGGACCAATGAAGAGATTTTGGCCTGTCTCGAGGCCAAGTGAGCCGGAATGTTCGAATCGAGGAGATTCTGGAGGCCTGGTTCGAGGCCGATCATGCTGGCTGGAGGTCAGCAGGCGCCAAAAGCCTGAACGGCTCCTCTTCCTGCTTGCCCATCCATAGCCAAATCCTAAGAATGCGGCCCGCATGAAGATTCTGATTACGGGCGGAGCGGGTTACATCGGCTCCGTTTTGACCCTGAGCTTTTTGGCCGAAGGCCATGAAGTGACTGTCCTCGATAACTTCTACTTCGACCAAAACAGCCTGCTCGATTGTTGTCAATATGAAAAATTCCGCGTGGTTCGAGGGGATGCGCGTGACGAAAACCTGATCAAGTCTCTGCTTCCCCAGGCCGACCTGGCGATCCCGCTGGCCGCGCTGGTCGGCGTGCCAATTTGCAACACCGACGCGATTGCCACCAAATCCACCAACCAGGATGCGGTCGAGATGCTTTGCCGTCTGGCCAGCCGCGAGCAGCGGGTTATCATGCCGGTCACCAACAGCGGTTATGGCATCGGCGAAAAGGGCAAATATTGCACCGAAGAAACGCCGCTCAAACCCATATCCACCTATGGCGTTACTAAAGTCAAAGCCGAGGAAGCCGTGCTGAGCCGCGAAAACAGCATCAGTTTCCGGCTAGCCACGGTTTTTGGCATTTCACCCCGGATGCGGTTGGACTTGCTCGTCAACGATTTCGTGTATCGGGCGGTAACCGACAGGTCGGTGATGATTTTCGAGGGGCATTTCAAACGGAACTTCATCCATGTTCGCGACGTTGTTCGCGTGTTTCTGCACGGCATCCGCAATTTCGACAGCATGAAAGGGCGCGCTTACAACGTCGGCCTGGACGACGCGAACCTCTCCAAGATCGAACTCTGCGCCGTCATCCAGAAGCATTTGCCCAAGTTCGTGTATATGGAAGCGCCGATCGGTGAAGACCCGGACAAGCGCGATTATATCGTTTCCAATGCGCGCCTGGCCGCCACGGGTTTCAAGGCGGAATGGTCGCTCGACCGCGGCATCACTGAATTGATCAAGGGCTACACTATCTTGCGCAACAGCAAATATTCGAACGTCTGAGCGCCCTGAATCCAGACCAAATCGTCGCCGTCATCCTGGCCGGCGGGTTCGGCACCCGCGTTCAGCATTTGCTGCCGAACATTCCCAAGCCAATGGCGCCGATGGCGGGCCGGCCTTGCATCGAGTGGCTGGTCCGATACCTCGTGAAGCAAGGGGTGCGTCGCGTAATAATCTCCACGGGCTACCGTGCGGAGGTAATCGAACGTTACTTTCAAGAGCACCCCGTGCCCGGCGTTTCGATTGGCTGCGCCACCGAGCCGCGACCGATGGGCACCGCGGGCGGGTTCGCGTACGCGGTGCGTTCGAGCGGCCAAACTGCTCCGGCCTGGCTGGTGATGAACGGGGACACGCTGGTTTTCGCTGATTTGAAAACCGCGATTGATACACTGGCTGACCCGGAAATAGCCGGCGCGATCTATGGTTACGACGCGCCAGACACGAGCCGCTACGGCAGCCTGGTTACGGATGCGGCTGGAAACCTGGCGCGGTTTGAGGAGAAAAAGCCGGGCCGCGGAGTCATCAGCACCGGACTTTACCTGCTGGGCGATTCGCTCCTGCGGCAATTTCCGAATCGCGAACCGCTCAGCCTCGAGCGCGAAGTCTTTCCAGCATTGACCTCGGCAGGCGTCTCCTTAAAAGTAATCCGGATGACCGCGCCGTTTTTGGACATTGGCACCCCCGAATCGCTGCCGCAGGCCGAAGCCTTCGTGCAAGCGAACCTCGATTGGTTTGAATTGGCCCCCGTATGATTATTTCGCGGGCGCCCGTGCGCATCAGTTTTTTTGGCGGGGGAACGGATTACCCCGAATACTTTCTGAAAGAAGGCGGCGCGGTGCTGGCAACGGCCATTGACAAGTTCTCCTACGTCACTGCCAGCCCGTTCCTGAGCCACCTGTTCGACTACTCGATCCGAATTTCCTATCGCAAGGTCGAAGTCGTTAAGGAGGCTGGCCATATCGAGCACAACGTTTTTCGCGAATGCCTCAAGCTGTGCGGATTTGAGCGGGATATCGAACTGCATAATTTTGCGGATTTGCCGGCCTTCACCGGCCTGGGCTCTTCCTCGGCTTTTACGGTCTCGCTGCTGCATGCACTGCACACGTTCCGTGGCGAATTCCTCAATCCAAAGGAACTGGCCTGCGAAGCCATCCACGTCGAACGGCATATTCTTAAGGACAACGTCGGGTGCCAGGACCAGGTCTCGGCTGCCTATGGAGGGTTCAATCTGATTGAGTTCAGGACCGAATCCGACTTCGTGGTGAACCGAGTTGTGTTACGTCCCCAGCGCCTTGCGGAATTTGAGGAGCACCTGTTTTTGGTTTTCACCGGGATCACTCGCAAAGCCTCGGACGTCGTGGCGCAACAACTCAAGCGCGTGGACCAGAATACACAAGCGCTCCGCTCGATGCGTGCCATGGTTTATGAGGGCCACGAAATCCTGGTCGGCAACCGGCCCTTGCGCGAGTTTGGCGAATTGATGCATCGGGCCTGGGAAGCCAAGCGCAGCCTGGATGGCGGCGTGTCCAATGCGGAGATTGACACGATTTATCAGCAGGGCCGGGAAGCGGGCGCGTGGGGCGGAAAACTCCTCGGGGCAGGCGGCGGCGGTTTCATGTGTTTTTTTGCTCCACCGGAGGCCAGGGTTCGGCTCAAGCGAGTGTTCGCGGAGCGCCAGTTTCTGGACGTGAAACTCAACGCGCCCGGGTCCCAGATTATCTTTTCGTAAGTTCACGGATATGAGTCCGATGGAACTGCACATATTTTATGAGGATCTCGTGCGCAAACTACGCGATCGCGGAGTAGTCTGCGCCATTACGAGCGGCCTGGCGTGCGTTCATTATGGCGTCGCGGAAAGCACCAAAGATTGCGATTTGCTTTGTCATCTCACCTCCTTTGGGCACCTGCTGGATTTGCTGCTCGAAACTCAGGTCGGAGGCGTAGAGTGCCGCTACCGCGGCAATATCAGCCCTCCACTTGATGCGCGCTGGCATCGTGGCGGCTGGACCAGCCACTTTGAGTGGCCGGCCGAACCGACCGTCGTGACTTTGGACGTATTTGGGCATGCACTGCGTGAATCGGTTCCCTGGGCGCGGGAAATATTTGGGCTTTACGCAAGTCCCCAAACGGTGGCGGAAATGAAACGCACCAACCGCGACAAAGATTGGGCTTTTATTACGGCGCTCGGAGTACGCATGCTCGAAGCCGACGACACACGTGGATGGCAGCATATTTTCATCGCCGAAACCATGCTCGAGTCGGTTGGGCAATACCCCTGCCCAGCCCATCTCGTCGAAGGCCGTCCCGCTTTGAAACTTGCGCAGCAGCGTGACCCTCGATTACCAGGCGCCCTGAACGCCGAACGGAAGTTCTGGGAGGAACTGGATCGGCGCCGCATTCGCATCCTCGAACAACACCTGCGCCCCTACGTCTCCGCGATGCGCAAAGCACGCTTTGGCCGGAACCTCTCATTGCGCGAGGATCATGCTTTAAGGATTGAGTCTGCCTCCCGGCACCTTCCAGAAACGCCTTTGCACGATTACGGCCTCCAAAAGTACATCGGCGAGGCCAAGGCAGCGCTGGTTAACGCGGAGTTGGTGCCGGAGAACGCCTTGACTTGGCTCCCGGATGTGACGATATATTTTGATTGGTTGAACAGATGATGCGCGCGCCTTTGACATACCGCGAACTCCATATCCGCGCTTTCGGAGAAGAAATGGCCCGCGTCAACCTTGATTTCACTATGGAGGAGCGGCTCAATTACCTGGGGTGGATGCGCGAACTCGCGCGCAAAAACGGCGTTCCGGAGCCTAAACGCTTCCCGTACGACAGAGACTACTCACTCGACGACGCGGATCCGGCTCCTGGCAAAGACGATCACAAAAGTTAGCCGTCGCTAATCTCAATCCCTGTCGTAATCCTTGTCTTAATCTCTTTTTCTTTCCGACGTCCCCCGGAGACCCCCTCAACCGCCACGATCCGCCTCGTCTCCCAGCCACCGCGCATCCACCTGGCGCGCGATTTCCACCAGATCCTGGAACGCGACTGGTTTTACCTGATAACCGACTGCTCCGCGCTTCTCCGCTTCGTGCCGATCTTCCGACCGGACCGAACCCGTCAGCACCACGACCGGGATTTGGGCGAGTTCCGGCCGGGACTGCAGCCATGTCAAGACCTCCAGGCCGCTCAGTCGGGGCATTTTTAGGTCGAGCAAGACCAGCGCGGGAACCGGGAACTTATCCCGGTCCTCATAAGGCGGCGTGCCACTCAAGTAATTCACCGCTTCCTCGCCATTGTTTAGATGAATCACCTGTTGGGCAAAGCCTGCCCGTTTGAGCGCCCGTTGCACCATGAAGGCATCGTCAGGACTGTCCTCGACAAGCAACACCACTGTCGCTTTCCCCACGCTTTTACTGGATTTGGCGTCAACGCTCATGCTCGGTCTGATAATAGTATAGCACGTTCTGGCAAAACCGTCTCCAAAGTTTACCGCGATTACCGCGATCCTATTTTGTTTTTCAACGGCGCGCGGTTGGAGTGTTTGAATGCAATGGTGGCCCCGTCGCGCGCCGCTGAAAAACAAAATCGAATCGCGAGAAATCAGCGTGCTATAAACTGGCAACCTCTAACGGGGTTTTTGCCGCAAATTTCGATTTACCGGATTTCGTCGGACCAGCAGAATCGCGGCATGCGATTTGTTTTCTGGCGACCGGTTATCGTGGGCCTGGTTGGTTTCGTTTTCGCGGGGGCCGCCGAGACACAGATTTTAAAACGGGTCGAGTTGGCTGAGTTTGGAAAGACCCCGGATGGCGCGGAGGTCAAGCTGATCACCCTTAGGAATGGAAAAGGCATGAGCGCCCAGATCATTACTTATGGCGCAATTATCAAAGAGCTTCAGGCCCCGGCTCGGGATGGAACTTTCACGAACGTTTTGCTCACGACTGACAGTTTGGAAAAGTTCCAACGCGGTTTCCCAGGTGCGGCGGCGGTGATTGGCCGGGTGGCCAACCGGATCGCAGGCGCGCAATTTGAACTGGATGGAGCGACTTACAAATTGACGCCGAACGAACGGAAGAACACGATTCATGGCGGGCGGAAAGGTTTTGCCCAATCGGTGTGGACAGTCGAGAGCGTTCCGAAAAATAATAGCGAGTCGTGGGTGAAGCTTTCTTACCTCAGCAAAGATGGCGAAGAAGGCTTCCCCGGCAATCTGAAGACCTCCGTGACCTACTCTTTAACCGACAAAAACGAACTGCGCATTGACTATGAAGCCGAGACGGACAAACCGACGATTGCGAACCTTACAAATCATGCTTACTGGAATTTGGCCGGCGGCGGCAGTTGCCTGGATAACATCTTGTGGATACCGTCCGAAAGCTACACCCCCGCCGACGCTGAGTTGATTCCCACGGGAGCGATACTGCCGCTCAAAGGAACGCTCATGGACTTCAACCAACCGGCGCGGATCGGAGAACGCATCGAGCAATTGAAGCCGAAAATGAACGGCTACGATCACAATTACATCCTCAGTGAAGCTAAGACCATGAAGCTGGCGGCCCGCCTGACTGAACCTAAAAGCGGCCGGGTTATGGAAGTGCGAACCACCC
>Ga0193692_1000423_pt1 | contig 10529 bp, 21 predicted proteins | sample L3a1metaG_FD_144917 | JGI IMG/M metagenome (GOLD analysis project Ga0193692, IMG submission 144917) | Soil microbial communities from a riparian zone of the East river system, Colorado, United States - L3a1 | ecosystem: Environmental > Terrestrial > Soil > Riparian zone | place: USA: East River... | reverse complement strand
ATCAGCTATCCGACCAACCCAACCACGAAACAAGGAATTAAAAACATTCTGGAAGGCGAATTGAAACGAACCGATTTTAGCCACCCCATCAGCAGCGTTTAATGTCCCAACTTTGATGCCACCCGATTAAAGGGGGCGGTATGTTCGACGAGGATGCACCGACCAAAATCCGTTAGGTACTTAAAAAATTTTATAATAATTTTGTTTTGGAAATTTCGGTTCACAATTTCTGTTGCAGGGGATTTGTGAACTTTTTTCAATCTAAGTCCTCGGATGATGCTGCAACCATTATTCGGGGCTTTTGAATTTTATGGGTAAAGTAAGATGGTTGCCGCCACCATTTGAAACAGGCAGGGAGAAATATCTTATAAGCGACGATGGGCGTGTTTACAAGCAGCCAAGAAAATCAATAGCCAAGTATGGCTTTGACACAAAGGGCAAGTTTATTAGCATCCAAATAACCAAAAAGGGGTACTGCCGAGTGAGCTTACTTGTGTTTGGTAAAAAGAAACATTTTTATACTCACAGGCTTATTGGCCTAACCTTTATAAAAAATCCACACAACAAACCCTGTATAAATCACAAGGACGGGAATAAAAAAAATAATCATTATTCAAACCTTGAGTGGTGTACCGAAGCCGAGAACAATGAACACGGGTTTCAAATGGGATTACTTAAAAGAGGAAGGACGGTTAGGTCGTATATCAGAAAGGGCAGAGCGAAAGGTTTTAAGACTATAAAAAATATTTTTACAGGAGATATATTCCCTCATGCCGCCCATGTTGTAGAAATGGAAGGCTATAAAAGCAGGAATTATTTTTGTCGGCAACTACGGGGCGAAAGACCAAACCTGACACCATATCGCTACGCATGATACGCTTTGATACGAGTATGTTCGATTTTGGAACGAGGGTGTGGATTACCTATGTTTTATTGGACGAGGGCGTTTGCAATATCCAAATATTGATTGTAGTTTTGTGGTTGCGGTGAGCAATTACGCCCCGTATAAAACATACAAACATGAAAAGTAGAATCACTATCGAAGTGGATTTTGAAAATGGCAATCTGCCAATCATTCAAATCTTATCAAGAGAGTCCGACGATGTTCGTGACAACTTAATCAAACAATTTCTACAAAGTCTTCAGCACACTTCTCGTTGGTGTAGGATTGAGTATTTAACAGCAACAGATGATGCCTACAAGTGGGCGGTTGTACCTATTACTCCAAAGGAATTAATTTCAGAGATTGATTTAATGCGTAGCACATTTGAAAAATGGCAAGTGCCTCCAAAAGGGGTAGTTGAACGATTTATGGAGAGTGGCGATTTCGTTTCACCAAAATAAATTTATCTATATGGGGTTCTTTAACAACTTAGCGAAACTTGCATTGGATGTAATAGAAACTCCAATAGCCATTGTGAAAGATGTAGCAACTATGGGGGCGCAACTTACTGACGAAGGGAAGCCATACACCCAAAGGAAGTTGGAGGATATGCAAGACGATTTCGACGGCATGAAAGATTCTTTAAAAGACGACAAATAATTCTTCACCCAAGAATGTTACACTAAACCGAGCCTCGTTTCTACGGGGTTTTTTAATATCGTAATTCTACCACTTGCAACTCCCAAATATTCGACATAACTTTACGCAACCGTCGAACTTCCACCAAATTTTCGACAAACAATATTCATGAAACCGAACCGTCTTATACATCAACTTATTTTCCTGTTTTTTTCCAGTTCTCATAAGTATCATAAGCAGTTTTGGTTTTAGTCAACCCGATGTTTCTACGTCGGGTTTTGTTTTTTATAACGTAAAACTTATTTATGGTAAAAATAACCAAAGATAGGGAGGCTGTTTTTGTAGAACAATTAAAGAAGTATCCAGATGATACAGATGCGAATATTGTACGGAGGATTTTTAATTCACCAGAACTAAAGGCTCACTTCATAGGGCTTACTTACAGTTCGATATCAACGGCTCTTAATGGGTATATTAAATCTAAAAATATTAATAGAAAAAAAGAAGAAGTTGTACCATTACCAAAAGAAAAAGAGAAAGAAGGTATTGAACTCAGGGGGAAATCAATAGTTATAAATTGGTCGAATAAGAGCATTCTTACATACTTAGGTGAATTTGGAAATATCCTCTGCTCGTTTGATATGCACAAGGCCATTCAGAGAAGTTATGTGAATATGGGTGATGATGAAACGGCTGCAATAGTAGCAATGAAATTTGATTTGCCTCATGCTAAAGCCGTTCATAGATATGCGAAGTTGCATGGATTTACGAAATCATCATTACCGCAAACAGATATTGAATTTGAAACAGGGTTGACAGTAGAAAGCGCAGTAAACGAAAATCTACAATCATTAAAAAGAGAAACATACCGAAAGACAGAGAAAGAAAAATGGAAGTACACGCAAAAGTGTGCGGATAATTGGCTGAACTTTCACCACAATGTACTGAAGCCATTTGAGAATTTTATCGAAGGGAAAATCCCTAAGTACAAACCAATCACTCTTAAAATAACAAAAACAAAAGACGGTAAGTTTTGTGCAGTAGTAGGAATTTCTGATTGGCATTTTATGAAATTATGTTACAATCACAAAGGAGAATATGTATATAACAAAGCAATAGCAAGACAACTAATCATGTCTCACGCAAGAGAATTGATAAACGAGATGCGTAGATTTGGAGTGCCTGATAAGATTTATGTACCCGTAGGCGGCAATGATAATCTTCATATTGATAATCCCGAACACAACACAACAAAGAAAACCTCACAAGTAAATGCAACAGATGGGATATGGATAATAGGGATGGAGGAATATGTAGACATAACTATTGACTTTATTGAGTTGTTCGCACAAGTGGCGCAAGTGGAAGCTGTTTGCTTTGCAGGAAATCATGACGAGAATACATCAGCATTAATGGGAATGTTTTTAAGTAAGATGTTCAGAGATGATAAGCGAGTGAATATTGTAAGGTCACTACACCCAAGACAATATTGCGTCTATGGCAAAAGTTGTTTCATTTTTACTCACGGGCATCACTTAGGTAGCAAAAGATTACAAGGTGAGATACATAAAATAATATTGGGCGAAGCAAAGAATCATGGCATTGACATGAACGAAATAGAAAACTTTTTATTGTTTAGCGGCCATGACCACATTGGAAGTTTTAAAGATTTGAATGGTAACGTGCAACATTTCATCATGCCATCGCTATCTGGTACTGATGATTTTTGGCATTTGGGGCAAGGCTATATGGGCAGAGCGCAAGAATCATCGGTGTATATCATTGACCCAATTAAAGGGAGGAAAGGAATTTGTTATTCATCGTAAAATAAATATATGTTTTTGCAAATTTTAATAATGCTTGGCTTGACAATATTACAGAATGCAAGTTTTACATTGGTATCAAGAGCAAGAAATAGCAGTTCAATATTATTTCATGGTATCGCTGCGGTGCTATCCAATGGTATTTGGCTACTTGTAATAAGGCACGTTGTTACATCATTTGATAGTTGGCCGTTAATGATTACCTATGTTGTTGGTTCGGTAACGGGCAGCATACTTATGCACCACATATCAATGAAATATCTTGAGAAGCATAAAATATTTAATAAAAAATAAAACCTATGAGAGATGACAATATTCACGACAATCACACTCTTAGAAAGATATTTGGATGTGGATGAAGACACAAGAGAGTTCTATCATACGCTTGGTTTGCCATTTCCAAAAACATATAAATACGCAGAGAGAAGTTATAATATAGATGAGATAGAAAACATTGATGATATAAGGGATGAGCCAAAAGAAAGTTTGGTAATCTTCAGCGATGGTCACAAGATAATCGTACTTGAAAACCCAGATGAGTTATACATACGAATAACTGATTTGAAAAAAGGAGATTTGTATGAGCAATGAAAAAGATTTAAAAAAGATATTGCTTGATGATGAAAATAAAATAGTCAAGTGCGCATTGAAGTATTGTGGTGACCATACATTAGAATTTTCAAAAGAGCATAACAAATTACTACGAATAGCCCTAAGAAAGTTTTATAAAGACACAATATATCCACACCTAAGAGAACTAAATATTAATGCACCAAGAAAATATGAAGAATAAGTTCACAAAAAGAGAACTTTTATGGCAGAGAACTTTTTAATAAAACTGTTGGATTGGGCATGGGACTTACTCGAAAGGTATATATTGCCGTTTCAGGTTATAAGACATTATGAGGCGGGGGTTATTTTATTTTTAGGCAAGTATCAAAAAAACATGAAGAAGGGTTTGAATTGGAAGTTACCATTTGTCCACGAATCATTGACTTGTTTAATAAAACCAGAAACACTTCAGACCGACCCGCAAACCATCACCACAAAGGACAATAAAATTATATCCATCAGTTTCATTGGGAGATTTGAGGTTATTGACGAAAGAAAGTTCTTATTAGAGGCAAACGATTCCGCAACAAATATTACTCACGAATTAATAATGGCAGGATGTGATTACCTTACTGATTGTACTTATTCTGAAATCATTGATAAGCCGTCTTACACAAAAATCAAAAACAAAGTAAACAACAAGATTGAATACTTAGGGGCTAAGTTTACTGAAGTTGGCTTCGGTTCAAATTGCCAAACCCGCCCAATTTCCCTTATCAACCACTAAATGTGGATAACTTTCTCTTTGCAATATGATATTAATATGCCTATCTTAGCGGCATGAATAAGAAAATAACAGTAGACGGTGAATATGCAGATACGCAGTATTTACTTCGCACCACCAAGAGCATAATGAGCAAACTTGTTGAGAAATCGGGGCAAAAGCAAAGCGTTAATCTTCTTATCAACAAAATTCTTCACAGTTGGAAACAAAAACAAAAATAATCATGGAAACAAATTACACAGTTGATTACTTTATTAAAATGTACGAACAAACTAATGAAGACGAGTGGTGCATATTAAATTTTAATATTGGCAATAAGTTTTGTGCCTATGGTTATTGCGATATTAAAAACCCCGGCAATGGAGTTTTCTGCGAAAAAGGGAAATTATTACAGCGGCTATTTGAAAGCATTAAGATAACGAGAAAGGCAACCGCATCTTTTATAAATCCCGTCATGGTGGTTAATGATGGCGATGCTTTAGAATACCAACAACCAACCCCCAAGCAAAGAATCCTTGCAGCCTTGTATGATATAAAAAAGATGCAAGAACCAAAGCACATTGATATTACCAAAGAGTTAGCGGTATTACCAATTCAAGAAACATCTGATGTTATTTCAACCAAAGAAACCATTCTATCATGAAAACAATAAACCTTTTTGTAGAGATAGAACCCTCAGATGAATCAGTAGATAAAGGATTGGTAGCTGATTTTATTTGTGCATCTATTAATAAGAAATTTAAAAAAGTAAAAGGAGTGGTTGTTTATGATGCTGACCTTTTACCATTTTGTGATGAGTTAGCTAAAAAAGAAAAATCATGATAGAGCAAGATTTCTCCGAAGTGGTCAATAGGGCATTAAATGAAACCTATGATAAAGCCGTTGAGCATTGCATAGTAACCATAAAAGACTTCTATGATGGAGTATTTAATGTACCAAGTGATATAGATGAAATTATTAAGAAACTTGAAAAACTTAAATCGAAATGAGTAAAGAATTTGTTTGGACAGATGAATTGGTTAAAGAGTTTGCCTATAATTGGCTTGATGATAATTTTGAAAAATTCAAAGTAGGGGAATCTCGTTTAGAAAAATTCAAAGAATCAAAAACCAAGAAGCCCGTTCTATTCACAACAGAAGATGGAGTTGATATAGAACAAGGGAATCCAAATGATATATGGAGGGTCTTTATAACTCCATCTTCTTATGAAGCATGGAAGCCTATACAAATGGGAATACCACAATATATAAATAGTAAGGATGAGAAATATTTCTATTACAAAAAGAGCGCAGAAGAATACATCCTTATGAATAAGCCTTGTTTGAGCATTGCAGATGTTTATAATCTATGTATCGCATTACAATTCCACAACAGAGTACATGATAGGGCAGACGAAGATTATTATGCCGTATATGTTGACTTGCTATATAAAAGATTAAAAGAACTTGCTAAAACCAAAATAAAATGAAACCAACTTCCATTTCATACAGCGAAAGCAAAGAATCATTTGACATATCCACAGGATTAAAGTCTTGGAGAAAAGCAGGGATGGAAGCAGAATTACAAGATGGGGATATTTATGAAGATTGTTACAAGGAACTTCAAAAAGAGATAGCCAACGTATTGAATGGTGGCATAACAGTTAATCCAGACTATGCACATTTGTTACAAGTACTTCCTATCGGTACACCAAATCCATATCCACCCAATGTAATTTATAATTCAACACCACTACCAACCATAGACTATTCTGCAAAAGAAAAAGTAGAGAAGGCTATTGACAATGCTACATCAGACGTAGAACTCATGGCTTATATAAACGATGCAATTACTCATGGCTTAGTAAAACAATACGTTGCCAAGAAACAAACATTTGAAATGAAAGGTTGATAAACAATATCTTGAAAAGAAAAAAAGCCTGAAATGACAAAGGAAGAAATAATAAAGCTGTACGAACCATACCCCAATAAAGCTGATATAAATATAATAGGCGCAATGATGGACGAGTATGCAAAGAGGGAGTGTATTTTGTTTGCCGAATGGTGTGCAAAAGAAAAATATATATATCGTTATCCAAGTAAGGAGTTGTGGATAAGCATGAAAAGCGAAACCCATTACACATCCAAACAACTCTACCAACTATACATCCAAGACAAGCAAAAAACAACTTAAATGACACCAATAGACAAAGCTCAATTATTAGTATTTGATAAGTTTGCTTATGCGATAATGGAAGGCGGTTCGTCATTAAGAACTCCATCTGTAATTGAAAGAGCCAAAGCCTGCGCCATCCTACATTGTCAAGGTATAATAGATGAGTTGCCCGATACAATTTGTGGTTATATGCCCGAAGGTGGTACTGCAATGGAATTAGATAACTACCGAAAATATTTTTGGAAAGATGTACTTAACGAAATAGAAAACCTTTAAATGTGTACTACAAGAAACAAAATAAACGAGTATGAGTAATACAAAGGACATAAAGGATTATCTGCATTTGTATTTGGGATGCGAAGTATTAGGAGAATATGCAGATGACGAAGCAAGAAAAGGATACTTAACCGGAGTTACCAACGGAGCTGCCGAGTGTGAAATTCAATTCTTTTTAGAAGATGGATTTAATGTATCAGAATATCCAGAGTGGAATGATTCTGCAAAGGTTAAAATTCTACTCACACCATTATCCGAAATGACAAAGGAAGACTTTAGAGCAACATTCTTTGATAAGGAATTAGCAGCAATAGACGATGCTTATTCATTTGAAAAACAATTTTTAAATTGCCCAAAGTCAGGAGATGTAGCCATGTACGCAAGAGACTTCCTCTATTTACTTTTAAAAGGCTTCGACCTATTCAACTTAATTCCCGAAGGACTTGCAATAGATAAAACAAATGTCACCAATATTTGAAAATAAGTAACATTTAAAACATAAAATCATGGAACAAACAATTTACAAAATGTATTCTTTCGAGTCTAACGAATGGGTTGAATGTGACAAACAGACATACGATAAAACAGAAGACAAGTATAGGGATTGGGAAGTAGTACCAATACCAGAACCATTTCGCCAACCAAACAGACTTGATTTAATGTCAAACGCTGAAACGGCTATTACTCTTGCCATAGGCGTTATAGAGCAGTCGGGAGCAAGCCAAAATCTTACCAACGCTGTTATAAAATTGGGGCAAGCAAGAGATTTGGTTTATGAGCATTATAGAACCATTAACACACTTGATAGAATTTCCGAACCATCCACAAAGCATTAAAAAAAATGATTAATTGGAATGAAATAAAATTTCGTGCAAGTTCGTGGGGGTCACTTCTCGCAGAATCCAAAGAAAAGGGTAATCCCATTGGTAAGACTTGTGCAGCAGAGTTAATAAAAATCTATAATCAAGAGGTATATGGAAGAAAGAAAGACATCACCACAAAGCAGATGGACAAAGGAATCATCTGCGAAGGAGAAGCAATCCAATTATACAGTCTTCTTGAAGGAAATATGTACTACAAGAACGAAGAGGAATTGGAAGATGAATGGTTTAGGGGACATCCAGACGTGGCGGACTCTGTGGATATTAGAACCGCTAAAGAGGTGGACGACATAAAATGTTCGTGGGATTTAGATTCCTTCATGGCAAAACTGCTTGAAGATGCAGATAAGGCTTACGCTGCTCAACTAAACTGCTATTACAGCCTCACAGGAGCGCAAGGTGGCAACATCGTCTATTGTCTTGTGTCTGCACCCCCCCAAATTATCAATCAGGAAATGGAAAGCCTGCAATACCGCATGGCAAAGAACACAGAGAAGATAGATTTCTTGGAAGATTACGAAAAAGCTGCCAAAGAATTAAGAAATTTAATGGTTTTCGACGACATAGACCCAAGAGAAAGAGTAATCAAAATTCCAGTACCAAGAAATGATGAACTTATCGAAAAAATGAAAGCCAAAGTACCAATAATGAGAGAATGGTTAGAGAAATTTCATAAAAAACACATGAACTTATACCCAAAGGAGGAATTAACGCATTAGCCGATGCGAAAGCGACACGAAGGTTAGAAGTAACACCCATGACGGGAACGGTTTTAGGCATCCTGTGAGTTCTTTTTAGAAGTAACACTTGCTGAAAGTAGTGCGACCCATTCAAGTAGAAAGCGAAAGTGCTTAATTTGACAGGGCATGATGAAACAGACACCGTGACGCTTCCAGTGTCGGTACATGGTTATCCTTCGGAGGCTAATTTTAACATCAAAAAAGAAATATTTTGAAAAATAAGAAAACATCCACAACTTTGCGTATGAAATCAGAGAAAATCAGAAAAGACATACATCTTTCTAATGATGTAATTGAAATTTTACAAGCAGCAGCAGATAAAGAGTTGCGAACATTGAAAAGTTACATGGAAAAGGTGTTGATTAAACACTCTGATAGAATTAAAGATGGACTTCAGCACAGTTAAAATTAATTGTTCCCGTCTTGGAGCAGTAATGTCAGAGCCAAAAGGCGCATTGACTGATTTAATGTTCGAAAAACTTGAAACATTAAAATCCAAAGAAGAACTTACGGACAAGCAAAATCTTGAAAGAATAGAATTACAGTTTCGAATGGATAATTATGACCCAACTGCATTGTCAAATGGGTGCATGATGTATCTTGTTTTCATTTATTCTTACCTGAAGTACGGTAGTCAAAAACACAAATGGAGTAAGGGGGAAGGAGTACCACAACTTATGCGTGGGTCAAGAATGGAAAAATCTTCATTCGAAATAATAAAACGAGCAACAGGTCAAAACTTGTATAGGTATAAATCACTTCTCAAGAATGATTACTTGAAAGCACAACTGGATGTAATAAATGCAAAAAATCCAGAGGAATCAACAAAAATAATTGACATAAAAACTTCGTACAGCCAATTCGACTTTATGAAAACTATTAAGGCTGATAAGATTTCAAGAGCCAATAATTTTCAGATGCAGGGTTACTTGGCAGTAACGGGTAAAGAGTTTGGCGAAGTGTATCATGTACTTGCGGATTTTACCGAAGAAGCAATTTTGGAGCAAAGGTCAGCCATGCACAAAATACTTTGCCCAGACGGAATAACAACTGAACATTTTTTAGAAGAATGGGCGCAATCTGAAGAATCAATGAGGTTTGCTCACATACCAGATGAAGAAAGAGTTATCTACCACCAAGTTGAACGGGATGAAAAAATAATTGCTAAGATATACGAAAAGGTGGAATTTTGCAGAACATGGCTTCAGGAGTTCGAACTAAAGCACCATAACAAAGTCATGTCCCAACAAGCTGAATGGGAAAAACTATTACATTCAATGTAACCCCGATTTCACATCTCAGAACCACTCAGGGCGACAGGATATTCTTTCGCATCCCCCGTGAAAAATTATATCCATCTGGTCTTCGTCGCCTCGAAAGAATAGAGCAGTACAACAAATACAAGATAGCAATTCTCGCTATCGCAAATTCACACAAGTTTACTTTCCCGCACATTGGCGCAGTAATGAAATTCTATCTGCCAGTACCTAAGTCATGGTCAGAAAAGAAGAAACGAGCGCACCATCTCCAATACCATACCTCCCGTAAAGATTTGGACAATCTAATAAAGGGAGTGCTTGATGCTATGATGAAGGAAGACAAGCACATAGCTCACTTCGAAGCTGCTAAGTTTTGGGTGAACGCCGACTCCGGCTACCTGACAATCACCGATACATACCTTGAACCTAAGATAAAATAGGCTTCTTGGCATATTATATATGCCTTGTGTAAGTTATTTAGCCTCAATGCTCATAACTCATTGACATTCAACACAAAAGAAAACTTTAAATTTTCAAA
>Ga0193692_1000422_pt1 | contig 10530 bp, 8 predicted proteins | sample L3a1metaG_FD_144917 | JGI IMG/M metagenome (GOLD analysis project Ga0193692, IMG submission 144917) | Soil microbial communities from a riparian zone of the East river system, Colorado, United States - L3a1 | ecosystem: Environmental > Terrestrial > Soil > Riparian zone | place: USA: East River... | reverse complement strand
ACTCCCGCCGGGACAGGCTCGGAATGATGCCATCGCGAACGTGGCTTCACAGTGGGCCAGTTCCGATCTTCAGGCCGCCATTGCCTGGACGAAAACCTTGCCGGATGGACAAGCCAAACAAAACGCCTTGAACAATGTGGCGTGGCGCTGGGCGCAGGAAGATCCGCAAGGTGCTATCGCTTATGCAGACTCGCTGCCCGGCGGAAACGCAAAGAATAACCTCATGTCCACGATCGCCACTCAATGGGCAAACAAAGATCCCGCCGGTGCGCTCGCGTGGGCCCAGACGCTGCCCATCGGCAGTGCACGCAACAACGCGTTCCAAAACGTCGTTTCTGCATGGGCGCAACTCGACCCGAACGCCGCCGCTACATTCGTACAAACGATGCCCTCCGGCCAGGCCCGGAATTACTGCGTGCAGAATCTCGTCCAAAACTGGGCCCGCAACGATCCGCAAGAGGCCGCAGCCTTCCTCGAGAAGATTCCGGGCAGCCAAACGCGCAATCAGCTTTATTCCTCCATTGCCAGTCAGTGGGCGCAGACAGATCTGGATGGCGCGGCAAATTGGGTGAAAGGCTTACCACCGGGACAGAATCAACGTGACGCGATGGGAAGCCTCATCTATCAACTCTCCGCTGCAAGCCCTCAAAGCGCGGCTGACTACGTCATGAACTTGCCGCCCGGCGCGAGTCGGAAGGAACTGCTCAGCTCCGTCGCATCCCAATGGGCCAACTCCGACCTCAGCGGCGCCCTCGCATGGGCACAGAAACTGCCCGACAATTCTTCGAGGGAAAGCGCCCTCTATACACTAAGCCAGACATGGGCTCAAACGGATCCGCGTGCAGCCGCTGAATACGCTTTGACTATGGGCGCGGGAAGTCGTCAGGAAAACTTGCTCCAGAACGTCGCTTCCCAATGGGCCGCAAACGATCCAAAAGCTGCGCTCGAATGGATCAACGGCCTTCAAAATGAAACGCAGAGGAATAATCTCTACACCACCTTGAGTTCGGGCTGGGCACAGAATGCGCCCGATGAAGCCGCGCGGTTTGTCACGTCGCTTCCCGCCGGCGAAGTTCAACAACGCGCGGCACAATCCGTATTGACCTCGTGGGCAAGTACCGATCCAGCAGCCGCCGCAGCATGGGCTGCAACTTTCCCCGAAGGCAACGGACGCGAATCTGGATTGAGGACCGTAGTGGGACAATGGGCCTATAGCGATCCTTACAGCACCGCAGACTGGTTGAAAACTTTGCCTGCGGATAAATCTCGCGAACGCGCCATCACCTCATTCGTTGATACGATCTCGTATCAGAATCCCGAACTGGCCATCCCATGGATCATGGCGCTCTCGGACGAAAGCGAGCGAAACAGCCGTGTGGAATCGTCTTTTCCGAGATGGCTACGGGCGGACGAAAATGGCGCACGGGAATGGCTGTCAAAAAGCGGGCTACCCGCCCAGCTGATGGAAAAGCTGCAGACCGCCAGGCCATCCTCGGAATAAAGGGCGCGGAATCAAAGAGCGCTGAAGCTGCGCTTCACACGCGGAACATAATAGTGGTTCTTATCGAACGAAAGAATCACACGGTTGGCTTTGCCGACGATCTCCTTCCGATCCACGAACCCGAAATAACGCGAATCAAAACTGTTGTCGCGTGAATCGCCCATCATGAAATACTTCCCCTCGGGCACCGTATAAGGACCAAACGTTCGCTTCGCATCGCGAGAAGGCAAAGCCATCACCAAATGGTTTCGATCGCTCCCCTGCTCTTCCGCAAGGATCGCTCGCTCATCTTCATAGATTTCCCGTGCGAAACGCTGGCGATCCTGCAGGCTGTAAGTCATCGGCTTTCCATTCAGGATCAGGACCTCATTCCTCAACTCAACCGTGTCGCCCGGCGCCGCGATCACTCGCTTCACCAACCGCGTCCTGTCATGCGGCGAAAAGAACACGACGATATCGCCCCGCTTCGGTTCACTCCACTTACTCACACGCAACAGTGTGAACGGGACTTTGAAGTCATATGCGAGTTTGTTCACGAACACCAGGTCACCTTCGAGAATGGTCGGCTTCATCGAACCGCTCGGCACCCAGTTCCAATCCGCAACCGCCGATTTGAGAGGAAACACGATCGCCGCGATGCAGGCCGCCGGCCGCACCCATTCGCGCCAAAGATATGTGACAGCCTTCTTTCCCCACGCCCGTGTATTCATGCGCATAGAATAGACGGGAATCTGGAAAGTTCCACACTCAACTTAAGCCGTTCAGTTTTGCGCACGATTTCTTGCAAAGCGCGATAAACGTTTCCTCGGCAAGGGTTAACCTGCGATTTCGCCAATGCACCACCCCCCACTGCCGTTTCAGTTTTCGTTTTCCAAGTGGAAGCGTCACTACCGATTTGTCTGCCAATTCGCGAGCCGCAATCCACGGCGCAATGACGCTAACGCCGAGCCCAAGCTTCACCAATTCTTTGATCGCATCCATGCTTCCAAGATCAATCACAGTGTTGAGCACCATTCCTTCCTCGCGAAAGTACTGTTCGATCAGGCGAAAGGTATAGCTGCCTTTGTTATAGAGCACATAATTCTGCTTCGGGATTTCCGGCCGGATGACCTGTCGTTCTACCGCCCACGGATGGTCCGCCCCCACAAGGAATGCTAGTTCATCACTAAAGAGCGGATGGAAGTCTACTTGTTCATGGCTGGTCGGTTCTAGCATGATCGCCAGATCGACCCGATTGCTCCGAAGCAGGTCGAGCGCCTCCACCGTATCACCCGGCTCGATGCTGATGAGGCTCTGTGGATATTCCTCTTTGAATTGGCGAAGCACCGGCGGCAGCAGGTATTGGCAGGCAGTCGTGCTGGCCCCGAGCCGCAACCGGCCGCGGCCCCATTTCCCGAGTTGCAGCAGCGCCGTACGCGCTTGCTCCATTTCCTGCAAAATCTTTTCTGAATGATGCAGGAGCGTCTCCCCAGCCTGCGTCAGCAACACCTTTTTGCCCACCCTGTCTAAAAGGCGACAACCAACTTCTTGCTCAAGGGCCTTCATCGAGTGACTCACTGCAGATTGTGAAAGAAAAAGTTCTTTGGCGGTAAGCGTGAAACTACCTGTGCGCGCCAGCGTGTTAAAGGCGCGGAGCTGCCTGCTATCAAGGGGTAAACTCATATATGAACGACATTCATTGCTTTGATTAAAACAATCTTCAGCAAACGGCACGCCACCACTCCACACATGGCATGTCGGCGGCTATAGGGAGTGTTGTGTTTGTTGTTACGTATCACTCGCGGAGTCACTGTGTGGGCTCCGCGTTTTCTTTGCCACAAAACCGGAAACGTCGCACTTCATCCGCGAGAAAGGTCACTATGAGTCGAAACTCGTTGTCACGCCTGCCTCGGCGGGAATTCCTCAATCGCGCAGCTGGGGTGCTTACCCTATCCACTCTCTTCGCAGGTCTTCCCAAAGGGTGGGCCGGCGGCCTCTCTGCTGACGACTCGCCGGAAGTTGCGAATCTCAAGTTCGGCATCATTGCGCTCACGGACAATTCGCCCATTGTCATCGCTCACGAGAAGGGCCTCTTCAAGAAGTACGGCATTCAATCGACCGTCTCGAAAGGCGCCAACTGGGCAGCCATCCGTGATTCGCTCTCGAGTGGCGACATTCAGGCCACGCACATGCTCCTGGGAATGCCCATCGCTTCAACTATGGGTCTCCTCGGCTCGCCAAAGAAGCCGATGGTCGTCCCGTGGTTGCTCAATCGAAACGGCCAATCCATCAGCCTTAGTAACAGTTTCAAAGGCAAGATTCAGTCCGATCCAAAGGCGCTCCAACCGTTCGTCCAAAAAGGCAAGAAACTCGGTGAACCGTTGACGTTTGCCATGACCTTTCCTCCGGGCACCCACGCGATGTGGACCCGCTACTTCCTCGGCGCTGGAGGCATCCACCCAGATAAGGACATAAATCTGATTGTCACTCCACCGCCGCAAATGGTCGCCAACATGAAGATTGGCAAGATGGACGGCTTCTGCGTCGGCGAGCCATGGAACGCGCGCCTGATCGCGGACAAAATTGGCTACACCGCAATCAACACCCAGGACATTTGGAAAGATCATCCGGAGAAGGTCTGCGCTTTCCTCACCGATTTCGCAGACAAAAATCCACGGACCGTAAAAGCCGTCCTCAAGGCATTGCACGAAGCGAGCGTCTGGCTCGATGACCTCGGCAACCGTCCTGAACAGGCTGAAATCGTTTCACGCCCGACTTACATCAACTGCCCGAAGGAAATCATCCTCGGAAGGCTCCTTGGGAATTATGACTTCGGCGATGGGCGCACGAAAAAAGACGATCACTACATGATCTACCACCAGCGCAACTGCAACTATCCCCAAGCGAAATACGCCGTCTGGTGGCTCACTCAATTTCGGCGCTGGGGAATGGTTTCGGGCGCGCCGGACTACAACGGCGTCGCGAAGCAGGTGATGCGTTCGGACATCTATGAGGAGGCCATGAAGGAGATTGGCTACAAACATGGCGGCCTCAACAACGATCCTGAAACTCTCTTCGACGGAATCACCTTTGATCCGGCCAAACCGGAGGATTACGCAGCAAGTTTCCCGGTCAAGACTTTGAAAGGATAACAACAGTTTGAAGACGCGATTCAGTGGGGTGTGCGGTGTTCGCCGAAGATATGGAGCCAGATGGCTTCGTCAAGATGTGGAACCCGCTACGACGGTTTAAGGCCGCCTGCCGCGACTGACACCCCGCTGAATCGCGTTTTCAAAAAGTCATCTCATTAACCAGGAATGAAAAGTCGATGGAAATTGGATTGGTTGATCCTCCCGCTCCTTGGAATTGCGTTCGTCGTGGCGCTCTGGGCCATCTCGAGTGCCACGTGGGCCAAAGAATTGCCCTCGCCCTCGAAGACATGGGAGAAGAGCAAAGATTATATCGTCAAACCTTTCGAGAAGAGAGGCGAGATGGACCAGGGCATTCTCCTCTTCACCTGGTACTCGCTCGTGCTCGTGGCAAAAGGTTACGCTATCGCGCTCCTGATCGGAACGCCTCTCGGGTTCCTGCTCGGAATTTCCAAAACTTTCGCCCGCACTTTCGATCCCATCATTCAGATCCTTCGCCCCGTATCGCCCCTGGCATGGCTGCCTCTGGGCCTGGTGCTCTTTCTTAGCGCCGGCAAACAGGCATCCGAGCTGGGGGCGCTATTTACCATCGCCATCTGCGCCATGTGGCCCACCGTGCTCAACACCGCTGTCGGTGTTCGTGCCGTACCCCAGGATTATCTGAACGTGGCGCGGGTGCTCCGGCTTTCCCGCACAAAAACACTTTTCAAAATATTGCTGCCCGCCGCCCTGCCCTACATGTTCACCGGCTTTCGCCTCAGCCTCGGAATCGCATGGCTCGTCATCGTTGCCGCCGAAATGCTCACCGGTCGTCCCGGAGTCGGCGGGTTCCTCTGGCAGGAGTACAACTCGCTCATTTACGAACACATCATCCTCTGCATCGTGACCATCGGCCTGGTCGGCTTCGTCCTCGATCGATTGATGAGCCTCGCCGAAAGCCGCCTTAAATCGGCCTGATTAGCACCACAAACTTGAATGGCATTTCTCGAACTTAGCAACGTCAGCAAAACATACGGAACCAAACAAAACCGCACGGAAGTCCTCAACGACATCAATCTCTCGATTGAACGCGGGGAATTTGTTGCGATCGTCGGCTACTCCGGGGCGGGCAAAACAACCCTTCTTTCGATCATTGCCGGGTTAATCAAAGCCGATCACGGCACCGTCCGGTTGAACGATCTCGATATCACCGCTCCGGGTCCGGACCGCGGCGTCGTCTTCCAGAACTATTCGCTCCTTCCCTGGCTCAGCGTTCACGAAAACATCCTTCTCGCCGTTGCCCAGATTTTTCCGAATTGGTCCGAAGCTAAAAAGAAAGCGCACACGGAGCGCTACATAGCCCTGGTGAACCTCACCCCGGCGCGTGACAAAAAGCCCAGCGAACTCTCCGGCGGAATGCGGCAACGCGTTTCGCTGGCACGCGCTCTGGCCATGGATCCGCAAATCCTCCTTCTGGATGAACCCCTCAGCGCTCTCGATGCGTTGACCCGCGCCACCCTCCAGGACGAAATAGAATCCATCTGGCGGCAGGACAAAAAGACCGTTCTCCTCATCACCAACGATGTCGATGAGGGAATCCTGCTCGCCGATCGCATCATTCCGCTCACAGCAGGTCCGAACGCGACGCTCGGTCCTGCCATTCCGGTTGATCTCGAGCGGCCCCGTAATCGGAAGGAACTGAATCACAATCCCACCTTTCAGGACATCCGGCGGCAAGTGATCAACTATCTGCTGGGCGGCGGCGCAAAGCGGCGCGCCACAGTCACAAAGAAACTTCCACTTCCCGATATTGAACCGGAAGACCTTTCGGTCCCGCGCGGCATGTTCCAGTTTCGGCGTGGTCCCATTCGCCGGCGCGAAATCCAACGGGAAGCGGTGCAACTCCAGGCTGGCCAATGAGCGACTACCTCATCCTTTCGAAAGTCACCAAGGTCTATCCCAGCCCGAAAGGGCCTGCGGTGATCGTGAAGGATTTTGATCTTTCCATCCCGCAAGGCCAATTCGTTTCCATTATCGGCCACTCCGGTTGCGGCAAATCAACGGTGCTCTCGATGATTGCCGGGCTCAGCAACATTACCAGCGGTGGCATTATCCTCGCCGGCAGGGAACTTTCCGGCGCTGGCCCGGATCGTGGCGTCGTCTTCCAATCCCCGTGCCTGCTTCCATGGTTGACCGCCTTCGACAATGTCATGCTCGGCGTGAACCAGGTCTTCTTCACAGCGCCCAAGTACGAACGGCGCCAGATCGCTGAATATTATCTCTCGGTCGTTGGCCTCGCCGAAGCCATGCATAAGCGCCCGGCCGAACTCTCCGCCGGCATGCGCCAACGCGTCGGAATCGCCCGCGCCTTTGCATTGTCGCCCAAGGTCCTGCTCCTCGATGAACCATTTGGCATGCTCGACTCATTGACCCGCTACGAACTTCAACAGGTCTTGCTCGAACTCTGGCGCAAAGATCGCAAGACCGCCGTCATGGTCACCCACGACGTCGACGAAGCCCTCTTTCTTTCCGACCGAATCGTCATGATGACCAGCGGCCCCGAGGCCGAAGTCGGCGACATCCTTTCGGTTCCTTTCACGCGGCCGCGGGAACGGCAGGCCGTGATGGCGCACCCCGACTACTATCGGCTGCGCGAACACCTCATATCATTCCTCGAGAATCACGGCACAAAAAAAGCCCCTGCGACACAACCAGCCCCAAAAACCGTTGAACCTTTGCCAAAATCAGAAGAACCAACCGAACTGCTCGTGCAGTAGAAATAAGCCAACCAAACAAATTCAGAATGAAGTACCTAAAATCCAGTAGTGCGCTCGTCCTGGCGATGAGTGCATCCGTCTATGCAGGAGATTACTCGTTCACTGGCCCCGTCCGTCCCAGTGCCGGGTTGGTAAACGATTTGCTGCGCCAGGACAATCCATCCATGGCGGCCTGGGATCTCGGAGTGCTGGCCCGGTTGCGCTATGAAATCCGCGACAATTTCGGAATCGCTGGCTCCCCTGGCTCATTTGATTTTCGCCAAAGCGGCGCCGACGTTGATAACGCGTATCTCCTCTATCGGATCAAGCCACACGTCGGCTATACCGCGCCGTGGTACAGCGTCTTTGTGGAAGCCCGCTTCAGCGGATCGACCGGCGATGATCGAAATCCAAATCCGGAATCCGATGGCATCATCGATTTGCATCAGGCGTTTGTCACCATCGGCAACCACAAGGAATTTCCCCTGTCGCTTAAGGTCGGTCGCCAGGAACTCTCTTATGGCGACGAACGCCTCATTGGAGCGTTCGATTGGAATAACATCGGTCGCGTTTTCGACACCGCCAAGTTGCGCTGGCAGAATGCTTATTTCGCCGCCGACTTCTTCTCCGGGCGCGTCATTCTCCCCCGCGATAACCATTTCAACATGCCGAATGACTATGATTGGTTCTCCGGCATCTACACTTCAACTAAACTGATCCCAAAACAGGTCACTGAAGTTTACCTGCTCTCACGAAATGTTTCGGCCCAATCTCTCGCTGCGAATGCTCCTACAGGACCGAACGGCCCCTCCGCTCGAGATATCTACACGCTGGGGGTGCGGGCAAAATCGAACCCCGGGGAATTCGGCGGCTGGGACTACACAGCCGAGCTAATGGGCCAATACGGGCACTTCAATGATCCAACGACACCGCTATTGGCCGACCCAAGCCTGGAACATCTGGCCTATGCCTATGCCCTCGTCGGAGGATACACCTGGAGAGACGCATCATGGACACCACGACTCGGACTCGAGTACGACTTCGGATCGGGTGACAGCAACCCTACCGATAACAAGCACCAAACGTTTGAGAACCTCTTCCCCACGAATCACAAGTTCTACGGTTACATGGATCTCTTCTCGCTCCAAAACATCCATGACGTGCGCGTCATAGCATCCGCCAAGCCTTTGCCTCGGATATCTCTCGTGGGAGAGGCGCATTCATTCTGGCTGGCCAACACCCACGACAGCTTCTACACGGTGGCGGGTGCCCGCCGCGGCACACTGGCGCCAACGCCGGGAAACAGTTTCGGGATTAATCCTTCCTACAGCAGCTACGTCGGCGCGGAGATTGACGTAGTGGCGAACTATGCCTTTTCCCCACAAGGATCACTGGAATTCGGCTATGGCCATTTCTTTCGGGGTGATTACGTAAAGCAATCGCTCTCCGCGATCGGCTCTGCAGACGCAAACTGGTTCTACGTGCAAACGAAGTTCGCGTTTTAGCTTGATTGCATATGCGCCCACTGGCACTCGATGATCCAGGCTTCGAAAACCAGACGCTCACACTCATCGAGCAGTTCGTTCGTGACCAGCAGACCCTCACGCCTGTAGCCCGCTTCGCGGAGCACCACGAAAAGTTTCCCGCAGAAACCGGCTTTTTCCGGGATCGCGTTCCTCTCTCGAGGCCCGGTCCGGGACAACAATATGCCTTCGAGGTGAACCTCGATCTCTGCTCTGGATGCAAAGCCTGTGTTACCGCCTGCCACAATTTGAATGGGCTCGACGAAGATGAGACCTGGCGCTCGGTCGGAGTCCTGCAAGGTGCCTCCAGCACCCACTCAATCACCACCTCCTGCCACCATTGTGTCGATCCGGGCTGCCTGAGTGGTTGCCCGGTCAAAGCCTACGACAAAGATCCGGAAACGGGAATCGTCCGGCACCTGGACGACCAATGCATCGGCTGTCAGTACTGCATCCTGAAATGTCCTTACGAAGTTCCCAAATACAATCTGGCCCGAGGTATCGTCCGCAAGTGCGACATGTGCAGCAGCCGACTGGCGGTAGGGGAAGCGCCTGCCTGCGTGCAAGGTTGCCCTAACGAAGCCATTCGAATCGAAATCATCGATACAGCACAACTGCTCGCCAAAGCCCGTGGTGAAGGAATCGATTTCCTCGCGACGGCTCCTGATCCGAAAATCACCGTTCCCACAACCCGCTACATCACACAACGAGCTGTCGAACCGGGCCTGATGAAGGAAGAAGCCTTGCGGCCTTCCGACTCCCATCTGCCGCTCGTCGTCATGCTCGCGCTCACTCAACTCTCTGTCGGCGGATTCAGCGCCACGCTCGCTGCTATCCACAAAACGAGCGAAGCAGAACAACGCGTTCTTATTTTGGCTTCTTTCATTGCGGGAATTGGCGGACTGCTCTCGAGCATCTTCCACTTGGGCAGGCCTCTTCTTGCGTGGAAAGCCGTTTTGAATCTCCGCACTTCCTGGATGAGCCGCGAAATCCTCGTTTTCGGCGTCTTCGCGATCGTCGCAACCATCGAGCTGGCGTTGCACTTGGCGCCCGCAGGAACTTTCATCGCCCCTAAGGAAATCTTCCTTTGGCTGACGGTCCTCTGCGGAATGGCCGCCGTCTTCTCTTCCGTCATGATTTATCACGACACGCATCGCAGCTTCTGGCATTTCCGCAACACCGCTGGACGCTTCTTTGGATCTGTTCTGCTGCTCGGTTCCTCCCTCGCGACCGTTCTGGCGCAATCCGACCTGTTGATGACGAAGGCCGCGCTCCTCCTCCTCGTTGGGAGCGGCACCAAATTATGCTGGGAATGGGCGCTGCTCAGCGAACCGCCCATGCAAACCGCCGCCGAGGCGCGTTCGGCCGCTCTGATGAAAGGCCCCTTAAAGCGCTTTACCGTAGCCCGATTTCTATTTGGCGCGTTGGGTGGAATCCTTTGTCCCTTTTTGATCCTCGATAACGGAGATTCTCAAAGTATTTCAGTGCTCGCCTCCGCTGCGTTTCTCCTTTGCGGAGCGGGCGAACTCCTCGAACGCTTCCTCTTCTTCACAGCTGCTTCGCCAGACCGAATGCCAGGTCAAGCCGTGCCATGAGTGCAACCCCAGGCGGTGTGATTGGGAAAGGGAAGCACTACTTTCGGA
>Ga0193692_1000421_pt1 | contig 10569 bp, 11 predicted proteins | sample L3a1metaG_FD_144917 | JGI IMG/M metagenome (GOLD analysis project Ga0193692, IMG submission 144917) | Soil microbial communities from a riparian zone of the East river system, Colorado, United States - L3a1 | ecosystem: Environmental > Terrestrial > Soil > Riparian zone | place: USA: East River... | reverse complement strand
TGATAATATTGAATATAATACCAACGATTCCGGTTGTAGTATGATGATGAAAGGTCGGCCTTATTTTCTCCCTAAAGGCGTACAGGATCTTTTCCCTGCAGCCAAAGGGATAGAAGCGTACGTCGGTGCACCGATCAATAGTCCTGTGGATGGTGAAATACTCGGGCACATTGCAGTAACAAATTCTACTTCCATTGGGGAAGACAAAAATCAAACAGCGGTTCTCAAAATATTTGCTGCACGCATCGGTGCAGAACTTTTGCGCATGAAGACCGAGAGAGAATTGAAACGCAGAAACCAGGAATTGATGCTGCAAATGAAGGAGAATGATTTTTATGTGTTTACGATGAACCATCTTAAGGAAGCTGTGTTTTGGGTAAACCAGGATGGAAATATTTGGCAGGTAAATGATGTCGCAGCGGAAATGTCAGGCTATTCAAAAGATGAATTAATCAGCCTTGACGTATTCGATATAAATGCAAGCGTTCAAAAACCAAATTGGAAAGCTGTTTGGGACAGGCTGAGAGAAAACAAGAAAGTAGTATTTGATGCCCAATTTCGCAAGAAGAATGGCGCTATCATTGATGTAGAGATCACCCAAAACTTCTTACAGTATGGTGATAAAGAGTATACCTGCAGCATTGTACGAAATATTCGGCAAAGAAGAATGGAAGAAGAATTACTGCGTACTGTATCAGAAGCAACATCAGGCTTTGTTGGCTATGATTATTTTAAAGAACTTTCTAAATTTATCACACTCACATTAGGAGTCAAATACTCACTCATAACAGAATGTGCAAATGAAGAAAAAACACGGGTAAGAACAATCGCTTTTGTAGAACATGCTACTCTTATTGAAAATATAGAATATGATTTGAAAGGAACGCCCTGCGAGATGGTAATGACAGGTAAAGATTATTTCTGTGCAACTGAATTGGAAAAAATGTTTCCCAAAGAAAAGGGGTTACAGTCTTATGTTGCCGTTCCTATTTATAGCCCAGCTACCGGTGAAATACTTGGACATATCGCAGCATTGGATGATAAGCCAATGACTGAAACCCAGAATCAAACTTCCATTCTTAGAATTTTTGCTGCAAGGGCGGGTTCTGAAATTGAGCGAATAAAAGCCGAACAAAAATTAAAAGAAACACTTGAAGATGCCAATATACAGTTGCAAGTACAACTCAAGCAAAGTGAAAAACGTTTTCGTGATCTGTTTGAAGAAGCCCCGATTGCTTATGTGAACGAAAGACTTGATTCAAAATTTATTAAAGCCAATCAGGCAGCTTTGAGAATACTTGGAGTAAAACCAGAAGAAGTTAGCAGTACTTATGGATCCTCACTTGTCCCCGACACGCCGGATGCACAAGAACGATTAAGAAAAGCTTTTGAATCTATTGGAGGCGGATCTGATACCAGCGGTGTTGTGTTAGAGCTTCGCAGGAAAGATAATGGTAAACCACTCTGGATCCAGTGGTGGTCCAAGCCCGATCCAAGCGGACAATTCACCCGAACTATGTTTGTCGACATTACCGAACAGGTACTGATGGAACAAGAGCAGGCGAGGTTGAAAGCACAGAACCAGTATTTGCAGGAAGAAATAAAACTTACTTACAACTTTGAAGAGATCATAAGCAAGAGTAATAATTTTCAAAAAGTTTTAAGACAAATTGAACAGGTTGCAGCTACGGATGCTACTGTATTAATATTAGGTGAATCAGGTACGGGAAAAGAATTGATCGCGAGAGCTATTCATAATATCAGTAACAGAAGTAAGAAGCCATTGGTAAAAGTTAATTGCGCAACGCTTCCTGCCAATCTTATTGAGAGTGATTTATTCGGCCATGAGAAAGGTGCGTTTACGGGAGCTTTGGAAAAAAAGATCGGCCGTTTCGAATTGGCTAACGGAGGAACAATTTTTCTTGACGAAATAGGTGAACTCCCAGTCGAGCTACAGGCAAAATTGTTGCGGGTATTACAAGAAGGGGAGTTTGAAAGATTGGGCAACCCAAACACAATAAAAGTAAACACAAGAGTTATTGCCGCGACAAACCGCAATCTGCAAATTGCAATTGAAAAAAAAGAATTTCGTGAAGATCTCTATTACAGGCTAAATGTTTTTCCTGTTATTTGTCCACCGCTTCGAGATAGAAAAGAAGATATCCCTTTGCTGGTAAAACATTTCTGTCAAAAGCATGAAGGGAAGATCGGAAGAAAGATTAAAAACATTCCTACAAAAGTTATGGATGCTTTAATGGCTTATGATTGGCCGGGAAATATCCGTGAGTTGGAAAATATTATCGAGAGAGCAATGATATTAAGTTTTGATGGCACACTTGAATATGGCGATTGGATTCCTACAGAAAAATTTGCATCGAATGACAGACTCACGAGAGACAAAATGGAAGATGTTGAAAGGGAACATATCATTGACACACTGAATAAAACAAGATGGAAAGTAAGTGGGGAAAAAGGTGCAGCAAAAATTTTAGGGTTAAATCCAACTACCCTTGAAGCAAGAATGAAGAAGCTGGGGATAAAGAGAGAAAAATAATTAATTACTGTTCAACAGTTTTATATACTCACTGTTTTGTTTAAACATATCAAGCCCCATACGGGTTGTCATATATGGGGTCTTCTTTAGATGATGATTCATTTTGCTTATACGATATAAAATTCTCCAGTGTTTTATAATTTCATTCCAAGCCCAAAAAACGGAATGCCCTGGATCATAAATATGCGTTGGCTCGCTTCCTGAGCCGTTCAATTCTATAATGGAAAAGCTTTTCCCTTGCTTTAATTCTTCCCAGGAGTTGTATCGTATATCAAGTCTTCCAAAATAAAACCCATTTACTTTTGTACATATTGAATCCATAGTAACTGTCAACTCTTCATCAATGAGTTGGCTATGGTCCAAAAATTTTGCTCCCCGTACATGATTGCCATACGGTACCAGTACTAATTCTTCACCGTTCCTTAAAACAATGTCCATCTTGTCTTTTTCTACTTTTCTCAATACCTGCAACTGCAAAATAGCTCTTTTGTTTTTTAAGAGTAATTGCTCCACTGTAGAAACACCATCCCCGGTTACAGCAAGAAATTCTTTTCTTACTATTCCTGAAATATGCCCTCTTTCTTCGTTTGGATAACGATAGTAAAATATCCCCACTTCATGCTGATAGGGAACGAATTCCTGTATAAGAAAATCGACCTTTGAATTCAATGCATATTCCTGCAGTTCGTTTAAATTCTCCAACATTTTTACCATCATCCCCTTCATACCGATATCAGGCTTGCCCACCACTGGAAATTTCAGTTCTACCTGATTTACTTCTTCCAAAATATTTTCAACCGGTGTGTATGCTTTAAAAAAAAGAGTAGCTGGATAAAATTCGGGAGGGATAAGATCGTAGACCTCTTTTTTTGATTCCATTAAGAAGCCGCCATTCTTAATAGTTGGGTTTGATGTATTAAAAAAGAAAAATGACCTTGCCTTTAAACAAAGAAAAAACCAATAAAGAAGTAAGGGGCCATACACAGCGTTAAAGGGCCAGTATTCCCAGTTAAACAGTTTTATAAAAAAAGGTTGATATAATACCCTTCTCATTCTATTGTTTCAGATGAATGCAGCAATTCAAATTTTATTTCTGACGATGAATTATTCTGTATGTCCAAATAATTAATACAGCCACGATCTTTTGTAAGCAAAATACTGGTAATACTTACAGGGGTGTACATGCCATCCCTCGTCATCAGCAGATCATTCTGTTCATCACCTTCGCCGGTAAAATGATGAAAGTTTAAAATATCCTGTTGTGTTAGTGTCGGGTGATCATTTAAAAAAGATGCAAACCATTGTTCTCTCTTCTTTATCACAACCCCATCATATAATGTTGCAGACGACCAGATATGGGACCGATTCACATTTAGCTGCTTACAATACTTTTCTGTTCCGTCCCACCGGAATTCATACAAGCAATTGCTTTCAAGTAAAATTAACGTGAAAGCTTCTATATCCTGCAAGTTCATTTTTGTAAATGCAACAGATGGTCTTTCAGAAGAAATAATATCAAGCAAAATAATTCCACGGCTCAGTCTATATGGCGGCCCTGCTTTATGACAAATAAATGCGCCATTCAACAATACGGCAGCATCACCATTCTCTTTCATTACTATCCATGTACCACCGGCATCTGCATCTTTTGGAAAAAACAATTTTTGACCATTATACACAAACATGCGGGGAACAACGGCATTTTTCCTGACCAGTTTCTCATCACGATTAGATGTGATAAAGAATTTACCTTTTACCGGTATAAAACTTACTGTGCACATTGATTGCGATATTTAACGGTAGAATAAGCTACACCAAATTCACCAGGCAATTTAACAGAGGAAACCTCATTCACTCCTACCCTTATCAATGCCATATGATGAATAGTATGCTCTAAATTATAAGCCAGTTCACGATAATAATTAGACGGGATTGAAACAATTTCCATCGTATCATAGTAATCCTCCGCTTCAAGTATAATTTCTTTATTCGGTCTTTCTATGTTTTGATAAACTGTCTTCAACGAAGCAGCTGCTAATTCCTTATTTGTTTCAATTTGATAATCCCTTTTTCTTTTTTCATAGTTTACTATTCCTTCATCGTATCCTTTTTCAAGACATTGGAACAATTCAATAATATGCCGCACGTGCTGACCGATCGTTGCATTGAGCAATATCCTGCTTGACCGGATATATTCTTCGTTACTAAGTTGGTTAAGTGTTTCGCTTAACTGAGCAAAAACTTGTTGAATGGGTTGTTTGAGCATGACAGCTTCGTTAATGGTTTATTTTAATTCAGCGTTTCCAATAAATGAATAAACTGCTGGCAGTTCATTAGTAGGTGTATTCTTCCTTATATATGCACTTAATGTTATCAATGAAACTAATATAATAGTGATATGTCTATACATATTATATCATTCTCTTTACAAATGTTACTCCATCATTCCGGTAAATAAATGCCAGGATGATCGATGAAGTCAAAACTATTAACGCATAAATGAATAATTGGCCACCGTCATTTTTTATGACAACGCCAAGCTTAATTAAGTGAGCGGCGATTGCGCCAAGCATTAAGCTAATTGCCAGAAGAGAACCGAAGAACGTCGTTCCCGGATACAGGATCAGGATCGATGCAAATAGTTCAAAAATTCCAGTTCCTATTCTTCCCCATGGTTCCATTCCTAATTGAGAAAAAATATAAACCGACTCCTCAGCACCGCTGAATTTAAAATATAATGTTTGCAGCATTATTAATGCTGCTATAATTCTCAAAACCCATGGAGCGATCTTTGTTATTGAAAATGAGATACTCATCAATGAAATATTTTTTGCCAATTAGTATCGGCCTTTATTCAAAGCAAAGGAAACAAGGCTGGTGATTGCGATCCTTAATATTTTTGTCTTCATCTTCAACAATTCAGTTTATTTTATAAAGTAAAGATATAACCCAACTAATTTTCTGAATGTCTTGTAAAAGACAGAAGCCGAAGTATATATGTGAAAAAATTGTTAGCGGGCTTTAATGACCGATACATCACCTGAGCAATTTCTTGAGGCGAGATAGAGCTTGACGCATTTTATTTTCTCTTAACGAAATGTAAATTATCCAGGCTTAGATAGCATTTGTCAGGAACCCGACAAACTGAAAATCCCCTGCGTTTTACTTTGCGTAAGAAAGTAACCAATATGAAAACAAGTTCCCTGTTGTTGGCATTCCTTGTAGTAATCGCTATCTCCTGCGCACATAAAAAAACAACGGAAATTTTCACAACGGCATCGCACGCTATCAGGGGATATGACGCGGTATCTTATTTTACAGAAAGGAAACCGGTAAAGGGGAACAAAGAATTTTCGTACAAGTGGAAAGAGGCGACCTGGATCTTCTCGTCAAAACAAAATTTGGACTTATTTACTGCAAACCCGGATCACTATGCACCACAATATGGAGGCTGGTGTGCTTATGGTTGTTCAAATGGACGTAAAGCGACGATAGATCCAAACGAATGGACAATCGTTGACGGGAAATTGTATCTGAACCATAGTGCAGAAGTAAAAGAGAAATGGATGAAAGAACAAAAACAAAGAATCGAACAGGCGGATATAAATTGGCCTACAGTAAGGGACAAATAGATTTTAATAAAAGCATTCTAATTTTTAACAATGGTAAGATTAACGATCCTATATCCGAATTCAGAAGGGAAAAAATTTAACAAAGAATACTACATCAATACACACATTCCACTTTCGTTGAAATTGCAGGGTACCGCGGTAAAACATGTCAGCGTTGAATTTGGTTTTAGCGCAGGCCTGCCTGGTTCGCCACCACCTTATACTGCAATATGCAATTTCCTGTACGATTCGTTAGAAGCTTTTCAGAATGCCTTTATGCCGCATGCCGATATTTTGACAAAAGATATTTTAAATTATACGGATACAAAAGCACTGATACAATTTAGCGAGGTGAAGATGGACTATTAAAAAATACGTTTATCTCCCAAAAATGACAAATTAAACAATCAATTAAACTTTAAACTCAATTAATCATGTTCAACAAAATTTCCAGAATTTTATGGGTAGCCGCTACTTCTTCACTCATCCTTGCCTCTTGTTCCAAAGACAATAAGAACAACAATACAGCACCTAATAATCCTGATACGGCTGAAAAAGTTTCCGTTGACCGTTTTAGTGCTGCTGCCGGGAAACTGTTTTTAAGAACCGGTACAAATGGATTGCCTGCAGCTAATGCGTCAATTAACTTTGACCAGGGAGCGTTTATTACAAAAGGATTAGGCCCTGCGGGGCAAAAAGTGGAGTATTACAATTTTGATGTAATGTCAACAAACCCGGCGCCGATCTATGTATTTTTTAAAAGAAACCAGCCCGACCCTGTTCCTGGTCAGTTAAATGTTATTAATGTAATTCCGGGAGATGCAGATTATAATGATTTCTGGCGGGTATTCAAAGTAATGGTTCCCGATGACTATACCGCTAATACAATCAGCAGCTCTGATGAAGTTTTAAATAGCAGTTATCCAATAGAAGCAACCAACTCACTTGTTAACTGTCCTGTAGTGCCAGAAGGATCTACAGCCAGCAAGCGATTGATCAATGAACCCACTTCGCTTATCAGGGGTTGGTATAAAAGAAAAGTTGTTTATTATTTCAACTTTGGAGAAAAAAATTTGACTACAACGTCAAACGGTCTTGTTCCGACTTCACCCATCTACGTTTCGTTCAATATAAATCCAGATCAGCCCAATGGCGGACCTGCATCTGGTTTTAAGACGGAACCGGGAACGGATCAAACCCATAATGTAATTGCCACCTTAGCGCCTGATGCTGGTTACTCACCGCTATGGACAGTTATAGCATACAATAACAATAATTTTAGTAATGTTTCCAATCTGACTACCGCGGCTTCATCAAATATTCTTGTAGCTAATGCAGGAAACGTGAATTGTCCATTAGTAAAGATTCAATAAAATAATTAAAGATTCAAGACGGCCGGTGAGTGTAACGCAGAATAGGCGGTGGTTAAAAGACAAGGTCAATGGTTCTTTGCCGGCTGTTTTAAATTTAAGGTCGTATGCACCGATAAAAATATACAGGGTCATCTTCTTACAATTGGACTATTGACAGTTGCGCGAAGCAAGACTTAATTACTTTAGACTCCTGCAATTATTTCCTCTCTGCTAAAAAGAAAAATCAGGGTTTAAGAATATCTGCATCCAAAATCTTTTCATCAAGCTTCGGGTTGTTATTGGGGTCAATGATTGTTTTCACCTGCGAAATTACATTGACGGGAACACTACCAATCCTGGCATGTGCCCGAATCGCTTCTTCACTTTCTGCCAGTACAACGCAATATATTTTGTCTTCTGTTATAAAGGATTGTACCCAGATATAAATACCCTCCAGCTTGCATGCTACGTCACAGAATGTTTGAGCCAAATTTTGTAATTCATCAGGCGAAAGATTTTCTGCGCCAGGCAAATTCCTTTCAACAATGTATTTTTTCATATGAAAAATTTTAAAATGACAATTTTATTACTAAAACTGAAGATATTTTACGAATGTTATCTCAGGAATATACCCCATCTATGATTCAATACCTCCCTATTTTTCAATTTTGCTGATGTTCCCGCCGCCCTGTCGTTGTTGCGTGTTTATCCAATTCGACTAATAAACATAGTGTCTTGTTGATTGAAAAAGCAGTTGATAGCAAAAGAAATTTTGTGCTAATAGCTGCTAATTTCATCATCGCCCGAAAAAGCGGTTACTGAATTTGGTTTGTAACGATGTGATACAAATTGAAACTCGTCATAATAGAAATTGATTGTAGATCATTTGCGGGCTTCCCGGAAGCACAAACTCCTAAACAATATTCCCAACGCTTTGGGAAATTCCCAATATGCCGGGAACAGTGCAAACATACTACGAAGACCTACGTAAAAAGTTCAGTCTTTAGAAACCAGCTACAGCAAAGGGTTTCAAAGGAATAAAAAGAGACAAAAAAAAATCTGGCACGGGCATTGAAAACATACCCCCGAAAAATCAAAAAGAAAACATGAGCCGGAAAATAACAAAGCAGGAATTTAAGAAAGAAGTGATGGAAAGCCCGGCCCTCTCACTTGTAAAGTTTAAAGTAGAATGGAGTGGCGCTTGCCAGATCATAGCACCGATCTATGAAGAACTTTCAAATTCGTACACAGGCACGGCCAATTTCTTTGTGATCGATGTAGAAAAAGAAACAGGGATAGATAAAGAATATGGCATAATGGAAATACCGACGATACTTTTTTTTAAGGACGGAAACATAGTCGACCATGTATCTGGTCTTGTGCCCAAAAATGTTATGATCAGCAAAATTGAAAACGCTTTATCACTGAATTGAACAAATCAATATAAATTTTTTAAAATTACAATTATGACAGACGACATGAAGTACATCCATCTCAGAAATCATCCTTTGATGTCATCATTAACTGAGCAGAGACTAAAAGAAACAGCTACCATCGCTAAAATGAGGACCGCTTATCGTGGTGAAGCAATTAGTTACGGAGAAGGTGGTTATACCCGCGTTCATTTCCTGGTGAAAGGAAAAGTAAAGATCACCAACAACAGTGCATCCGAAAATGAACTTATCAAAGATATTCTTGTAGAGCCGGATATTTTTGGGGACTTAAGTCTTGATGGGCAGTTAAACAAATATGAAGCTGCGGAAGCATTGACTGCAAACACCATTATCGTTTCCTTTCACATCAGCGATTTTAAAAGAATATTGGAAGACAACCCGACTATGGCGCTGGGTTATGTAAGGAAAGTAAATGCCAAATTACAAAAGATGGAAAACCGTCATGCTGAGTTAGTATTTCTTGACACAAAAGACAGGTTGATCCGCTTTATAAAGAACTGGGCTCGTACTGATGGTAACCGGATGGGAGATAAAATTATCCTGAATAATTATTTAACACATAGTGATATTGCTGGTTTTATTGCCACATCACGCCAAAGTGTAAACATGTTGTTGAATGAATTGAGAAGCTCCGGAATGTTATGTTACGATCGCAAACATATCGAATTAAATAATCCTATTGCCTGGAATTGATTAAACGGCAAATAGCATTAGAACGTAAAATCGATGACGCTCCTCCCCCAGTGCCGAATTAATTTTGAAAAGTTTTCATGTAGCAGTTGGTTTTTGTTAGTAAAAATAAAAACGGCCATGGAAAAGCAGTTGCCTTTTTTTAATTAGTCAACACCTAAAGAAGTTAAAGGCTTACCCGAAGGCCAAACAATAAAAAATATTATTGTTTAAATCTCTTTACCTGATTGTAAGATCAAGTAACAATTCACGTAACATTGTTACCTTATCGTTGATCTCGTTGCTTTCGACATTCGTAATAGACAAATCGAAGACAATTTTCGATAGAGGCCCGCATGTCAAGCCATTTTACAACCTGTTATTGCCCATAGGCGCAGAATAAAAAATTTGATTACCTATTTCCAAATGCCGGGCAGCAAACTCGGATTGATTACCTATTTCTTATTTCTCTGTTGCCAATTGTTGTATTATTTTTTTTCTACAATAGTCTTGGACAGTTTACGAATACAAAAATTTCTGGCAGCAATGGGATGATTATTTCACGAAGCAGTTTCATATTTGTAATAGTTGGATTAAGTGTCTTGTGGTATTACGCATCAGTACTTATTTCACAAAGGCTAATCGGTCTAAATTCATTTATCAGTCAGGTCGGTCTGAGGAGCCTTATAAATTTATTCTTTTCTGTCTTGAGCATTCTACTCATATTGTCAAATTTAGGAAGTGGTGTTTGATTTAGGCTGAAATAAAATAGCGCACAACGTTCGGCATTTGTGCTGTTGGGACTTCATCAATTCGTCGCCCCCGGCGACGGCTCGAATAAGAAAATATTTTTCATTTTATCTTTTTTGAGTACAATTATATTAGAAAGAACAGTTTATGCTTTAGGAGGTTGTTTTCAAAAATTTGTT
>Ga0193692_1000420_pt1 | contig 10603 bp, 11 predicted proteins | sample L3a1metaG_FD_144917 | JGI IMG/M metagenome (GOLD analysis project Ga0193692, IMG submission 144917) | Soil microbial communities from a riparian zone of the East river system, Colorado, United States - L3a1 | ecosystem: Environmental > Terrestrial > Soil > Riparian zone | place: USA: East River... | reverse complement strand
CGTCGACCAGGACTGGGATCTCAAACGCTACAGCAACAACCCGGTCGTTCTCTGGAACCACAACAACAGCTTCTTCGCTGGACCAGAGGCGGATCTACCAATCGGTCATGGCGACGCGCTACTCCGCAACGGACAGCTCGAGGCGCGCCTCTTCTTCGTCGACGAGCGCGCCAACCCGATGGGCGAGAAGGTCTGGCAGGGCTTTCTGCAGAAGTCGATTCACGCCGTATCGGCGGGTTTTCGCCCCCACACGGTTACGCGCGAGATGGTGGACGACCGCGAGTTCTATCGCCTGTCCGATAACGAGCTTTACGAGATCAGCGTCTGCCCGATGCCGGCCAACCCGGACGCTGTCGCCAAGGCCAAAGCACTCGGCCAATTGAAGGCGCTCGCCGCCAAGTCGACGAAGCAAGAACCCACTGCGTCTGCCGACGCCAAGAAGGAACGTTCCATGGAAATCAAAGAGCTCGAAGACAAGATCAAGGCGCTCGAGTCGACCGCGGCGAAGAACGCCGAATCGATGGCGACGACCACGAAGGCGTTCGAGGTCGCCAACGGGACCATCACCGAGCTCAAGGCGTCGGTGACCGATCTCACTGCCAAGTGCGCCGCCAAGGACGTGGTGATCGCCGAGACTCAGTCGAAGCTCGAGGCGGAAACCAAGCTCCGAACCGATGCGGAGAAGAGCGTGACCACGATGAAGGTCGACGCGCTGGTCGGCAAGAAGATCACGCCGGGGGAACGCGACGAGTACGTGGAACTCGCGCTCGAGCGGCCGGCCCTGTTCGAAAAGATGATGGCCAAACGCGCGGACATTCCGACGGCCGTCGGCAAGTCCGTAGTGGGCGCCGAGAAATCCACTGACGCCGAGCGCGCCACGACTGCCGACGACGGCGTCGGCTTCGAGCAGCTCGTGCCCGAGCAGCACACGCGCGGGTTCGTGGATCTCGAAGAGAACGACTGACTCTCCGCGTTGCCGCTCCGCCATGGAGCGTTGAACGCCGCACAACACCAAGCGCCGCGCCGGCGCAGCGCCACTGCTGCGCGCGCGGCCCCCCGTTTCCCGAACGCCCCCAAATCCCGAGGAGCTAGCGTCCCATGTCTACTGCTGAACAAATTCTCGAACACGGTATCGTCCGCCCGTTTCTCGTCGCGTCCGCGTCCACCGCGACCCGCGGTCTCTGCGGGAAGTTCACCGCCGAGCACACCGTCGCCGACTGCGCCGCTGGCGAGAATGCCAGCGTCGTCTTTCTCGAAACGAAAGCGGCCGGCGAATACGTGCAGGCGGTGCTGCTCAACAGCGGCGCCGTAGCCATCATGAAAGCGAGCGGCACCGTAACCGCGGGGCAGTATCTCATCTGCGGCACCGACGGCGTCGAGAACCAAACCCTCGGGGGCGGTACGACCGTCAAGTACATCGTCGGTAAGGCGCTGCAAACTGGCGTCGACAACGATTACCTCGGCGTGATGACCGGGTGCTTCGCAGGCGTCGGCGCCTGACATTCGTTCGCCAGTGGTCAGCACTCCCTATCGGCAAGAGCTGATCGCGGCCGGCTTGCTTTCACCAAGCGCCGCGCGCGACTCCGTTCCGCTCAACGGCAGGACGATCCTGCGTCTTGATGACGCCGGCAAGCGCGCGGCGCTTCGACACCTCGAACAGGGTGAGCGCGGTGCACGCCTGATGGCTTTCCCGCTCGGCCTCGCTCCTTGGCACGAGCACGCGCTCGACATGCGCGTGCGACGCGCCGGCGCGTAGCTCCCGATCCTTTTTCAACAACCCACCTCCTCGGCGGGCTGCCCCGAACGGCAGCCAGGCCGCGCGACCCTCGTTCCAAAAACACAAGGAAAAAAGAAGATGCGCACCAATCCGATTGTCGCTCGTATCAAAGCCGGCCTTGCGTCGAGGGACCCGAAGGTCCGCGCGAAAATCCTTGCGCAGAACGAGGCGATCCTACGCTGCAAGGCTGTCATCGGTAGTCTCCACCGGGACGCGACCCTCACGTCGCTCTCCATTGCGTACAGCAACGACGCGTACATCGGCACGCAGTTGATGCCGGTCATTTCGGTTCCGAAGCTGTCCGACGCCTGGGTCACGTACACGAAGCGGGATCGGCTTTCCGGGCCCGACGACAATCTCGGCAACCGCTCGAACGCGAACGAGATCAACGAGAACCGCGGCTCCGACACGTACTCCTGCAAGGGCTACGGTCTGAAGAACTTCATCTCGGAGACGGACCTGCAGAACCAGGACGCGCCGCTCGACGAGATGGTCGATCTCACGTCGTCGGTCAACGACGTGCTCGACCTCAAAGAAGAGATCCGCATCGCAACCGTGCTCACCACGGCAGCGAACTTCGGCGGCAACACCGCCGCGCTCGCCGGCGGCGACCGCTGGGACACGGCGACGTCCGATCCCATCGGCGACATCAACGCGGCGATCGACTCGCTCTGGAGCGGCATCGGTGCCACGCGCACGATCGCTTATTCGGGCGTCGAGGTTTATCGCGCGCTCCAGACCCACCCGGCGATCCTCGATCGCTTCAAGAACGTCACCGGCGGGTCGGTGTCGAAGGCGCAGATCCTCTCGCTCTTCCCTGAGATCGACGAGTACGTCGTTGGCCGCGCCCGCAAGGACACGGCGAACGAAGGGCAGACGGCGAGCTACTCGCGCGTGTGGGGTAAGCAGTTCGGCATCATCAAAGTGGCCGCGACGCCGAGCCGCCGCATCGCCGCGTTCGGCTTCACGCTCCGCTTCCAAGGCGAGCGCACCACGACTGAATGGTACGACCCGACCGTCGGCACCCGCGGCGGTTACTACGTTCGCGTGGCCATGGAAGAGGACCACAAGGTCACCGCGGCGGACACCGGCTACCTCTACACCACGGTCGTCAGCTGATTCGCGTTAGCGGAGAGCACGCGCACTTCAGCTGGAAGGAGCAAGACGACATGAAAACGAACGACCCGAAGAAAGACCACGACAAGGACGCGCCGAGTCCCCAGGGGCCGCACGGCGAAGCGCTCGGCGCGGACCTCGTTTCGCGTCCGGAGAAGAACGAACGCGGGGCCTCAGCGCCTGGAGCCGAGCTCGCTCCGCGCGCCGAACCCGGACCGAAGACGCCCGCCGCCAAGGACGACGCGGATCGCTCCGCATCGTCCGACGGAGGCAAGCGCTCGCGGTCCGGCGGAGACGACGTGCAGCCGCTCGCCGGAACCAAGGGCGGCGAGTCGCGCCCTCTCGACGCGGGTTGCGTTCGCTGTCGCGTGACCGGGAGCGGCATCAAGTACCACGGCCGCCGCTTCGAGGAGGGCACCATCGCCGACTTCGACGAGAAGACGGTTGCTGAAATGCCAGACATCCTGGTGCCCGTCGACGCAGACGAAGCCAAGACCGATCAGGAGTAGCGCTTGGCGGTCATCAATCAGACGGACCTGGAGAATGCCCTGTCCGTCTCGACCGTGCGCGCCATCTTCGACGACGCCAACAACAACACGGTGAGCACAGCGGCGGTGGCCGCGGTCATCGCGCGCGCCGAGTCGCAGGTGTACTCCTACCTCGCGACGACGTATCCCGACCTCCCGATCCCCTACACGGCGTCGCCGGCGCCGGAAGTGCTGCGGTCGGCGGTGCTCGAGTTTGCGATCGTGTACTCGCGCGATCGCAAACCCGAGTATTGGCCCGAGAACAGTCGGGAGCGCAGCGAACGGCTGAAGGCAGCGTTCGACATGTGCGATCGCTTCGCCAAGGCCCGGCAGGTCCTGTACGGCGGTGGCGCGAGCACGACGCCGGCCAACATTGGCGGCGAGATTCGAAGCGGCGTTACCGACGATACCGGTCCGCCGGACAAGTTCTTTGCCGACGGCACGGGTGACTTTTGAGCGCACCGCTGTCGGCGACCTTCGGCGGCGTCGCTTTCCCGCTCGCACCGCAGTCGACCGGCGACGCGCTGCTGCACGTAGCGGATCCGGCGCTCGAGGCGCTGCTCGCATTCCTTCGGTTCTTTCTGAACGCGGACATGGACACGGCGCTTCCCGACGCCCTCGCCGCCGCGAGCCCCGTCGTCAGTCAAAACGTGATGGGGGCTTACACGACGGACCCCGGCGTCGAAACGATCCGGCCCGAGCAGGTCCAGTTCCCCGCGTTTTTCATCTGGCGCAAGTCGGCGACGTACGCCGAGACCATGATGAACCAGCCGCGTCGCACTTCGGTGTGCGGCTGGATGTACATCCCGCCCGTGATGACGTTCGAGCAGGCGGAGAAGTATTCCCATATCTGCAACGCCGTGGAGCTCTCGCTCGGGCGCGCGGTGAGCTACGGATATCACCCCGACTACAACGGCGGGCAACCACTCACGAGTGGCATCACCAGTCTGCGGCTTCTGTCCGCGACACGCGAGATCCATCCCGGCGGCGACCTCTCGAGCTTCTACGCGGTCGGAGGCGATCTCGAGGTGGTGGAAGACGTCGGCGAGAACCTCGAGGACTTCCCGCCGCTCGATGCGATCGACTACGACATCGGCGTCGGCAACGCGACAGAGATTCTGCCCGGCGTGGTGCAAGCCGATTCCACGGTGCCGGCCGAGGACGGCTGATGGGGTACGTGCCGCCGCGGCGGCCGCGCAAGGCGACGCCGCCGAGCGATACCGACGCGCAGACCATCGCCGGCGACATGGCTCCCGAGCAAGCCAAGAAGTTCCTCGAGCAGGATCGGGAGATCAAAGCATGCAAGGGCCCATCAACCTCGGCCACGTGATGAAGGCGCACGCGCGGTTCAAGCGCGAGCACCACAACCTCTTCGGCCGCGAGATCGAAAGCGCAGGTCGCTTCGGCCTGACGCACGTCCAGCAGCACCCGCTGTTCAAACCGCGCACGCGCAATCTGCAACGCGCCACGCAGTACAGCGTCATGAAGCTCAAGAGCGGCGCCGTGCTCCGGTTCCGCAATCGCTTGAAGTACGCCAAGGTGATCGACCAGGGATCGCCGAGGCACATGATCGCGGCGCGGCGCACGCGCGGCCGTCGTCCGGTGCTCGCGTTCAAGTGGAAGGGCGTGCAGATGTTCCGCCGCTACGTGATGCACCCGGGCACCAAGCCCTACCGCTTTCTCTACCGCGCGGCCAACGCCGCCGGTCGCGTGTTCGTCACATCGATGGACTCGGGGATGAATCGCATCGCCAAGTCGTTCTGAGAACTCACTCCGCCGAACGATGGCGGGGCAGAGGGGAGATCCACGCAATGGTTACTTTGCGTTTCATCGCGCGCGAGGATGCGCTCGCGACCGTTCCTGGTTCGCGCGCCAACGTCGGACAGCCGGCGTTCTACATCGGTCGCAAATACATCGCGCCCGATCGTGCCGCCGGCAGAGGCGCTCGATACGAGGCGACCCAGGAACCGTACGAAGTCACTCTCGACCTCGATCGCCAGGACGACGCGATGCGGTTCAACCGCCACGTCAAGCTCGCGCAGCGCGGCGACATTTGGCCGGCGGATGAAGAGACCGCAAAGCACTGCGGCCTCGCGTTCGTCCAGGCGAGCTTCGCGAACGGCGAGTGGAAACGCTCCGAGCCGATGCCTCCTCAACCGCCTAACGACGTGATGAGCAGCGCGCCCTCTTTGCCAGCCACTGCGCTCCACGCCGAACCCGCTCCCGAACAGCAGGCGGCCCGCGACGCGACGCCGTTCGGCTTGCAACCGCCGCAAGACGTCTTCGCCGATGCCTTCGCCGACGTCGAAGTGCCTCGCGAGAAACCAACCAAGAAACGGCCCTAAGGAGTTTGACGCATGGTTGCTCCCGAAATTCCGATCACCGGCATCGACGCGACGTACCGCGTCCCGGGCACCTACGCCGAGATCTTTTTTGCGCAGGGACCCGCGGCGGCCGCGGCCGGCCCACGCACTCCGTGCTTCACGATGCCCATCATCAGCGGAGCGCAATGGACCGCTGGCACGCTCTATGAAGTGGGCGACGAGAGAACTGCTGCCGATGGCGCTGGCCTCGGTTCGCCGCTGCACCGAGCGCTCCGCCTGTTCTTCATGGCTGGCGGACGCAAGTGCTACGCGCTGCCCATCGCCGAGACGAGCGGTGGCAGCCCTGTTGCTGCGACCGCCACGCTCACCATCGCGGTGACCGCTACCGGTACCGGCACGATCACCGTGACCGTGGCCGGCGAGGACAGCTCGTTCACGTTCTTCTCCGGACTCACCGCGACGCAGATCGGCGACGGCATTCGTGACTCCATCAACGCGAAGACTTGGCTGCCCGTCGTGGCGACGAACGTCTCGGGCACGGTTACACTCACCGCCAAGCTGAAGGGCACCTCCCAAGGGACCGGTACGCTCGGCATCATCCGCGTGCGCGTCACCATCACGGCTGGCGTCGGGACGACGGCGGTCTTCGGCGGCGCGTTCCTCGGGACCGCTGTCGCCGGCGCGGAGGGCTCGACCACCGAAGCCGCGAACACGCTCACGGCCCTCAACAACATCGTCGCTTCGCGCAAGTACTACTTGGTGACGAGCGCGGTCGATGCGACGACGCTTGGCCACTTCAAGACGCACGTGGCGACGAAGGCCGAGCCCCGCCAGGGCAAGCGTTCGGTCATCATCTCCGCGTACACGGGGTCGCTGTCCAACTGTCAGACGCTGGCGACTGGCAAGAATTACGAGCGCCTCCAGATCGTGTGGCAGGGAAACAGCGAGCACGATCCAGCCGAAATCGCCGGCAATATGGCTGCGGTTCGACAGAAGCGCGAGCAGACCGATTCGGCCTACAACTTCGCCGGCTACTCGGAGCCCGACTGGCTCATCAAACCGGCGTTCGCGGAGTCCGACTGGCCCGATGGCGACGACCAGAACGACGCCATCAACGACGGCATCACCTGCATCGCGTCGCGCGAGGGCGCTTCGTACATCGTCATGTCGGTCGACACCCGGTCGAAGAACCCGACCGGGACCGTCGACGACTTCCGCGCCTGCGAGACGCACCGGATCTCGGTCTGCGACGAGTGGGTGGACGAGCGGGTCAACTCCACGGAGCTCAACTTCCGCGGCAAGAAGCTGATGGACGACGAGCGGCTGCCCGACGGCACGGTCAACATCAACCAGCGGATCATCCCTGGCGTGATTCGACCGTCGTATCTGCGCAAGCCGATCTACCAACAGCTCGACGAGTACGAAGCCGCCGGCAAGCTGCAGGAGATCCAGGCGTCGAAGGACGCGCTGCGCCTCGTGAAGTCGCGGGCCAATGCGTCGCGCGTCGAGTGCGCCGTGAACCTGCACGTCATCGATCACGCGCATCAGTTCACCTATCGCGTCAACGAGACGAGCACGGGCTAACCCGCGCGACGCGCTTCCGAAAAACCGCTCGGGCGAGTGACCGGTCGCACGCACGCCGCGTGCGTCGACGCATCGCGCCGCCTTCATCAAAGCCAGGAGACTGCACGTGGCACAAAATGATTTTGCCAAGCTCGGCAGCATTTTCGCCGGCAATGCGCTCGCGAAGGTCACGTCGCTCAGCATGACGACGAACTCAGGCCTTCAGCGCGTCGATACGATCGGCGAGGGTCTCTCGGGATTCACGTCCGGCACCGGCGACGTAACGATCGAGTTCGGATTCGTGATCCCGATCGGCGGTCCGGAGGCGGAGTTCCAGGAGCATTGCGCCAACCACGCAACCGTCGAGGTGGAGTTCTTCGTCGGTCAGAAGACGTACGTCGGCAAGGGCAAGGTCATGACGTGCACGATCTCGCAGTCGGTCAACCAGGCCGCTGAGGGGAAGTGCGAATGGGTGGGACCCCTCAAGCCGATCGAGATCTGAAAACATAGCCGCGCGAACGGCGGAGCGCGTTGCTTGGGAACGAGACCCAAGAGCGATGGCCGGCCGGATCGCACGATCAATCGAAGCCCCGTGGCTCATCCCTGGTGTCCGTTCACCAGTGGTGGCCCGGGGCTTTTTTGCGTTTGCACCTTTCAAACAAGGACCCGATGCCTGGCCCCCCCCCCGACGTTGAACCGAGCGCGCTTTTCCTGAAGCTGCTCGAGCCGCAGCCGAGCGAGGTCGTCGACTTCCCTCGGCGCGATGCGAAGGGTCGCCCGATAGGGCAGATCCGCATTCAGGTCCTCGCGCAAGAGGACCACGACCTCGCCCGCGAGGAAGCCCACCGCAAGATGAAAGCGAAGGGCTTCGACAAGGACGACCTCACCGGCCACGCGATCCGCGAGGTGCTCGGTGACTCCGTGGCGCGCGAGCTGCTCGCGAAGGCGAGTCTGTCCGTCGACGGCGCCGACTTCGAAGATGGCGGACCGGTGCGCTACGCGCACGTGTTCCAGAGCGCGGAGCAGCTGAACAAGCTTCGGCCCGATGAGATCGCCAATCTCTTCGCCGCGTACATGCTCGTGCAGGACAAGTTCGGTCCGCGTGAGCGCTTCGCCGGCAGCGCCGAGGAAATCAACAAGTGGATCTTCACGCTCCAGGAGGGCGCCTCGGAGTTCCCTTTATTGCGTCTGCCGTTGCCTCAGTTGGTCGAGCTAGCATTTGCGCTGGCGGGACGAGCCTTTTTGCTGTCCCGCATCCTGGATTCCCAGTGGTCGAGCTTGCCGGATACCTGCAAGTCCGACCTCGCCGGGTTCTCTTTGGGCACTGGCTTGTATGGCGCGCATGCCGACACCTCTACCGAGACTGGTGGGGAAAGCTCTGACGACGCGCCGGGCACGGCTCTGACTGATGCACCGCCGGTGACGACCGAAACGGCGGAACGACTTAGCGACGACATCCGCGGCAAGTAATGGCGCTACTCCAATACGACATCAAGGTGGTCGGGGCCGACACCGTCGACAAGGCATTCGCGTCGATCGAGTCCCGTTTGCGCGCGCACAACCGTACCGTCGCGCAGATCACCGGGCTGTCGGCGTCGAGCGCTCGCGGTGTGGGCCGCGCCGGCGGCGCGTCGACTGCGGTGCGGGCAGCGAACGACAACGCGTCGCGCGAGGTGAAGCGCGCGATGGATCAGAAGGTCCGGGAAGAGTCGCGTGCACGCAACCAGATCAACACGATCGGGCTGCGCGAGATGCGCAAGGAAGAGCGCGACAAGATCGCCTCGGTCAAGCGCGTCGAACGCGAGCGCATCTCGAGCACGAAGCGTGAGGAGCGCGAAAAGGAGCGGGCTCGCAAAAAGGGAGAGCGCGACGAGAAGAAGGCGTCGGCGGCCGCCATCTCCGAATCCAAGGAGCGAACCAAGTTCGTCAAGTCGACGTTCGGCCACGGGCTCGGTCGTGCTGCCGGTACCATAGGGGCAGTCGGAGCTGCCGGCGCCGCGCTGCTCGGCGTGGGGGGAGCTGGCCTCGCGGCGAGTGCGGTCTCGGGCGCGACCCGCCTCGATGAGATGACGCGCCGGCTCATCATCAGCGGCCGCCAAGGTGGCACGACCTCCAAGTACGACCCGACCGCCCTTCGCAAAACATTCGAAGCGACTGGCATCGAGACCGGAGTCGGGGCCGAGAGCATCGCCGGCGGCGTGCAGGCGTTCGTCACCAAGACGGGCGACATCGAGACCGCGATCGCAAACCACAAGGTCTTCGCTCAGGTCGCGCAAGCGACCGGGGCGGCTGTGGAGGACGTCGCGGCTGCCGCGGCCGATATGTCCGAAAAGATGGGCATCAAGTCCGTCGACGACATGAAGGACGCGCTCGCGTCGCTGACCCTGCAAGGGAAGAAAGGCGCCTTCGAGCTGAAGGACGCCGCAGAGCAGCTGCCCGAGATTCTGTCCGCCGCCGCGTCGTTCGGCGTGACGGGGAAGGGTGGTCTCAAACAGCTTGGCGGCTTCCTGCAAATCGCTCGGCAAGCGAGCGGGAGCGGCGCCGAAACGGGAACCGCCACCATCCAGGCGTTTTCGCAGCTCAAGGCCAAGTCCGCCGACATCCAATCCGGCGAGGCGTTCGGCGGGCGCGCGGTCCAGATTTTTCAAGGCGGCGATCCGACGAAGCCCCTGCGCGACTTCAACGACATCCTCGGCGACGTCATGCAGGCGAGCCGAGGCAACCTCGTCCAGCTGCAAAAGGTGTTCGACGTACGTGGCATCAAGGCCGTCAACCCCTTGATCAAAACGTTCCGCGAGGCGAGCGGAGCGGCGGGTGGCGGAGAGAAGGGTGCGGTCGCCGGCCGCGCCGCGGTGATGGCGCAGTTGAAGGAGGCTTCCGAAACCCAGGGTGGATACAAGGAGGTCGAGAAGGACGCGGCCGACGCGATGAAGTCGTTCGCCGTCCAAATGAACGTCGTCGAGCAGCAGCTGCAAAAGGCGATCGCCGACGAGCTGCTGCCGGAAGTCATCAAGCTAGGACCCGAGATCGGCAAGCTCGTGCCGTACGTCGGACGCGCTGCGAGGGTGTTCGTCGATCTCGTCGAGTTCTTGATGAACCATCCCTTCGCGGCGATCGGTCTGGTGGTCGCGGCGCAGCTCGCTACGGATTTCGCGAAGGCGCGTCTAGGCAACGTGGTGACCGGGCTTATCGAAAAGGTTTTCGTGAAGCTCCGCCTTCCGAGCCCCGCAGCAACTGGAGCCGGTGGCGGTGGCGGTGGCGCGGCTGGATCGCTCGGTCCCTCGACGACGACGGCT
>Ga0193692_1000419_pt1 | contig 10606 bp, 3 predicted proteins | sample L3a1metaG_FD_144917 | JGI IMG/M metagenome (GOLD analysis project Ga0193692, IMG submission 144917) | Soil microbial communities from a riparian zone of the East river system, Colorado, United States - L3a1 | ecosystem: Environmental > Terrestrial > Soil > Riparian zone | place: USA: East River... | reverse complement strand
AACTCGGAGCATGGGTGGTCGGAAGAAGAAGCCGGCATGGCCCAACTTGACAACGACATCGCTTTGGTGCTGCAGAAGCTCAAGGACATGGGCGAGGACAACAACACCATCGTGGTATTCACCACGGACAACGGCACCGAACTCTTCACCTGGCCCGACGGCGGGACGACGCCATTCGCGCAGAGCAAAGGGACGATCATGGAAGGCGGCTTCCGCGTGCCGTGTATCGCCCGCTGGCCCGGCCACATCCCCGCCGACTCGGTGCAGAACGGCATCTTCTCCGGGTTGGACTGGTTCCCGACGTTTCTCGCCGCCGCCGGCAACCCGAACATCACCGAACAGTTGCTTGCGGGCGTAAAACTCGGCGACCGGACTTACAAAAACCATCTGGACGGCTACAACCAGATGGACGCCCTCACCGGCAAAGGACCGTCCGCGCGTCACGAAATCTTCTACCTCGGCGAAAGCACGGTCGGCGCGATCCGCATTGACGACTACAAGTACCGTTTCATTGACCAGCCCAACGGCTGGCTGGGTGAGAAGACGCACGTAGACGTGCCCTACCTGATTAACCTGCGGCTCGATCCCTTCGAGCGCCAGGGCTGGCCCAACAACGGGACCAAAGAAGGGGCGCAGCAGTACTTCGATTGGTTCAAGTTCCAATTCTGGCGGTTTGTGTTCGTCCAGCAAGTGATGGGCAAAGAACTCCAAACCTTCCTGGATTACCCGCCGATGCAACGTGGCGCGAGCTTCAACCTCGACGCGGTGAAAGCGGAAATGGCGAAACGGATGGCCCAGGCGGAGGCGGCGAGCAAAGGGACGGCTCAGTAACGCAAATGTCCATCGGCGGCGGCCCGAGAGGGCCGCCGGCTTTCTTTAACACCGCGCGATGAACTCAAGAAGGAAGCAGCTTTCGCCATCGCCGAATGCGTGGAGCGCGCTAAAGGTTAGCCGCGGCAGGACAGGGTCATTACGGGTATCTGTTCCTCCCTGTCAAAACTGACAGTAGCTTCACCAGCAATTCGCAAGGTAATGTGCGCGCAAAGCTCCAGGACGATCGCGAAATGAAAGTGCAAGTTAACGGAATGAACAGAACACCTGGCCTGTCCCGCGGCCACCCTGCCCGGTCTGCGCCCTGGCCCGGAAAGGCCGAGGTTGAACGCCGCCTCCTTGTACTTAACCAAGGTATAATATGCCTGTCTCCGGCCACCAGATAACCTTGGTGCGTGGTTGTTGGCCGGTCCCGAGGCAACCCAATGAAGCAAAAGCATACGGACAAACAGGCTGCAGCCCCTGCCAGGAAGAAATTTCCGGCCTGGGGCGCCGTCGTTCTGGTCCTGGCTGGGGTGGCGGGGGCCGGGTTTTGGTTGAGCCGGTCAAAACCAACGGCTGCCGCCAACGACACGCCCTCGGTCCAGAGCAACCCTTCGGCGCCCACAGCGGCAACCGGAGCGGCAGCGACGAATTCAAATTCAGATTTTGTGAAGCTGATGGGCCGCTGGCAGCGGCCGGACGGCGGCTATTTTTTGATCATCACCGGCGTGGACGGTAATGGCAAGATGGAGGCCACGTATTTGAACCCGAGCCCGATCCATGTGGCCCGGGCGGAGGCCTCGCGCGAAGGGACGACCAATAAGGTGTTTGTGGAACTCCAGGACGTGAATTATCCGGGCTCAACATATAAGCTTGCCTATGACCCGGCGAGCGATCAGCTTTACGGTATCTATTTCCAAGCCGCTTTAAATCAGCAGTTCGACGTAGTGTTTGCGAGAAAATGATCGAGCACGAAACCAAACCAAATAGGGAGTCAAAATGAAAACACAACAAAAACTGGCCGTGCTGGGCACGGCTTTAGCAATGGCAATGGTTGGAACCGCTTTCGCGGCGGAGGAGGATTCAGACCCGTGGCGCTTCGGCATCACCGTTCCGCTTTGGGCGCCGGCTATCAACGGCAACGTCACGCTCAGGGGCCATACGAAAGACGTGAGCATTGATTTTAATGAATTGAAGGACCATCTGGACGCCTCGTTTTCGCTGGCGGCGGAAGTGCGGAAGGAGCAGTTCGGGTTTTTCGGCGATGTCGGTTACATGAAGTTCGACTCCCAAGGCGGCCTGGATTGGACCCTGAAGATGTGCATCGCAGATGCCGGCGCGCTGGTTCGGATTATGAAGGTCGGCGAGACGCGTCCGTTCATCCTGGAGGCGACGGCCGGGCTTCGCTACTGGTGGGTGGATAGCGATATGACAGTACACGGCCCGGATGGCAGCCCGCTCTTCCGCGCCAACCCTACCTATGAGTTGTATGACCCTATGCTCGGCTTGCGCGGGAGCCAGTACCTCTTCACCAAATTCCACCTTGATTTTGGGGCGGACGTTGGCGGGTTCGGCATCTCGGCCAACCAGGCGAAAGTGGACTGGTCAGCCACCGGAGTGGGAACCTACGACCTTTTCAAATGGCTGAGTCTCTCGGCCGGTTATAAGGCGCTGGGGATTGATGTCCATAATGGATTCGGGGATGAGAAGAAAGGCGTGAATCTCACGATGCATGGCTTCCTGATTGCGGCCAAGCTGAAGTTTTAATTTGTTCGAACGAGCAAAGCACTCAGGCCGCGCTGAGCGCGGCCTTTTTTCTGTCGACGGCAGAAACTTGTCGGAAACTTCGTCGAACGGCTGGTCCGCCGCACTCGCTCATTCCCCCTCCACTACACCACCACAATTCGCTTTAGGGTAAACACGGACGCCAGCTCCGTACTGGTCCTCATTGTCAGAATTCCCGAAAAATAGTCTGATAGGATGTCGGCGAGTATTAGGCTGGCTGTGAGTATAAAAGATTTGCTGGGACTGCCAAATGGGCAAGGTAACCGTCATTAATCAAACTCAAATATGCGACTGAGAATGGCACTTTCGCGATTTATCGGCGTGCGAAAATAGTAGCACGATCGGAACTGCACGAAGTGAACCTGACTACAACGACCCGGGCCATATTGGTTGGCTGCGGCCTCTTACTGGGCCTTGCACCATCTGCGTATTCAAATGTGACGGTGACCGCCGCCTCGGGGGGCAGCGCTCTTTCCGCCGACACCGCGGGCATCGGCGGCTCGGGGGCCTGGACGACACTCGGCTCCACAAGAATCGACGAAGGAGCCAAAGGTGATTTCGGACAGGGCAACGGAGCCACCTTGGTCCTCAAAGCACCGGCAGGGTTCGAGTTCAACACCGCTTCGACTCCGAGCATCAGCTTCGCTGGCGGAGCCGACATTACGGGCGCGAGCATCGCTGTATCCGATAGCACAACGCTCACAGTCACACTGAACGTCTCCGGAACCGGCAGCAGGAACGACGTTGTTACCATTGGAAACAGCGGGCTGCAGGTTCGGCCCGTACAAGCGGCGCCTCTGGCCGTGGCACGGCACATTTACCGGCCCGCGACCGGTGGTGGGACTGCATCAATCGTCGGCATCACGACTTCGTCCGATGGCTCAACTGGCAGCAATTTCGGGAGCCTGGCCGAGGTCCCAGGTGCATTCCTTAAACTGCAACTTCTGATGCCAGGAGAAGCAGCCTCCCCTGGAGCACCGTCAGGCAAAACCGGTACTCCCAACGCGCAAACTGCCGGCATCGCTTTCAACGTCATAGTAAACGGCGTGGACGCCAATTGGAACGTCGTGCCCAGCGCCAACGGAACGGGTTTCTCCATGCACCTTGCCTCGTCCGATGTGAACGCTGTGCTGCCGGCTGATGCCAACCTTGCCACCGGGACACGCACGTTTAGCGTTAGCTTGAGGACGGCTGGAACCGCGACGGTGACCGCCTCTGATGCCAGCGACGGCACGAAGACTCCAAGCGCCAGCCCGCTAACGACTGTGAACATTGGCGCCTTCAGCAAACTGCAGGTGCTGGCCCCGGGCGAGAATGCCGCACCGGGCACAGCCAGCGGCAAATCGGGTTCACCTTCCGCACAAACCGCGGGCAATCCTTTCTCTGTCGTGGTGAACGCGGTGGATGCAACCTGGAATCTGATCAATACGAACGACACAGTCGCGATCAGCTCAGGCGATCCGAACGCAGTTCTGCCTTCGCCCGGGCCCCTGGCAGGTGGAACTGGAGTTTTTAGTGTTACGCTCAAGACCAGCGGCTCTCGGACAGTTTCGGCCAGCGATTCTACGCATCCTGGGATTACTGCGAACACGAGCTCGGCCATCTTCATCGGCGCGGGAGCGTTTTCGCGATTGCAGTTGTTGCTGCCTGGCGAGAGCGCCGCTCCAGGAACGATCAATGGTAAGAGCGGCACAGCATCCGCTGAGGTTGCGGGGGCTGCTTTCGCCATCATCGTGAACGCTGTGGACACCAATTGGAACGTGGCCACGTCGATCACAGACACCATTGGCTTCACGTCCAGCGATGGCAGCGCGACACTGCCGGGGAACACGGCGCTGATTTCGGGGACAGGCTCGTTCAATGTTACTTTCAGAGCTTCGGCTTCGAGTCAAAGCATCACCGCAACCGACATCTCCGATGGCACAAAAACTCCGTCCACTTCAGCCGCCGCTGTAAACCCAGGGCCCGCGAGCAAGCTGGACCTCGCCGTGCAGCCCTCCGCAAGCGCAACTGCTGGCATGCCGTTCACGCAACAACCGGTCGTCCTCATCGAAGACGCTTTTAATAATATTCGCAGCAATGATACGTTGGTCGTCACCGCGACCCGAAATTCCGGGTTCGGCGACATTCTCGGCACCACGAGTATCGCCGCTGTCGGCGGCGTTGCAACGTTCGCCAACCTTGCGGCCGCCGGGGCGACTAACGTGACGCTGCAATTCAGCAGCGGGGCCCTTACGCCTGCCATCTCATCGAACATTGCTGTGGCCGCCGGCGCGTTCAGCCGGTTGTTGCTGGTGCTGCCCGGTGAAACCTATGCGCCCGGCACTCCCACAGGGCGCAGCGGTACACCCGTCGCTGCCGCGGGTGCCATTGCGACCGCCCGGGTCAGCGCGACCGATGCCTATTTTAACCTGATCAATTCGATATCGCACACGGTTCAACTGACCACCACCGATCCCAATGCGAGCAACCCGGCGAATACAGCGCTCGTAAACGGAACCAACTCCCTGAACGTCACCCTCCGAACCGCCGGAAATCAAACGGTCACCGTTTCTGACGTAACCGATGGAACCAAAACCAACAGCAGCGACAGTGTGGTGGTGAGTCCCGGGCCTTTCGCGCGACTGCAATTACTCGTTCCTGGGGAACTCGCGGCAGCCGGAACAACCGCGGGAAAAACGGGGGTACCAAGCGCGCAGAATGCCCTGACCGCTTTCCCGGTAACCGTCAACGGAGTGGACACGAATTGGAATGTTGTGCCCTCCGCCAATGGAGCTGGCTTCACGATTCATCTCGCGTCGTCCGACGCGAACGCCATTTTACCAGCCGATGCGGATCTGGCCTCCGGGACGCGCATCTCCAGCGTGACTCTGCGCACCGCGGGAACGGCTACGCTCACGGCTAGCGACATTGATGACGGAACCAAAACTCCCAATACGAGCCCCTCCATAACCATCAACGCCGGACCGTTCACTCAGCTCCAGGTGTTGCTGCCAGGCGAAACCGCCGCGCCCGGTAGCTCGACTGGCAAGACCGGCAGTGCCACCGCCCAAACGGCCGGTGTTGCATTTAATGCCACCGTCAATGCCGTGGATGCGGCGTGGAATCTCAGACTCACAAACGACACCGTTCACGTGACCAGCAGCGACCCGAATGCAGTCTTGCCTGCAGACGCAGCGCTGGCAAACGGCACCAGGACTTTTTCGATCACACACCGGACCAGCGGCGCTACAATCGTCACCGCCGCCGATATTTCCCGGCCAGGCATTGGCACCAACAACAGTTCCTCGGTGACGGTCAACCCGGCGTCCTACGCAAAGTTTCAGGTGCTTATGCCTGGCGAAACCGCTGCTCCCGGCACCACGTTGGGAAAGACCGGAGCACCCAGCGCTCGAACCGCCGGGACTTCATTTAACATCCTTGCGGTCGGCACGGTGGACTCGTTTTGGAACGCAGTGCCGACTAATGTCACTGTTCACATCACCAGCAGCGATCTGAACGCAACGCTTCCGGCGGACTCCGGGTTGGGCGCAGGTGGCGTCAAAACTAACTTCGCTTTGACGTTCAAGACCGCGGGGACTCAAACGATCACCGCCACCGACGTCAACGATGCTACCAGGACAAACACCAGCTCGCTGACAACGGTGATTCCAGGCGCATTCAACAAACTGCAAGTGCTGGTTCCGGGCGAAACCGCCGCGCCAGGCTCGGCGAGCGGGAAATTGGGCTCGCCGCTTAATCAGACCAGCAGCATACCCTTCAGCGTAACCGTGAACGGCGTGGACGCGAATTGGAACCTTATCAATACCAATGACACCGTCCACCTGACTTCCTCGGACCCGAGCGCGCTCTTGCCCGCGAATGCAGCCCTTGTGTCCGGAACCCGAGCCTTGGCTGTCACCCTGCAGACGGCGGGCATGAACGCGACCGTCTCCGCTTCAGATGTGACTCATGCGGGAATCCTGGCAAGCACAAGTTCTCCTTTTTCTGTGGTTACGCCCCCGGCTCCGCGAGTAACCGCTATGGTCGCCATTCACGATTCCGAACTCACCCGTGCGCTCGAGAACATAACCGCCTCACCTCCTACGCCTTCGGGAACGGGCTCGACCGGCAAAGAATGGTGGCCAACCAACTGGCACTACTTCGTCATGCCGGAATCGCTCAAAGAAGCGCTTCGGTCGGAAGGGATTCCGTTCGACGTCATCAGTGACGCCGATATCGCCAATGGACGTTTGTTGACCACCAACGGTCGGCCTGCTTATCCGATCGTTTTCTCCCTCGCCTCCGAATCGGTCGCCGACAACGAGCTTGCTCCGCTCACGAACTATGTGGCTGCGGGTGGCTTCCTGTTCGCTGGCTCTTCGGCCTTCACACGGACCACGACTGGGACGACTCGTGGCGATTTCGCCATCGGGAATGCGATGGGAATCCACATGGTAATTCCGGGCCTGACCAACTGGACCGGCAACAGCACCTTTACCAAGCAATTGGAGCATCGGCTGACGGAGCATATTCCCAGCGGCGTTCTGAATTGGGAAATGCCCGTGTCTGGTGAGGAGAACCCCTGGGGCACTTATCCGCATTCAGGCAATCCGTTTCCGATCAGCCTGCTCTGGCAGGTCCAGCCGGCAGGCGCGACGGTCGTCGCGAGTGGGAATAACTTCCCTTATCTCCTGGACAGGCCCTTTGGGAAGGGACGGTTCATCTACCACGCCGCGATGCAACCGTTGATAGCGCATGGCGGATGGGGCCCCGGGATGTATGCTTACCAGATCTTCAAGAAATCCATCGAGTGGGCGTTTGAAAACGCTCGCTTGCCCTTGCCCCGACTGAGTCCTTGGCCGTACCAGTACGATGCGGCGCTGATAGTCCGCCATGATCTGGAGGATTACCAAACCGAGATCGCGGGCCTCGAAGCCTCAGCCCAAGTCGAGTTTACAAACGGCGTCAAAGGCGATTATTTCTTTTGCACCGGCACCCTCAGGGAAGAAATGGCCCCCGCCGGTTATAACACCAACAACGTCGTGACGAGCTTGCGCCGGGCGATCTCAAATTACAGTGCCACCATCGGGCCGCATAATGGAGGGCTGCGCAATCCATACAATGTTCCGCCGCTCACGACGAACAACTACGATTACTGGCATTGGGGCCCTGACGAAGCTTTGGACGTGACTCCCGCGGGTTATCCAAACGGGAAAGCCTACGCAATGGCATCGGTTTCGAACTCATTCCTCGATATCGAACGTTGGTTGCCCGGCCAAATGACCAATGGCATGCGCGTTTGGGTTGCGCCTTACTTCGATGCTACACGTGAAAACTCCTACGACATTCAGGCGCAACTCGGCGTGAAGATCGCCGGCGAGCAAAAGCTCAGTCCTTTTCCCCATTGGACGCTTTCCACTCAAACCTCAGGCAAGCGCTATGCCTTCCTGAGCATCCCCGTCAGCGATTGGTACGTGGACAATACGGTGGCGCAGGCGATGGAGGCGGGCCATACCAGCGCCAGCATCCATGCCGGGGTGGATTATTACTACAACCTCGGCGGTCTCGTGAATTTCTACTCGCATACACTTTCCACTGGTCTGGGAGCCGCTGGCGGTTTGGTTTTGGATTATATCACTTACAGCATGAATACCAATCTGCACCCGAGGCTTTGGGCTGCAAATTCCATCGGGGTGTACAATTGGTGGTTGCGCCGCTCGAATGCGCTGATGAGCGTGACCTATTTCGCGACCAACGGAGATCAGGTTGTATTGAGATATGACCTGAGCGGGGCCACAGACACCAACACCGCCGTGGAGGCTGCCATTCCGGGGCCCGGGACGTATTCCAATCTGCAAGTGTTCACAAACGGAACGGCGGCCGGAGCCAACGTGTTTAGAACCAATGGGCAGGTGATTAAGATTCGCACCGGCGCCTCTGTCACCAATGCCGAGTTGCGTTACCTGCTCAATCCAATCGCGCAGCCTGACTACTACACTTTCCAATCCGGCCCCGTGCTCAGCATCGCCGCGCCGGGCGTGCTTACAAACGACCTCGGCGGGCCTGGCGCAACAGGTCTCTCAGCGCTTTTGGTAAGCGGTCCGACAAACGGCACCCTCTCACTCAGCAATAATGGCGGGTTTACGTTTATGCCAGGCGCGAGTTTCGCAGGTTTGGATGCGTTCACCTACAAACTGAGTGACGGCAGCGCCACCAGTGGGCCCACAGTCGTGACTCTGGTTGATTCGAGTTCGTTGGGATTCACGGATGATTTTTCCCGAGGCAGCGATCCGGGCCCGATAGCGCCCTGGGTAAATCGCGCGGGCAACTGGGCCGTAACCGCCGGCGAACTGCGGGGAGGCACGAATACGCTTCAGACTTACGCCAATGTGTTTCTCACCAACACCTGGAGCGATTATTCGGTCCAGGCGCGCCTTCGCTTCCCCGTCGGCTCTTTTGGAGGCGGGCTCGGAGGTCGTCTGGAACCTGCGTCCGGGGCGCATTATGCAGCCTGGTTTTACCCTGAAAACTCTCCCGCCGGCTCGAATGTTTTGCGGCTGATCAAATTCCAGAACTGGACCACCTGGACCCAGATGCAGCAAGTGAATCTCGCGGCCGTCGGCACAAATTTTCACACCGTCAAACTGGCCATCTTCGGTCCGCAGATCCTGGTTTATTTTGATGGCGTGCCGATGATCAACGTCGCGGATTCGTCCCCGACTCCTTATCTCAGCGGGGGAGTCAGCATTGATACGTGGACCGACACGATTGGCTACGTCGCGGCGGCCGACGACGTGCGGGTAACCGGGTTGGTGGCGGGGGAGAGTTATACTGTGAATCAAAATCAGACCTTGAACGTTTCTGCTCCCGGGGTGCTGGGTAATGACACCAGCGCATTCGGGCAGACGCTGACATCCGTGCTGGTGCTCAACCCTGGCAATGGCTTGCTCAATTTGAACCCGAACGGAGGTTTCACCTACACGCCTAACGCGAATTTCTCCGGCACCGACCAGTTCATCTACCAGGCGAATGACGGCCAGACCAATATCGGAACTGCCCGGGTGACCATCGTCGTCAACCCGGTAGCCTCCACAAATCCGCCCCCGGTCATTACAAAAGTGGCGCTTTCGAATGGTGTGGTGACTCTGAGCTGGACTTCGGTCGCTGGAAGAAGTTATCGGGCCCAATTCAGCACAAACATCACCAGCATCAACTGGAGTAATGTTGTGCCGGACGTGGTGGCCTCAGGCGCCACCGCCTCTGCAACCAATTCCGTGGGAAGCGCCGCACGACGGTTTTACCGGGTGCTGCTTTTGCCTTGAAGCGGGGGCATCTCGGGTTGGCGGAGGAACTGGATACATCCGCCCGGCCGAAGGACAAAGCTTATGGGATACCCCTGTTAAAAATGACAGTTACGTCCTGAAGGATTCGGAGGGTAGATTCTAGACCAATCACAAATCGAATCACAAATGAAGGCAAACGAACGAGCACACTCGTAGTTATCGGTAAACCAGTAATCAGCTGCCATCCTGATTACTGATAACTGATTACTGATACTGATGACTGCTCACGGTCACCATGAGTGATGACGATTCCAAGCCTGACGAGAAGCCGGTAACGGACAAGACGAACAAGCCTCCTCGCTCCTCAAAAGCGATGACTCGGCTCGTCTTCGAGTTGGTCCGTCCTTACCGGGGCTGGCTGGCGATTGTGTTCGTCGCGATGATCTTCGAGACTGCGACGACGCTGGCCGCGCCGTGGCCGCTGAAGATCATCATTGATAACGTCATCGGCAAACACAATTTGCCGGAGTGGCTGCACTGGTTGCGCGACCTTTCCTGGGGCGAACACACGTTGGCGCTGGCCGGCCTGGCGGCGGCGGGTTCGGTGGTCATCGCGAGCATCGGCGCGGTGGCCGGGTACATTGACAATTACTACACCGAGAGCGTCGCGCAATATGTCGCCAACGATTTGCGCGAGCGGATCTACCACCACCTGCAACGACTCTCGCTCCGGTATTACGACA
>Ga0193692_1000418_pt1 | contig 10617 bp, 6 predicted proteins | sample L3a1metaG_FD_144917 | JGI IMG/M metagenome (GOLD analysis project Ga0193692, IMG submission 144917) | Soil microbial communities from a riparian zone of the East river system, Colorado, United States - L3a1 | ecosystem: Environmental > Terrestrial > Soil > Riparian zone | place: USA: East River... | reverse complement strand
TTACTATAAGGAATACCATCCACAACGATCAAAGGCTCTCCTCCATTAAAAGAAGATACCCCCCTGATTTGAATACGAACAGCTGCACCCGGAGCTCCCTGGCCACCCCTGATATCTACGCCGGGAACTTTACCAGCAAGCCCAGCTAAGGCATTCGGTTCTGATCTTTGCAAAAGACTATTAGGGTCAACTTTTGAAACTCCGTATCCTAATGCTTTGTCTTGTCTTTTGATACCTAACGCCGTTACTACTACCTCGCTTCCCGTAGCGATCTTATTTTTAACAGTAATGGCAACAGCATCAGAAGAGCCCACAGTTAATTCTGCAGGGTCTATTCCTGCAGCTGTTATCAGCAAAACATCACCTGCCTTGGCCTGAATACGAAACTGACCCTGGTTGTCTGCTGCGGTACCTACTTTGGTTCCTTTGATTCTTATTGAAGCACCAGGAACTACAAGACCGGATTCATCCTTAACAACTCCGGTTATAGTCCTGTCTTGGCTAAAAGCTAATACCTGAAATAGTATCAGCATCACAAGTAGTGAGGCAATTTTTCTCATGTGTGTTAGTTTTGTAATGAAATGAAGTTCTCAAATATAGGAATTCTATATTTTCCAACAATTTTTTATAGGGCAAAAAAGCCGTGCATCCTGCTGCATGGCCGTTAAAACAAAATGAATTATTCCTATTATATCAATAAAAAGGACTGAAAATCAAAATCTGCAATTTGAAAAAGGAGTTGAAAGGGTTTTAAATTGATCCCGGATAACTATTGCCGACAATAGTTTTTGGGTTATCAGTTTTGATATTACAAGAAGCAAATCGTTTTCCATGTTTGTTTATCTGAAAGAAATTATAAAGAGTTGTAATAATCGATTAATTTTTTAATTGAGTCCATCGATTTAAAATTCAATTTTTGGATTGTCAAATAAGTCTCCAATTCTTTTCTTTTATCTGCAAGCAGGTTCAGTATATACTCTTTATCTTTTTTCACCCGTTTCATCTCATATTTCACGTAGAGGTAATGATCCTCGTATATATCAAATTGACTGCTTAATTCTCCTGACATTTCATTTTTAGTTTTGTTTATTTTTTTAATGGAAGATTTAAGCAATGTGACCTTTCCATCTGAAAGTACCTGGAAGAAATTATTTCTATTTAAATTGTCGATCTCAGGGTATCCTGTTTGAAATCTATATTCACAAGGCAACAATTGAACCGTGTCATAAAAAATGATCTCAGTAATATTTCCGGGGAGAACCATTTTTACCGTATCCCCATTAAGTTTTATCTGAATTATTTGTTTGTACAGATCTAATCGTGCCGTCACATTATTAAATTCTAACCCGGAAACAAGTTTGATAGTTGAAGATCGAAAGCTCTCAATAAAAAAAGGATTTCCCTCTATGCCTTCATAATAAGAATGAAACGAACCTCCATTTTTATCAACAATAATAAATTGATCGTCCCAGTTTACGCGATCAGCACCAAGACTACCCGCTCCCCTATTTGTCCTTGCTTGCGATTGTGCAGACAAATTCATATAAATCAAACCACATAATAAAAAGAATGATCTCATTATTTTAAAAATAAAGAGACCCCTTTTTCAAAGGGGTCTCTTGCAAAACTAAATAATTATTGTTTAGGATTTTTTGTTGGAGCACTTCCTGTAGCGGCAGGATTATATGCCAACTCATTATCCGGTACATCCCAGTAATCAAGATAACCATACTCAATTGTTGCATTTGTATTTACAACTGCAGCGGTTGAAATAACAACACAACCCGTTCTGCCACCACCACCAGAAACTGGTTCACTTATTTTCAACCTTCGTGCATCGTAAAATGACAACCCTCTGAAGGCAAGAGCTATTCTTCTTTCTCTGCGCAATTCTTCTTTTGCCTGGGCGAGAGTTAATCCTGTTCCTGAAACTGCGGTAAGACCTGCGCCCATAAATGTGCGAACTGCATCAACTTGAGCAAGCCCCTGGTCTATTTGCGCAGAATTTATTAATGCCTCAGCTTTCATTAAAGCATTTTCTTCATAAGAACCGGTTAAAGGCAATTCAAATGCACCTGGGTCAGTATTTGCATAAACATAAGTTCCGGCAACTCCATTACCACCATTATATAATGTATACCTAGTGTTGAAGGCATTACCTCTATCACTATTCCCGATCCATGTTGCACCAGGTTTTACATTATTTGTGTAACGTTTATCCCCTGCTTTAAATTCCTGAACCCAACGTTCACTTAATTTAAAACCGCCACCGCCCGGAGCACTGCTTTGTACTCTTGATGAAACTGTGCCATCAGATGGAAGAAAATCTTCAGTAGCATTTGTTCTTCCTGTGAATATAAAATCTCCAGACTGCAAACCAGCATTGGTTAATGTTAAGAGGGAACTCCAATCACCGGCAGCCATACTTGCAACTGTCTTATTCACTAAAAGGTTTCTTGCTTTAAGTGTATTGATATTCCTGATCCACATTGCAGTTGTTGGAGGCATTCCTCTACCCTCCTGGCAAAATGAAGGGATCAGTTTACCAATAATTGCATCATAATCGGCAGAGCTTGTTGCAGCATTGAGATCAGCAATTGCCAGGTCATATTGTTTATTAGATTCTGCTATCATTGCTTCCTTGGTAACATAATTACCATTGGTGCCCCCGTGACCATCATCATTAATGATACCGGCATAGAATATGGAACCGATGCGTCCATAAGCATATCCCTTCCAGAAATGGCACCACGCTTTCATTGTTGCCAGCTTTGTAGCAGAATTTCCGGAAAATGCAACATCAGGTAAAATGGCTAGCACTCTATTGCAAGCAGCGATCGTATTGTACGAATACGCCCATTCATAAAAGATAAAATTTGAACCCTGCTGATCATTTTTATTTACAATACGATGAAATTGGTACCACTTGTTAGGGTTATTAGGATTTAAAACAACGGAACCATTGTCCAGTGTTATTTTATCCGGGCACCCGATCTGATTCTCAAATGAGTTAGCAGCTTCTGCCCCGATCACATCGCCCAGCATTTCATGGAAGCCCATGGCTCCGGACCAGTACAATCCGAAAACACCGTCACCGTATTTCAGATCCTTAAATCCATTTACATAAATCCCTCCCTGCGCCAATGAAATAATCCCCTGCTCATTGGCAGAAGCCTCCGGTGTAGGCTCATTAGGATTTTTTACATCGAGTTGTTTCTTGCAGGAAGCAAAAACAACCGATGATGCGATTAATATTAAAAATATTTTTTTCATAATAATTTCATTTAATAATTAAAATCCAAGATTAAGCCCAACCTGATAGGATTTAACATTCGGAACAGTATTATGATCAACACCTCTGTCCCATGCTGAATTATATGTACCGGAACTGATCTCCGGATCCATGCCAGTATAATTGGTGATCGTTGCTATATTTCTGCCGGTAAATACCAATTGTATTTTACGAATTCCATTTACCTTGACAAAATGTGCAAGATCAAATGCAAGAGATAGATTTCTCAAACGGCCAAAACCAGCATTTTCATAGAAATAATTCTTTGTTCCGTTTCTTGATACTTGTGCATACACCCCACGATAGAATGCTGACCATGCACCTGTTTCATTATTAATTGTAATTGCATTATCATAATCGCCATGAATACCGTCACGATACATCCATTCTTTTGTTTGATTATATAAATGACTTCTGTAGACCCAATCAAATTGCACCCCAACTGCTATCCAATTGCTGATATTTAATTCATTAATAAATGACATGTTGAACTTAGGATTAGGATCACCAAAACTGTATTGATCAGGTGTAACATAAGGTTGTTTGTAGTTAGGGTCTGAAGGTTTCGAATAAACAACCCATCCATTACTTGCTACTGCAAAGTCTCCCTGGTTAGCTTTGGGTATATAGTAATCACCAGTTGTTGGATTAATCTCATCAACTGCATGAAGCATATAATACCCAAAAAGCTGACCGATCTTTTTACCTGCTTCCAATACATAACCAGAACTTCCAGCAGCAGAGAGTATCACTACTGGTTTGTCCTTTACAAATGAAATCTCAGAAGACTGCCTGCTGTAGTTAATAGTTAGATTCCATTTGATATTTTTTGAAGTATAAGCACTTGTGCTTAGAGACATTTGTATACCATGTGCACTTAAACCAAATGCATTATCAATGATGCTGCCAGTACCTGTAGATGGTGCTATATCTGTAGGCCAGATAGCATTATCAGTTTGTTTGTCCCAATAAGTTCCGGATAAATTAAAATTGTTAAACCAATTTCCTTTAAATCCTTTAATAACAAGATCTGCCCCGATCTCGGTTTCTCTTGAAACCTCAACACTCAGATCAGGATTCGGATCGGTTGTTTTAAACGCAAATGCCACGTTATCTCCCATGGTATTTGTGTTGTATGTTATGTAACGGTCGAATGGACCAGGCTGAATACCTGCTTTACCAAAAGAGCTTCTTACCTTAAATTCAGGGAACCTGTTTCCAAGATTTCCGTCATTCCAGAAATTAAATGAAGACACTCTTAAGTAAGCACCAAAATGTGGGAATGTAAAAGGGTCGGCACCTCTTCCGAATGCGGATGAATAATCAGTTCTGAATCCACCAGATATACCACCAATTTCTCCCCAGTCTAATTTCTCATCTACAACATACCCATACGTGATGAAAGGAGTCTTTGTGTCAGTAACTATTTTTTGTGTAGCCATATCCTTCATTGTATATGGTGTAAAGGGAGGAGCGTCTGCGCCATAAGAAACAAAAGCAGTGGATACGTTTTTACGATAATCATAGGCAGCGTAAGTAGTTGATTTTATCGGAAGCTTGATCCCAAAATCTTTTTCAAGATCCAACCTTATTGTAAGAGAGGGTAGGAAATTCTGGAATGTGGTTTTATAAAGCTGCCTGTTTATTTCTCCGGTCTCATCATTGTGGGTAGGGTTCCCCCACCTGGCACGCGGCGAATAAAACTCTAACCAATATGCCCAGTAATCTGCATTTAGATTATCATCCTGCGCATCTATGCGATAAATGATGTCCTGGTTTTGGTAGTTAATACCATATTTCACATCCGCTTCAAAGTATTTCAGAAATTTATAGTTAGCACTGAAGTTCTGTATCACATCAATTTTTTCATCATCAGGATGGCCATATTGGCTTTGGTAATTGGGGTTATAACCATTTACGCCCACCGCATCACCAAAGTAAGCGCCATAATTACCATCCGGACTTTTATAATCATAATTTGCAAATGGCCTTGAGTTATTCAATGCATACATAATTGTACCCCCGGTTTCGTCCAGCAAGTTATTTTTTGTATAAACCAATTGTGTCAAAGATCTGATCTTAAGATTCTTTATAGGCTCTATTCCAATATTGGCTATAAAATTGCTCCTGGCATATTTTCCATTGCCTTTAAAAACACTTTCCTGGCGAGTATCTGATCCTGTAATATTGAAATCAAGCCTGTCTCTTGAGCCATTTATTGAGATCGAATTATTATAAGTTAAAGCATTCTGGAAAAACATTTTATTATGATCATAATACTGCAGGTTCTTATTATACTCTTTTATATTGTTATTTGTTGGGTCCAAACTGTTCCAAACCACATTTTCTTCGTAATGGCTATAATCAGGATCAAATACCAATGGAACACCTGAACTATTCACTACATTATTATTAGCATCAGTAACTAAACTGTGATGAAAAGCTTTATGAAAATCTCCAATATTTAGCAAAGAGTTTTGAGCGATACTGGAAGAAATATCAATATTCAATTTCCCATTTCTACCTTTTTTACTGAATAACTGAATAACACCATTTGCACCCTGGGCACCGTACATTGTAGACGATGCAGCTCCCTGTATCACTTCAATTCTCTCAATCGAATTAACATCTAATGAATTGAAATCGGTAGCTTTTATTTCAATACCATCCAACAAGATCATTGGAAATGTTCCGCTTCTTAAAGTGTTGATACCTCTTAAAAGAATGTTTGTTGGCTGACCCGGATTACCATTTACAGAACTGATCTGTGCACCAGCAATTTTTCCTACAAGTGCCTGGTCAATAGTAGCGGTAGGAGCAGCAGGTAATTTGTCCGCCGAAATACTCTCCACAGCTATAGCAAGTTTTCGTTTTGAGGTAGCAGCACCTGTACCGGTGACAACTACTTCGCTAAGACCTCTGATATCAGCCGTCATTGAAACGGAAACATTGCCAGTAGCAGCTACTTCCTGTGTTTCAAAACCAATTGCACTGATAATTAGAGTCGCGTTGTTCTTTACTTTGATAGTAAAGGTGCCTGCGGAGCTGGCAGTAACACCATTTTTAGTGCCCTTTTCCTTTACAGAAGCATTTGGGATCGGTAAGCCAGTCGCATCAGTTACCTTACCAGTGACCTCTGTCGTCTGTGCCCATGCTGTATTAGTAATACAGAACAGTAGGATCAGACTAAGTCCGATTAGTTTTCTCATGATTTGTAGTTTAGTTATGTGAAGTGATTGCGTACCTAAATATAAGATTTCTCTTGATTCAGCTAACGTAACATGACAAAAAAAACCGTGCATCATGCTGCACGGCCTTTAAGAAATAAATCTTGCCTCTAATCAATTTTTTAATTTCGATCCCTGCTACCGAGGTATACCATTATATATTGTACAAGAGTAACAACTGCGGCAAGTGCCGCTACCACATAAGTCATCGCGGCCCATTTTAATGCGTCTTTTGCTTTGGGATACTCTGTATTATTTGTTACGTTAGTTGTTTCTAACCAGGCAAGTGCTCTTTTGCTGGCGTCAAACTCAACAGGCAAAGTGATCAGTGTGAATAAAACGGTAACTGCCATCATTGCAATACCCACCAATAACAAGGTTGTATTACCAGAAGCTGCCATAATTACTCCAATTAATAATACAATATTTACAAAGTTTGAAGTCAGTTGAACAACTGGTACGAGGCGACTCCTCATCGCGAGCCAGCTATAAGAATTGGCATGCTGGACAGCATGGCCACATTCATGAGCTGCAACGGCCGCGGAGGAAATGCTCGTTCCTTCATAAACCTCAGGGCTCAGATTTACAGTTTTATTTGCTGGATTATAATGGTCAGATAAAAAACCCTGTGATGCAGTGACCTTTACATCAAAGATCCCGTTCTCACGTAACATCTTTTCAGCCACTTGCTTTCCACTCATTCCGTTCGCAAGAGGTATTTTGCTATACTTTGAAAACTTGCCCTTAAGTATCATTGAAACTATCAAACTGATACCTATAAATAATAAAGAGACAAGCATAATTCCTGGTGTCATATTAATTTGTTTTAAAGGAAATTATATCAAAGCTGGTTCCGTTTTTTTAAAGTGCAAAAAAGGCAACTTATTTCTAATTTTACAGCCTTTTTGACATTAAAATAAAATTGGGTTAAGGTAAAAGGCTGTGTCCTTTATTTCAGGATAATTAATACATAACAATCTGTTTATTAGTAGTTTACATCGATTTTGATTATCATGCATAAGCAAACTCTATAGATGCACAAGTTAACCTAAAAGTTATACACAGGGAGAAAAAATTATTTTGAAATGTGAGTCAGAATTGTAACTTAGTATCAGAATTTAATGGGTTAGTAAGTAAGAGGGTCAATCAACAAGATTGGCCCTTTTTACTTTTATACTTTGTCTTCTTTTATACATCCCTTTTATTTTTATTTCTTCAATTGATCTTATCAATTTATTTCAAAGATCTATTTTTTGAAAATTAGTTTCTTTTAAAACAAGATGCAGATGTTGACGAAAACCTAACTTTATTTTTATGAGTAAAGTGAAAAAAGCTTTTTTCTGTCAGAACTGCGGATATGAAAGTGTAAAATGGATCGGTCAATGTCCATCCTGCAATCAATGGAACAGCTTTGTTGAAGAAATAATACAAAAAGAAACACCAAAAAGTAATGGTTGGCAACATTATAATGAACCAGCTGAAAGAACAAACAAGACAATTCAGCTAAGTGAAATAAAAAGCAATGAAGAAAAAAGGATGATGACTGGGGATGATGAGTTGAATCGTGTATTAGGTGGTGGTATTGTTCCAGGAAGTATTGTACTTATTGCAGGTGAGCCTGGCATTGGTAAATCAACTTTGTTTTTACAAATTGGTCTAAAACTGTCGAATAAAGTTGTTCTTTATATAAGTGGTGAAGAAAGTGAGCAACAAATAAAAATGCGTGCAGATAGATTAAATACTTCAAATGAAAATTTTTATTTACTTACTGAAACATCCACACAAATCATTTTCCAGGAAATAAAAAAACTAAAACCAGATCTGGTCATTATCGATTCAATTCAAACGTTGCAAACTCCTTATATTGATTCATCCCCCGGCAGCATATCACAAATACGTGAATGTGCTTCCGAGTTTCAGCGTTTTGCAAAAGAAACCAACACCCCTGTTTTTTTGATCGGGCATATTACTAAAGAAGGAGCTATTGCCGGACCAAAGATCCTTGAACACATGGTTGACACCGTTTTACAATTCGAAGGTGACCGTCATTATGCCTATCGCATTTTAAGAACTTTGAAAAACCGTTATGGCAGCACATCAGAACTGGGTATATATGAAATGAGCGATACAGGAATGCGGGCCGTTACGAATCCAAGTGAGATATTAATAACTCAAAAAGAAGATCAATTAAGCGGAATTGCAATTGCCGCAACAATTGAAGGCATACGACCACTATTAATAGAAATACAAGCATTGGTCACTCAATCTGTTTATGGAACACCACAACGAACCGTAAGTGGTTTTGATCTAAGAAGATTGCAATTATTATTAGCTGTATTAGAAAAAAGAGGCGGTTTCCATTTTGGAGTAAAAGATGTATTTATAAATATAGCTGGCGGATTAAAAATTGAAGACCCTTCTATTGATCTTGCCGTATTATGTGCCCTTTTGTCTTCATTTGAGGACACGCCTTTACACCAACATATTTGTTTTGCGGGAGAAGTTGGATTGAGTGGTGAGATAAGAGCAGTAAACCGAATAGATCAACGCATTGCTGAAGCGGAAAAACTAGGGTTTGAAAAGATCATTGTTTCAAAATATAATCAGAAAGGACTGGCAAAACAAAAATTCAATATTGAAATTGTAACGATGGGACACGTCGAAGAGCTGTACAGGTATTTATTTTAAGTAACTTAATGGATCATTTAAAATGATCGGTTTCAAAGAAATAAAAGAATCATTACTGCATGTTGTCTTTCCACATGTTTGTGATGGTTGCGGTAGTGACCTGTTGAATATTGAAAGTCGTTTATGTATTCGCTGCCTTTCATCCTTACCGGAGACAAATTTTGAAAGTCATCCAAATAATCCTGTTGAAAAAGATTTCTGGGGACGCTTGCCAACAATAAATGCTTCTGCTCATTTATATTTTACAAAAGAGTCGCTTGTGCAGCACCTGATGCATCAATTGAAATATAAAGGCAATAAAGATCTTGGATTGCAATTAGGAAGATTGATGGGAAATGCTTTAAAAAATGCTACCCGTTTCAATGAAATAGAAGTATTGGTTCCGTTACCACTTTTCCCATCGAAAGAAAAAAAGAGAGGCTATAACCAGGCAACGGTGCTTTGTGAAGGAATAGCAGAAATTTTATCAATCCCGATTTTAGATAGAGTAATCACAAGACCACAGCATACAGAAACGCAAACCAAAAAAGGAAGAATTGAACGATGGAAAAATATTGAGGGGAAATTTCTACTTATAGATCCGGTCGCCATTCAAAATAAACATTTACTGTTGGTGGATGATGTAGTTACTACCGGTGCGACACTTGAAGCATGCGGAAATGAACTGTTAACAGCAAAAAACGTAAAACTATCTGTTGCTACTCTTTGCAGGGCCAATCGCTGAATGGCTAAGAGAATAAAAGAGAAAAGGAGATAAAGGGGTTTTATTTAAACAGAATAAATTAAAATTAGCTTTGGCCATTCTCTTTTTCCTTATTTACTCTTTTAATCTCTTAGTTTATTTCCTCTTTCAAACACTTCGTTTTACTTTTGACCTCAATGAAGAACCTCCTTTTTATTTCGATTGCCATCCTTATCCTTTTTTTTAATGCCTGCAAGAAGGAATCTTTCATTACAAGCCCCGATGCTCAAGTCACTCTTTCTGATGAAGAATTAAAATTCGATACTGTTTTTACCACCACCGGCTCCATCACCCAATCCTTTAAAATAATAAATGAGAATGATCAGAAGCTTCGCCTTTCCTCTATTAAGCTGATGGGCGGCAACAGTTCTTATTTTAAAATAAATGCCGATGGTTTTATCGGGCCAGAAGTCTCAAATATTGAAATAGAAGCAAATGATAGTGTGTATGTTTTTGTATCTGTAAGCATTAATCAAAATGCGGCCAATATTCCTTTTATTGTTGAGGATAGCATACAGATAAGTTATAATGGCACAAACAGGCAAGTAAATCTCGAAGCATGGGGACAGAATGCACATTTTTACCGCGATAAAGAAATTACCACTAATGAAATATGGAATAACGATCTGCCATATGTGATCCTTGGGTCACTAACAATTGATCCAAAT
>Ga0193692_1000417_pt1 | contig 10666 bp, 7 predicted proteins | sample L3a1metaG_FD_144917 | JGI IMG/M metagenome (GOLD analysis project Ga0193692, IMG submission 144917) | Soil microbial communities from a riparian zone of the East river system, Colorado, United States - L3a1 | ecosystem: Environmental > Terrestrial > Soil > Riparian zone | place: USA: East River... | reverse complement strand
CGGTTTTTCACTGCGAGCTGCCCAGGCTCCCGCGGAGTGTCAGTTCATAACGCTTGAAGGGCCCGTGGAGCATTTCGAGACCAACCGCGCTCGACCGAATTCCAAAGCGGCCGCGTGCAACGTCACCCAGGGCGGGCGCACCGACGGCGTCGCCATCCTGAGCCATGTCTCCAATACCGGCGGCGATTCGCCGTGGTATATGATCAACTCAGCCGCGATGCGCTGGTTTTCCCCCGCGCTGCTTGCTCCCGCTCCCAAAAAGGTCGCGCCGCACGAAACCTTCGGATGGCGTTTTCGTGTCTGCACGCAGGCTGGAGCATGGACGCCTGCGGATCTTCGCGAACTGAATGCGGCCTACAAGTGACCCAAACCACAATCTAGGTTTAGGCGGCTGAAAACGTGATCCGTATCGCCTTAAGCTTATGGGCTACAGGCGGCACCTACTATTTTTGCGTGGTTGCAGTTCCAGCCGACCGGCTCAGCCGGTACGCCTCCGTCGTCGTATAGTATTTCGCCAGCATGTTTGGCGCTTCCCACGTAGGGAGCTTTCCATCAGCGATATATCGAAGAAACCGCTCCATGACCTGCGCGAAATGGGCCTCGTGCCCAACGCTATATTTGTCGGGCACTATGATCGCCCAGGTTTTTCCGGCGGATTTCACCCCTACGCCGGGATATTTTTGGCTGAGCTTCTCAACCGCTGCCCGAAGGGTTGACTCGAAAGCGGCGGGCGTGATGTCCGAGACGTTCTCCACATGCAGCGTCGGAAGATAGTTCTGCTCCGGTCCCTGGCGGATCTCGAGCCGGGCGCGGCTGCCGCGCAAGAGGCAGTAATGAGTGTCCTTGCCTCCGGCGGGCGGTTCAAAATCCCAGCGGGCTGTGACTTTGGCATGGATGCCACGAAGGGCGTAATTAACCTCGCCGTTAGCAAACTCGTTGAGCAAACCATCCGGCCCGATCTCTGCTTTCAAATACTGGGGAAAGGCCGCAACCCCGGTGGTCCGCTTGAATTGCTCCAAAGTCAAACGGGTTGGCCAGCGGCGGGCGCTGAGGACTTTCACGTCCTTTTTCCAATCCAAAGCCTGGCCGGGAAAACAGATCCATTGAACCGCATCAATCAGGTGCGTGCCGACGTCCGGGATGGCCTCGCCTTCCTGGCGGACATCGAAGAACCATGCCGGCCGAATCAGGGGCTTTCCTGAGACTTCCTTGAAGAAATAATGCACGCTTTCCATCACAACGCCGGGGTCATCCGCCGAGCCGGCTTCAAGTTTTCCGAACACCTCGGGAACGGCCGCCAGCTCACGCTGAAGGATCGAGGTGATTTCGCACCGCTCAGTCATGATGTCGTAGAGCAGCACTCCTTTCGCCTGCGCTTCAGCAAAGGCCTTCTGGAGCACCGCGAAGCCGGTGGGCGTGATGGCCATCGGCTTGTCGGCCAGCACGTTCAGGCCAGCGTTCACTGAGCGAAGGATGTACTCTGTTTTGCGCGTGTTGTTCCCCGAAATAACCACCACGTTCCCAGGTTTCTCTTTGACCATCCGTTCAAGGTAGTCGTGGCCACTATAGACTTTCTCCTGCCAGTGGGTCGGGTTTTCTGCTCGCGCGTTGAAGTCTTCAATCCGCTTTAGGTGGAGAGTAAGGTCTGGACCCTCAGGCGCATAGACCTGCACCACCGGACTGACCTGCGGATACATGTATTTTTGGACGAGCGCGGCATGGAAGTGGCCGGGATCCAGCGTGATGAGCCCGAGTTGCTCGGCGGCTGCAGCCGCCCATTCGATTGAACCTGCCACCGTAAGCGCCATCACCGTGATTATGCCGGTCGGAGCGCGGACAGCCTGTCCGCGCGAATCCAAACCTAAAATCGCACGAACAAGTCCCGTCACGCTTTTTTCACCCAATGCTCGGTGCCGTAAGGGCTGCGTTGCGCCCGGGAGCGCATCGCGTTGGCCTCGTTATCATCCACAAAGGTTTCTTTCGCGGGGTCCCAGCGCAATTTTCGGCCAAGTTTCATAGCAGTCCAGGCCAGGATGCAGGCGCTGGTGGAGCGATGGGCGATTTCAGCGTTTGTGGCGGCTGGTTTGCGGGTTTGAATGCTGATGAGCCAATCGAGGTGGTGATCTTTGCTTGAGTGCAAGTGGATCTCATTCGGACCAATCTTTGACTCGAGGATCTTCGGGGTGCTGGCGGCAATCGCCTGGCCTTCAGTATTGCTCGGGTCGCTCGCGGTGGCGCGGCCACCCCCACGGCTGACGAATAGCCAGCCATCCGCGCCTTCGAATCGGACGCCATTCGGGAATTTGTCGTCGATGATCACGGTGACACCGTTGGCGTATTTGGCTTCGACGTGGTAGGGACCGTGGACGTTCCAAAGGCCGGACTTCGGAAATTCGGCTTTGCCCTCGATTTCAATCGGACCGCTCAGTTCGGTATCCATGCCCCAGTGGGCGATATCCACGTGATGCGAGCCCCAGGCCGTGATCATGCCGAGGCAATAAGGATCGATGCGCAGCCAACCGGGCCGGCCAAAATCGTTTTGCGGATGAACGCGTTTTTCGGTGTATGGCGCCAGCGGTGTCCAACCTTGCCACATCTCATAATTCAAATTGGGCGGAACGGGCATTTCCGGTTCGTCCTTTCCCGAAGGATCGGTTGGAAGGCCGATTTTGACGGTTTGCAGTTTGCCAAGACGACCATTGCGAACAAGCTCCACAGCGCGTCGGAATTGCGGCCAGGGGCTGTCTGAACGTTGCTGGCTGCCGATTTGAAAGATGCGGTTTTGGGCACGAACGGTGTCGCTGACGACGCGGCCTTCAGCGATGGTGATCGAAAGCGGTTTCTGGACGTAAACGTCTTTGCCGGCGAGCGCCGCCGCGACGACTATCTCGGAATGCCAATGGTCGGGAGTGCTGATGGCCACGGCGTCAATGGAAGGGTCTTTAATGAGTTCACGGAAATCGCCGAACGTCTTCACTGCGACAGCCTTTTCGCTGTCTTTCTTCTTGTTGTAATGGTCCTCGACAAATTTCTTCGCATGAGCCATACGCTTTGAGTCCAAGTCGCACACGGCGACCACGCGGCCGATATCGTGTTTGAGGATACCCGGCAGATCCATCTCATGGGCGATCCGGCCGCAGCCGATTTGGGCGATTTGAATCTTCTTGCTGGGCGCGTCTGCACCTAAAACCGAGGAGGGCATAATATTGGGAAAGCCTGCAACAACTGCACCCGCGGCTGCGGAGGTCTTTAGAAAGCGGCGACGTGTGAACTCGGGATTATTGGATTTGGTTTTCATTGACGTTTAAAAGATTGGGTGATCGGGCCAGGGAGCTTGCCCGCCCTACCGGATGCGAACGGAAGAAAAAGCCGTTCAAGGTGGTCATCGAGAACCGATCCTAAGGATCGGAGGCTCGCTGTCGAGGGTAAAGTTATTTTCGGCTTTCGGCTTATGGCACGTGACTCACTCGAACGCGGAAAAATGCCTGGGGACCGGAGGCGGGCTGCATGGTAACCGTTACTGCCTGCGCGTTGCCTGTGACGGCCGAGCCGTAAGCGGACCAGGAGCCGCCGGCGAAGTTGGACCTCACCTGGGTTTGATAAACGAATCCCGGCTGCGCCGTGAACTGAAACTGGTTGGCGGGCTTGAGCGCGAGGGACGGAACGGGGATGGGAATAAAGTTTTTGAGCACGGCCATCGCGGGCTGATCCGCGCCGCCGGAGGTTTTCTCCAGCGTGAACATGTAATCGCCCCACCATGGCCCCGCGGCCCACCACGTCCAGCCGAGCCAAACATCGGTATTGACCTGGATAAAGCTGAGCATGTTGGTGAGCGCTTCATCGCCAATCTGCGAGGCGTTCGTGCCAATGATTGCGTTCGGGACTGCGAACTCGCCAAGAAAGCCTTTCCGGTTGTTGGCCTTGACCCATTGCGTGAAATCGGTGAGGCGTTCCAATCCGATTGTCGCGCTTACGATATTGGTGTGGCCGCCAGAGCCGTCGCTGTCGAGGTATTGATGAACGTCGAAGGCAAAATTATTCGTCGGATCGACGATGTCGAGCATGGCCTGGGCGTTTGGTGTGCCATAATAATTGTAGTACCAGGTCCATGCGCCGGTCCAGGCATTGCCCGGCACCAGTATCAGGTTCGCGGCGCCCGCGGCGCGGATTCCTGCTATGGCTGCGTTTTCCGATGCGACCAATTGCTCGGTCGGCATGGAGTTTGGCTCGTTCATCAGGTTGAAGACGACGTGATTGTTGGTCTTATAGATATTTGCAATGCGGAACCAGAAATCCACAAAGGCTGAATCGGGCACGGCGCTTCCGACCAGCCCCTGGGCGGAGCTTTGGAAGTCGGCCGGATCGGGGTAGTAACGCTGGAAATTATGAGGGTCGAGGATTACGTAGACGCCCTTGCCCGTCGTCGTGGAAACAAAAGAGTGAAAGCGGCCAAATTCAGCGGAGTTGAAGTTCGCGTTGTTGGTCTGCTGCAATCGCTCCCAGCGAAAACAGAGCCGAAAAATGTTCAGCCCCTTGCTTCTGAAATAGTCCACCTCGGTCTGGGTTGGATAGGTGTAATGAGTGTTGTAGGTCCCCGGCAGGACAGTGGCCCCGAATTCAGCGCCTGCGAGGTTAACCCCGGTGTAAAATGGGGCGGCGCTCACACTGCTGGCGAAGGCGGCAAACCAGAGCGTGAGCAGGGCGAGAAGTCGGGGAGTGGCGGAACACATGGCGAATCTGCGGATAATTGCTTTCACTTAGCACATTCATTGCTGACGGTCAAACCATTGAAGCTACGACGTTTCGGACCGGCTGGCGCTCCAAGGTTTACTGTTTGTTTAGCGGGTTTACCGGGAATTTGGGCGCCGGTACACATTTTTCATGCTCGGTTGGGTTCGGTTGGACCCGTCTGAGTTGAGAGCTGAGAGTGGAGAGTTGAGAGTTGGTCAGATGGGGACGACGTACCGAAGGTCGGCCTCCCATCGTCGTCGCTACCGGTTTTGGTTGGGAATCTTTGAGAAGCCATTGGTGGCGCTCTGCGGCAATACTGGCGTCGCTCATCTTGCAACAGGCATTGATCAAGGTGATGAGTTTGGCGGGGTTCTTTTTGAGGGATTCGTTGGCGATTTGATCGCCGTGTTCGAGCAGGGTGTCCAGAAAATGCAGGACGGCGATTTCGCCGCAGACGCGTTTGAGTTGGGCGGTGTCGACCTGGGCACCCTCGCGGAGGAGATCGGCGGCGGCTTGCGTCTGGGCGCGGGCGCGTTCGTTGATGAGCTGGGCCTTTTGATAATCCTGGAAACCACCGAGCCGCCAGTTGCTAAGGTTGTCTTCGTTGAGGTGTTTGCCGGCGTCGCCGAGGCGTTCGATGATGATTTTGTACGGCACGCCGTCGTCGAGCATGACGTTGATTTGGTGACGGAGTTCGGCAGGGAGGCGGGCGACTTTGCCGTTACGACGGTTGGAAATCTCTGACCTGAAGCGGTTCGTGGCCGGCGCTGATGTGTTCAGCAAGCAGAGCGACGGGTCAACCGTGGCTTCGCAGTATGCGAAGCTCGGTATCACGTTGAAGGTGGCGAACACGGAACGTGTGAGCGGCTGGGCGGTGGTGCTGCATCGGCTTGGGGACCCGAGCAACGGAGTGCCGCCTCGGTTGTTCATTCATGAGCGGTGTGCGCGTTTGGTGGAATGCCTGCCGTCGCTGCAACACGATCCGAATCGGCCTGAGGATGTGCTCAAGGTGGACTGTGACGAGGATGGGAACGGCGGGGACGACACCGCCGATTGCCTACGGTATCTGGTCGCGACGAAGGGGCGGACCGTGGTGCAACGGAAGTTGAGGGGATTGTGAGGGGCCAGTGGCGACAGGGGACGGCAGCCGCGGGTTCCGCCAGCCAGAGAATCCGAAGTGTCGTCATAGATGACTTTCGGGCCTGTGGCCGGCTTGTGCGGAAGAGGGTTGAAAGGCGGGCGCTGGTGCGGGCGCAAGCCAACGGGCATGGAGTTCGTGAACGATTTTGGTTAGTTCATCGGGTGCGGTGGGTTTGACTCGATATTCGTCTGCGCCGAGCTGCCTGGCCTTGAGAGCGTTTTCTTCTTGGACGGAGCCACTAAGAACAACCTTAGGGAGCCGGGCAAAGGCAGCTGGCTAGCTGGGCAGAGAAAAGTAGAATGTCGCGCCAGCTCCCGGGACGCCCTCAGCCCAGGTCCGGCCGCCGTGCCGATCAATGATGCGCCGGACATTGGCCAGGCCGATCCCCAAGCCCTCAAACTTGAACGGGGTGTCGAGACGTTGGAACACGCCGAATAGCTTGCCGGCATGAGCGGGGTCGAAGCCGACGCCATTGTCGCGAATGGAAATGATTTTTTCGCCGTTCTGGCAGGGAGCACCGATTTCGATTTTGGCCTCTTCGCGAGAGCCAGTGAACTTCACGGCATTGGAAAGAAGGTTGCTCAGCACGATCCGCAGCAAGGCGGGGTCGGCCTGAACGGGTGGTAACGCGGGAATGGTCCAGGTGATCTTGTGAGCTTTGGTGTCCGCTTGAAGGTCGGGCAAAATGTCACGAATCAACGCATTCAGATCGACGGTGCTCTTATTCACATCCGCCTGACCGAGGCGAGAGAACGCGAGGAGATTATCGATGAGATCACTCATGCGATGAGCCGATTTGTTTATCGTGCTGAGACCTTCGGAAACTGATTTCGAGACGGCCTGGCTGGGGTCGTTTTGCAGCAAATCGGTGACTCCCAGGATATGGCGGAGCGGCGCGCGCAAATCGTGCGAGACAGAATAATTGAAGGTTTGGAGATCGTCGTTGGACGATTTGAGCTGGGCAGTGCGGTCCAGGACGCGTTGCTCGAGGGTTTGGTTCAGTTGACGTATCTCAGCCTCATCGTGTTTGCGCCGGGTGATGTCGCGGATGTTGCATTGAATAACTTTTTCATTGCCGGATTGGTAGACGTTGCTGACAAACTCGACCGCAATGTGGCGGCCCTCGCTGGTTTCCAAGGGCAAGTCCTCGTAGCGAACGTATCCGTCGTTTTGCAACCGCCTCAGCATGGCTTTGTTGGACAGGACGTCTCGAAAGGGACTGAGTTCACCCACGGTCCTGCCGACCATTTCTTCCCGAGAAAAGCCCAACAACTTAACCAAAAATGGATTCACGTCGCTCACCCGCCCGGTGTCGGCCTCCAGGATCAGGATGCCGTCCTGTGCGGTCTCGAACAGGCGACGATATCTAAGCTCGGACGCAGGACCGCCAGGCGCTTGAAGGCTCGGCCGATTCTGGTGCGGTTCCGCTGGGCGGGTCTCGCCGTCAGGCTGGGGCGCCAGAGCATTGGAGAGCACGGCTGGTGATGACGGCTGCGCAAACCTTTCGCCGAGCTTGCCCGCGCTGTCGGTAGGAATTTGGCGCCCGGTGCTATCCACCTCCGGAACTTCGCAGGTGAGCCAATAAGTGTGCAGCGCTTTTAGAATGTGGCGGAGTCCATCGGGAGCACTGGGTTTGAGGTGGTAAGAGCTGGCTCCGAGCATGTAGGCCTTTTTGATGTCGTCCAAGTCGGCAGAGCCCGTGAGAACGACGGTGGGAATGACGGCCCAGTCGGGATTATTCTTGAGATGTTGGAGCACGGCAAAGCCATCGGCTCCCGGCATTTTCAAGTCCGTCGTAATGAAGGTGGGATAGGCATACACAGAACGGTCTGCGTATTTGCCTTCCCCCATCATGTAAGCGATTGCCTCCAGGCCGCCATTTATGGTGTGAATCGGATCCTTCACACCGATGGACCGGAAGGCTCTTTCAATTAACATGAGGTCGCTCGGGTCGTCGTCCACGACCATGATCGTTGAGTGGTATGCTTTCATGAATTCATTCAGGCCAGGGATTCGCCTCCAGAGTGACCCTGGTCCCTCGCGAGGAGAATCTGGGAAGCGTGGAAGGCTCAGCCAATCTCATTGTCCTATGGTAGGGCGCGGGGTGAATCAGGCGAGCGGGGGAAGTCCCCGAGGGTAAGCTACGTGGACTCTGATGCTTGCCTGAAAAACTCCTTTGGCGGCTTCCGATTCCGGAGCGACCCCGCTAATGTCTTCTGGAAAAGCGGAGTGAAGAGTTGGCGTGAAGGATGCCTGCGGAGTTGGCGCGCGCACTGCGAATGAGTTCCTGTTCAGCTCGATAGCAGTGAGCGTGACAACGGAGCAAGGTGGTTTCGGCACTGAGGGCGTGGAGCTCGCTCGCGTTCCGCTGGACAGCGACACGGTGCTCATCAATCGCCGGCGGCGGCTGGGCGTTGCCAGAGAAGTCGCCGGCAGGATGCCAGCCGCTCCCAGATTTACCGATCCGGGTATCCGGTGGACGTCCTTGCTCAGGCGCAGAAAAAACTTTCCGAAATGTAATGCGCGTGAAATGCGCGCGCAATCTGCGCGCCTTCTAAGTAATAGGCTGAGAGCCCTGAGAACAACTAATGAAGGCCATCGGAGAGAAATGCGGCTGGGTAATCCCCAGGAAGGAACGGCGCGTCCTCAAGCTGTTACGGACGCATACGCGTGCGTGCGACCACGAGTTTGTGGCGAATTGCGCTCCAATCGCCCGACGGAAACCATTTCTGAGAATTCGCGTGGAATTTGGTGCGGAAGAGTCGTCGGCATTCGAACCGCCCGTGGTCATCAAGACAAAGCCTGCAGTTTGAGGCATTATTTTGCGTTTTATTGCACGTTGCCGGCCCGCAGTGTTGCCAAAGGATAAAAGGTATCGCGCCAGCGAATGCCGCCGTGGCGCAACGTTGCGTAAATTGAGTTCAGCAACGCGTAAAGAAACACCGGTAACATGAACGGCGCCAGAATGGCGGAGGTCCAGTTCCAACCGATTCGTCGCGCCAGAATCGCCGCAGGCAGGATCAGTGTAAGCGGCGAGAGTGCTGCTATCAGCCCGGCCGTGGTTTGGCCAACTAATCCGGCAGTCAGAATACCCAAAATGACGAGGGTGAACAGGCTTCCCGCCAGTGCCAGGCCGAGCCGATAATCCAGGACTGCAAAATAATTCTTCTCCATGATCCGGACCATGTCGGCGACAGTCGCGCCCCAATGGCATTCGACGTCCTGTGCTCCCAAAAACCCGCGTGTCCGATGGCCGGCGCGGCGCAACAGCAGGCCTAGCTTGATGTCATCCACAACCGTTAACCGCAGCGCCTGATATCCCCCGCATTGCCGGTACGCGTCGGCGCGAACCAGATTGAAAGCGCCGATACCGAGGTGGGCTTTTGGCCGGTCGCGGTTCACGCCCGAGAACCAGTTGGCCAGGCTGATGAGGAACATTAGATGCCAGGCCTTTGCGCCAAGCGTCACGGCGACAGTTCCCGGCGCGAGGGTGACGTGAGCCACTTGCTCGCGCTGTGCCACAAGCAGGGCGCGCAAGATCACGTCCGGCTTGAGCCAGCAATCGGCATCGGTGAAGAGAATCCAATCGCCGGTGGCGGTGCTCGCGCCAACATGGCAGGCGTGGCACTTGCCCAGCCAACCATCGGGCAGCGCATCCACTCGTATCACTTTTAAGCGCGCGTCCTCAGCCGCCAACTGCCGCAGAATTGCGGGTGTTTGGTCGGTGGAGCGATCATCCACAACGATTAACTGGATGGCCACACCGCGTTGGGCAAGGAGGCAGCGAATGGTCTGTTCGATCCGGCTGGCTTCGTTACGTCCTGCAATAACGACCGAGCAGCGAATGGCGGCCGGCGAGACGCTGGCACTCCCAGCGTCAGAGGCCGGCGAGATGCCGGCGCTCCCAGTGACAGAGGCCGGCGAGACGCCGGCGCTCCCAGTGAGGATCGGCAGCCTGCGCATCCATTGAAAGTTCCAGAGCGCAGCGAGCGTCATCGCCAGGAAGAGCGCTGCCGTTGTGTAAAGAATCAGATTCCACCACATCATTTGGCCGATGGGGTAGCATGGCGCATCCCGGCCAGGATGCAATGCGTTCCCATCCGTAAACTCCCCGACGAGTCAAATCCGTAATGTCCGGGATAACCAAAACAGCGGGCTTATTATAGAGTTCAGGTCAACAATTTTGGATGAGTCTGAGCAAGTTATGAAGCATGCGCCGTTGGATATTTGAGTCCTTCGGCCGTCCAAACCAGAATAGTCCGGGGCAATCCTCTTTCCATTTTGTATTTCGGGATCTTAAAGCGAATCGCCGATTCCGGCGTCCCGCGTGTCGCCGCGCTGCTCGTTTGGCTCGCCCTGAGTTTGCGGGCCGAGGCCGCCTCGTGCCTTCCGCCCCCGGCGGGGCTGACCGATTGGTGGCCTGCGGAGGGTAACGCGAGCGACATCGTCGGTACCAATAGCGGGACCTTGCAGGGTGGCGCCTCCGCCACCGCCGCCGGATTTGCCGGCACAGCCTTCAGCTTCGACGGCACCAATGGCTTTGTTCAAATTCCTGACTCTCCGGCCTTTCACCCGACGAATCTTACAGTTGAAGCCTGGGTTCGGTTTACCTCGCTCGACTCGGCGGGTTCGGGGAGTTCGCCTCCCGGCGAGCAGTACATTATTTTCAAACAGAACTCGCTCAGTGCCAGCTTCGAAGGCTTCGACCTGGGCAAAGAACGAGTAGGAGCAAATGATTTCTTGCGGTTTATGGTTTCGTCGGCGGCGGGCGTCGAGGCGGAGGTTTTCTCCGCT
>Ga0193692_1000416_pt1 | contig 10672 bp, 10 predicted proteins | sample L3a1metaG_FD_144917 | JGI IMG/M metagenome (GOLD analysis project Ga0193692, IMG submission 144917) | Soil microbial communities from a riparian zone of the East river system, Colorado, United States - L3a1 | ecosystem: Environmental > Terrestrial > Soil > Riparian zone | place: USA: East River... | reverse complement strand
CCCATTCACGAAGCTAACTGTTTTCGAAGATGGTCCGGGACCCAAGGAGCGGCTCGGGTTGTGGGACCGGGATGTGGTGGAAGCATTCATCGGCAGCGATTCGCAGCATATCAATCGCTATACGGAATTCGAGGTAGCGCCCACCAACGAGCGGCTCGATCTCAAATTGGATTTGCCGGAGCGCGATTTTGATTGGAGCAGCAAATTCGACTCGGCCGTCCGCACCGATCAAAAGGCGCATCGCTGGACGGCGGTAGTACGCATCCCGCTGAAAAGCCTGAGCGACACCATGCCATCAGCAGGGCAGAAATGGCGCATCAATCTTTATCGTTGCGATCGCGCCAATAACGCCTTTTTGGCTTGGAATCCGACTTTAAAGGGCGGCTTTCACGAGCCGGAACGATTTGGGACGCTCCAGTTCGAAGCACGGACCAGATAGTTATCAACCGTTTGCTGCTAAACGCGCGGCCTCGATAAAAGCCCGGATGATAGGGTGAAGAGTTCCCGTGAGCGCCTGTCGCTCCGGCTGAAATAGTGTGCCGAGAAAAAACGGATGGTGGGCCACTTCGAAGGCGCGCACCTCTCCGTTCGCGTCACGAGCGCTGATGACGAGTTCGGAATCGCGGAGCAGGTTCCCGAACTTTGGATTCAAGCCGAAATTGCAATTGTAACGCTCAGTGGTTTCGGTCGTACCATAGATCTGCTGCAGCTGTGTGCCTGGCGCGAGTCGAATCACTCCGCTTCCTTCCTTGAGGGAGCAACTCAGGCGAGAGATCAAAGGGGTCACGCTGTCGGGATTCGTTTCAGCATGGTCGGCGTTGGTCAAGCCGAGAACATTCCGTGCGTATTCGAGCAGCGCATGCTGAAAACCGCCGCAGGTTCCGAGGAATGGTATCTTGTGTTCTCGCGCGAACCGAATCGCGCTGAGCGCGCCTTCCATATTGCGATAGGGCGAACCGGGAACGCACCAGACGCCGCTAAAAACTGAGAGATCGCTCTCCTGGCATCGATCGCTTGGAATCCATTGATACTCAATGGACGCTGCCTTATTGGCGAGTTCGAAGGAACGTTCGATGCCGACGTGCGCGGTAATCTGTTTGGAGCGATCCCCAATCAGCGCAATCCGCGCGGTCTGACCCGTAATGGTCATTGGATCAAACCTCGTTTGCGAAGCATGGCTTCCATGGCGCGGTCCATGAGGACGTCGGCGAGCGGACGAGTCGTCTCGTCCAGTTTGCCAAGCGCACCTTTCAGCTTCGTTGCGTCACCAGATTGAGTCGCGGGATCTTCCCCCTGCAGGATCGATTGAACAGCGTGAAGCGTGCTTTCAATCTGCATTTTGTAATTTGGCTCAAGTTCTCCGGCGCACTCGGCCAATGCTTTCTCTGTTGCTTTCACCGTTTCGTTCGCGCGGAGTTTCGCCTCGATCCACTGACGAGCTTTCAGGTCAGAGAAAGCATGTTCAACCGACTCCTCGACCATTTTCTGAACGTCGGCATCGTCGACATCCACGGCGGACTTCATTTGCACAACCGTTTGTTTACCCGTCTTCGTATCACGCGCGAGCACATGCAGGATACCGTTTGTGTCGATCTCAAACTGCACGCCAACGCGCGGCACACCTTTGGCCGCGGGTTCGAAATCAATCGTGAAGCGGCCAAGGCTCCAATTGTCCTTAGCGCGTTCGCGTTCGCCCTGCAGTACATGAATGAGCATGTTCCGCTGATTATCGACTGCCGTCGTGAACATTTCCCCCGCTTTGAGAGGGATCGTAGAGTTACGCGGAATAATGACGTTCATCAGTCCGCCAAAAGTTTCGATCCCGAGTGAAAGCGGAGTAACGTCCAGCAATAGCAAATTGCGATACCCGCCCGAAAGGATCTCCGCCTGGATCGCGGCCCCCAATGCGATTGCTTCGTCGGGGTTTTGAGATGTGTTCAATTGCGGGCCTTTGCCTTTGTGATACTGGGCTCCCAGGCGAATTTGACCGCGTTCCTCGTCAAATTCTGAACAACCAAAGAACTCAGCCACCATCCGTCGCACCAAAGGCATCCGCGTCTGGCCGCCAACGAGAACGACCTGGTCGAGATCATTTGGATCGAGTTTCGCATCCCCGAGCGATCGCACGCAATGCTCACGAGTGCGCGCAATGATATCACGTGTGAGTTCTTCGAGCTTCGACCGACTCAGCATGTAATTGAAACTGAACTGCGGTGTCAGAAATGGTAGTGCTACTTCGACCTGTTCTTCGCTCGAAAGACGAATCTTCACCGCCTCGCCCGCTTCACGAACCCTGGAAAGCATCGGTAGGTCTGCATATACATCCGGTCCACCACTCGCTTTGATTTGGCCCGCTAGGAAGTCGACAACGCGCTTGTCAAGGTCATCGCCGCCGAGGCGCGTGTTGCCATTCGTCGAGAGCACCTGAAAGACGCCGTCCCTTAGTTCTAGAATGGAAAGGTCAAATGTGCCTCCGCCCAGGTCATAAACAGCGATGCGGGCATGCTCCTTGAGTTTGTCGAGTCCATATGCCAGGGCTGCGGCGGTTGGCTCATTGATGATGCGCTCGACTGTGAACCCAGCCAACTCACCCGCTTTTTTCGTGGCGTTCCGCTGGGCATCGTTGAAGTACGCCGGCACGGTGATCACCGCGCGGTTAACTTCCTCGCCGAAATAGGCCTCGGCGTCGCCCTTGAGCTTTTTGAGCACCTCCGCCGAAATCTCCTCCGGAGTCCACGCCCTGCCGTGCAGATCGAGGGTTACCGGTCCGCTCCCCTCCCCCTTGATCGGGTAGGTCACCAGCATCTCTTCGCGCGAAACTTCTGAACCGCGCCGCCCAATGAAGCGTTTGATCGAATATACGGTTTCTTCCGGTTTCACCACGCGAACGTGGTTGGCTTTTCGTCCGACGATGGCCGGCTCATTCGGACCGGGAACATGGACCACCGAGGGAGTCAGTCGTGCGCCTTCCGAATCGGCGATGACCAGAGGAATCCCGGCATCAACGGTCGCCACCAGCGAGTTGGTGGTACCCAGATCAATGCCTACGATTCGGCTCATTTCAAAATGCTGCCATGCATGTAAAACGGAACAAATGAAAATTGCGGGGAATCGGCGAGCCGAGCAAGACCAGCGACCTCTTGCTTGAATCCGCGTCCTGCAGCAAGCTGATCGCATGCTGCCCGATGAACAGCCAAGCGCTGAGCAGATCAGGATTCTTCGATCTATGTCTGGAGCACAGCGACTTGAACAAGCCGAAAAGCTTTATTGGATGGCGCGAGAGATAAAGCGGGCCGGCGTACGCCATCAGCACGCTGAATGGACTGACGAGCAGGTCGAAGAAGAAGTCCGACGCATTTTTCTCCATGCCAGAACCTGATCTTTTTCTTCTGTTCGTGCGCCCTCTCAATCGTGCTCGAATAAGGTACGTGCTTACAGGAAGTGTCGCAGCGATTTTCTATGGAGAGCCCCGACTAACGCACGATGCTGACTTTATTGTACTGCTAAACCAAACGCAGATTCTGGCCCTTTCAACTCTTTTCGCCTCCTCCGACTTTTATGTTCCGCCCCCTGATGTGATTGAAATGGAGGCGAAGCGAGAGAGCCGGGGGCACTTCAATATTATTCATATGGGCAGCGGCTTCAAAGCAGACTTTTATCTCGCTGGCGCCGACACAATGAATCAATGGGCACTCGCAAATTCCCGCCAGCTTGATTATCGAGGGGAGCACGTCCATGTGGCGCCGCCGGAATATGTCATTGTCCGGAAACTGGAGTTTTATCGCGAAGGTCATTCGGAAAAGCATCTTCGCGATATCCGCTCCATTCTTCAGATGTCCGGAGGGCAGCTCGATCGCAAAGCGCTGGACCAATGGATATCACATCTTGGTCTCGCGGGCGAATGGCGCCGGATCGCTGACGGGACGCAGCCTTCCGGTCCATTGCGAGGGTAGTTCCGGGCAGCGCTGATCTGGGGAGGCCGGTCTTTGGTAGAAGTTTCTTTGACTCGCGACAGGTCTCTGAAATTATGCTTCCTCCAGTCACATGAAACGCAACTCAACGATCCACTTTGGGCTGGTTGTGCTCTTCATCAGCATCAACGGCAGCATGGCGGCGGGTATCGGTCGCTTCACCGGTGAGATTCGAGGAAGCGAAAACGACAAACCGCATTATACCGCCAATCGCCGTCCGCTCGTTCCCAGCGGCCTGATCAAACTGCCTATTGGTAGCATCACTCCGAAAGGATGGTTGCGCCATCAGCTCCAGCTCGAAGCCAACGGCATGACCGGCCGACTCCCTGAGATTTCAAAGTGGTGCAAGTTCGAGGGAAACGCCTGGGCCGATCCGAATGGCGAGGGACACAGTGGCTGGGAGGAGTTGCCTTACTGGCTTAAGGGATACGGCGACCTCGGCTACGTCTTGAAGGATGGAAAGATTATCAGCGAAGCACGCAAATGGATCGACGCGATGCTGAACAGTCAGGAAGCCGATGAAGGGTCAGCCAGATCTCTGGCCGCACATGGTGATGCTGAACGTACTCCAGTCATATTACGAGTTCAGCAAGGACGACCGCGTGATTCCTTTCATGACCCGCTACTTCCGCTGGCTCAACCAGCAGCCGGGCGAAACGTTCTCGAATGGCTATTGGCCGAAGATTCGTTTCGGAGACAACGTCGAGAGCGTTCATTGGCTTTACAACCGCACGGGCGAGCCGTGGTTGCTGGAACTGTCCGCGAGGATTCACGAAAACATGGCCAACTGGAGCAGCGGCGTCATCAATTGGCACAATGTGAACATCGCGCAAGGCTTCCGGGAACCGGCCGTTTATTACCTGCAGGCACGCGATTCGAAATTCCTCGATGCCGCCGAGCGCAATTATCAGCAGGTGATGACGCAATATGGGCAGTTTCCGGGCGGCGGTTTTGCCGGTGACGAAAACTGCCGTCCCGGCTTTGGCGATCCACGTCAGGGTTTCGAAACGTGCGGAATGGTCGAGTTCATGCACAGCTTTGAGATGCTCACCAAAATCTCAGGGAACCCGCTCTGGAGCGATCGTTGCGAAGAGATTGCCTTCAATTCGTTTCCCGCGTCATTGACACCGGATTGGAAAGCACTGCACTACCTGACGGGCGCCAATCAAATCCAGCTGGATAAGAATAACAAAAGCCCGGCCATTGAGAACGGCGGGACCATGTTCTCCTATAGCCCGTTCCAGGTCTATCGCTGTTGCCAGCACAATGTGTCGCACGGCTGGCCTTACTATGCCGAGGAATTGTGGCTCGCAACGCATGATCGTGGGCTATGTGCATCGCTTTATGCGGCCTCCGAGGTAAATGCGACGGTCGGTGACGGAGCCGCCATCCGGATTTCAGAAGAGACCGATTATCCGTTTGGCGAGAGGGTTGCTCTTCGTATGGGCTCCGAACGGCCAGTGAGTTTTCCGTTGTATCTTCGCATCCCGTGGTGGTGCGACAGTCCGTCAGTCAAACTCAACGGAAGAAAAGTAGGTTTGAAGGCGGCTTCACGCGGATACGCGGTCGTGGAAACAACCTGGCAGAACGGAGATATTGTTACTCTCGATTTGCCGATGGAGGTTTCAGTGAAGCGCTGGCCGCGCAATCAGAGCGCTGTGTCCGTGGAATATGGTCCGCTCACGTTCTCACTTCGAATTGGCGAAAAATGGGAGCGCTATGGCCTGAACGGGGATTGGCCCGAATGGGAGGTTTTTCCAACAACGGCCTGGAACTATGGACTCGTGTTGAATGAACGAACTCCGGCGCGCTCCTTTGAGGTGGTTCGCAAAAAGGGACCGATGCCGGAAAATCCGTTCACCGCGGATGCTGTGCCGAATTGCGCGCGAAGGCGCGGAAGGTTCCAGCGTGGCAGCCCGATAAGTTCGGGCTGGTGGGAAAACTGCAACCGGGCCCTGCGTTCTCAGAAGAGCGGATCGAAACCGTAAGTCTGATTCCGATGGGAGCTGCGAGATTGCGCATCTCCTCTTTTCCGCTAGCAAGCAATTCGAAACAAGCGCACGCATGGACTCCTCCGAAGGCCGTGCTTGTGAATGCATCTCATGTATTCGCGAACGATTCGGTCGAAGCGCTGGTAGATGGGATCGAGCCGAAGAGTTCTCACGATGGATCCATTCCCCGTTTCACATGGTGGGACCATAAAGGCACTACGGAATGGGTCGAACATGGGTTCGCGAAACCGACGAAAGCGTCGTCCGTCGCGGTTTATTGGTTCGACGATGGTCCGAACGGCGGCTGCCGCGCACCCTCGTCGTGGAAACTATTTTATCGAGTAGGCGAATCGTGGTTGCCGGTGGAGGAGGCATCAGCAGCGGGAACGGAACCCGACAAATATAATCGCATGCAGTTTAAGCCTGTTGAGACGACCGGTCTGCGAATCGAGGCTCAGTTGAAACCGAATTATTCTGCCGGGATTCTGGAGTGGAAAATAGCAGAGTGAGTAATTTGGGTCCGTTGCTCAGCCTGCATGGCGTCAGCAAGAGTTTTCCTGGCGTAAAAGCGCTCGTGAACGTGGATTTCACGGCGCGAGCTGGTGAAGTGCATGCGTTGATGGGTGAAAATGGCGCGGGCAAATCGACGTTGATCAAAGTGCTCACCGGCGTTTATCGACGAGACAGTGGTGAGATGCTGCTGGAGGGCAAGTCCATCGATCCACGCTCCCCACAAGAAGCGCAGGCGCTTGGGATTAGCACCGTATATCAGGAAGTGAACCTGATCCCATTCCTGTCCGTCGCTGAGAATATCTGCCTCGGGCGGCAACCAACGCGTTTTGGATGCATTCGCTGGAAAGCTATTCACGAACGCGCGCTAAAGGCCTTGGCGCGTGTGGGCATCGACATCGATGTTTCAGAACCTTTGTCCAGTTACAGCATCGCAATTCAACAGTTGGTCGCGATCGCGCGCGCTCTCGATATTTCAGCCAAACTGCTGATCCTGGACGAACCGACGTCGAGTCTCGACGCGCATGAAGTTGAGACACTTTTCCGCGTGATCCGAAAGCTCAAAGTCGAGGGGCTTGGAATTATTTTCGTTACCCATTTTCTTGATCAGGTCTACGCCGTTTCCGACCGTATTACCGTTCTCCGAAACGGCAAACTTGTCGGTGAATACGAGGCAGCTGCATTGCCTCGGCTGCAGCTTATCTCCCGCATGATGGGCAAAGAACTGGCGGAGTTCGAAATGCAAAATGCGAAAGGCCGTCCTGCTCCTAGGGACGCGTTTCTAGAGCTTCGCGGTGTGGGCCGTCGTGGGTCCCTGCAGCCAATCGACCTCTCGATCCGGGCCGGAGAAGTAGTTGGGTTGGCCGGTTTGCTTGGGGCTGGTCGAACGGAAACAGCCCGGCTCATTTTCGGAATAGATCAACCCGATAGCGGTGAACTCCGGGTGGAAGATCGATCCACTCGGATTGATTCACCTCGTTCTGCCATCTCGCATCGACTTGGCTTCTGCCCCGAAGATCGCAAAAGCGAGGGCATTATCCCAAATCTGTCCGTTCGTGAAAATATCGTGCTCGCCTTGCAGAGCAGCGAAGGGTGGATCCGCTACGTCAGCCGCGAAAGACAGCATCAACTCGCCGATCAATTCATTCGCGGCCTGAACATTGTGACGCCAGGCCCCGAGCAACCGGTTCGTCTTCTCAGCGGTGGAAATCAGCAGAAGGTCATCCTCGCCCGGTGGCTGGCTTCGCATCCTCGCCTGCTCCTGTTGGATGAGCCAACGCGCGGGATCGATGTCGGCGCCAAGCTGGAGATCGAAAAGCTCATGGTGCGACTAACAGGCGAAGGAATGGCGATCCTCTTTATTTCATCCGATGTGGAAGAAACGGTTCGAAACAGCAGCCGGGTGGTGGTGCTGCGTGACCGTCGCAAAGTGGCTGAATTGAGCGGAGATGAAATATCGGAAGGCAACATTATGCGAGCGATCGCCGCAACACAGACGGAAGATACAAGCCGGTGAACGCTCCCCATTTTATCGCGAGCCCTGATTGGAAGCGTTTACAATGGCCTTTGGCCGCCCTGGCCCTCGTGCTCGTTTTTAATCTCTTTTGCACGCCTGGTTTCTTCCGCATTGAATTCAAAGACGGCCGCTTCTACGGAAGTTTGCTCGATATCCTAAACCGCGGCACTCCTGTGGCGTTGGCCGCGCTCGGCATGACTCTGGTGATTGCCACGGGCGGTGTGGATCTTTCGGTCGGAGCAGTCATGGCGATTACCGGCTCGATCGCTGCGCTACTGATCACGAAAGGGGGTGCGTCCGTGCCGCTGGTGATCGCAGGTTCACTGTTGGCAGCGGCAGGCGCCGGCTTTTGGAACGGCGTTCTCGTTGGGATGTTCCGAATTTCGCCAATTGTCGCTACGCTCATCCTGATGGTTTCCGGCCGTGGCATCGCGCAATTGCTCAATGGCGGGCAAATCATAACCTTCGAGAATCGTGCCTTCCAATTCATCAGCCGTGGCACCCTGCTCGGACTCCCTTTTACGATCGCGCTGACCCTTGCGGTATTCGCCGTGTTGAGCTTCCTCAAGCGGCGAACTGCGCTAGGTCTCTTTATCGAGGCAACCGGCGACAATGAAGTTGCCAGCCGCTATTCCGGTATCAACACACGCGCGGTTAAGTTGCTCGTTTACGCGGTCTGCTCGTTATGCGCGGGTATTGCAGGGTTGATACTCGTCACAGATATCAAAGCTGCAGACGCGAATAATGCAGGACTTTGGTTGGAGTTGGATGCGATCCTTGCCACTGTCATCGGCGGAACCGCCTTGCAGGGCGGCCGTTTTTATCTTTTCGGTTCACTGCTGGGCGCGGTCCTGATCCAGACGCTGACGACTACCATTCTCACCCGCGGAGTTCCGGTCGAGTTCACACTCATTGTCAAAGCTCTGGTGATCGTAATCGTCTGTTTGCTCCAGAGTGAAGCGTTCCGAAGGATTGTTCTCCGACGATGAATCTGAGGGCGCTACAACGCAATATTCCCTTCCTTGCGACCGCCATCGTTTGCCTGCTTTTGTACCTTGCAGGCTGCCTGCGTTACCGCGGGTTTACTTCGCCCGGTGTGCTGATCAACTTCTTTGGCGATAACTCCTTTCTTGGAATTGCCGCCATCGGGATGACTTTCGTTATCCTTTCCGGAGGAATCGATTTGTCAGTCGGCGGGATGGTCGGTTTGGTGAGTGTTGCTTTCGCCCTTTTGATCGAGAAAAGCCATTTTCACCCTGCGGTTGCAATCCCAGTGATTTTGCTCGGCGGAATCCTGTTTGGCGCCGGAATGGGGTTCGTGATCCACGTGTTTGGATTGCCACCGTTCCTTGTAACCTTGGCGGGGATGTTCCTCGCGCGCGGGCTGGCCTACTTCCTCAAACTGGAATCCATTCCCATCTCCCATTTCCTGGATGCAATTACTCGAACCGTTCGCTTGCCAATGGGTAGCTTGGAATTGCCGGCCACGGCTCTCATTTTTCTGGCAACGTTCGCTTTGGCCTTTGCCGTCGCCCATTTCACGACGTTTGGCCGTAATATCTACGCACTGGGCGGCAATGAACAATCCGCCGTGCTCATGGGTCTCCCGATAGGCCGCACCAAAATTGCAGTCTATGCTGTGAGCGGCTTTTGTTCAGCGCTGGCAGGAATCGTTTACTGTTTTTATACGTTCTCGGGCAATCCCAGCGCCGGAATGGGTCTGGAGTTGGATGCAATCGCTGCAGTGGTTATTGGCGGGACACTATTGAGTGGCGGGGTCGGTTATATGGCGGGGACATTGATTGGCGTCCTCATCTTTGGAATAATTCAAACGGGCCTCTCGTTCGAAGGAACGCTCAGTTCCTGGTGGACGAGGATCGCAATTGGGCTGCTGCTCCTTCTCTTTATTCTTTTGCAGAAACTGATTCAGGCTAAAAAATTCCGTACCGCAAAAACTTTTCAAACCGCTGTATGAAAACAAAAGTGCTTCTCGTCGTTGCGCTCACCCACTGGATCTGCGCACCAGTACTGCACGCAGCTACCTATTCAAATCCCGTCCTCGCGGGAGATTTCCCGGATCCTTCGGTGATTCGCGTCGGGGCGGATTATTGGGCTACTGCGACGACATCAGAATGGGCGCCGCTCTTCCCACTCTTGCACTCGCGGGACCTCGTCCATTGGGAACATATCGAAAACGTCTTCGAACGGCGGCCGGCATGGGCGGTCGGGAATTTCTGGGCGCCGGAAATCTCGGAGTACAAGGGAGTGTTTTACGTCTATTACGTCGGGCGAAAACGAGGCGGCCCTTTGTCGATTTCAGTAGCGACAGCTCCGAATCCGAAAGGTCCCTGGACAGACCACGGACCCATGATCGGCCAGGAGGCTGGCTCAATAGATCCCGTTACCGTGGTCGACACTTCTGGTGAGCGCTATCTCATCTGGAAAGAAGACGGTAACAGCCGAAAACGCCCCACACCTCTTTGGATTCAAAAGCTTTCGGCCGACGGAACCCGCCTCGTCGGGGATATGAAAGAAATCATGCGCAATGACACCGATTGGGAAGGGCAGCTGATTGAAGGTCCGTTTGTCCAGCGACACGCTGATTGGTGGTATCTCTTTTATTCGGGAGCGGGTTGTTGTGGCCGCGGATGCAACTACGCGCTCGGTGTTGCGCGTTCGCAAAA
>Ga0193692_1000415_pt1 | contig 10677 bp, 2 predicted proteins | sample L3a1metaG_FD_144917 | JGI IMG/M metagenome (GOLD analysis project Ga0193692, IMG submission 144917) | Soil microbial communities from a riparian zone of the East river system, Colorado, United States - L3a1 | ecosystem: Environmental > Terrestrial > Soil > Riparian zone | place: USA: East River... | reverse complement strand
CGAGCGTGGCCGGTTCCACTCTCATATAATGGGACATGGCGTCACGCAGTTTACCACCGAGTTCCGCCTCGAGAGCCTCACCTAATGCGCCTGCGGCCCAAATTTCCGCCAGTTTCGGCGTCAGCGGGAACGGACGCAATTCGCGCTGTTGCGCGGCAACCCATTTGGAAAAAGCAGGCGCTGCAAGGTCCTGCGTGTCGAGCGCAGGTTTTTTGTACTTTTTTTGGAGAGCCTCAGCGAAACGCTCGCGATTGGCAGCAAAGGCCTGATGAAAGTTAGTCTCCGTTACCATGGTCAGTGCGGGGAAATACTTCACAAAGCAGGGCACACGACGCGCACTGAGTGAGCGGAGGTTTTCTGTTTCCTCCCGGTCGAGCACAACCAAACGGACGGGTGTGGTCACATCGTTTGTGACCTGATCACCGACAGAATACAAGGGGGGCAAGGTGGCAGCCGTCGCGGCCGATGTTCTCCAGAGCAAGAGAAGCATTGAGCCGCCTAAACTGAGTGCTACTCGGATGGACCAACCGGATCTGATAGCTCAACTCGATAAAGATTTTTTCGATCAAAGGCAAGCTTTGAACTGAAAAAGATATGTGATTTCCGAAAAATTTTGCGACGGAGGGAAGCAGGTCGAAGAGAAAAAGAGAGCGGCCTCAACGCGTATCGCTTTTTTGAGGAAGGACGCCTGCCGCGTGGGCATCATGAAGCCGTTCTTCCGACGCGGCATGAAGAGGGAGAGAACAGGTAACGAGCGTCGCGGCTTTGGACGGCTTCACTTCCAAAGAGGCGCCCACAAGATTTGCGCGGTAATTCATGATCCGCAAACCGACGCCGGGACGCTGATCCTTCATGGAAGGAAATGGCAGGCCATTGTTTCGAATGGTAAGGATGACGGAGCCGCCTTTGCCGATCAGCCGAACTTCGACCTTGTCGGCCTTCGCATGTCGAATCGCGTTGGTGACGGCTTCCTGCGCGATTTTGTAGAGCTGCTGGATTGCATTTTCGGGAAGCGGTGGAATCCGGCCCTGGGACCGAAAGGAACAGGATATTTTGAACATGGTGCGGACCTGCACCGCGAGCTGTTTGAGAGTCGAAGAAAGATTCTGTTCCTGAACGTTGAGCGCCGTGAGATGCCGTGCCACGTCCTTCGCATGATTCATCGCATCTGTGAACAGCGTATGGATCTTGGCGGCGCTGTCGGCTTCGCGAACTTTTTTCTTTTTGAGGTTCAGCTCGAGGCTTTTGAGCATGAAGGCGATGCCTGTGAGGCGCTGGCCCAGGTCGTCATGCAGCTCGACACCGATACGCCGGCGCTCGCGTTCCGTGATGTCGAGCAACTCGTGTTCGAGGCGTTTGCGGGCCTGGATGGCATTGCGCAGTTGAGCGTAGGCCGCGGCGAGATCGGCGGTTCGCTCCTGCACGCGGAGCTCGAGTTCGTCGTGCGCCTGGCGCAGAGCGTCCTCGGCGCGCTTGAGTTCAGTAATATCGGTGGTGGATGAGAGCCAGCCGCTGACCTTCCCACGATCGTCGAACAGCGGTTTGGCCTGAAGCAAAACGTGGAAACGCTCGCCGTTCCGTCGGCGGAACGTGAGTTCAAAGCCGGTCGAGGCTGCCGCGTTGCTCATGATCTGCCGCAGGCTTTCCTGGATGTTTTTGGCTTCTTCCGGAGGCCAGTAGACGAACGGAGGCTTGGCACCGACTAAATCGCTTTCGGTCCAACCGACCATGGCGCAGAAGCTCGGGTTCACATAAGTCTGCCGACCGGCGAGGTCGATGACAGCGATACCTGAAGGAATGGATGATTCAAGGGTCTGCCGGAAGGAATGTTCGTGGCGGAGTTTTTCTTCCGCGGCGTGGCGATCGTGCCGAATTTGTGCTTCGGAGAGTTCACGTTCGACCGCGGGGATCAACCTTGTGAGGTTGTCCTTCATGAGGTAGTCGTGGGCGCCGGCCTTCATGGCGGCGACGGCCGTATCTTCGCCGATGTGACCCGAAACGATAATGAAAGGCAGGTCGAGGTTCTGTTCCCGCACGACGGCCAGGGCCTCCAAACCGCTGAACAGCGGCATCACATAGTCGGAAATGACGATGTCCCACGGTTCGCGCTTGAGGGCGGCGCGAAGGTGCTCAGCAGTATCGACGCGCTGGCTATGGACTTTATAACCACCCTGCCGCAAGCGAAGGAGCAGGAGGGCAGCATCGTCCTCCGAGTCTTCGACCAGGAGGAGCCGGAGCGCTTTCACAAGGCACTATGACCGACGGTGCCTATTTGCTCAACTCCGTGAGGGTCTCGTCGAAGAAGGCAACGCATTTGGGAAGGTTTTCATCGAGCTGCTTGACGTTGCCTACCTCGTATTCGATAGAAAGATATCCTTTGTAATTCTGGCGCTTGAGTTCAGCCAGCATGCCTTTTGCGTCGCCCTTGCCAGTGCCCCAAGGGAGGTCAGAGGCGGGTTCGCCGAACTTGTTCAGATCCTTGAAGTGCGAATGTTCCACGCGGCCTTCAAGCTTCTTAAACTGCTCGACGGGAACGAGGTTCCGACGCATCCAATGACCGGTATCGGAGCAGGAACCGACGAGCTTCGAGCGATCCTTGCAGGCCTCGAGAACTTTGTCCGGTGGCCAGCTTTGCGGATGGTTGTGCAGGGCCATCCGGATGTTGAATTCATTGCAAAGTTTGTCGTGCATCTCAGTAGGTGTGGTCTCGGTAACGAGCACCTGGATTCCCATTTTTTTGGCCCATTCAAAGGTCTTCCGGGCGCCGGCTTCGTCATTGGGGATGCCATCAACGCCGTAGGCGACCAGTTTCAGGCCGCCAGCATCCTGCAGTTTCTTTTTCACCTCTTCACAAACATCGTCGCTCATTTTGCGGTTCATCGTATTGGTGGAACCGGGTTTGACTTTCTGGCCGGGATAAATCTCGAGGTATTTGATGCCGAGAACCACGGCTTTATCGACGGTTTCGAAGAAGGAGAGGGCACGATAGGTGTAGCACTGGAGGGAAAGTTTCATCCCCAGTTTTTCAGAGGCCGAGTCGTCTCGTTTCGCGGCGGAATCAGCGGCCGAGAGACTTGCCGTGGCAAAAACGGCGAGGAACAAGGATAAGGCTAAACATTTTTTCATGACAATGGTCCTGGTTTGAACAGATACCTAACTCTGTTTGAGGCTCCGTTCGTTAGCAAGCTGAACCGGAGACCGTTAATAACGGGCCCGGTAGAACCCTGCGGGCGCGTTGAACGGAAGCGCAATTCTTTGCACGGTGTTGGACAAGGTGAGGGTCCCTATCGTATTCCACTGAATGGGCGGATTCAGGGAAGGCGTCGTTTCAATGACATAATTCGTTCCAACGAGCCCGAACAGGAGGATGGCCTGATCCGCGATGCTCGATTCCAGCAGGACGGGTTCGCGACCGACGACGATGACACGGCCAAGCCGACTTGCCGCATTGGTGACGGCCGAGCCGTCCTGGCGGAAGGCCTGAATGCCACTGACTTCAAGGTTGGCGATACCCGAGACATTATTGCTTAGACCTGAAAAACCAAAGTCCATGAGAGTGCGGTTGGTGGAGGATGGAATGCCCGATTTCAGCGAGAGCGTGACGCGGGTTTGGCCGGGACCGATGTTAGCCTGGGCGAGCCCGAGGACATCAGTGGAAACCTGTTGAGCCGTGAAGCTGGTGAGCAGCGTGGGCGGCGCCTGGATGTCAAAAATAACATTCGTCAGCGCGAGAGTGGACAGCAACCGAATGGGAACGCTTGCAGAGGCATCCGCAAAGATGTTGGTCGAGCCAGGAACGATCGTGAGGTCAGGCAGCCGATCAATAACCCGCACCTGGAAAGATTGCGTGGCGCTGAGACTCGGCTGTCCGTTGTCGCTTACGATGATCGAAATGGGATAAGTGAACGGACCTTGCACAGCGTTCGGACGCCATGTAAAGACGCCGTTTGCTGAATCGAGGGATGCGCCTTCAGGCGAGCCGGCACCGAGCGAGAACGTGAGCAGTTGCGCTGGCACATCGATATCAGAAGCGAGGTTTGTGATGACGAGCTTCGAGCCCTCAGCAACAACCCGGTTCGTGATAACGGCAAGAGTGGGAGCATGATTCGTTGGTGTCGTATCAAGAGTCCAGACCTGGCTTAAATCACCAGAACCAAAGTTACCCGCGAGATCCTGGACGGTGTCCATTGAGAGGGTCAGCACATAGCTTCCATCCTGCGAGTTCAGGGCAGCGAGGTTACCAAGGCGATATAACGTATCGTTTACCTTCGCGAGGGTGACGCTCGTGTTGATCAAATTCGGGCCGCCGTTTTTGCGCAACGTGAAGGAGTTGCGGGTGAATGTGGCCTGGGACAATGGTTCGGAAAGGTTAATATCGACCGCGCTCACCGGGGTGGAGCGCACGTTCGGTGTGATGGCCTGAAGAGTGGCGCTCGGCGGGTTCAAGTCGATGAAGACGTTGAAGACACTGTTGCTCGAAACGTTTTGAGCAGCATCGACCGCGTAAACGCGCAGAATATGGGCGCCCGGCACCAAGAAACGCAGGTCTTTGGTGAAGTTGGTGCCATTCAGGATAGCCGTGCCGAGATCGACGCCAGCCGTGTCGTCGTAAATGCGAACGGTCAAGTTGCTCTCCGCGATCGTGCCACCAAAGACGAAAGTATTGGTTTTGGTGCGCCCGTCGCCAATCGAAGCGCCGGTATCCGGATTGATGAAGACGTGATCCGGGGCAGCGGGTTTAGTAAGCTCCAGGGTCCAGCTTTGCGAGAGCGAACCGGAACCGCTGTTGCCGGCGAGGTCTTGAATGCCGCCGGCGTTGACGGTGAGCAGATAGTCGCCGGCATACCCTTGCACCCAGGTGAAATTGCTCAGCCGGTAGACTGTATCGGTCAAGCGATTCACGTGGACATCGCTCGTGATCAAATTATCCCCGCCATCATGCGTGAGGGTGAGATCGTGCCAATCAAACCTCGCGGGATCGATCGCACGGTTGAAAACAACGTCGAGCGTTTGAACCACGATATTCCGGAGACCCGGATTGGGAGCCTCAAGAGAACCCAGAGCGGGACCGGCGGTCAGCACGCTCCAACTGCGAGCGAGAGCCCCTTCTCCCGGTGTGCTATCCAGGCCAGCGACACCTGAGCCGAGGACGCGGAACTCGTAGCGGCCCTCGAGGCCGGTCAACGATTCCAAACCGGCAACACGGAAAGACGTGGCGGTGAGAGGGATGATCGTGATGCTGCTATTAATAAGATTCGGACCGCCATCACGAGTGAGAAGCAGGTCGTCGAGCGTGAAAGAGTTCGTATCGACTGGCCGTGAGAATACGACATCAAGATTGGTGACGGCTGAATTGCGCGGATCGGGCGCGGGCTGCGTGACAGTGACGACGACCGGAGCGATTGTGCCCTTGGCCCAATCGAACGTGCCATCGGCGGCTACGGAGTTACCGCCAAAATCCTGGAGACCAGCGCCGAGAACGGTGAGTTGGTAATTGCCGTCCTGGCCAGTGAATGGCGCAAGCCCCGCGATCCGATAGATATTGGTGCCGACAACGGAAATTGTAACGGAGCTATTGATCAGATTCGCCCCACCGTTTCGGGTGAGCACGAGATCATTGAGGTCAAAGCTCGCGGAATCGATCGTTTCGGAGGTGACGATATCGATGGAATCCAAAGCGATGGTTTGCGCGGGATCGATACCAGCGCCAATGCTTGTAATGACAGGAGTGATAGAATCATTCACGCGATAGTAGAGCGCATATGATCCTGTGCTGTCGTAATCGAACAGATGGAGAAGATTCTCGCGAACGGCGCCAGCCAATGCCGACGGGAAGCTGCGATCGGTGGTCCAGGCATTTTTACCGAAAAGGATCTCTTTGCCATCGGAACGCAAAACGCGGTAGAGCCGGAAATTCGGACCGGGATCTGGCATTTGCAAGTACGACCAGCCCGCCGGCATGTTGGCAGTGACGTGGACCTGCAGGTGGTTGAAAGAAGCGGGGCCGTCGGTTGCGGGTGACGTGCCAGGTTCAACCGCCGACATCGAACCATCGCTGAAATAGACCGTGTCCGGAAGGTTGTCAGCGTCGGGAACATCATTGGCTAGAAAATCCATGGCTTCGTCATCGCCTGGACGATTGGCGCGAACGACATGAATGAGTTGATGCAGCGTGACACCGTCGATGAGCGAAGTGCGATCATCGCCCAAAGCGTCGATGTGCTCGAAGGTGGCGTTGTATTCGATGAACTTGCCCTGCAGCGACGCGGTCATGAAAAAGGCAGCGACCTGGGCTTTGCCGGCGTCGATATCGCCAAGGCGCAAGGTCAGTGAGGGCGAAACAGATTGTGTGCTCACCTGCGTGTCGATGATCTTAAAGTCGATGAGCAGCCCCTTTTGATTCTCAACAATCCGTGGCTGCGCGGAGGTGATGCGGAAGTCGTTGGCTTTTCCCTTGCCAGTGTTTCGCACGAGGAGTCCAAGCGCGAAAGGTTCGGCAGGTTCAACCTCTTCTGTGAAGGGGTCATCCGAATAGACGTCGCGCTGCAGGAAGTAATCAAGATGCAGGACCGGATCAGGATAGACGGTGAGTGCTTCTGGCGCGAGAGGCACTTCGACGCGGTTGGAGCCAGCGACGTAGATAAGTGTGCCGCCGAAGCGGTAGACCTTCGGAGCGAGTGGCGCTGCGTCATGGGTCGGTATGAAGGTGTACTTGGCCGAACCAGTAGAACTGGTGGGAATGCTTCCTGTACCATCGGTGGCCGAGAGCCCCAACAGATCCGGCCCGCGAATGACGAATTTGTCGTTAGCGCCGTTGCCTTGCTCGTCGCGGATATCCAGCGTGACCTGAACCTGGGTGAGCGGGGTGTCAGCGCTTTGATTATCGATTTCGAGCGAGCCCAGGAATGCGGCGCGCGCGATGGCGACTTGTTGCTCAAGCCGAATGCGGACACGGGCGCAAACGCCTCCCGGTTGCACCTCAGCGGCAGGTTTGAGGCTGGAAGTCGCGGCCCGATTGCCGGACGCCGTAGCCGAGGCTGGATGGAGGCCTGGATCGCAATCCGCTCCCTGATAGTCCCAACCAAAGGTGAATGGAATGGGATTGCCGAAATTGCCCGGTGAGCTGGGTTTGTTGAAGGTCGTATTTGGCAGGGGTGGCGGAGTGCCTGCTGAAGAACCACCGAAACTAGGCAACGACGGCAACGAGGGGCAGAAACAATTGGCGAGACCCGCTCCGCCCCCCGCAGCCTTACCGATGTCTTTAGTAGCGATGCCGCAGGCTGCCTGAAGAACGGCGAGAGCGCAGGGATCCGTGATGCCGGCGCAAATGGCCATGACGTTGATGAGGTCACAAACACAATCTGCGGGAAGCTTATTGAGGTCCACCGACTCGCCGTTGATCAACTTCTTGGCGTTGTCCTTCAGTTTTCCTTCCAGCAGGTCCTTGATGTTATTCCAGCAATCAGTATCGACGCACTTGTACTCCATTTCAGCATTGAGACCGTGCCAGCGGCGATCGGCTCCGCAAATCCACGACCATTTGACACTCATCTGCGGCACGGCGTCGCAACCGGTAAACGATTTGCCGCAATCCGGAACGTCGTTGGCAGGAGCAAGGGCGCGCGAAAGCCTGGTTTTTTGCGTCCCAAACAACGGCGCCGAGGCCCGAGCACGAATGCGAACCGGAATCGTGATAGAGCTCATGGCGGGGAGCACATCAACGACTTTCACCAGTGGCTCCACTTCCAAATAAGGATCCTGAGGCGGTTCAATGGTGACCCGTTCGGCGGCAATCAAGCCGTGGTTTGAGAGGCGCAACTCGACCTGCCCTTCACCACCCGCACGGATGATGGGAGTGATCTTTGGATTATCGAGTGTAACGACAGGAACCGGCACCTCGGTTTCGAACACCGGTTCGAGGACAACCTGGTATCGGTCCTGAATGGTCGTAGGCTGAACTGTCCAGTGATAGGTGACCGTTTCGCGGTCGATAAATACCGAGCGATCCGTTTCGACTCCAGCCACGACTGTCACTGGAGATGCGTAGGTGGAGTGCTTCTCCGCTGTGACACGCATCTGGTATGCGCCTTCAACGACGTTGCTGAAAATGATCGATCCGTCGGCGGTCGTAACACCTTCAACGACGGTCCCGCCGGTATAAGGATCGGTGAGGCGCACGAGTGCATTGGTGACTTTGGGCGCTCCTTCCACATAGTAGGTATAGTCGTCAAGGACCTCTACTTTCAGATCACCGTGGCCTGCAGAGAGGGTGCGGAATCGAACCGGCACCAGCAGGTTGCCGTTTTCACCGGCGAAATAGATGTTGGCGTCGTAACGCGTCAGCGGAACGTCATTCGGTGGCGTGAGCGACACAGTCACTCTGGTTTGTTCACCCGGCCCCAGCGAAGGAAGATTACTGGGCGAGGTCAAAGCGACCCAGGAAAGGTTAGGGAGTTGAACATTGATGAGGCCCGAGGGGATGCCCCCGACGTTAGCAACATCGAACTCAATAATCTTCTGGGCCCCCCGCACCACACCGCTATCGATCACCCCTGGCGTGGAAACGAGCGTGGTGGTCAGCGGCTGAATATTGATGGTCAGCGGCACGAAGGCGGATGCTCCTTCGCTGGTGGAAATGCGAATGCGCGCATGAACGGTCGCATTGACAACGTTCGTCGCGACCAGCCCGAATTCGAGCTGAACTTTATCCGAAGCAGCGAGTTCAGATGGAAGAGAAACAGATCCAGCAACCAGATTGGTAAGCCCTTCGATAGTCGTGCTGAGGCCAGTTAAAGGAAGGTCCCCCAAATTGAGCACATCCACCAGGTTGGTGACAGGAATGTTCGGGAAGAGCCGCACGCTGAGTTCGTAGTCGGCGAAGCGCAGGCCGTAGATGTCGACTGAATCCTGGACTGTGTCCTGTGCAACGCCGGGATGGTCAGCGCCGAGCGAGAGATGCCCCGCCTCACTCGGCAGCGGTTGGAAGAAAGTATTGATGTTCCCATTTTCATCCGAGTAGGCATCGAGAACGCGGCGCGTTCCTTTGATGTTGGCGCGAATGGTGACATAGGCATTGGGAACGGAAGCATTGTCGACGGGATTGAAGGCGCGGCCGCGCAGAGGAATGATGGTGCCGGCAACCGTGGCACTGACATCGCTTCCGATGATGGCGCGATAAGCAGGATTAACGGCGATCGGTGGGGTCGATGCGAGCCGGTTGTTTTGTTTGTTGCCCTCGTTCAAAGCGCCAGCTTCGTCAACCGTTACGATGGCGTAGTAGTTACCAGTGGTTTCCGGCATCACCGCCGCAACAGTCTGAGTATAACTCGATCCCACCGGCACAGGGCTGAAGTGCGAGGCTTGCCCCACTTGTCGAAGACCATCGCCGGACGGAGACGTTGCGAGATAAACTCGATCAATCCAAAGACCGTTAGCAGTCGAAAGTCCATTGTTGGTGATGACGAACGTGATCGGAACGACTGTGCCAGTCAGGCCGTTGTTCGTGGCGGTAATTGACACTGGACGCAAGTCGGGCAGATCAATGTCGGAAACGTTCAGACTTGCGGAGCCGGAGTTGTAAGCGTTTGCCGACGCAGTGATGCTGACGCGTTTGGCCCCGTCTGGCACTCCATCACTGACACCCGTAATGGTGAACGTGGCTGAAGCAGACCCCGTGTTAATCGTAACAGTCGATGGCACGGTCGCCTCAGTCGTGAGGCTGCTGGAAAGGTTCACGACAAGGTTGGATGTTGCTGGCGTGTTGCGGCTAACCGTGCCGGTGGTAATACCTGTCTCAGCAATCGTCTCCGATGCAACGGTGACAGTCAGAGCAGGGCCATCATCATCAGCAACGATGAGGTTGGTGGTCGCGACAGCAGTCTGGATCGGAGTACCGAGCAGATCGTCGGTGGCATAAACCGTGAAAGCAGCGCTTCGCTGGCCGTCCACTAAGCTGTTGTTAACAACCGTGACAGGCACACGCACGGAGGCTTCGTCGGGGAGAATAGTGGCGTTGAATGGAACCGAAGCGACAAACGGATCCGAACTCTGAAGCATGAAACGAGCACGACTGCTGGTCACCGAGTTTCGAGTAATGGTCAAGGTGGTGGCTGGATTGGGCTTAGCTTCGGAGACGAGTGCATCATCCAGCGCGAGGGTGAGGACCGGTGTATCGTCGTCGACGACGGAAATAGTGCCAGGGAGCGACCGGAACCCTGAAGTATTGCCGGAGATAGTCACGCGCGCGGGCGTATTGGGAACTCCGTTGTCCACGATGGAGAGGAAAAAGAATTCAGTGCGCGCTCCGGTTGGAATGATGACGACGGCCGGGACGGTGATTTTAAACGGGTCAGAACTCGTGATGTTTACGGCCAGACTGACATTGGTATCGGTGTTGCGGGAAATCATTCCGACAACAGAGTTGGCGCCAGCGCTTTCGCTAACAAGATTGGTGGCGATGAGCACGATGAGGGTCGGGTCATCATTGTCGACTATCGTGAGCGTCGCACCGGCACTGGTGTAGCCTGAAGAACTGGCGAGAAAGTTGATGAGTTGGTTCCCGTTGACGAGATCATCGTCCAGCGCTGTCAGCGTAAAACTGGCGGAGGGCTGGTTCGCAGCAAATGAAATGTTTGTCGGGGCCGAGAGTCGATTGGTGGCCGGATTGAATAATTCGAA
>Ga0193692_1000413_pt1 | contig 10759 bp, 7 predicted proteins | sample L3a1metaG_FD_144917 | JGI IMG/M metagenome (GOLD analysis project Ga0193692, IMG submission 144917) | Soil microbial communities from a riparian zone of the East river system, Colorado, United States - L3a1 | ecosystem: Environmental > Terrestrial > Soil > Riparian zone | place: USA: East River... | reverse complement strand
CAAGGAGGCACGCCACGGGGACACCGAACAACCGCCGCGCCACCGCGACGAAGATCCCGACGGCGGCGGCGTACAGCAGCACTTGCAGCAGGATGACGACCATCGCGATGTCGACGACGTCGGTGGTCCTGCCGAGCAGGGCGGCCAGCCCGCAGAACAACCCATAGCCCGGCATCCGATGCCACGAGACGGTGTCGGGCGCTGTCGTCTCGCCAAGACCCTGCGCCAGGCGTGAGCCCTCGGAGAGGCCGCCGGTCAGGTTGCCGCTGTTGCCGGATCGAACCAGCTCCGCTCCGTACATCGAGCGGATGTCCCGGCTCCAGTGCGGAGAAAACATCGTTCCCAGGTCGAGCACGCACACCGCGAGACAGAGGACAGCCACCAGCCAGGGCAATGGCCGGCGCATCGCGTCGGGTGCAAGCCAGGCGGCGGCGACCATCGACGCGCAGACCGCGAGCGTGGCCACCGCGGCGAAAGTCGAGTAGAACGACACGGCCGACACGCGGTCGAACAGGCGCCGACCCGACGGCTGGAGGTCGCGGCGATCGGCGAAAAAGCCCAGCTCGCTAATCACGACGGGGGCATCGGGTGAGGTCGACGTGAATGTCATCCGGCCGCTTGGCTGGGAGACGTCGGGAACATCGACGATGAGGCGCTCGCCCGCCTCGGGCACGTCCCGACCGAACCCGGGGGCCCTTGCCGTTTCGGCATCGGCGACGATGCTCAGGCGTCCGCGCGACTCCGGCCTGACTAGCCACACATGCGACCGCGCGATCGCCGTCGCATCGCCTATCGCGACGCTGACACTCGACGCCGGTCCGCTCGTGCTGAGATAGAAGCGGCCGGGATTCAATCGGACGACCGCGACATCGCACGAGGTGCGGCCGGCACCCGGCTGACAGGTCGCGGTGATCGAGGGCACCGGAATCGACTCGGGAATGCCGTGGTAGACGTCTTGGAAGAGCGTGCTCGCAAAGTAACAGACGAGGGTGAGTCCGGCGAGAGCCGCGGGCAGCGCACACGCGCGGACCACTTGCCGGGCCCTCCCGACGATCTCCGGCATTCTAGTGTCGCGCCTCGGTGCACTTCTTCAGCTCGAGCTTGGCAATCGCTTCCCGATGCACTTCGTCCGGGCCGTCAGCGAGCCGGATCGTGCGCGAGTGAGCCCACATCGCGGCCAGCGGGAAGTCGTCGCAGACGCCGGCGGCGCCGTGCGCCTGGATCGCGCGGTCGAGGACGCGCAGCGTCATGCGCGGCACGACGACCTTGACCATCGCGAGCTCGCCGCGCGCGGCCTTGTTGCCCACCGTGTCCATCAGGTACGCTGCGTTCATCGTCAGCAGCCGCGCCTGCTCGATCTCCATGCGCGACTCGGCGATGTCGGCGCGGATCGTCCCCTGCTCGGCGAGCGGCTTGCCGAACGCGATCCGCTTCTGGACCCGCGCGCACATCAGCTCGAGGGCGCGCTCGGCCACGCCGATGAGCCGCATGCAGTGGTGGATGCGGCCGGGGCCGAGACGGCCCTGCGCAATCTCGAAGCCGCGGCCTTCGCCGAGCAGCATGTTGGCGGCCGGCACGCGGACGTCCTCGAACGTGATCTCCGCGTGCCCGTGGGGCGCATCGTCGTAGCCGAACACCGGCAGCATGCGGCGGATGGTCACGCCGGGAGCGTCCATCGGCACCAGGATCATCGACTGCTGCTTGTGCTTCTCCGCGTGGGGATCCGATTTCCCCATGAAGATCGCGATGCGGCAGCGCGGATCGCCGGCGCCGGAGGTCCACCACTTGCGCCCGTTGAGGACGTAGCTGTCGCCGTCTCGCTCGATCCGCGACTGGATGTTGGTCGCGTCCGACGAGGCGACGTCGGGCTCCGTCATCGCGAAGCACGACCGGATCTGTCCGGCGAGCAGCGGCTCGAGCCACTGTTTGCGCTGCGCCTCGCTGCCGTAGCGCACGAGCACTTCCATGTTGCCGGTGTCGGGCGCCGAGCAGTTGAAGACCTCGGGCCCGAAGCCGGGCACGCGCCCCATGATTTCGCAGAGCGGCGCGTACTCCACGTTGGTGAGCCCGGCGCCGTACTCGCTCTCGGGAAGAAACAGGTTCCAGAGCCCGGCGCTCCGCGCCAAGGGCTTGAGCTCCTCGACGATCGCGGTCGGCTGCCAGCGGTCGCCGTCGTCGATCTGCCGGTGGAACGTCGCTTCATTCGGATAGACGTGCTCGTGCATGAACGCGGTGAGCCGCCGCTGGAGCTCGATGACCTTGTCGGAATGATCGAAGCGCATGGCGCGCATGATAGCCTTTTCGCCATGGAATCGGACGCCCGGGATGTTCGGCCCGGCGAACAGCTCGATTGGGGCCGCCTCGGCGCGTGGCTGCGCGAGCGTCTACCGGCGTGCGGGGTACCGGGGCTGGACGTCAGCCGCGAGCCCGAGGTGGCGCAGTTCCCCGGCGGCCACTCCAACCTGACGTATCTCGTGCGGTTCGGCGAGGTCGAGATCGTCGTGCGGCGCCCGCCGTTTGGCCCCGTGCCGCCGACGGCACACGACATGGCGCGCGAGTTCCGCTGGCTGTCCGCGATGCACGGCGTCTTCCCGCTCGCGCCGCGGCCGTACCTGCTCTGCGAAGACCTGGAGGTCATCGGCTGCGTGTTCTACGCCATGGAGCGCCGGCACGGGCTGGTGGTCCGCGCCGAGGAGCCACCGGCGCTGGCGAACCCGGATTCGCGCCGCCGGCTCAGCGCCGCGATGATCGACACGCTCGCCGATCTGCACGCGATCGACGTCACGAGGCCGCCGCTGAGCACGCTCGGCAAACCGGCCGGCTTCGTCGAGCGCCAGGTCCGGGGCTGGTCCGAACGCTGGCATCGATCGAAGACGACGGCGCTGCCCGAGATGGACGCGCTGGCCGAATGGCTTCGAGACCACCTGCCTGCTGACCCGGCGACGCCGTCGATCGTCCACGGCGACTTCAAGCTCGACAACGTCATGCTCGATTCCGCCGACCTCGGCCGCATCATCGCGGTGTTCGATTGGGAGATGAGCGCGCTCGGCGATCCGCTGGTGGATCTCGGCATCGTGCTGACCTACTGGTCGCCGACGGCGCCACCTGAACAACGCGACGCGCTCACGTCGGTGACCGATCGGCCGGGTTTCTTTACACGCGAGGAGATCATCGACCGCTACGCGGCGCGGTCGGGGCGCGATCTGGCCGGTATCCGTTACTATGAGATCTTTGCGGTCTTCAAGATCGCGGTGGTGATACAGCAGATTTACTATCGCTACGCGCAAGGGCAAACCACGGACACGCGGTTTGCCACCTTCGACGCGCGCGTGGCCTATCTGGCGCGGCACGCAGCCCGCCTCGCGGAGCTACCGTCATGAAACCCAGGCTTCTGATCGCCTCGCTCGCCTGCCTCCAGGCGCTCATCATCGTGTCGGCGCAAGGCAAAACGACGCTCGACGGGATCTACACCGACGCGCAGGCGTCGCGCGGACAGAAGATCTACACGGAGTCGTGCTCGAGCTGTCACGGCGACGACCTGTCCGGCGGCGGCCAGGCGCCGGCGCTCACCGGGAAGGACTTCAACGTCGACTGGAACGATCTCGCGATGAGCGATCTCTTCGACCGTACGAGCGGGACGATGCCGGCGGACAAACCGGGCACGCTGAAGCCGGAACAGGCGGTCGACGTCATCGCGTTCCTGCTACAGAAGGGAAGTTTTCCCGCGGGCCAGGCCGAGCTGCCGACGGATGCGGCTGCGCTGAAGGCAATCAAGTTCGTCAGCCCGAAGCCCTGAAATGATCCGCGGATTTCGCGGATTACAGGATTGAGACACGGCACGACCTGTCACCGGCGTGGCTGGATGAGCAATCGACGTCCGGCGGCGCGGCGTAGCCGCGCGAGACGAGAAGCGGACTGAGTGAAACGCAAGCCCGATGTTCCTGTGGCTTGCGTTTCACCCAGTCCGTTTCTCGTCTCGCGTCATCCGCGTCATCCGCGTCATCCGCGGATAGAGCCACGCCGGTTCACCGCGCGTTAGGGCCGCGTCCGCTCCCAGGTGAGCGTCTGCGTGATCCGGTCGCCGTTCTTCAGCGACAAGGTCAGTTGCTTGCCGTCGCTCGAGAACCCGTAGTGCCGCACTTGTTCGGTGCCAAGCCAGTTCGGCAGCGACGAGCCGGCGACGTGATGGACGACGATCTGTTTTTCTGCGTCGATCGTGTACGGACCGAAGTATCCCAGGTAGCCCTGGTACGCGGCGGCGCGCGCGGCCTCGGTCGCCGGTGATTCCTTCGGCCGCCCCGACCGCATGAGGTGCGCCGACATCTCGCGTTCGCCGTAGTTGATGCGGCCGATGTCGTAGTTCCCCGGCCGCGTCTGGCCGTTCTCACCGAAGATCTCGTACTTCACCAGCGTCCACTCGCCGGCGAGTTGTTTCCTCACCGCGGCGTCATCGGCGGTCCGGCGCGACGCGACGGTCCGGCTAAAGCCGGACACTACCGGAGAGACCGCCGTGTTTCGGTAGTGTCCGGCTTTAGCCGGACCCGATGCGAGCAGCGTCATCGCGACTACGCCGAGTCCCCAGCCCCCAGTCCCCAATCCCTTCATGGCGATCCTCTCAGAACCCGGCGGTGCGGACCCAGAATCGTTCCTCCCAGGTCTGCCCCGGAGGAATGCTCTGCAATTCCTTGTAGAGACCGCGCTGCGTCAGGTTGAGCGCGTCGGTGATCGATGCCATCGGCTCGAAGCAGATGAAATTGCGATCCTGCCCGCCCGGATTCGGTGCGTCCGGCGAGGGCGCATAGATGACCACTGCCCGGTAGTTGGGTCCCAGCACGAGGTCGAGGCGCTGCGATTTGCCTTTCACCGACATCACGGCTCGCCCCGACTGGTCACGGATCAGATCGCCGAACACGTGATCCAGGTCGTAGTCCTTCAACGCGGCTGCGGCCGGATCCGGGAACAGCCGTTCGATCGGACGGGTCTCCCCGGTCGGAATCTTGTCCGGTGCGAGCAGCCATTCCGTCCGCGCGGCGACGGAAATCGTCCACGCCTCGCGCCGTGAATCGGTCAGCCGAAAATACGGATGGAAGCCAATCGCGACGGGCATCGGTTCGGCGCTCAGGTTGTGAATGCGAGTGCCGATCTCGAGCACGCCGTCCTGCAGCCGATGGGTCATCTCGACCGTGTGCGCGAAAGGAAACTGCGCCATCCACTCGGGCTCGCGGAAGAAATCCAGGCGGCTGGTCACCCACGACGAGGTCGCGTCCGATTTCGCTTCGACCACCTGCCACCGGTCGGTCGAGCTGACGAAGCCGTGGATCGGATGCGCGCCGCGCACGTTGCCGAGCCCCATGTTCAAGGTGAACTTCTTGCCGTTGGCGTAGAAGGCCTGCTCGTCGAGTCGATTCGCCCACGGCGCGAGAAACGGAATGCCCGCGAGTCCCGGCCGACTCTTGAACGCGGCGAGAGACGCGTAGGGAAAATGCAGGATCTCCTGCCCCTTCACCTTCATCCCGAACGTCATGTTGCCGGCCGTCGATGCAATCGACACGACGGTCTGCCGTTCGGCATCCTCGAGTTGCACGACTTCGTCGCGCTGCAATACCGAGTACCGTCCGGCTGCGGCCGGGACCGCCGGCGGCATCGAGACGCAGACGAAGCACGCCAGCACGACCACGCCGGCAACGCCGCGTGTCACGCGGTTCATGCCGTCATTCCGGAAGCGCAAAGCTGAAGAGCATGTTCCCGGCGGAGATGGCCACGTACTGACGCCCGCCGACGGCGTAGCTCATCGGAGATGCGTTCAAGTCGCCGCCGGTCTGAAAGTGCCACAGGCGCGTTCCCGTGCGGGCGTCGAGCGCGATGAGGTTGCCGTCGCGCGACGCCGCAAAGACCACATCGCCCGCCGTGGCGAGCACACCGTCGGTGAGCGAGCCGCGGAACAACGGAAAGGTCCACACCGTGCGCCCGGTTTCCGGATCGACGGCCTTGACGCCGGCGTTCGGCGCGGGATCGTTGGGTCCACGAGCCGGCGGCCCACCCGTTGCCGGGCGGCGTCCGATGTATTGGCGGCCCCGCTCGATCTCGGCCGGCGCGCTCGCGTACTGCTGTCCGTTCTCGGCATACGCGAGATAGAGCCATCCGGTCCGCGGGCTGTAGGACGGCGCCTGGAAATTCGTGCCGCCGCCCAGCGTCGGGTAGACGAGGAAGCTGCCTTGTCGACTCGAATTCGATCCCGGGATTACCTGCGGCCGGCCCTGGTCGTCGAACCCCTTGTTCCAGTTCTGGTAGACGAACGGCGTGCCGGAGAGGAACGCACCGTTGGTCCGATCGAGCACGTAGAGGTGCCCGTTGCGGTCCGCGTGCAGCAGCAGTTTGCGGTTCTGTCCCCGCCACATCCGGTCGACGAGGACCATGTCCTCGACCGAGTCCCAGTCGTGGCCGTCGTTGGGCGTGAACTGATAGTGCCACTTGCGCTGACCGGTGTCGGGGTCGAGCGCCACCACCGAGTCGCTGAAGAGATTGTCGAGCTCGCCACGCACGTCCCGATCGATCTGGGGCGCGGGATTGCCGACAGGCCAATAGACCGTGTCGAGCTCCGGATCGTAGGTGCCGGTCAGCCAGGTGGCGCCGCCGCCGGTCTTCCAGCTGTCGCCTTTCCAGGTCTCGTGGCCGAATTGGCCGGGCCCGGGAATCGTGTCGAATCGCCACAACCGCTTGCCCGTGGCCGCGTCGTAGGCGTCGATGAACCCTCTGGTCGCGAACTCGCCGCCGGCGACGCCGACGATCACCTTGTCTTTCACGACCAGCGGCGGGCTGGTGATGCTGTAGCCGTCCATCGTGTCGGCGACCTGCGTCTCCCACAGCAGCAGGCCGGTCCGCGCGTCGAGCGCGATCAGCGTGGCGTCGAGGGTGCCGACAAACAGCCGGTTCCCCAGGATCGAAACGCCGCGGCTGAACCGGTTGATCTCGTACGGATTGACCACGCGTTGCGGCCGCGTCCACCGCCAGATCTGACGGCCCGTCCGCGCATCGAGCGCGGTCACCGTGGCCGGGCTCCCGCTTCCCGTCGCGTACATCACGTTGTCGACGACCAGCGGAGTGCCTTCGAGCACCGCGTCGCCGGGCAGCGGCAGCGCCCACACCGCCTGGAGCTGGCGCACGTTGCTCGCGTCGATCTGCGCGAGCGGTGAAAAGTGGGTGCCCTGGTAGTTCCCCCAATAGGTGAGCCAATTGTGCGGCTCGCTCTGTGCGTTGCGGAGACGGTCAAAGGTGACTCCCGCGGCAAGCGGAGCCGTCGCGATCGTGCCGGTGTCGCGCCCGTGCAAGGTCCGGAGATACGAGACGATGTTGTTGATCTCGTCCGGCGACAATCGCGTGGCGTAGTCGGCGGGCATCAGCGAGCGGTTTTCGACACGCACCGAGGCCAGCGTCCGTTTGTCGAGCAGGTGCAACCGTCCGGATGCGTCGACCATCTGAATCGAGAAGGTATCCTCGTTGCGGCGCACGCCGCGGATCTCGGCGCCATCCCGCGTGGTCACGACCACGGTTGCCGCGGACCGACCTGCGCTGGGATTGAGGATGGTCTCGCGGAGCTGCGCCGCCGGCAGTCGTCCGGCATTCGACAGATCGGGTCCGGTGATGCCGCCGCGGCCGTTCACCTCGTGGCAGGTGGCGCAGGCGGCCTTGCCGGCCAAGAGCTGTTCGCCCGCGGCTGCATTGCCCGGCGCCGGCTCCGTCGCCGACGCCGACGCGCGATCGGCCGGCGCGTTCGCCTGCAGGCTGCGGATATAGGTGACGAGCTGCCAGATCTGCGCGTCGCTCAACGCGCGAAACGGCGGCATCTGCGTACCGGGAATGCCCGACCGAATCGAGTGAAAGACGTCCGCATCGTCGTTGCCGTGCGCGAAGCGCGAGGTCGTCAACGCCGGCGCGCGGTCGCCCTGAGCGCCGGGGCCGTGGCACGACTGACAGGTCTGGCTGAAGATCCTGGCACCGTCCGCCACCGCGGTGGCACTGGCGGCGAGCGGGTTTCGCGTCACGTCCGACGTGGGCTGCTGAGCGAGCAGCACGCCGACGCTCGACGCCGTCAACGCAAGCAAGAAGACTCTCATCGTGCCCGGTACGATTTGCTGAACCCGTTCCGCAGATTGGTCATCGTGTACGTGCCGCTCGCGGCCACCGACAGCTCCAGCTGATTGCCCGAGCACTCGGCGGTCGGCCCCATGTTCGCGATCATGCGCTCGTCGGTGTTGACCTCCGCGGGCGCGCCGAGCGCGAGATGACCTTGCCAGATGTCCTCGAGCGCGGGCGACTTCCGGAGCGTCTCGAACACGCTGGGCTGGCCGCCCTTGCGCGGCCCGTTGTTCATCACCACGACCTTCGGTTGGATCGCGCGGACGAACTGCGGGGAGTTCGATCGATCCAGTCCGTGATGCGTGGTCTGGTAGACGTCCACCGTCCCGATCAGATTGTTCGGGCAGACCAGTTTCTGCTCGTAGTTCCAGGTCAGATCGCCCATGTCGATGAAGCGGAATGTTCCGAACGTCACCAGGATGCCGACGCTCTGATCGTTGTCGGGATCCTGCTCCGGCGCATGCGCGACGAAGTCCGAGCAGTCGTTCCGTGCGCCAGCACCCTTCAGCGCCTTCGCGATCGGCTGGCCGGCTGACATGATCGTCTGAATCTCCACGCCAGCCAGCGGGATAGCGTCGCCGGGTTTGAGGATGCGGCGCTTGCCGGCGCTTAGGTCGACGTAGGCTTTGTAGGCCGCCGCGACCGCGGGCCGCGCGATCTCGACAGACTCGCCGTGGTCGAGATACTGGCCGATGGGAATCATCTTTGCGAGTGCGGACATCGCGCCGATGTGATCGGCGTGGAAGTGCGTCGTGAGCAGCCTGTCGATCTTGGTGAGCCCCGCCCGTCGCGCCGCCGCCAGGATGCGCTTCGCGTCGCGATCGTCCGGCGTCTGGTTCGCGGTGTCCACCAGCAGCGACTCGCCGCCCGGCGCGACAATAAGGGTGGCCGCGCCTCCTTCCGCGTCGATCCAGTAGATCCGCAGGTTTTGCGATCCGCCGGGGGCGGCGTTTGCCTGCGAGAAATCGGCTCGAGCCGGCGCGCCCAGCACCAGGGCGACCGCCAATGCGCCGAGACCCCGCATCGTTCCACCGCTGAGGCCAGTCATTTGGCGCTGAACATACCATGGATTTTCGAGTAGCATGCGCCGCAGGAGACCACCATGAACGCCCGACTTCTTGCCGCCTCGGCGTGCCTCTCGTTGTGCACCTTTCTCCCGGCTCCGGCCGGCGCGCAGGCGCTCACCAGCCTGTCGTCGGTGCGCGTCGGCTACACCACGCGCAAGAACACGGTGAAGCCGCAAGGGGAGCTCAAGGCGCAGATCGACGCGCTCGACGCGCAGATCGCCGACGCCACGAGACTCGGAAAGACCGGGGAACTGCGCCGGCTGTTCGCGAAGGGCATGGCGCTGCTGGGCAATGGCGACCCCTGGACCGAGGCGTACGAGTACTCGCGGTCGCTGGTGCTGCGGAGCCCGCGCGTCGTGGTCGACTCGTCCAAGCCGTACGAGGTGCGGCTGGAACAGATTTACGCGCCGTCGCTCGTCCTGCAGAACACGCTGACCGCGCATGTGGTGCTGCGGAAGCGCATCACGACCCCGCCCGCGCCCGGCCAGCGGCCTGCGGATCCGCCGGTCGTCAAGGACCTCGGCACGTTCGACGGCGTCGGCCGCGATCTGCGCGAGTCGCCGTTCTTCTTCGACCTCGATCTGCACGACGTGCCCGACGGCCCGTATTTCCTCGGCGTCGAGGTGTCGAACCACGACGAGCCGATCGGCTTCGTGCCGCTGCCGATCGCGGTGCGCAAGGGGGTCGACGATCTGGCGGCGCGCCTCGAGGAGACCGCGGCGCGCGCGCCGGAGGCGCTGCGCGCCGAAATCCTGTTCCCGGTCGACCGGATGAAGAACGTCAACCGCGGGCGGCTCGAGCTGCGCACCTTCGATCCGGACCGCGATCTCGCCGCGGCCGAAGCGGTCGCCGCCGCGGTGAAAGCCGGCAAGGATCCGTTCGCCGGCCGGACCGGCGACATCCGCCGGCACTACCGGCTGGACGCGGCCAACGAAATCCTGCCGTATCGCACCTATGTGCCGACGAGTTACACCGGCGCGAAAGCGTTTCCGCTGATCATCGCGCTGCACGGCCTGGGCGGCACCGAAGACGCCTTCTTCGACAACTACGAGAAGAAGCTGCCGCCGCTCGCCGAGTCGCACGGCTACATCGTCGCATCGCCGCTCGGCTACCGCGTCGACGGATCGTACGGCTGGGGCCTCGGCACCGCGCCGGCCGATCCGAATACGAAGCGCACGCAGGACTTCAGCGAGCAGGACGTGATGCAGGTCCTGGCCCGCGTCCGGCAGCTGTATCGCGTCGACGACAGCCGCATCTATCTGCTCGGGCACTCGATGGGCGCCATCGGCACGTGGAAGATCGCGCCGAAGTATCCGGACATCTGGGCGGCGATCGCGCCGTTCTCCGGCAGCGGCGCGGCCGACACGCTCCAGAAGATCCGCACCGTCCCGGAGATCGTCGTGCACGGCGACGCCGATCCGACCGTCAACGTCGCCGGGTCGCGCACGATGGTCGCGAAGCTGAAGGAGCTGGGCACCGAGGTCAAGTACATCGAAGTGCCGGGCGGTCTGCACAGCGACGTCGTGGCGCCGAACCTCGCCGCGGTGATCGACTTC
>Ga0193692_1000412_pt1 | contig 10765 bp, 11 predicted proteins | sample L3a1metaG_FD_144917 | JGI IMG/M metagenome (GOLD analysis project Ga0193692, IMG submission 144917) | Soil microbial communities from a riparian zone of the East river system, Colorado, United States - L3a1 | ecosystem: Environmental > Terrestrial > Soil > Riparian zone | place: USA: East River... | reverse complement strand
CGCTTCGGTGTCAACCTTTTTGCCGCTGGCGTCTTGCCAGTAGTGGCCGCGTCCCTTTTCCGCTGTCAGCGCATCCCGATACCCGCGCGCCACGCCCTCGTTTTCCGCCACGTAATGCCCGTAGCCATACGCCTGCGCGCCCTCGCCCGTGTTGATGAAACGATCATCGAACGTGCCCAGCGGCTTACCTTCAACGGGCGCGAATTTGGCCGGGGAGCCGTGGAACGCCTTGATCATACCGAGGCCGCCTGTATCCAATCCCAACGCGGGGTTCTGCATCCGCGCCGCGCCCTGCTCCGTCATGCGCCCGGTGGCGGGGTCGATGAACTGCCCAACCGGCCCCGCGTATGTCGTCGGCTGCGGCATCCCCATCGATTGCACCGTCTCGGTCCCGACAGGGTTGTCGGGGTTCCAGATCGGCCTCGCCAGAGCCTCTTTGACCGCCGCGAACTGCTGGCCCAGTGCGACGCCTTGCGGATCAAGCGTGAGCGGCCCGCGCTCTTCGCCGGGCATCATGCGGTTCCATTGGTCGGTGCCGTCAGCGCCCTGCTCGAAGCCTCTCAACAGCGGGCTGCTCACTGCGACCATTTGTCCCCCCGGATAATCCCGAGCACGGTCGTGCTGTTCAATTCGGTGTTCAGCACCGCCAGCGTCTTGGACATGGTCGCCAGTTTGACGTGCGTCGCCGCCCAGACCTTGAAGTCAGCGAGAACATCGGCGTGGTATTGCTCAAGCGGCGGGAGCGTCGGCGTTGGATCGGGCGGTGGCGGCGGTGGCGGTGTCGGCGCTGCTGATCCAAGGAAGGCGATGGGCGAGAGATCGAGCACCGGGCGATCGGTGAGGATGGCGCCGCCGCTGGTCAGCCCAAAGACCACGTTATTAGTAAAGCCAACAGGAAAACCGCCAGGGTTAAGGAGCAAATAACCGCCAGGATCATCGTTGCAAATCGTATTGTCTCTGATCGACACGGTTCCGGCGCCATTGCTCGCCCCCTCCTCACCGTAAGCGATGATAGCCGGGTTTTGCGTGTTCTGGCCTTGCTGGATGACGTTGTTGGCGACGGTGGCGTTCCCGGCGTTGGGAAGGTCGATGCTGTAACTGGCGGACCCGTTGTTATCGAAGATGCGGTTGCCGGTGATGACATTGTTGGCGGCGCGGCTTTTGACCTCGTGTCCCACGGCGGTGTCGTGGATGTAGCTGTTGGCCAGGGTGAAGTTGGCGATGGCTCCGACATAGATGCCGTGGGTGTGGCCGCTTCCGTCCCCGTTGAAGGCGAACTCGGAACGATTGACAGTGATGGACCCGTTGCTGTCCGCCGCACCAAGGATGCCCTCCTGGTTGTCGTGGATGAACACGTTATCGAGCGTCAGCGCGCCGCCCTGATAGCGGATCGCGGCCCCGTTCTGGTCGGGGACGGTGACGCCGGAGATGTCGAACCCCGAGATCGAGACCGTCCCGCTCTCCGTGATCATCGCCTTGCCGTCCGGCGGCTGCGCCGTGGCGATCATCTTTACCCACCCGCCAACCGCGACGAGGTTCAGGTCGTGATCGATGGACAGCCAGTCGTTGGTGTAGGCGCCGGCCTGGACCTCGATGGTGTCGCCGGCCTGGGACGCATCCACGGCGGCGTCAATGGTGGCGTAGGTCTGGCCGGGTCCGACCGAAAGCGTGCTCATCCCCGCCGCGCCGGCCGAGCCAAGATGTCACTGAGCGAGGGCGGCCCCGCGAACCCGTTCGTGCCGCGTGGTGCGCTGCGTGCGCTCGCCAGCGACGGCGGCAGACCAGCGGCGGGCGACACGCGAGGCGCGGTGGCGTTCTGTTCCGCCTCCCATTTCGCCCGCAATTTCGCCTCATACGCCGCCGGATCGGTGCCGATCTCCTCGTGCAGCCGCGCGGTGGAGTTCGAATCAATCATCCACTGATACGGGTGCGGCTTGCTGTAGAGCTCGTTCCACAACCTCGGGTCGGCCTGCGTCCGCTTTTGGAAATACTCAGTTTCGGCGTCGACGACCTCTTTGCCGTGCTTGTCCAGCGCCATCATTTCGCTGGTGTTCAGGCGCTCATTCAAAACGACCCCTCGAACCCTGCGCGTGTAGCCCTCGGGATCGCGCGCCGGGTCTATCGGCTCGAGCATCGCGGACGGTGCTGCCTGCGGTGGCGGTTTGCGTGCCTCTTCCAGTTGCTTCGCGAGCATGGCCATTTCGGTCTCAGCCTTAACGGCCTTCGACTTCCAGTCCTGCCTGCGCTGGCGCTCCTTCTCGTAGGCGCTGCGGGGGACATTCGGTTGTCCCGGCTCCGGCTCACCAGGGTCCGCGTCGTCGTCCGGCTCCGGGGCGGCCTTCGCTGGCTCCTTGGTGGTTGGCGCCGCCTTGGTCGGCGCGGCCTCTGGTGCTGCCTTCGACGGCTCCGGCGCTGGCGTGTCGGGCTGGGCGCCGCTGCTTAGGAATGCGTCGAGTTGGGATGGTGTTTCAGACATCATAGCGCCTCCCTTCGCTGCCAGTTCCACCGCATTTCCAGCAGTTCGGATTGGATGGATTCGAGCCTGCGGCCGAACCGGCTCGATGGCTCCACCAACACCCCGTCGTCCTCCATTATGTCTCGAATAACCACCAACATGAATTGCGCGCCCATGACGTAATCCGCACGATTAAAATCAATACCCTCGCTTTTGTGATGCGTTGAGATTGATTTTAGGGTGTCTTCAATTAGCGTCCCTTTATCGACACGCTCGACCAACCGGAAACGCTGCTTACACATCACGCGCCTCCCGGCTGTTCAGGCGGCGCGAGCGCGTTGTGGCGGGCGATCAGCATGTCACCGACACGCTGCACCGCGCTCTGCCGCAGATCGTCCGCGCGTGCCTCGTCCGCCGCCGCTTTGGCGTGCCTGCCTCTGACATCAGCGACACCGAGCGCCGCCTGGATCTCCGGCGGCACGACCGTTCCCGGATCGCTCGGCGGGTCGGGCGGCGCGTTCATCTCGGCGAACCCGCCATGCACGTCCGCGATGTGATGCACCGTCGCGTGCTGGCGCTCCTTGGCCAGTGCGAAGTCCGCCGCCGCCTTGGCCCGCGTCGCCGCGGTGTCGGCCTGCGCCTTGTCCTCGGCCATCTTCTGCACTTTCTGCTGCGTCTGCGCCTGCGCCTCCTGGCGATCCTTCAACATCTTCAGCAGGTCTTCTTTGTTTCTGAAGTTGCTCGCCGCGATCAGCATCTCCGGCGGAATCAACCCCGGTTGCGTGCCAGCGAGTTGCAGCAAATTCTGAAACTGCTCGGCCTGAATGCTCGGAACGTCAATTCCTTCCTCGATCGTAATATCAACGTCCATATCGGTGATGTCGTTCTCAACCCGGATCACTTGCTGAAGCCGTGGATCACCCGGCACGAGCCGCATCATCTGCATCGCCTGGGCGCGTTGATCGTCCGGCAGCGCCGCCAGTTCGTCCATCAACCGCACCGGCTGATTGATCCCAACCCAGCGCGTCGAATTGAGGTCGTCTGTCACCCGCACCCACCGGCCCGCCGTCCAATACTGACGCGCGGCCATCCAGGCAATCGACAGCAGATCACGATTCCACATCCGCAACGTATCCGCGATCGGCTCGTGCGCCGCCGCGCCGCCCGCCTGCTGCGCGAGGATGGCCCTACCGGACAGTTCGCGCGGATCGGTGCCGCTCATCGAGGCGTTCGGCCCGCTGGCCTGCATTTCCGCCGTCGCGTGCTGGAGTAACTGAAACTGGCCGACAGCCAGGTCATTGCCTCGGTCGATCTCGAATTTCATGCCTGGATTGACAACGATCACGCCGTCAGGCCGCGCCACTTCACGCCGCGCCTTGTCTATGTCCGCGACCGCTCCGTCTTCCGTCACCACCTGAGCCACGGACAACAGATGCAGCGCCTTACTGCGACGTTTGTTGACCTCATCTTGCATACTGATCAGGTCGCGCACCATGCCGTAACGATTATTCTCGCGGTCAATGTGCGCGCTGGTCATGCGGAGGCCGCAGGCTGATTTGCCGCGGGCGTCGAGAAACGGCGACTTCGTGGGTTCTGCCAGGAAGCCGACGCGGGTGTAGGTCGAAACCCACCACTCGCTCCGCTCCTGCCAGTGGCACTGCACGACGCGGATGCGCTCGCGCTTGCTGTCGCACCAGACGATCTCGTGCGGCCGGTCGCCGTAGCTTCCGGTCTGCGTCTGGAACGTGTCGGAGATCAGGTCTTCCGCGTCGGGCCATGTTTCGACGGCTTGCTCGCGGTCCATCCAAATCACGATGCCGCGATGGCGCGCGTCGCTAAAGTCCAGCCGGCGCGAATGCGGATCCCACCACAGCCGATCGAACGGCACTTGCTCGAACGTGATATCCGCGCCGCCGCGGCCGTCGTCCACCAACACGATCTCGGCGCCGCCGACGCCCTCGACCATGAGGTTTTCGTAAACATCGGAGCGGATCAACGGGAGGTTGTTGTCGTCGCTCATGTAGCGCAACGCCTGCGTCGCGGCGTCCGCTTTGTCCTCGTCAACCGGATTGCGCGCGAATGCTTTGGGGTCGGTCCTCGATTTCCTCTCAAGTCCGCACATAAGTTCCACTTTGCGGCTCACGTAGTTAATCGTGACCTCGGGCTGGCCCCTCAGCTTCAGCGCCTCTTTCTCGGCGGATGACCACTGGTATCCGTCTTTGTAATCCCTGTCCCTCTGCGACCATTTGCGGCCGTCGTCGGTGGCCCTTTCGCTGTCCTCGAACCACTGGACCATCCGCGCATGGAGATCATCCAAATCGCGCGGGTAACGATCATCGGCGATGCCGGGACCGCCTTTCGGGCGGGACGCCTCGGCGGCCTCGGGGTCCATCGGCGGATCGGGGTAGAGGGACTGGCTCATGGCATTGCCTCTAACGGCGGCACGATCCAGTGATCGCACACGAAGACGTAACGTCTGCACGCCGGGCAGTAGTTTTGCTGGCGCTGTCTCATGCGAAGGTCAACGGACCTTGGAACTCAATCATCATCTGTGACCCTTGAGCATTGGCTATCAAAGCCAGACGATAACCGGACGGCACCGTGCGAGGCCCATTCGTGCCGCCAGCGAAAACACTCCACCCGACAGGTGGATAAACAAGTAAAGATGACGCGAGCAGATTGATCACCTCTACCTTGGCGCCGTGCGCGAGCACCGGGGCGATGACACCGGACCCCGCCGCTCCGGCGACGACAACCGACAGGGCCGCCGGTAATAGCGTCGCCGTGGCTTGTGTCGTTCCCGCCGCCGATAAGTTTGGCTCGTATGAAACCGCGAGACTTTTAACGACAGTTTGGAGTTTCGTGGTCGCCGATGTGTCGCCAAGATAACCCGAGCCCGGCGCGGTAAATACCGGCGCGCCCCATACCGGCTTCGCTCCAGTTGTCTTATTGATCCCCCAACCGGTTATGCCGTGGATATTCGTGCCGGGTGTCACGATGACATCCGGCGTGTCCGTATTGATTCTGATACCGTCCTTGCCGTCAAAGGCATAAGCGACGACAGCGCCGTCCACGCGAACGACACCGGCCCAGTTCATGACATGGATGCAATGACCACCATTGAACGAGCTTGCTATCCACCCCTTGACGACGAAGAACCCGCCGCCTGGGTCGTTCAACAGGACATTATCACCGATCGCGCCGCCGCCTGGATTGACCGGACCCGGAGACGTTGGCGTCCCCACCGTGCCGGAACTGTCGCAACTGACATTGACGCCGAAGAAAACTTCCCGGTTGTTTTCCGCCGCGAGCGTCTGATCGACAACCACATTGTTCCAGTTCGCGATGATGTCGGTATTGTCCACCATGACGCCGCCGAACGCGCCACCGACGTGCAATCCGACCTTTGATCCCAGTATCTTACCAAACTGAATGAACAGCCCCGCCTTGCCACCGAGCGCACCGAGGTTGCCGTTAACACGCATCCCGTCGTTCTGAGCCGCCGCCTCGAAGTTTTGCAGCGTGATCTGGTCCACCCGGTCAAACCAGAAACCGTTCCATAAGTTATAATGCGAATTGCTGTCCGAACCGACATGCGTCGAACCGGATTGCCCTCCAACCTTTATTTCGGTGAGCATCCCGTGCCCACAATTCTCCAGATGCAATCCCGTTCCGGCGGTCATCACGGTCTGGCTGTCGATGGTAAACCCGAACAGGCTGAAGTTGGCGCAGTTGTTCAACTTCAAGAGGTCAACGGTCGTGCTCGCCCCGGTATAAAGTAGCGTGGTGGCGCCGATGCCCGACCCGACAAGCGAAAAGCCGGACTTCACATTCAAGGCATCCAACGGCGTCGTGAAACGAAGAATGCCGGACGGCAGCACACCCTTCACGCCGCCTGGGTATGCCTGCAACGCGGCGAAGAACGCCTGCAACGCCGTCGTGTTATCAGCCTCGTTCGGCGCGACACCGTAGTCCGTCGCGTGAAGCACGGCCGCCGCCTGACCTGCCTCGGATGAGGCATTAGAGATGGCCTCGTTCAGATCGGAGGCAAGCAGCGCGTCGCCAGGGGTCCAGGGATATCCCATTACCGCCTACATTTCAGTGTTGGAGACATGAGCGTCGCACCGACCGCCCGCGTGACGGGGATCGTTGTCGTTGGAATATAAGATGTCGGGAACGCGCCTTGCTCGATCTGCGCGCCCCAAATGAAAGCGGTCTGCGCGGCAGATCCCGGCTGCGCGGCGTCACGCCTGTCGATGCCGATTTCAGGAAACCATGACGCCGCCGTCAGATTGGGCGTGGTTAAACCAAAACGAAACCATTGCGTGGTCAAAACGCAGGCGAGACGGTAATACAACGCCCCGTCCGGCGTCATGCAAAGATTAATCACCTCGCCCCCGGCCGCGCCCTTCAACCAGGCTGAGAACGACCACGGATTGGCGGTCGCCGTGATTGTATTCACGCCCAACACACTAATCGCACCCGCGCCCGTCGTGACGGGGTAGGACGCCCGCGCGCCCGTCAGCGTGCCATCCGGCGCGATCGTCTGATTTCCGGTCACGCCCGGCGCCGCGACACCGCCCCCTCCGGCTACTGTCCATGTCGAGGAATTGGACGGGTCGCCACTGTTCAACGCGACATTCGTCCGCGACGGCTCCGGTGCGTCCGTGACGCATTGCCCATACGCCGACACGGGAAGCGCGGCGCCAGCGACCAACAGAGAGCGTCGGCCTATCACCATTCCCGTGCCGCGAACGCCTGCGCCGTCGTCGCGCCGATTATGCTGTATGCCTGTCCGGAGGCGGGAGACATGCAGAGGAACTGTTGATTGACCGGGATCAGGATCGACGGAGGCCCGGCGACCGCTGTCGCCGTCTCGGACACCCACAGGCTGCCCGCCGACTGGTTCTGCACCACGCAGCCGTGGCGGCCGGACCACGCGGGCATTACCACCTGCGCGGTGCCGCCGGCGGTGATCGTGCCGGAACGGTCCTGATATGTGACAGCCTGCGCCCACGCCGCCGAGGGCGACATGAGGGCGGCCAGGATTAGAACGCGGATCATGTGCCGTCTCCCTCGATGACGTTTCGTATTGAGTGTTTGCGCGCGGTTTCCATCGCGTCGGCCAACAAATCCCGCAGCCAGTCGCGATCGACTTTGTAGCCAAGGTCTTCGGCCGCGATCATCGCCGCGTCGGCCCACTTGTCCGGATCGTCGCGCACGGTGCGCTGGAACGCCGCGCCGCTGAGTGTGCGGTAGTCGGTCATTGCGTCCGACTCCACCTCGTTACCGTCTCAGTGCGATATCGACCTTTGATGAATGAAACCGCCTGATGGGTGATGCCAAGATCGGCGGCTATCTTTTTTCCCAGTTCGCCACGGTCCAGCCGCACGAGAATGTTTTTAACGCGCTCGCTTGACGGGCCACACGGTGGCGACGGGCGCCCGCGCTTGCGTCTCGGGAAAGAGTAGAGGGGCGGCCTTCCGCGTTTTCCGCTCATGCCACCCTCCAGTCGCGCAGTTCTTCCGCGTCGCGGTTGAACGCCGCGTCCCAACTGTCGCGGGGCAGAGGCTTCGGCTTGTCCGGCGCGATCTCACGCCATGCCAGGGACATATACCTCATTGCATCGGAGGAATGGCTTGACCAATCATGTTTCGGTCTGTCACTGAACACCTTGGCCCGCTCATCGAACTCCGCGTGATACGCGCGCAACGCCTCCAGCCCTTCGTGACAATTCGACGCGTCGAACCACGTCTTGGCGAGCGTCACGCGCGCCGCGTTGATGCCGTCCATTATCGACAGCTTGCGAACGATCCACGGATGACGGCCGGACAAGGCTTTCATCGTCTCGAAGATCGATCGCCCCGTCCCCAGCTCGCGCGCCATCGCGTCGTGCGGCAGGTAATCGCGCCCGTATTGATACGGCTTCGACTTGAGCACTTCGACGTAATGGCCGAGCGCGAAGCCGGACGCCTCGTAATGATCGATGACGTGCAACTCGGAGCGCACGATCTGAAAAAACCAGATGGCCGTGCTGTCGCCGATACCGATGTCCCACGCGGTATGCACGGGGATCGCCGGATCGTAAGGCACGCTGGTGATGCGGCCGGCTGTTTCCGCGTCGGCCAGTTCTTTGCCGAAGTAGGAGCCGAGGATCGCGGCATCAAATGAACATTGAAACTCTTGCGCGTATTGCTCGGGCGTGAGCATCGCCGCCATGTCGTCGAGTTCGGACTGAGGCAATATCTCGGTCTCGCTCGCGCGCAACACCAGCGAGAACCAGTCTGGGTCCGTCTCGGCGTGGCTATGCACGCGCCAGAAGTCGTTACGTCCGCGTGGCGTGCCAATAAACACCGCCCAGCCATGCCGATCGGCGAGCGCCGGGCGGATGACCTCGGGCCACGCGCGCGGCGCCATGTCGGCGTATTCATCGAGCACGCAGCCATCGAGGAAGATGCCGCGCATCCTGTTGTAGTTGTCGCTGCCGTAGAGCCGCACGCGCGCCCCGTTGGCGAACACCACCATCAGGTCGGACTCGCGCTGTTCCACACCTGGAATGGCGGCGGTAAATCGTTTCAGATACAGCCACACGCTGTCCTTCGACTGCGCGTATGTCGGGCTGATGTAGGCGAACCGCGCGTCGGCGTTGGTCGAGCGCAACGCGGCGTCGATGAGGTCCATGATGCACGAGACGGTCTTGCCGGCGCGGCGATGCGCGACGATGCAGGCCCAGCGCTGCTTGCGTGCGTGGAACGGCCTGAAGTGGGGCCGCGCGTCGTATCCGAGGGAGAGCTTAGTCCCCACGGTCAACGCCGGTAATGATCGTGATCGGGCCGCCGTCGCCGCCGGTGTGGGCAATGGAGTCACGTTGACCGAGCAGCTGCTTGCCGAGCCACACGAGCATCGTGGCGTTGCCTTCCTCCGCGCCCTTCCATTGCAGGCGGCGCAGCGTGGCCTGCCCTTTGGAGGCCCCGCGATCGATGGCCTCCTGAACCGCCGGGTCTTCGGCGAGATACTTGTAAAACGTTGAACGAGCGAACCCGCACAACGCCGCGAGTTCATCCTTCGAGCAGCCAATCGCTGCGCCGCGCTCGATCACGCCGAGATCAAGCTGCGCCTTCGGGCGGCCTACGGGGTTGATATCGTCGAACCCTTCAAGCGGCATCGACCAGCCTCCGTTCTGTCAGGGCGGGAACCATCGCGTTGGCGATGTGGGACATCATCACGGGCGGCACCGCGTTGCCGCAGCGCGCCCACTGGTCGGCGTAGGAGCCGGTCAGGATGTAATCGTCGGGAAAGCCGCAGATGCGTTTCAGTTCGGCGATAGTGAACTTGCGGCGTTCGGTGTCGGTTATTTCAAACTGATAGGCAGAATGGACAGTAACCGCGGAACAGGCATCCCGAGCGACATCAAAGACCTTGGTATTGAATTGCCCATGCGGGTCCCATTTTAGGCCACTGACCCACGGCAGCGCGTCACGAACGCTGTAGCGATACGCCAGAGGCGTCGGAAATGCCGGTCGCGCATCGAGGTCGAGCCGCGTCCCAACAAAGATCAGCCGTTGCCTGGATTGCGGCACGCCGAGCCATTGCGCGTCGAGCAGCTTCGCTTCGACCCGATAACCACAGGCACGTAGCGCGCGGAGTATTTCGAGGAAGTATCCCTTCGCCGTGCCCTTGATCAGTCCCGATACGTTCTCGGCCACGAAAGCGCGCGGCTGTAGTCCATTCAGTAGTCGCGTGTATTCAAATGCGCGTTTCTGAGCGGCGCTGAGGCCGGCCAAAGTAATCGTCGGCACATCCGCCAGTCCCGCCGCCTTCGCGGCCTCCAGCCTGCCGTGGCCGGCGATAATGGCGCGGTCCTCGTCGATCAGGATCGGATTGGTCCAACCAAACGCGGAAATACTCGCGACAAGCTGCGCGATTTGTTCTTGTGAATGAGTGCGAGCGTTGCGTTCGGCTGGCGCGAGTTCAGCAAGCGGCAAGTAATTGACCTGCAACTTTCCTTTTATATCGTCCGAAAAATCTACAGCACGAGGTTTTCTCGCCATTTGAGACCGCTACCACAGACCTACCGCTCCACGCAATGCTCCACGTTTGTCGTGCCGCTCCACGCAATGCTCCACGGGTCCGGTTCGGCCCCAATGCGCGCGGCGTTACGCTAAGTCGCCGTTAGGGTAATTTGGGCCTGTTAATCGTGCGTGGCTTCCCTTTCTCGGAGTGTCGTGGCATCGATGGTGGATCAGCGATGGCGGGAACGAGATCGCTCGGGGACACAATCCGCCAGGAGTCGCCCCGGCCACGACGCCG
>Ga0193692_1000411_pt1 | contig 10815 bp, 14 predicted proteins | sample L3a1metaG_FD_144917 | JGI IMG/M metagenome (GOLD analysis project Ga0193692, IMG submission 144917) | Soil microbial communities from a riparian zone of the East river system, Colorado, United States - L3a1 | ecosystem: Environmental > Terrestrial > Soil > Riparian zone | place: USA: East River... | reverse complement strand
TTCGTCGATCTCGGACAAGCGCGTGGCAAGGGCGCTCGGCTGCTCGAGCGGCACGTGAAGCTGTCTTCCGACGAGGACCTGCCGGCGCTGCGGGTTCGTCGGACCGGCAGACGCCTTTCCTGGTGGGCAACCCGCGTGGCTTTGCTGAAGCGCGAAATTGAGCAAGCGAAAAAGGAGACATGAGAATGGGACTACGGGCGTGGCTGTTCGGCCCCCGGCGCGTGGTCTCGCCGGCGCCGGGGGCCGGCGAGGTGGAGGAAGACGTGCTGGCGAACCTCACGACAGGCGAGGTCGACATCCAGTGGTCGTCGGGGGGGAGCTACTTGATGGGGGTCAGAATGAACGAGCTGCGCGCGCGTCAGTTCGCGGCGAAAATCGTAAGGGCGGCCGACGCGTTGGGAGCTGCCGTGGACGTGGATCTCAGCGCAGAGGAGCTGGAGGACGGCGATGGCTGAACGCAAACGAAAGAGCGCGACGTATGCCGCGCTCCGCGAGCACATGGTGGAGTGGAGCAAGGGTGAAGGGTTCAACGCGAACCCGCTCGGCCGCCTGGAGGAGGAAGTTCGTTGGCTTTGCGATCGCATCGAAGCGGTCGTCGAGGAGCGAGCGAAGTGCAAAAAGCTCAAGCGCCGCGTGGCAGCGCTCGAGTCAGTGGTTGTCAGCGACGGGAAGTGACGGGGTGAAGTTTCGCCTCCGCGCTGGTCGCGGGGGCAGGAGGTACAAACGTCATGGGCAATCGAGCATCGAAAGAGCGCGCCGCGATCGAGCAGTCGGCGACGCACTCGGAGGAGCCGAAGCGCCGGCGACGTTCGCGGCGCGCAGGAACGGCGTCGCTTTACGCGACGTGGGGAGGCGATGATTGCATCTTCTATTTCCGCTGGGCCGAGGCGGAGATGGGATTTCGAACCGCGGGCATTCAGCAGCAGGCCGAGTACATCGGGAAGAAGCCGCGCGCCTTTTGGGATCTCCTCGACGCGCTGCGCACACGCGCGAAGACGAGCCGCGTAGCAGCGTCGATGCTCGCTCGGCTCGAGCTCCACGTCGGGGGGGCTGCGGCGCGGCCGACGCACGGGCGGCAGGGGAAGGTCGTCACGCAGCCGGACAGGACGACGGACGAGCAGCTCGTGGCGGTGCGCCGGTACCGTCGGGTGTCGGCGGGCATGGAACGGCTGCGGGCGACCGACGGCTTTCACTACCTGGTGCTCGGCATGGTATTTCTGCCGCGGCGCTCGCTGCCGAAGATCGAACGAGAGCTGAAGCAGTTCACGATGCTCGCGCTGCTCGGAGGGCCGATCCCTGACGCGTACCACGCGGCGACGGCGAAGGACCCGCACCCACTCGGGCTCGAGGAATGGCTGGAGCGTCGTATCGATCGGCACGACGCGAAGCGGGCGGAGGCCGGCGAGGACGACCTCATCGCGCGGGCGATCGCGCAGGCGGAGAAGACGGCTCTCGAGGCGATCGCCGCCTTCGAGGCCGTCACGGAACCGCCGGCGCACATCGTCGAAGCCGAGCGGGAGCGCAAGGAGCCGCGCACGCGGCCGCCGGTGGATCGGGCCTCGGTGAAGACCGCATTCAACCCGCCAGGGTGGCGCCCGTGAGCGGGGAGGACCCGCGGAATTTCGGCATCGTCCACGAGCCCCCGATCGAAGGTTGGAAGTCGATCGCCAAGGAGGTCGGGCTCAGCGTGGAGACCGCGCAGCGTCGAGCGCGCCGCAAGCGCGACCCGCTGCCCATTTGGAAGTACGAGCGGTCCGTCATCGCCTGGCGATCGGCGCTCCAGCAGTGGAAGGCGCGCGGGATCCTGCCGCTCCAGGTCGCCGAGCGGATCGAAGCCATCGAGCGGAAGGGGGGATCGACGTGAAAACCGAGTGCGGCTGTCCGGAGGGTCGGTGCTGCCATGTGGCGTCGCCCGCCGCGCGCGAAGCGTTCCTGCTGCTCATGTCGCTGAGCGAGGAGCAGCGCGGTCTCGTGCTCTGTTGGTTCTGCAATGGGTGCAATCGGTACGTAGGACCTGGCGACGCGTGCCGCTGCGGCGAGTCGCGCTGAGGCCGGAGTTTTCTCCGAACACCTCGAGTGGCGGGCTGTCCTGGGGAAAGCGGCCCCCGGCCAACGGGCGCCTAACGGCCGGGCTGCGCTAGCGGTGGGCGGTCCCACGTTGCCGGAGCGCTGATCGGCCGGCACGGGGCGACGTCGCGGCGGCAAATGGCACCACTTCCCTAGACAGGAAGTCCCCCCTCGTGACAGTCACGTATGGTCATCACCCGAGAAAACAAGTTCCGACGGAGACAGAACGAGACAGAACGCGCTGGCTACCTAAGCCCGGCTGACAGATGCAATATCGGTATGCTCGAGCGGGCGTATGAGCTTCAGGACGCCTTCCGATGTGCGGCTCCCGCAGCCCCGTCGTCCCGCTCACCTCGTGTGCCTCCATGGTCTCCCATCGCCCATTCGCCCGGCTTGCCGAGGTCGTAAAGCTTGCGCCTCGGCAAAGCCGACTTACTCGGGGGGGAGAGATCCCGTACTGCACCTCGGGCGTCGCCACGGTTATCGAAGTGCCCTTCGGTCTCGTGCGGGCTCGGTCCGACTCCGGTCAGGCGGAGCGCTCGACGTCGCGTGAGATTCAGGAAGTCCGGCGGCTCGAGACGCGGCGCGGTGTTCGACGGTCGGTGTTCTGAGTGGTCGGGTACTCCGCGCCTATCTACGTCGACGTCCCGTATTACGAGCAGGGCTACACCGGCACGACGCCGACGGGCTACTACCAAACGCCCATCATCTGCGACGCCGTGGTGTACCGGCCGGCGATCGTGGTCACGGGCGTTCCGGTCAGGCCGCTGCGAGAAACGGTTCGCGAGGCGTGGCTTCGTCGCATCGCCCACGAGAAAGAACGGCAGCGGGCGCTCCGCCGTCTCGCGGCCGGACACGCATCGCGGGAGCTTCAAGTTGCCCCCCGCGCTGAGCCTTCGCCCCTCGTCGGGGTTCGCGCGGTAAAAGCGCCGGCGCTCTTCGGATTCGAGCAGCGCCAGCGCTGGGGCACTCACCGCGGCAACCGCAAGGCGCCGCACGTTCCGCACCGGCTCGCGACCTAACCCCCGCTGGGCCGTCTCCAAAGACGACATGGAATCTACCGAGCCCACAGGCACTCCGGACGCGCCGCTCGAAAAGTTGGACTCACGCGCGCGCGTGCGCGCGATAGAGGAGGACGAGGCGGCGGCGGTCTGGGTCGACCGGTCGTCGCTGAAGCCTTGGGACCGGAACCCGCGCAAGAACGCCGAGGCGGTCAAGCGCGTGGCGGCGTCGATCCAGCGCTTCGGCTTCGGCAACCCGATCCTCGCCCGCACGGCGGACCGCGAAGTCATCGCTGGGCACACGCGGCTCTTGGCCGCGGAGATGCTCGGCATCGAGCGAGTGCCGGTGCGCTTCCTCGACCTCGATCCTGCCGACGCGCATCTCCTCGCAGTGGCGGACAACAAACTCGGTGAGATCGCCGAGTGGGACGACGACGAGCTCGCGATGATCATGAGCGAGTACTCGGCCGAGGACGCGGAGCTCGCGGGCTTCGACGACGACGAGCTCGAGCAGCTCGCGGAGCGCTTGAGCGAACCGCCTGTCGGTGACGACGAGGCGGACCTGACGCCGCCGGCGGCGCCGCTCAGCGTGCCGGGAGAAGTCTACGAGCTTGGGCCGCACCGGCTGGTGTGCGGCGACTCGCGATCGCCCGACGTATGGATGGCGCTACTGCCGAACGGCGAGCGTGCGCGGATGGTTTGGACCGACCCGCCGTACGGCGTCAGCTACGTCGGCAAGACGAAGGACGCGCTGACGATTCAGAACGACGACCTCACGCCGGAGAAGCTCCGCGCGTTGCTGGACGATTCCCTTGGCCGCGCCCTGGCGCACAGCACACCGGGCGCGCCGTGGTACGTGGCCGGGCCGGGCGGCCCGCTCGGAGCGATCTTCATGGAGACGCTCCTGCGGCTCGACGTCCTGCACGAGACGCTGATCTGGAAAAAGGATCAGTTCGTGATGGGCCGCAACGATTACCATTACCGCCACGAGCCGATCTACTACGGCTGGGCGCCCGGCGCGGCGCACTACTGGTGTGGCGCGCGCGACCTCGACACCATCTTGGAGTTCGAGCGGCCTCGCGCGAGCGAGGATCACCCGACGATGAAGCCGCCGGAACTCGTGCAGGCCTGCATGCGCAACAGCTCGAAGCCCGGATGGATCGTCGCCGATCCGTTCGGCGGCTCGGGCACGACGCTTATCGCCGCGGCTCGCGAGGGTCGGCGCGCGCGCCTGATCGAACTCGAGCCTGGCTACTGCGATGTCATCCGGCGCCGGTGGGGAGCGTTCGCGCGCTCGGCCAACGTCGACCCGGGACCCGGGGCTCTGTAGCAAAATGACGACTCTCGAGGAATTGGCGAAGCGGCCGCCGGCGTGTCCGTGCTGTGGCGGCAATGACTTTCAACAGACGATGCCGGCGATGAAACACGACGGCGGCCCCGCCTTCGTTCGCATCTCGGTGCTGAGCGAAGCGCAGGCGAAACGCGGCGACGTCGTCGTCGGCGGACGGAACGGCTTTATCGCGCGCGTGATGCACTGCACCGCGTGCGGGTTCGTTGGGTTCTTTCATGCCGGCGACGCGCCAGAGGGCAGCGGCGGCGCGTCCATTCACCTTGGGGGCGGCAGCATCGAATCGCGCTGAAGCAACGTGGAGCAGCGGTAGCTTGCTGGGCTCATAACCCGGAGGTCGCTGGTTCGAATCCAGCCGTTGCTACTTCTGCCGCGCGATAGGGATAAGCGCAGCGTCGACCTCTTCGCGCTCGTCTTCGGTCAGCCCGTCGGGCCGGCCAAGGTCGACCTCGTCGAGGTTGACGACCATGACGAATGCGTCAGGGCGTTTCGTTTGTTTGACGACCGCAGCCGCAACCGCGGTCCGGAAGTCCGACTCGGGCGACTCGTAGAACTCGCCGCAGCGGTCGGCCGCGGTGGCAACGTAGCGCAGCTTCGCGCGCCGCTCCGCTTCGCAGCAGAGGTCGCACATCTCTTCGGCGGTTCCGCCGTGCTGACAAGTTCCTCGGATATTCATTTCGGTCCGTCTCCCCCTCAAAGAATTGTGAACTCGCGTTTCATCGTCTTGCCCCCCCCGTCGTCCCTTCAGCGGCCTTCGCGCGCCGCTAGCGCCGTACCATCGCTCCAGGGAAACGCCGCCGCTACTATGCTGGCGACGCGCACCGCTACCGCGGTCTGCGCCCGGAATATACCGTCCGAGCACTTGAACACGACGCACTCGGCGCCGTCGATCGTGCGCGAGCCCACCGCCCGCTCGTCGCCGAGCGGCGTGTAGCAAACCGTTTCCCAGCGCTCGTCCGAAGACGCTCGCCAGCGGCGCGTGCCTTCGAATTCGAAAGCGTATCCGCTCTGCATCATCCGGTGCGCCGCCGCCTTCTTCTTGCAGCAATCGCTGCAGCGGAACATCCCGACCGGCGCGCCGTTCGGCGTTACGTAGATCGGCTGAGCCTCTGGGCCAACGCACGTTTCGAATCGCGTTGAACACTTGCGGACTTTGGCGGCGCTGCTTTTCATCGGTATTTCCTGCTTTCCTAGCGGCCTTGCTCGCCGCTGCCTGACAACACAGTGCTAGCTCCGCGCTAGCACCGTGCAAGCAATGAAACCCCCGAATTCTGCACCCCCCCGAATTGGCACAACAGAACCGGTAGTTACGGCCAGCCCGGAAACGCCTCAAAAACAAGCGGAACCGAGTGGCAGGCACCCGAAGCTCGAATCGACGACGGATCGCGTGCACTACGTCGCCGACCTCATGGCGGCGCTCACTTGGAACGAGCGCACGTCGCGACGTATGCAGCGCGAGCTCGCCGAAGCGTGGGGCGTCGCGCCGAGCACGATCCGCAACTACTCCGCGGAAGCGAACCGCGCGATTCAGGATGCGATCATCGAGCGGCGCGGTCCCGTCGCTCAGCGCGCTATCGATCGCATCGAGAAGATCGGCGGCATGGACATCATGCAGGCGAAGTTCGTCCCTGGGCTCGCCGGCGCCATCGTCCACGCGAACGAGGTGCTGCTGAAGATGACCGGATACTCGGAGCCGGACGAGGACAAGTTCCGTCCGTCGACGCTCGCGGTCGTGGGGCAGATCGTTACGTCACCAGTTTTCACGGGCCTGCTCAACGGCGGCGCCAAGCAGCACGCCAATGGCAAAGAGGAAACCGGGCGCCCAGCGTTGGACGGTCGAACCGAAGACGCTGACGCCGTACCAAGTTCGCGTCGTCACTAGTCCCTGGTACGAGCCGCTCGACAGCGGAGCCCTCCGCGCGCGCATTGAAACGTGGGTCAAGTCCCGCCGCATCGGCGGCTCGACGGGAGCCGCTTACCGCGCGTGCCTCTGGGCCGCCGGCTACGAGCTGCAAGAGGACGGCACCGCGGTCCAGCGCGAGCCCCTCGACGTAAGCCTCGTCTCGAAAGACTTCACTGGCTCGAAGCGCCTGCTCCGCGAAACGGAGGACGCCCGCCAGGACCTCTCGCGCGTAGGCCCGGAGTTCGACGGCCAAGCCACCGCGACGGTCATCCACTTCGCCAACGGGCGAACCATTCAAGCGCTGCCGTGCAGCGACAAGGCGATCCGCGGTAACACCACCGCGTTCGTCGCCGACGAGCTCGCGTTCTGGCGCCAGCAGGAAGCTTGCTGGGCCGCGCTGAAATCGGTCAGCGACCCGAACTTGAAATACCCGGCGGGCTTGCCGGGCCTGATCATCACGACCGCGTGGGAGTCGGGATCGCTGGCGCACCGCGTGTGCACCGACGAGTCGTTCCCGTTCCACCGGCACGTCGTCGACATCTATCAGGCGATCGCGGAAGGCTTCCCGATCGACGCCGAGCGAGCGTTTGCCGAGCTCGGCATTCCCGAGCTCGTCGACACCGAGTACCTCTGCAAGTGGTCGAAGGGCGGCTCCAGTTTCTTCCCGGAGTCGAAGCTCCGCGACTGCCAGGTCGACGACGACGTCGGGCTCGCGGGGGAGGAGAAGTGCGGGCTGCCCGACGATTGGCGGCACGCGCCGGCGCGCCTCGGCGTCGACTGCGGCGGCGGCAAGGGCCGCGACTTCACCGCCGCGGTGCTCTGGCGATTCATCCAGGGCGCCTGGTGGATGACCGGCGTCATGGCGTCGAACGTCATCGGCACCGTCGACATGGCGGACATGGTCGCCGACTGGATGCTCGACACGAGCGTCGTCGACGAGGCCGCGCAGCTCACGATACGGGCGGACGAAGGGATCATGGGTGCGGACTTCATCCGCCAGGTCGCCAAGCGTCTCAAGAACCGTAAGCGCACAACGATCATGGGCGTCGGGATGAACCCGATCGACCAGGAGCGGTACGCGGTCGCAGGACGGCGTCTGCTCGAGCGTGGACAGATGCGGCTCTACACCGGCACCTTCGCCGGCGGCGACGAGCACGGCTGCCGCGCGCTGATGCTGGAGCTCGCGCAACTGAAAGCGCGACCCGGCGTCGGCGGACGGCTGACCTTCGCAACGCCTCGCGACCCGACCAAGGGCCACCTCGACCGTGCATGGGCGGGCCTCATCGGGCTCGACGAAGCGGACGAAGTCGCGGGCCGCGTGCTCATGCCAACGCGAACGCAGATCCGTCGGCTACTCGGACACGGTGCTCGTTTCGGCGCGGGCCGAGGTTTCGGATGAATACCCCTCAACCCATCAGCGTCGACGACGCCGTCGCCTTTCTGAATCACCTGCTCGAGCTCGACCCGAGTGCGGTGGTGGCGATCTTCAAACACCGCGTGCGCTGCAACGAGGCGCTCGCCGGTCATCCGACGGTGCAGGTCCGTGCGGGCTCCTTGAAGGGCGACGCCGACCCACGCACCGGCTCCGAGAAGCTCGCGATCGACGAATACGACGTGTCGATCCTTGGCGTGCTCAACGGGCTCTTCGGCATCGACGAACGCGGCTGGGGATTCATCGCCGCGGAATACGAAGACGACGGCTCCATCAGCCGATTCGTTCGCACACCCCATAACCCGAAGGAACGACGCACATGACCGTCCTGAGATACGGCGATACGCAAGCGCGCGAAGTTTCCCAACGCATGGCAGCGCCCGTCGCCAACCTGGCTGCGTTGGCGGCGTTCGGTATTGCCGACGCGGCGAACGGCCAAGTGGCACTCGACATCGCCACGGGCAAGCGCTGGATCTTCAGCGCCGCGTGCGCGCTCACTGCGGACAACCAACTCGTCGCGGGCAGCGGCTCGGGCAACGGTCGCTGGCTCCTGATGCCCGGCACGTGGGTGCTGACGTTCCCGATCACGTTCGCGACCGCCGACGCCGCGGTGCTGTTCACCGTTCCCACCGGTGCGGTGCTGCAGCCCGAGGAGTTCTACTGGACCATTTCCACCAGCTTCACCGGTGGCTCGTCCTCCGCGATCGGGGTGTCATCGGCGAAGACCGGCTACTCGACGAAGGGCGACCTTCTCGGCGGTGCGACTGGTGACGTTCTCGCCGGGCTCACCACCGCGTTGAGCCCCACGATGGGAACCGTTGGCGCCGGCTTCGATACGCTCGCCAAGCGCCGCGCCCTCTGGGTCGCGACCAACACCTTCCGGTTCGACCGCATCACGTCCGTCTTCACCGCGGGCGTCGGCGCCGTGAACGCGAAGGTCACGCTGATCTCCAACCCCGGAGCCTGAGCGACCGACGTGGCACTCTCATCCGAAATCGTTCTGTTCTCTGGCAACTCGCCGGCGGGCGGCGGTGGTGGTCTGACGCTACCCAGCTCGCCCGTCAACGGGTTCAAGAGCTGCTCTGCGATCACCATCATCGCCTCCATCCGCGGCGGCGCCGGCGGCGTGCTCGACGTGTACATCCAGGACTCGTCGGACGGGGTGAAGTTCTACGACTACGTTCACTATACGCAGCTACTCGCCGGCGGCGCGCTCGTCACCCACTCCTATTCCCCGAGCCCGATCGACAACACGCTCAAGTTGATCGGCTTCGACGCAACACCCGCGCTTGCCGCCAACAGCGCGCGCGGCGGGCATTGGTTCGACCAGCTGCGCGTCCTCTTCGTGGCGGGCGCGGGAGTGGCGGTGGCCGCGCAGGACATTCGCGTCCTCGCCGTTCGATAGAACCCTCATGCCGAACTGGCTGAGCCGCATCCTCGGCGGCGGAGTAGGGGAGGAACAGAAAGCTGCACCGCGGCGCAGCAAGATGTCGGCGGGCGGGGTCGTGGGCGAGCAGCCCCTCTACGCGCAGATGCAGCGCATCGGCGGCCACCTCACGCCGATCCAAGTAAGCCAGATCTTCCGCGAGGCCGACGGCGGCAACATCAAGCGCCTCATCGATCTCGGTAACGAAGCGCGGCAGAAGGACTGCCACCTTCACGCGGTTCTTTCGACGCGCGAGCTCGCGATCCAGTGCCTGCCATTCGAAACGGTTCCTTTCAAGGCGCCGGATCGCAAGAAGCCCAAACGGCGTGACCGCAAGATCGCCGACTTCGTCCATCAAGCCCTCCTCGCGGTTACGGCGGACGAGTCGAACCCCGAGGTTCCACTCGCGGACTTCTCCGGCTTGCTCGCGCACCTCACGGGCGCGCACTACTTCAGCCACGCCACTGCCGAGACGATGTTCGGCAAGGACGGGCAGTACATGGTGCCGACGGGCTTTCACCTGATCGGTGCACGGCGCTTCCGCTTCTCGCCCGAGAACGGTCGGCTCGAGTGGTACGACGAAGTGGCGAGCCGCGGCAAGGGCGTCAATCTCCTCGCCGAACACCCCGGCAAGTTCGTCCAATACATGCCGCGCATCACTGGCGACGTGCCGGCGCGCGAAGGCTTGATCCGCCCGCTCATGTGGGCGGCGCTCTTTCGCAACTGGGACATCCGCGACTGGCTGCAGCTCGCGGAGCTCGCATGGAAGCCGTGGCGCACGGGTACCTACGAGAAGGGCGCGCACACGGAGGACATCGACAACCTGATCGAGATCCTCGAGCAGATGACCGCCTCGGGCGTCGCTGTCCATCCCGAGACGACCAAGGTTCACATCGAGTGGCCGAACAACGGCGCCGTCGCCGGCAAGTCGACCCACTCGGAACTCGCCGCCTTCATGGGCGCCGAGATGAGCAAAGCCGTCCTGGGTCAGACCCTCACGACGGAGTCTGGCGACCGCGGTGCGCGAAGCCTCGGCGAGGTGCACGACAAAGTGCGCGGCGACATCCGCGACGCAGACGCGAAGGCGATGGCCTCGGTCATCCGTCGGCATCTCATCGCGCCGCTGGTTCGAATCAATTTCGGCGACGCTCCCGTTCCCGAATTCAAGTTCATCACGCAGGACGCGGTCGACCTCAAGTCGACATCGGAAGTCGTGCTCAACCTTCGGAAGGCGGGCGCGCGCATTCCGACGAGCTGGATCTACGAAACCTTTGGCATCCCCGAGCCCGACGACGACGACGAGGTCCTCGGTGAGGTGAAGAGCGATGCTGACCTAGTGGGAGCCGACGATGGCAAAGCCCAAGACGAAGAAGCCGACCAGGGTACCGAAACCACCGAAGCCGACGACGCTGAAGCCAACCAAGACGCCGGCGAAACGGCCACGGAAGACGAGGGAACCTGAATCATGGGATCGCACGCGAGCCTCCTCCCGCTCATCGAAGCCGCTCGAAACGCCGAGCAAGAGGCGGACGATCGCACGGGCCTCGTACGCCGATCGTTCGGTGTCACCGTCCGCTCTCTCAACAAAGAGGAACGGTGGGTCGACGTCATCATCTCAACAAACACCCTAAACACTTA
>Ga0193692_1000410_pt1 | contig 10828 bp, 10 predicted proteins | sample L3a1metaG_FD_144917 | JGI IMG/M metagenome (GOLD analysis project Ga0193692, IMG submission 144917) | Soil microbial communities from a riparian zone of the East river system, Colorado, United States - L3a1 | ecosystem: Environmental > Terrestrial > Soil > Riparian zone | place: USA: East River... | reverse complement strand
TTCAAGGATGAGTTCGTCGCGCGCGGTGCCGCTGACGAAGATCGGCGCACCAAATCGCAAAAAGGCGCGGCAGCCACATCCGATCTAAAGATCGCCGCCAGCCCGGAATCACACTGATGTCCACTCCCGCTACAGAACAGAAGCCAGCCCCAGCGGTCGAGACCGTCACGGTGAACGTCGACGGCAAAACGATCGCCGTCCCCAAGACGATGCCGGATCCAGTGACCGGCAAGCCGATCCCAACGACCATGATCCAGGCCTGCGCGATGGCGAAGGTCGATGTTCCGCACTATTGCTATCATCCCAAACTTCCCGTCGCCGGCAATTGCCGCATGTGCCTCGTCGAGTTCGGCACTCCCGCCCTCGGACCCGACCGCAAGCCAATCATCAATCCCGATGGCACGCCGAAAATCAGCAAGTCGCCGCGCCCAGCCATCGCTTGCGCCACGCCCATCGCGCCGAACATGGAGATTTACACCGCCACACCGGGCGTGAAGCAGATGCGCGAAGGCGTCCTCGAATTTTTGCTGATCAATCATCCGCTCGATTGCCCCATCTGCGACCAGGCCGGCGAATGCAAGCTGCAGGAATACTCCGTCGACTACGGCCAATCGAACAGCCGGTTCGTCGAGCCGAAAGTTCACAAGCCAAAACGCGTCGATCTCGGTCCGCGCATCGTCCTCGACGACGAACGCTGCATTCTCTGTTCGCGTTGCGTCCGGTTCACCAAGGACATTGTCGGCGACGACGCCCTCGGTTTCATCAATCGCGGCAGCTACAACACCCTCACGGCCTATCCCGGCAAGCCGTTCGACAATAATTACACGCTCAACACCGTCGACATCTGTCCGGTCGGCGCGCTCACGTCGAAGGATTTTCGCTTCAAGATGCGCGTCTGGTTCCTGAAGGAAACCCGCAGCATCTGCACCGGTTGCGGCACCGGCTGCAACACCATCATCGGCTCGCGCGAGAACGTCATGTATCGCTATGAGCCGCGCGAAAACGATGCCGTCAACTCCAGCTGGATGTGCGATTACGGCCGGCTCAATTACAAATGGATCAATCGCGAAGATCGCCTCAAAGAGGTCCGGATCAAACGCGATGGCCAGCAGCAGACCTTCCTTTGGAACTCCGCCCTCAGCGAAATTTCCGCCAAACTGAAGAGCATCGCTCCCGGCAGCGTCGCCATCGTCGCCTCCGCTCGCCAAACCAATGAGGAACTCTACCTCCTCAACAAATTGGCGAAGCAATCACAGGCGATCACTGATTCCATTCCCCGCACCGGTCCCGGCGACAAACTCCTGCTCAATCCCGATCGCAACCCGAACAGCACCGGCTCTCGGCTCATTGGCATCGCGGCCAATCCGATTGGCTCAAATCTCTCGCGCATCGCCGACGGCATTCGCGCGGGCAAGATCAAGACTCTCATCGTCTTCGGCGAAGACGTCACAAAGCACGGCATCGGCGCTGACCTCCTCTCGAAACTCGATCTGCTCGTCGTCAGCGACATCCTCCCCAGCGCCACCACCGCGGCCGCTCATTATCTGCTCCCCGGTTGCGCGCACGCCGAGAAACGCGGCTCCATGACCAATGTGAAAGGACGCGTCCAGAAGTTCATGAAAGCGCTCGAACCGAAGGGCGATTCACGCGCCGAATGGGAGTTCCTGCACGAACTCGTCTTCAACGTCACCGGCCATAACGGCTTCGTCAGCATCGAAGGGCTTTTCAATCAAATGGCCGCGGAAGTCCCGGCCTTCGCCGGCCTCACCTGGGCTGGCCTCGGCGAAACCGGCGTCACAGTTCCCATCTAAACATGCTGGCCTTCATCAATCATCTCAGCAGCACGCAGCAGTTCATCCTCTTCAGCTTCGTGAAGATTGTGCTGGTGATCCTGCCCCTCCTCGGCATGGTCGCCTACGCCGTGTTGGTGGAGAGGAAAATCTCGGCGTTCATCCAGGATCGCGTCGGCCCCAATCGCGTCGGGTTGCCGCTCTTCAATATTGGCAGCCGCCTCGGCCTCGGACAACCGCTCGCCGACGGCATCAAGTTCATCCTCAAGGAAGACTACACGCCCGACCACGTGCGGAAGGGTTACTTCTGGCTCGCCCCCGCCATCGCCATGGTGCCGGCGTTGCTGACGATTGCCGTTATTCCGTTCGGCTCAACTCTCGGCGGCAAGGAGAAAATGGTCATCGCCGACCTGAATGTCGGGATCCTCTACACCTTCGGTATCGTTTCCCTCGGCGTTTACGGGATCGTGCTCGCTGGCTACGCCGCCAATTCCAAATATCCCTTCCTCGGCGGCATCCGCTCGAGCGCCCAAATGATTTCTTACGAAATCGCGATGGGAATGTCGGTCGTTCCGCTCTTTCTCCTCGTCGGCAATCTGAACCTCAGCCAGGTCATCAGCTATCAGGCTGACCACATATGGTCATGGCTCATTTTCAAGCAACCGCTCTCGTTCATCATCTTTCTCATCGCCGCATTCGCTGAGACAAACCGTCTCCCGTTCGACCTCCCCGAATCCGAAACCGAACTCGTCGGCGGTTACCACACCGAATACAGCTCCATGAAATTTGGCATGTTCTTCATGGGCGAATACGCCAACATGATCGCTTCCGCCGCCATGATGGTGACTCTCTTCCTCGGTGGCTGGACGCTCCCGTTCGCCGGACTCGATCAACCTGCGACCGACGTCCTCCACGGCCTGCTCCACATCGCAATCTTTCTCGGCAAGATGATGGTCCTGATGCTCTTCTTTATCTGGGTGCGTTGGATGTGGCCCCGGTTCCGTTATGACCAACTCATGGATTTAGGCTGGCGCCGTTTCATTCCGCTCGCATTGCTCAACATCGTCATCACGGCCGCTGTGCTTTATCTGAGGCGCTGAAATTGTGATCGTTAAACGCAACAAACTGAATTTTTGGGAACGCCTTTACCTGCCGGCGATATTCGGCGGGCTCAAGGTCACGCTCCGTCACTTCTTCGGCAAGAAGATCACGATGCAATATCCCGAAGAGAAATGGACCGTCCCCGACGGCTATCGCGGCGCTCCTTACCTCGTCAAGGACCCCGAAGGCCGCACCAAATGCGTTTCCTGCCAGCTCTGCGAATTTATCTGCCCGCCCAAAGCCATTCGCATTATACCGCCCGGGCCCGAAGGCTCTCCCGAAGCCGGCAACGTCGAGAAAGCTCCAAAGGAATTCGAAATCAACATGCTTCGTTGCATCTTCTGCGGCTATTGCCAGGAAGTCTGCCCCGAGGAAGCCATCTTTCTCATGAAAGACTATTCGCTCACCGGCCTCACTCGCGAAGAAATGATCTACGACAAGGAAAAGCTTCTCGAACTCGGCGGTGTGCACAACGACCAGATTAAAAAGTGGAAAAACAAAGCGCGCGAAGCCGAAGAGCAGGGGGTTAAGCCGTAAGGCAGGGACAAACTCGATGCAAGAAGCGCTCTTCTACATTTTCGCCGGCCTCACTCTTCTTTGCGGCTTGCTCGTCGTCGCGAATCCGTTCAGCCGCAACCCGGTCACCAGCGCGATGTTTCTCGTGCTCACCATTGCTTCGCTGGCCGGAATCTTCGTACTGCTCCAGGCTTACTTCCTCGCCGCCGTCCAGGTGCTCGTTTATGCCGGCGCCGTCATCGTCCTCTTCCTGTTCGTCATCATGCTCCTCGACCTCAAAGCCGAGCAGCGCCGTCAATTCCGGAAGTTCGGCTTGATCGCGGGCGTTATCTCCGTTGGCGCGATCGCCGGCATTTTTGCGAAAACTTTCATCGCTTCCCGATTGCATGAGCTGCCCCCGGCGCAAGTCACTGCCGGCGGCACCCAGGCTTTGGGCAAGCTCCTCTTTACGCAATACCTGCTCCCGTTTGAGATTGTCTCTATGATCCTGCTGGTCGCCATGATCGGCGCCATTCTCCTCAGCAAAAGGGAACTCGAGTAATGAACGTCCCCCTCGAACATGTTCTCTTTGTCAGCGCTGGTTTGTTCCTGCTCGGCCTGCTCGGCGTCATCGTGCGCCGCAATCTACTCATCATCTACATGTCGCTCGAGCTCATGCTCAACGCCGCCAATCTCGCGCTCGTCGCTTTCTCCCGTTACTCCGACGACCTGAACGGCCAGGTGCTGGTCTTTTTCATTATCACCGTCGCCGCGGCCGAGGTCGCAGTCGGACTCGCGCTCATCGTCGCGCTCTATCGCAAGCGCCAAACGGCCCATGTCGAGGATCTCACTCTTCTCCGCTCCTAGATGAACAACCTCGAAGATCTATCCTGGGTGATCCTCGCTTTGCCGCTGCTGGCCTCCGTTTTCATCACGTTGTTCACCCTGCGCGATGGTCGCTTCAGCGCCAAACTCTCCATCGGAGCGGTCGTCCTCTCTTTCCTTTTTACGCTCGGCCTCTTTTGCGTCTTGCGCGAGAACCGAGTCGCCAATGCCACTGCGATTGATTGGCTCAGCATCGGCAGCTTCAAAGTCGAACTCGGCATCCGCCTCGATCCGCTCAGCTGGGTCATGTTGCTCATCGTTACCGGCGTCGGCGGCCTCATTCACATCTATTCCTACGGCTATATGAAGGAAGACCCCGGCATGGGCCGCTTCTTCGCCAGCCTCAGCTTTTTCACATTCGCCATGCTCGGCATCGTCGTCGCCACCAATTTCGTCCAGATGTTTATCTTCTGGGAATTGGTCGGCCTCTCGAGCTATCTGCTCATCGGCTTCTGGTACGAACGCGGCGCGGCCGCCGACGCCGCCAAAAAAGCCTTCATCACCAATCGCATCGGCGACTTCGGATTCATCCTCGGCATCATCCTGCTCTGGGCCCAGCTCGGCACCGTCAAGTTCGATGAGTTGCAGGCATGGATCGCGAAAGATCCCGGTGCGCTCGGCCCGTTCGCTTGCGTGGCCGGGTTGCTCATTTTCTGCGGCGCAGTCGGCAAATCCGCCCAATTTCCGCTGCACGTCTGGCTGCCCGACGCCATGGAAGGCCCCACGCCCGTCAGCGCCTTGATTCACGCCGCCACCATGGTTGCGGCCGGCGTTTACATGCTTTGCCGCGTTTTCTTCCTCTATACAGCCACGCCCGCATGGCCGCAGGCGCTCTCGTTCATGAACGGCTACTCCGCGCTCGATGTCATCGCATGGATCGGAGCCATCACCGCGCTCCTGGCCGCTTTGATCGCCCTTCAACAAAACGACATCAAGCGCATCCTCGCCTACTCCACCCTTTCACAACTCGGCTACATGGTCATGGCCGTCGGTCTCGCGAACCCGGACGCCGCGATGTATCACCTCACCACCCATGCCTTCTTCAAGGCGTTGCTCTTCCTCGGGGCCGGCTCCGTCATCCACGCGCTTCACCACGAACAGAACATCTGGGAAATGGGCGGGCTCTCCAAAAAACTGCCCGTGACCCGCTGGACCTTTCTCGTCGGCACACTCGCGCTCGCCGGCATGCCTTTATTGAGCGGCTTCTACAGCAAGGACGAAATCCTCGCCGCGGCTGCCACCGGTCCACGACACAATCTCTTCATCTTTATCATCGCCTCGTTCGTGGCCCTGCTCACCAGCTTCTATATGTTCCGCCTCTGGTTCGTCGCCTTTGGCGGCAAGGCACGTTCCGAATCTGCGGACCACGCGCACGAATCCCCCAGCGTGATGCTCTGGCCGCTTCGAATCCTGGCCTTCTTCAGCATCATCGGCGGCGTGATCGGCATTAATACTTACCTCGAGCGCTTCTTCGCTCCGGGCGAAGAGCATGCCACCCCCTTCGTCCAGCAGATCTTCGCTCCGTTCGGCCACGCTCCGCTCGCGGCATTGGCCGGGCTCGCGGCGTTCGCGTTTGGATTTTCATTCGCTTACCGGCTCTACGCCAAAGCCACAACCGACCCCGTCCCCGCGAAAGCCCGCTTGGTCAGTCGCATCCTCCGGAACGCATTTTATTTCGATAAGATCTACGCTTTTCTGATCTCGATCACACACGAGACAACCGCCCGCATCGCCGACTGGCTCGATCGCTGGTTCATTGCCGGCGCCGGCGTCCGCGGCCTTCATGGCAGCGTCGAAATTCTTGGACGCGCCCTCCGCCTCGTCCAAAACGGCAGCCTGCAAACCTATGCCTTTCTTTTTGCTATTGGAGTAGCCGTGGTCCTTTTCCTCGCATTGCGCTGATATGCTTACCTGGATCATCTGCCTCCCTTTTGCCGCCGCGCTCTTGACGGCGTTCGTCCCGCGCAATTATCGGTTCGTCATCCGCGTCATTTCCCTGGCCGCAACCCTCGCCACCATGCTCGTGGCGCTCCGCATGTTCTGGTCCTTCGACGCCGCTGACGTAAAAGACGGCTATCGCTTCCACCAAATGGTCACCTGGGTCGAATCTCTCGGTATCAGTTATAATGTCGGGGTCGATGGCATCAACGTCGGCCTCATCCTGATGGGCGCGGTCGTCGCCTTTGCTGCCGCCTGCGTTGCCTGGGAAATCAAGACCTACGAAAAGGAATTCTACATCCTCTTCCTCGTCATGACCGGTGGCATCCTCGGCGCGTTCGCGTCGCTCGATCTCTTTTTCTTCTTCTTTTTCCATGAACTGGCACTCATCCCCACCTTCATCATGATCGGCGTTTGGGGACGTGGCGAAGACAAGAACTACGCCACCTTCAACATCACGCTCTATCTCAGCGCCGGCGCTTTGATCGCCCTGGTCGGCCTCATCGCCCTTTACCTCCAAATGCCCATTGGCTCGCGCACCTTCAACCTCATCGAGATCACCAAATATTTTACCGCCAACAAAATGGCCACCGGCGCGCAGCATTCCATCTTCGGACTGCTCATGTTCGGCTTCGGCATTCTCGTTTCGCTTTGGCCATTCCATACCTGGGCTCCGCTCGGCTATGGGGCCGCCCCGACCTCCACCGCCATGCTCCATGCCGGTGTCCTGAAAAAGTTCGGGCTCTACGGCCTCATCCGCATTGCCCTGCCGCTCATGCCGGAGGGGGCCAATCATTGGCTCACCGTTCTTGCCTGGCTTTGCCTCGGAAACATCCTTCACGCCGGCTGGGTCGCCATGCGCCAGCGCGACCTCAATCTCCTCATCGGCAATTCGAGCGTCGCGCATATGGGCTTCGTCTTTCTCGGCATCGCCAGCCTCAGCCTCATCGGCGTCACCGGCGCAGTGCTGATCATGATCGCGCACGGATTCCTCGCCGCGCTCACCTTTGGCCTCAGCGGTTATCTCTACAACCAGACCGGAACGCTCGACATGGATAAGTATGGCGGACTCCTCCGGCGGCTCCCTTTCATCGGCACCGCCCTCATCATGGCCATGATGGCCGGATGCGGCCTCCCTGGCTTCGCCAATTTCGCCGGCGAAATCCTCGTTCTCTTCGGCGTTTGGGGTGCGCGACTCCCCGGCTTCGTCGTCGCGGCGGCATGGGGCGCACTCATCATTGGCGCCATCTACATGCTCCGCGCCATTCGCGATATCCTTCACGGCCCGCTCAACGAAGACCTCGTCGCCGTCCGCGACGCCTCCATGTGGCGCAAAGTCCCCTTCGCTTTACTCCTCGCCGCCCTCGTAATTTTCGGCGTCTACCCTCGCGCCCTCACCGACAAAATCAGACCCAGCGCCGAACCCATCGTCACCCAGGCCGTGAAGCATGCCAGCGCGAATCAGAAATCAGATGTCAGGTATCAGGCGTCAGTTCAGGAATCAGGAGATAGGCGACAGGTATCAGTTCTCTCACTTCAGCCTTCAGCCTTCAGCCTTCAGCCTTTCAACACTGACCTCCGACCCCTGACCTCTGACTTCAGCCTTCAGCCTTTAGCATTCCCTCTCCTGGGGGACCACGGATCGCGAAGAGATCGTTTCATTCGGGGCACCTATATAGTGGCGGGCTTGGGAAGCCATTGGGTCAGGGTGAGGGCGGACTTTATCACCGGCCAGGAATTAGCATTCGGCATTCATCCACCAATCCATTCATCCATTCTCCTCCGCTCTCCTCCGTTCTCTCTGTTACCTCCTGTAAAAAATTGATGAACCTCTCCCTCATCTTTCTCGAAGTTGCCGTCCTGATCCTCGGGCTCGCCCTCCTTTTGCTCGACCTCTGGACGACCCAGGAGCGGAAACGCTGGCTCGGCTACGGCGCAGCCATCGGAACCCTCATACTCTTTTGTTACAGCCTCCGCATCGACGCCTCCGTCCCGCAGCTCGCCTTCAACGGCAGCTACGTCCTCGACGGCTTTGCCTTGTTCTTCAAGCGCTTCTTCCTGCTCGCGGCAACCATTGTTCTCATCATCGCCGTCGAATTCTCTGAGCGCATACGCAGCGGCATTTCCGAATACTACAGCCTCGTGGTCATCGCCCTGGCCGGGATGCTCTTCGCTTCGTCAGCCAACGACTTCAGCATGCTGTTCGTCTCCATCGAACTCATCACCATGTCGTTCTATGTCCTCACCAGTTTTCAGCGCAACAAACTCCCGTCGCTCGAAGCCGGCATCAAATACCTGATCCTCGGCGCCCTTTCGACCGCCTTCACCGTCTACGGCATCGCCCTCGTTTACGGCAGTGCCGGCACCATGAGTTTCGACCTCATCGCCGCCAAGAGCGCCGCGCTCGCGGACAAACCGATCTTCCTCCTCGGCCTGCTCCTCGTCGTCGTCGGGCTCGCCTTCAAGATCGCGGCCTTCCCGCTCCAGATCTGGGCGCCGGACGTTTACCAGGGCGCACCCGCCCCCACGACCGCCTTTCTTGCCGTCGGTTCGAAGGCTGCAGGGTTCGTTCTCCTCCTGCGCGTTTTGTTCCATGCCGTTCCCGGAATCACCGGACGCTGGGCTACGCTTTTCATCGGCATTTCCGCGGTCTCGATTCTTTACGGGAACCTCTGCGCCATTCCGCAGCGCAGCATCAAACGGCTTCTCGGTTATTCGAGCATCGCACATGCGGGTTACCTCCTGCTCGGTGTGGCGGCGATGGCAGCGAATATCAACAACACGACACCGGGCGGCTCGGCCATTCTCTATTATCTCGGCGGCTACCTCTTCACCGTGCTCGCCGCCTTTGCCGTCCTTTGCCTGATCCTGCGCAAAGTCGATTCTGACGACATCACCTCGCTCGCTGGACTCAACCAACGTTCGCCGCTCCTCGCCACGGCCATGACGCTGGCCATGGTTTCGCTTGCTGGAATCCCGCCGATGGCCGGTTTCTTCGGAAAATTTCTGTTGTTCAAAGCCGCGCTCGAACAAGGCGCAACCAACCCGGCCTTCTACTGGCTCGTCGGAGTCGCGTTGTTCGGCGTCGTGATTTCGCTCTACTACTACGGCGGAATCATCCGCACCATCTATTGGTCGAGCGAACCGCCCGATCTTTCGCCCTTACCCGTCTCCATCCCTACGCGTCTGACGTTGTACCTCTGCATCGCCGGCATGCTCTATCTCGGCCTCTTTCCGGGGTTTGCAGTGAGGGTCACGACAGAAGCGATAGCAGTGCTCAAGAAAGGCTAAAGGCTGAAGGCTAAATGCTGAAGGACCGGATGGTCCTGAGGGCAAATTCCCTGGTTCTGTCGTTACGATCATGTTCCATCCGTGAACCTGAACCTAACCAGAGATGCCGCTCCAAGATTTCGCCCTTCAGCCTTCAGCATTGATTCGACGCCTTTAGCCTTCCCTCCCTACTTCAGCCTTTAGCCTTTAGCCTTCAGCCTTTCCGCTCAGCTACCGGTTCTTCTTTGCGTTCTTGTCGATCGTAGTGAGAATCGCTATCAGCTCCCGCGCCTCATTTAACAAATCGTTCATTCTGGATGTTGGGACGCAGTTGCTGCGAACCAGCAGGTCAAACCAGTAGTCGGTTTCAGCAGCCTCTTTCAGACAATCCCCAATCTTCGAGATGAATTCGGGCTTCGACCTGGCGCGAGCTGCCTCGCGATAATTCGCTCCAATGGACGTTGCCGATCGCAACACCTGTTTTCCGAGAATTTGGGCTACTGCATCGGACTTCGAGAGGCTCGAATACATCCGAATGGTCCGAAGGGCGAATTCACTTGTTCTATCGTTTAGATCATGTTTCATCCCGCGAACCTAAACAAAGATTCTGCTCCAAGAAAAGCTCCGGGATTTCGCTCTTCCTTTAGCCTTCAGCCTTCAGCTTTTCTTACCGACTTCAGCCTTCAGCCTTTAGCCTTCAGCATTTCTTTCAGCGCTATTTGCGACCACGTCTCCATCTGTTCCGATACCTCCCGCAGCTTTTCGACTGCTGCCCATTCTGCGGTCATCAAATCCGGCTCGTTTACCGTGAAATCGGCAGTGCCCGTTTCCAGCACGAACACCAGGCCCAGATGCACTTCGCCGACGGGTGTGCTGTCATCGGAAATGATTCCGGCCAACTCCAATGATTTGCGCGGGCCATGAAGGTGAATTTCCTCTTCCAATTCCCGTTCCAACCCGGCTTCCAAAACATTTTTCCCGGGCGCCAACGTCTCGGTATCATTGATATGCCCGCCGATACCGATCGAGTACTTCCCATGCAACCGCTTTTCGGTCTGCCGATTCGTTCGACGCGTTAACAGATAGCGCGACTCATGACGCACCAGCACGTACGGGATGATCTGCTTGAAACTATTATCTTCCTCGACGATGGCCCGGCTCCGGAACGAATGATTCGCCAGGATAAAATCGAGGCACCGCTGTAGCTGGGTGGACGTGAAAGCACCTGTCAGCATCGGTTTAATTCCGGCGGTTTGAACAACGAGGACGTTTTCGTTCACGGCTAAAAGGGTACGGTTTAAGTGCGAGGTTTAAAGTTTAAAGTATTCGGAACGGAACAATTTAACATG
>Ga0193692_1000409_pt1 | contig 10844 bp, 10 predicted proteins | sample L3a1metaG_FD_144917 | JGI IMG/M metagenome (GOLD analysis project Ga0193692, IMG submission 144917) | Soil microbial communities from a riparian zone of the East river system, Colorado, United States - L3a1 | ecosystem: Environmental > Terrestrial > Soil > Riparian zone | place: USA: East River... | reverse complement strand
TGCTGGGTGCGCCAGGTGCCAGGGTTTGGCAGCAAGCTGCATGCCAGCTGGGAACATGCTGGGTGCATGCCAGGCACTTGCCAAGTGCTTGCTGGGTGCATGCCAAGTGCTTGCCAGCTTTGTGCTGGGATTCTTGCCTGGGAGTGTGCTGGGGGCATGCTCGGTGCTATAGAGGTGGTGATGCCCAGGGGCCAGTGGCTCGGGTGGCCCCCCGTACAAGCGACCTAGAGTCAATTTGAGGGGATGCTCACGTGAGCAAATCAGACATGTGCCAGGTGGCAGCATGAGCCCACAGGCTGGTGTTGTACAGTGGGCAGCTTCCCATGTTGTCACCAACTTGCTTGCCGAAGAACACAAGTTCACCTACAAAGTTCCCACCAAAATTCTCCTCAAAATCCTCCAGTGCGCCATATACGCTCCCAAGTGCATGCCAGGCACTTGCCAGGCACTTGCTGGGACCATGCCGAGTGCATGCCAGATGCATGCCAGGCACATGCCACGTGTGTGCTGGGATGCATGCCAAGTGCATGCCAGGTACTTGCTGGGGCCATGCCAAGTGCATGCCAGGCACATGCCACATGTGTGCTGGGACGCATGCCAAGTGCATGCCAAGCGTGTGCTGGGGCCATGCCAAGTGCATGCCAAGTGTGTGCTGGGGCCATGCCAAGTGCATGCCAAGCGCATGCCAGGTGCTTGCTGGGGCCATGCCAGGTGCATGCCAGGTGCATGCCAGGTGCATGCCAGGCACATGCCACATGTGTTCTGGGATGCATGCCAAGTGCATGCCAAGTGCATGCCAAGCGTGTGCTGGGGCCATGCCAAGTGCATGCCAAGCGTGTGCTGGGGCCATGCCAAGCGCATGCCAGGTGCTTGCTGGGGCCTTGCCAAGTGCATGCCTGCTGCATGCCTGCTGCTTGCTGGGATGCTTGCTGGGAGCACACTGGGCCATGCCATGCCTGATGGACGTGGTTGTGGCAACACCACCACCTTGGATGTCACGGTGGATGTCAGCGGGTGGAGACTGGTTCACCTGGGTTGTACTTGCAAATAGGATGACTCGGGCAGGCTCCTTCCCAACGAGGGAACCCTTGCTAGCAGCCCAGGGTTGATGAGGTCTGCAGAGACGACGTGGTGGCCCTATGGGATGCAGTCTTCCTCTCCACGAATGGGCACTCAGTTTTGCTCATGCGACACGATACTCAAGTGACAATCCCACCGAAAGGAGCCTCGGAAGCCTTTGTATGCTGTTCAAGCAGGATGCGGTCGACTGCGGGCAAGATCTGGTGGAGGCCACAAACACAAATGCAGCCGACCGTAGTCAAAGTCCAGTGGGACTACAGATGGAGATCCGGTCGACCTCAGGCAGAAGCCTAGTGGCCCACGAGCGGGTCCCCAGTCAGGCTGCAAACCTTGTCCGGTTCACTGACTGACTCCAAGACATGGCCTGACCTGGTCTGACCACAAATCCCTCTCACTGGTCCACCAAAGCACACCACGATGCTCATTGGGAACAACAATCCTCCTCCGAGACACCTGACCTGACCTAACCTTAACCCAAACCTCAACCCAACCTAACCTGGGCCTATGGCCCTGGGGGGGGGGGGGGGGGGGGACGCAACCTAACCTAACCATCCGAACAGCTGGTTGAAGTGGTTTTGGGAGGGATGACCGATCTGTCTGTAGACCCGGTTCACTGACCTGCTCCCAAGCCATGGCCTAACCTGGCCCGACACCGGTCTGTGTTTGTGGCCTGGTCAACAAATCGGTTCGCAGTCCCGCTCACGGGACTTGGCCCTGCACATCGAGTGTTTCAAAGTGCGAGAATCTCTGGATTTCCACGGTTACAAAGTCGAGTTCTGGCCCTGACTATGAACAGAAATCCAGTCAACCGCAAGCCCCATTTGTGGTCTCAAGCACGGAACCTCAACGAATCGTGTCAGACTCCGGTCAAGATCCGGTCCACTGCAGCCCCATTTGTGGTCTCGAGCACAACATCTCGGCAATGTCCAGTCCACCGCAAACGGGGTCCAGCGGAGACTGCAGATGGGTCCAGCGGCGGCTGCACACGGAGTCTGGTTGACTACAAACAGTGTTCCGGTCAAGCCTTGGCGGCTGGCCGCTCGTTCCTCGCGGTTCACTCAAGGGCACCGCTCTCGCGGCACCCAAGATATATAAGCAAACCTAACCCTAACCTGCCTAACCTAACCATCCGAACAGCCGGTTGAAGTTGTTTTTGGGGAGAAAACGGATCTGTTTGTGGTCCCTGTTCACCGACCGCTTTCAATACATGGCCCAACCTGGCCTGACACCGGTCTGGGCAAAAAATGTGTCTGTGGTCCAGATAACAAATCGGCTCGTAGTCCCGCTCACAGGACTTGGCCCTGTACGTCGAACGTCTCAAAGTCGAGTTCTGGCCCTGACCACAAACGGAAATCTGGCCAACTACAAACCCCATCTGCCGTCTCAAGCACAGAACCTCACCAAAATCGTGTCGGAACCCAGTCAAGGTCCGGTCCACTGCAGATCCCGTTTATAGTCTCAAGCACAAAATCTCAGCAAAGCCACATCATAACCATGTCGAAATCAGCCCTAAATCTGGTCAAAGCTCGGTCCACCGTGAGCCAAATCCGGTCCACTACAAATTGGGTCCAGCGAAGACTGCGAACAGTGTCTGGTGGAGGCCGCAAGTGGAATCCAGTAAGCGAGATCTGGTGAAGACCGCAAGCAGGGCTCTGGTCGAGTCTGGTCAGGCTACAAGTGAGACTCTGGTCAAGTCTGGTCAGACCACAAATGAAGTCCCATCAAGCCTGGTCAAGTCCGGTCAGACAACAAACAGTGTTCTGGTCAAGACGTGGCAGCTGGCCGCTCGTTCCTCGCGGTTCACTCAAGGGCACCGCTCTCGCGGCACCCAAGATATATAAGCAAACCTAACCCTAACCTGCCTAACCTAACCTGTGTGGTCTCACCTGCCTAACCTAACCATCCGAACGGCCGGTTGAAGTCGCTTTTGGGGGGGATACGGATCTGTTTGTGGTCCCTGTTCACAGACCGCTTCCAAAACATGGCCTAACATAGCCTGACCTGGTCTGACCACAGATCTCGTCTGTGAGCCTGGCCTGGTTTGTTTCCGGTTTCACCTCAAAACCCAAGTCCGGCCGGCCACCTCAAGCCTGCCGTCTTTCGAATATCCCAGCCCAGGATTGACGAAATCCGATGGCATGACACCGTGGACCCGTGCAATGAAGTCCCCTCTACAAACCCTCCCTGTGTGTGGGCACCTGGTTCCCCCCACTCAGTCCAGTCCCTCTGCATTGCTTATCACGCTTCGTCGTCGCATCGGAAACCCGTCGCTTGGGCGTCTCGGCCCACAGCTGACGAGATCTGATGACATGGCACCGCTATATCCTATGGAATGTGGTCCCCCCTCCCCCACGTGTTCTCTCCCTGTGTGGGCACCTTGTCCCGCTCGGTTAGCCCCATCCCCCCCGCCTTTGTTGTCCGGTCAGAGAGCAGTTTGTTGAATATCTTGGCCCGGGATTGATGAGATCTGACGGTATCATGGGGTAGTCCTGTGGGATGTAGTCCCCCCTACAAATTTGGTCTGGTGAAGGCTACAGATCGAAATCTGGTCGACTTTGAGCGGAAGTCCAGTGGACCACAAGCCAAACCTGGTCAGGCCACAAGGCTGCTTCCGAGACATGGCCTAACCTGGCCTGACACCGGTCTGGGCACAAGATCTGTTTGTGGTCCGGATGACGGGTCGGCTTGTAGTCCCGCTCACAGGACTTGGCCCCGTGCGTCGAGCGTCTCAAAGCCGAGTTCTGGCCCCGACCACAAACGGAAACCTGGTCAACCACATACCCCATCTGTCGTCTCGAGCACAGGCCCTCAACAGCATCACTTTGGAACCCAGTCGAGGTCTGGTCCACTGCAAATCCCGTCTGTGGTCTCAAGCACAGATTCTCGGCAAACTCACATCAAAACCTCGTCGCAATCAGGCCAAAACCTGGTCGACGCCCGGTCCACCACAAGCCGAATCTAGTCCACTACAAATTGGGTCCAGTGAAGACCGCGCGCCAGGTCCAGTGAAAGCTGCAGGTGGAATCCGGTGGGCGAGACCCGGCGAAGACTGCCCCAGTCAAGTCTAGCCAGACCACAAATGGTTTTCTGGTCAGGCTACAGGTGAGGTCCAGTCGCGACTGGTCGAGTCAAGTCAGACTACCGCCGAAGGTTCTAGTCGAGCCTTGGCAACTGGCCGCTCGTTCCTCGCGGTTCACTCAAGGGCACCGCTCTCGCGGCACCCAATATATATAAGCAAACCTAACCCTAACCTGCCTAACCTAACCTGTGTGGTCTCACCTGCCTAACCTAACCGTCCGAACAGCCGGTTGAAGTCGCTTTTGGGGAGAAAACGGATATGTTTGTGGTCCCTGTTCACCAACCGCTTCCAAGACGTGGCCTGACCTGGCCTGACGCCGGTCCTGGCAACAAATCCGTTCGCGCTCTCGCTCGCAAGGTCTCAGGATCTCAGGACATTCCACAAAGTCGAGTTCCAGTCCTGACTACAAACGGAAACCCGGCCGACTGCAAAGCCCGTCTGTAGCCCCAAACGCAGGACCTCAACAGAGTCGTGTCAGAATCCGGTCCACTCACTGCAAATCCCGTTTGTGGTAGATCTCGGCAAAATCGTGTCAAACTCGTGCCTGAATCTGCCCAATTCTCGCTCCACTACGAACCGGACTCTATTGACTCTGTACAGTGCATGAAGTGTTTTTGTCAGACCGCAAACGAAGCCCGGTCACGTCCAGTCAAGTCCCGTCAGAGCACAGGCAAAGATTCCAGTCAAGACTTGGCAAGTCCTGTCAGAGCACAGACAAAGATTCCAGTCAAGGCTTGGCAACCAGCCGCTCGTTCCTCGCGGTTCACTCAAGGGCACCGCTCCCGCGGCACCCAATATATATAAGCAAACCTAACCCTAACCTGCCTAACCTAACCCGTATGGTCGCACTCTCCCAACCTAACCTTCCGATGGTCGCACTCACCGAACCTAACCATCCGAACAGCCGGTTGAAGTCGTTCTCGTCTGATGGCCGCACTCACCGAACCTAACCTTCCGAACAGCCGGTTGAAGTCGCTTTTTGGAAGCTAACTGTCTGATGGTCGCACTTGCCAAACCTAACCTTCCGAACAGCCGGCTGAAGTCGTTCCTGGCGAGATGACTGTCTGATGGTCGCACTCGCCGAACCTAACCTTCCGAACAGCCGGTTGAAGTTGTTCTTGGTGAGATGACGGATCCGCTTGTGGTCCTGTTTGTCGACCTGGTTCACCGATCGCTTCCCAGGCATGGCCTCACCCGGCCCGACACCGGTCCCGCTCACAGGTCTTGGCCCTGTGTTTCGAGTGTTTCAGAGTCTCGTCAATCCTGAATTCCTGCTGTCGTGGAGTTGATTTCTGGTCCCAACCGCAAGCCCGTCGACAAGAATAGAGACTCCTGAGAAAATACAGGACTCACCCAAAAAAATCCTGGACACAGCCCATATACAGCCAACATAGCCAAGAGCACAGCCAGGAAACACAGCCCCGTGCAGCTTCAACACTGCCCTGACTCAGCCACAACGTAGCCTGCACAGGACTTCGATTACCAGGCACAGGATCGTGCAAAGACAGAAGGTTTAGCATGTCTCAAAACATGCGCTGCCCTCACCCAGATACCCAAAAGCAGTAATCAGTAAGCACAGGACAGTCTAGGTAGAGTAATGCATGTGACAAGCGGCTGTTATAGTTAAGTAAATTTGGATATTGGGAGCCGTGAGTTCCCACGCTTGTAGAATAGTATATAAAGAACTCATCCACAGGATTAAAGGGTAAGAGAACAGTTCCCCTCTCTCCTCTGAACCATCACCTTCAGAGTGTCTCTCCCCCCTCCCCTCCCTCGGTTCACCCTGAGAGCTGTGTGACTTGTAGTAGCTCCCTTGCAATCACATTTGTGTTTGACCTATCATCTCTGAGAGAATCACCAACAAGTATACTTGTGGAATCTGTGGCTGGAAGATTAGTCTCTGTTTCGACTGAAGTTGCAAATCCCTAGAAGGGATTGCTTCAGGCAGAGAGCCTGTAAAGCACAGAGGGTATATTGTTGACGGCTGATCAAGACAGAAGAAGGTTTCTCAAGCACAAGTCAGCAGGTTCGGGGGCAGTTCAGGACGGTAAATACAAGGTGGTAGTGAGTATCAAGACAAACCAGTCAGGACAGCAGCAAGTTCAGAAGCAGCAAGTTCAAGACATCTCCAGATCCCCAACAGTCAGATCCTCCAGCTCATTGGATCAAGCACTCATCCTCTCTGACCTCCAAGTCATCGGTCAGGAATCCATCCTCAAATCCATCCAACAAACACACCTCAACTGTGTGGCAGCGAGAACGGAAGTTACCAGTCAAACTCACTGAAGCACCCTCTGTTGCATTACTGAAGAGTGCTACAAATCTTCAGCGAGCTCGACAGGTGATTGCTGGAAAGTCCGAAACCCCCGCTTGGCCTGTGGAGTTGGTGACAGGTCTTGTTGTCAGACCTTACCCAACCAGCCTGCTTGGTCAACAAGCGAACCACTGGTTCTGAATTAAATACACAGTAGGAACCTCTAGCTCGACACCGGTCAGCGTGATCCGGCGCCGGCCGTGGGCGTAACCTGATCAGACTGCAGATGGGGCTTCCGGTCGAGTCTGGTCAGTCTGCATATGTTTTCCAGCCAGGCCACAAGGTCTGACTGACTACAGATGAGATCTCAGTCATGACCTGGCAGCCAGCCACTCGTCCCTTGCAGTTCAGTCAGGGGACCTCTCTCACAGCACCCAAGATAACTGTCCCAAACCTTTGGTCGCACTTGCCCAACCTGACCATCTGATGGCTGCATTCACCCGACTTAACAATCCAAAAGGCCGGTTGAACTCGCTTTTTGGGAGATGACAGTTCTGCTTGCAGTCCCTGCTCCCCGGCTGCCTCCAAGTCATGGCCCGACCCGGTCTGACCGCAACTCCTGTCTCTGAACCTGGTCCGGTTTCTCACGGGTCTCACTTCAATACTCACGTCTGGCCATATCCTCCGTGCTGAATTTGTATGCATTGCAGGTTCTGACCCCCATCATCCCCAACCTTGATTCCATGCTGTTGACAGGAGGGTCAGATGCATCTAGCCCATCATTGCACCGGCTTGCCAACAGCTGTGGGACATGAGGAAAGCTTTGACTGTCACCATGATTTTCAAGGTATGGGCTTTGCCAAAGGGATCCGTGCCCTTCATCGCATCTTCTACGTTGTTTTCTACTTCAGATGACCATTTAATGCACCCCGCGTCTCCACCTCAGATGGTTTTTTGTGTGCCCTGTGGTGGGATTTTAACAGAATCACTCCCATTTGCAGTCTTGGACACCAGATCTTCCCAAAATCATGTCTGTTATCGATCTCGAGCGTGGGATCTCAACTGAATCCTTCTCTTTTCCGGTCTCAAGCTCTACGGGTTTTGTGGTTTCCCACGATTTCATACAGCTTCCCACTTGGAAGCTACTTTTGCATGCCCTGTGATGGGTCCCAACAGAATCACATCAAAATCTGGCCCGAATCCGGCCAACACTCAGACCCCATGAGCCAAATCCGGTTTACAAGCTACAGGCAAGGCCTAGCAAAGGCCGCAAGCAAAGACCAGTGACTGCCACACACAGAGTCTGGTCAAGCTGCAGGCAAGGTTCCGGTCACACCACAAACAGCACCCAGTCTTCTGCTTCCATGTTGGCAGTCTCAATCTCGGACCCCTGCTTCTGTACCACGGTCTCGATCTCAACATATTCCAGCTTGAAACTGCGACCACAGCCGCCATCCGGTTCGCCCCTCGTCTGATGGGGTGTTGACCTCGATCGAACCCTGGGGGTTCTGGACCCCTTTCATGTGGCCGATGGTGAAGGTGCAGGTGGGGCACTGGTCCTTTTCCCACCTCTCTGCCAGCTCAGCGATGGCCCCAGCCAATTTGACATCTGAGGCCGCTGCCACCGAGCTAGCTATCCCGGTCCTGCTTCAGTTGCGAGATGAACTTGGCACGCTAGCCCAAGAGGTCAGAGACGTCAAGGAATTGGTACGTTCGCACCAGGGGGCAAGGCTGGTGAGGCATATCTTTTCTAGTTTCTCAAAGATCAGACTTGTTTTTTATGTATGCTGGGTGTGCCAGGTGCCAGGGTTTGGCAGCAAGCTGCATGCCAGCTGCATGCTGGGAACATGCCAGGTGCATGCTGAGAGCATGCCCGGCACATGCCACGTGTGTGCTGGGTCCATGCCAAGTGCATGCTGGGATTCTTGCCCAGGAGTGTGCTGGGGGCATGCTGGGTACCCTGGGGATGGCAATGCCCAGAGGCCTGTGGCTCGGGTGGCTCCCTGTACAATTGACCTAGAGTCAATTTGAAGGGATGCTCACGTGAGCAAATCAGACATGTACTGGGTGGCCCTGATAGGGGGTGATGTTCAATGCGGTATGCTTCCCTTTCCCTTGGTTTGCGGTTTCGTTGGGAGCCTGACAAAAGGCTTTATGCTGGGGATGATGTCACTCAATTGCATTGGCCACACTTTCCCACAGCAACCAACACACAACCTATCCACCTCCCGCATGTCCGCATGTTAATGTCATGTACGATCCGTGAATGGTGTTTACAACAGGGTGAATTGGAAGGAACCGAGTGCCAATGGGCGACAGCAACAAAAACTATCGACAATAATTCTCAGATTTGGCCTGGTGGCTGACGATGTCATGTCTGGCAGTGTTGCCTTCCCACTCTTTGTCAACGACTCCAGCCCGGATGTTGGGGCGGTTGCTCTGACCGCTCCGCCCGCGAGGGGAAAACGCCTGCCCGCCTCTCTGGCGATCGTCGACGCTGCCCTCTCCGACTCACCACTACCTACGAAGGGGAGGGTGCCAAAACCAATGCCAGCAGTGGTGAATTCGGTGACAGCTGCCAACAGACATCATCATCCTGTTTGTGAGGAGGCGTGGCTGTTCGTTCCTGTCATGCACCTGGCATTTTTCGCCCTTCTCACACGTTCACTTTTCTGCTCCTAACCTAAATCACATTGACACTTGTCAGATTACACTCGGTCGTTTTCGGCCCGCGGAGTTTACCTTCAAACCGATGGGATCCCCCTTGTTGACACATCCTTTATGACCCTCGGCCTTCTTTCCCGCGGTCCGGTGGCACTTGCCGCTTACTATTTGTTGGTTTGTCATGTCCCTCTGACCTATCTTGTTCGCCTCCTAGTTCGGTTCAAGATGGTCCGCAAATCCACGTTTCACGGCCTTATACCTTAGGATCATCCCTAATTCCCACACCATTCATTTTGTTGTGTTTCACTTCACGCTTGGCATTATTGCATTAGTGGACGGGTTTAGTCACTCCTCAAACGAGAACCGTCCCAGTAGGTACTTAAGGACTGGCTTTCCTCTTGTACGAACCCAAGCTTGATATTACAGGATATCTCCTCTATCTGGTCCTCTTAGTCAAGATCACTGGTCAAATCCCGTGAGGTACCTGTCGACGTTAAGACGCTTCAAGATCTCTGCTTGCTCTCCTAAACTCCCCTCAAAAACCGAATATATTCCTTATAACAGTTCGTACCCTTAAAGGGATTACAGTGAGCGTTATCAAGAAATCTCCTCCATTAGTCGTTAGGCCCTAGATAGCCTCGCTATCCTAGTGGTTAGCTGGTTGCCTGGATAAGGGACACGTGAACCGTACAGAGTCGCTCACCCGAGGTTTCGATTGAGGATCGGTCCAGAGTGGCCCTGACAGTTCCTACACCTCAGAGGCGACGTTCTCTTGTCAGGTGCCCATGGTGCAGGATCGACCAACCTTTTGCTTGACAGGTGCTGGGACACCTGCTGGGAGTGTGCTGGGACCATGCTGGCTGCACCTGGAACCTCGTCAGGTGCATGCCAGCGGTGTGGAGAGGACGTTCTCTGTGGGTGTGCTGCAAACATCCTGGGCGCATGCACGCCTTTATTTTTGTTTTGTTTTCTTGCTTGCATGTAGCCGTTTTAAGTTCAAATTTTTGCCCGTACGCGACTGCCCCAACTCCGACTTTCTGCTTGCTTGCAACCTTCTCAATCTCGATCTTCTGCACGCATGCAACTGTTTTTATTTTTGCTTTTATAAGGCAACTCCAACACCAACCCTCTGCTTGCTGGCTGCATGCTGGCTGCATGCTGGCTGCATGCTGGCTGTATGCTGGTTGCATGTTGGCTGTATGTTAGCTGCATGCTGGGTGCGTGCTGGGTGCATGCTGGTAGTGTGCTGGGTGCATGCCAAGTGCATGCCAGCTCCATGCCAGCTCCATGCCGGGATGCTTGCCGGGCAGGTGCTGGAAGCATGTTGACCCCTCCCCCTTGGCCGTACTCTTTCGTTTGCTAGGTGCTTCCTTGGGTTTACCTTCATTTTCCGACTTGCGGAATGAACAGCCCCGCCTCTTCTGTCGGCACATCCGACATTGGAGTAGGTACTTTCCATGCTGAGAGTGGAACCTCCAAACACCACCGCAGGCGGGCCCACATTTATCACACTCCTTGCAAACGAGCTAGTATTGGGTCCAGTGAAAACTGCGAACGGAGCCTAGCAAAGGCCGCAGGCGCTCCGGTAAGCGAGACCTGGTGAAGGCTGCAAACAGGGCCCCATTCATGCGAGATGAGTTTGGCACGCTAGCCCAAGAGGTCAGAGACACCAAGGCATTGGTACGTTCGCACGGGGGGGGGGGGCAGGACTGGTGAGACCTCCCTTTTCTGGTTTCCCAATGATCAGACTTGTTTTTTTTGCATGCT
>Ga0193692_1000408_pt1 | contig 10846 bp, 10 predicted proteins | sample L3a1metaG_FD_144917 | JGI IMG/M metagenome (GOLD analysis project Ga0193692, IMG submission 144917) | Soil microbial communities from a riparian zone of the East river system, Colorado, United States - L3a1 | ecosystem: Environmental > Terrestrial > Soil > Riparian zone | place: USA: East River... | reverse complement strand
AACAGCATTGATACTGAAAGTGGCATCTGGACCTGAAACATAAGGATATAATGTATGATTCTCAATTCGGGGTGAACTTGCATAAAGGGGTGAAATTGAATAAATATCCCAACTAACAAAGCCCTCCCCCTTATCATAAGAAGATGAACGAACACTTTCTCCGGCATCAACATAATAGCCCTGGTTAATATAATCAAGAAAATATTTCCCTTCGGTAAACATGAAATAGGGTTCCGGAGGAAGAATATTACCAGCCACATTATTAACTGTGCTTTGTAGTCTCCTATTTCCACCAGCAGTGTTTATAGTTAAGAAGAAGGCAGCAGTATCAGTTTGAAGACTATATTTATTATTTAAAATAAAACTTGAATCCCGATAAAGTGTGCTATCAGGAAGGCCATCATTTCTCTCACCCCAAAATTCAATAAAATCACTTCCGCTTAAAGGGCCTGAAGGAACTGAAGTATAAATAGGAACCTCACGACCATTTCTCCAAAGCTGAAATTGTTCAGCGGGAATGCTTCCAATTCCATTCGACGCAAGTACAGTTTGAGAGATCCTGTAAAGGCCTGTTTTACCTACATAAAACTTATAATAAGTTTTACTATAATCGATCCACTCATTATTGTAAGGAAAAGTCTGTGCAGTAGCAGACAACCCTGCAATAGCGATCAACAGTATGAATAAAATTCTTTTCATCAAAATATTTTTATCAGTAGTTCGAACTATTTTTTCTTTTTGTTTTTATCACTTATCATTTCGAGTTTCAATGAAAACACATGTGTAAATAAAGGATTCGATTGATTGGCCAGGTTAGTAAATGCATAATCTATCGTGATATTGGAAATTTTAAAACCGGCGCCTGCGCTTGGCTGGTATATCCACACTTTTTTTAGATTCAGTGTATCACCGTCAGCCAATGCTTTCTGGAAATTATTGATACCGGCTCTTACATAAAAAATGTTATTGATATTACATTCAAGTCCAAGTTTTGGATCCGCACTTATAGGATCAGCGCTGATAACTGTATTTCGTTGACCATCAAAAGTGAGATCAAGATTTGCTTCGGCAAGAAGGCCAACTTTTTTACTAATACGAAAATCACGGGCAACACCCAAAACAAGTCTGGGTGCAGTCATCTCCGAGGATTTTACCGGTATTTCATTGTTCGTTAAGTATAAAACTTCTTTTTCTTTTTCGGTAAATGTAAATGACCATGTATTGAAAGTGGTAGTGATATCTCTTCCTGCAATTCCAAATTTCCATTTACCCTGGAATATTTGTAGTCCTGCATCTAATCCGAAGCCCCAAGCCTTTGCAAACTTGCCTACGCTGCGATGAATAACTTTTGCATTTATCCCAAACTGGATATTCTTATTATCGCTTTCTTTTAATTTTTGCGCTAATGATAAAATAAAAGCATAATCAGCAGAAGAAAATGCCTGGATGTTATTATAGTTGATAGAACCATCGGGCTCCACCAGGAACAAAGTATTCATGATATCATCTACAGCAAAGCGGAGACCTGTGATAGCAAATGTTCTTTTATTATTTGTTGTAGGAAAAGCAGCGCTAACAAAATCATATTTACCGATGCCGGCAAAATATTCTGCGTGCATTATATTTAACTCAGGATCATTTTTGATACCAACAAGACCAGCAGGATTCCAATAACCAGATGTTCCATCTTTCACCGATGCCACTTGAGCACCGCCCATTGAAAGACCTCTTGCACCTGCGCCAATATTCAAAAACTCATTGGAATATTTTCTGAATTGCGAGTAGGTTGTCAGGCTTGCAAATAGAATTAATAGGGTGAGGTAGCTATGTGGTCGTTTCATGGTTCCAATTTTCGAATAAGCACTTTTTATTAGTTTTTCATAAGTAAGGAAAAGCTTGTAAAATTAGATTTTAAGCACTGAAATACATAGAAATCAGCGAAAAATCCAGCTTTGAAAACGAATTAGTTAGAAAAATATTGCCGTTTCACCCTTGGTTTCTTTTTGCTTTACATTTGTGCCAAATCTTTTAAGGATGAAACTCTTAGATGAGCTTAAGTGGAGGGGAATGATCCAGGATATTATGCCCGGTACTGAAGAACAATTGAATAAGGAGATGACCTCTGGCTATGTTGGTTTTGACCCGACAGCTGATTCTCTTCATATTGGCAGTCTTGTGCCGATTTTATTACTTGTGCATTTGCAAAGGTCTGGGCATAAACCCTATGCATTAGTTGGTGGGGCAACCGGCATGGTTGGTGATCCAAGTGGTAAAAGCGAAGAGAGAAATTTATTGAGTGAAGAAACACTACGATATAACCAGGAAGGAGTAAAAAAGCAACTGATGCAGTTCCTAGATTTTGACACATCAAAATCAAACTGCGCTGAAATGGTGAACAATTACGACTGGTTCAAAGAAATAAGTTTCCTGAATTTTATACGTGATGTGGGTAAACATATCACCGTGAACTATATGACGAGTAAAGACAGCGTAAAAAAAAGGCTGGAAGGAGAAACAGGAATGAGCTTTACAGAATTTACTTACCAATTAGTGCAGGGCTATGATTTTTACTGGCTCTATAAAAATAAAAATGTAAAGCTGCAGATGGGTGGCAGCGATCAATGGGGAAATATTGTTACGGGAACCGAATTGATCCGAAGAAAAGACAGCGGAGAAGCTTTTGCCTTTACTTGTCCACTGATCACAAAAGCAGATGGTGGTAAGTTTGGTAAAACCGAAAAAGGAAACATCTGGCTTGATCCGGCTAAAACATCTCCTTATCAATTTTATCAATTTTGGCTAAATGCAAGTGATGATGATGCGGAGAAATGGATCAGGATATTCACTTTTCTTGATAAACTCACTGTTGATTCATTGATAGCAGAACATAAAAAAGATGCGGCCAAAAGAACGTTGCAAAAAAAACTTGCTGAAGAGGTTACAAAGTTTGTTCATGGTGAAGAGGAACTTAAAAAAGCCATTGAAACAACAGAAAAATTATTTTCCAATCAACATGCCTCCGTAGAAGATTTAACTGTAGATGAACTTGAAGGCATGGATGGAATAATAAAAATTGATTTTGAAAAAGAGAAAATTGTTGCGGGAATTGATGTTGTTACATTTTTAGCTGAAACAAAGATTTTTCCGAGTAAAGGTGAAGCGAGAAAAACGGTACAAGGCGGCGGAGTAAGCATTAACAGGAAGAAAATTGAGAATATCCAACAAGCAATTGAAAACAATTTGTTGTTGCACGATAAGTATATCCTTGTTCAAAAAGGAAAAAAGAATTACTACCTGGTAAATTGCAATTAATTTTTAACATCCTTCTTTAGCGGTGATCTTTATTTTGTTGATACTTTTGTATTGCCATTAAAGTAATATGAAAGTCATTGCGATCCTCATTTCCTTTTTCACTTTCTCATCTTGCTATGCAAGCGATTCAACTTATACAATCAAAATTAATTTTCTTTATGGCTCAAGACCTGCAAAAGGTTATCATCAGCAAGAATCAAAACGATTTGGTGGCATAAAAGGCGGTCATGTCAATATCGAAGCCGGTGGTCGTGTGCTTGATTTCAGGCCGGGGAATAATCCACTACTTCCAAACAATAAAAAACCAAGCGGCGGTTTCAGTATAAACGAATCTATTTATTGGAACAGTGAAACAGACAAATGGACAACAGTCGTCGTTCCTGTTTCTCAAGAACAATTCCTGACTTTGCAAAAACTGATCGATTCATTTGCTTCAAAAACGCCTTATGATTATGCAATCTTCGGTATGCGTTGCGCTGCCGCCAGTTATGATGTACTAAGTAAGATCGGTTTATTCAAGGAATATCCAAACACTAAAAATGTTGCCACACATTTTTATCCAAAGCTCTTAAGAAAGAAAGTTTTGAAATGGGCCGAGGAGAATAATTATAGCATCATATCCCATGATGGAAGATCATCAAGAAAATGGGAGTCGGACAAAGGCCTATTATAAACTTTTTATTACTCTCCACATTTCATCAGCCACTAATTGATTGCCACTTGCATTTAAATGAACTCTGTCAGTAGTAAGTATACCGCGATCTTTATTTACAGGATTATTTTTAAGATTATAATCAAGAAATGCTTTTCGCAGATCGACTAAAGCCAAATTATTTTTTGAAGCGATCCGGCGAATGATATTGCTGTATTCATTCATATCTCCATCCTGCTGATTGCTGAAATCCGTCTTCTCTCCTATTGCTGCCGGTGTGCTAAGAATAATTTTTATATTTTTTGCCTTCAATTTATCAATGATCGCCTGGTAAAATTTTTCAAATTTATCAGCGTCGGTACCAGTACCGGAAGAAGATTTATGCCATACATCATTTACACCAATATAAATTACAACTACATCCGGATTTTTTGCCAGCACATCATCTTCCATTCTTAAATACAGATCATATATTTTATTACCGCCAATGCCTGCACCAATAAATTCATATTTATCTCCGGACCCTTCCACTTTGCACATACTATCAACCCTTACAATATAACCCCCTGCTTGTACACCCGCCTGTGTTATTGAATCCCCAAAAAAGATAACTCTTGTTTTCTTTTGAGAGACAAAAGAGGTCATCAAAACTACTATGATTGAAAAGAAAAATAATTTCATGAAAATATGTTTGGCACAATTTATAACAAAAAAGCATCCGCCGATGGCAGATGCATCAACTACTTTCAACATTCAACTTTACTCAACATCCACTTGTTTCTTAATAACCGCTCCTTCGCTTGCTTCCATTAAAAATTTTCTTTCGCTTATAACATAACCATTTCCCTTTTCACAAAAATGAACTTTTAAATTTTCAATTGAGATCGGGTTTCCATCGGGAATATCTCCAATATTGTTATGCAAAATATCATGGCCATCAATGATTACAACAAGGCCACTTCCTATTGCTTCCATTTTATCTCCATCTGTGATTAACATGCCGGTATCCTCACCAAGCCCAATACCGATACAACTTGGATTAGTTGCAACTGATTGCGCCAATCTTCCAAATCTTCCACGTTTTTCAAAATGCGAATCGATAATTACTGAATCAATAAAACCAAGACCAGTCGTAATTTTTACTTCACCTTTTAGATGGGCTCTTGTCGCATTGCCTTCATAGATCATCGTTTTGCTCATTGCCATAGCGCCTGCTGAAGTTCCAGCTATTAAAAAATTTTCATTCATGTAACGCCTCTGCATGATCGCAAGAAATTCTGTTCCGCCATCTGTAACACTCAGGCGCAATTGATTTCCCCCACTAAACATTACGGCATCACAAGTTTTTATTCTTTGAAGATATTCCTTGTTCAATGTATCCTGTCGTGTACGGACATGCATTATATCAACATTCTCGCAACCAATTTTTCCAAATGCATTCCGGTAGTTTTCTCCTACTTCCATAGGAATAGTAGAAGCAGTAGTGATGATCTCAATCCTTGCACCAGGGCCACCAGCTTCCTGCACTACACGGCGTAAAATACCTAACTCAAAAAAATTAAGATTGCTGCGATATACTTCCCCGGCTTCAAGATCGGTGCCTTTATCTTCCGCACCTCCGATTGCAATAAGTTTTCCTTTAGGAATGCTCATTTAAAGGGTTTGATTAGCGACAAATATAATCAGGATGACCATAACGTATTTATCGTTGCTGGCATTTTGTTAATATGTGGAAAATTATGGGCTTGGCTGTATAATTTCTATTAAGCCTTCGTTGCGTCGCACTCTTGTACTTTCTGTTCACTATTCACCACTTCTACATTGTTACTTTCAGCTTAGTGAAGGGTTATTCAACATTCAACAGATGTCTATCGACAACTGTGACGCACATCAATGTTCTGAAAAACGAAGCCCTCTGAGGAATCAGAGGGCTGTGTAATTGAAACGAAAACCAACGATTGCCCATCCTGAGATGGGAAGAGTTTTTACCCTTATAATTAGATAACTACTTTGCCTATTGCTAACAAATGTACCAGCAGTTAACTTCGAAAGACATGACGTTTATCAATTTGTAAGGTGAGATATATCAGAAAACAAAGAGCCGTCTCCAAAATGAAAACGGCTCTTTAAAAACATACAAAACGAAAATCTCAAAGTGAAAACGTCACATGCACCATGCCTTTTACTTTTTGTTTAGTTTGGTTTTCAGCAAAATCCTGAGCAATGGGAAGTTGAGTATTGAAACCGATCGACATTTTCTTAAATCCAAATTCAACGCCCAATGCCCCTTGTAAAAGTGAGCCGCCGGTAAGATCAATTTTTGAAGATTGTAATTTACTTTCTGCAGTATTTTCAAATAGCAATCCAAAATTGGGACTGATGGTTGTTGCTTTTGCATTGAATCCATAAGAAATAAAGCTGTTGGCAGAAAATTTATTCCCAAAACGATAATCATCTTTATTAGTGCTGCTTATTTTATAATTGGCTTGTGTTGTCACGGCAATTTTTCCAACTCTTAAATTATACATGCCATCAATCAAGATATCAGTTGAGCCCGAGCCAAGCTGCATATTTGCCTCAGAAGCAACGTCCGGATTATTTGGGTCAATCTCAAATTTCCCGGTAGGAAGTTTAAGTCCCCCACCGAGCCACAATTGCTGGTTAATATTTTTTCCGCTGTTAGTTTTAGAATTTATATCAAACAATTTATAATTCATTAGCATGATCGCATCTCCTAACCCCTTCAAGTTGCTGACACCTTCATCAGATTCCTGGTGATTGAAATTTACAGGAAGGACTGCCAGCAGTTGAAACTTCTTACCAATATTCCAACCGCTCCACAACTCAACAGTTTGGTAAAAGTCTTTACTATACTGCGAAGGGTCGCTTACGAGTCTCGTATTAAATTTATTATAGTGATAGCGTAACCCAATGAAGTGGCTCTTAAACTGGGGCAATAAACCAATATAATAATTCCCTACGCCACAACCACATATTTCACAGGCTGAAGACTGTGTCGCGGTAAAAAACAAAATAGTAATAGCAATCAAATATTTCTTCATAAAAAGTACTTTTAACTGAATAAACTAGAATCGTAAATGCTCAGCAAAAGGATGCGCTAGATTATTATTTCGGATACAAATATCCCTTTTTTAAGTGTAAAAAAATGGCAATGCTCGAGCTGTAAACTTATTTTTCTCATGTAGTTATAAGAGAAATTAATTGAAAACCGTTGTTTGCAATTCCCGAAACATATTAATTGCTTTAGGAAATAGAATATTGTTCTCAAGATGCACATGCTGATGAAGATCCAATTCAAAAGCTTTTAGTGCCGCAAAGCTCAACCTATAAGTTGTACATGCGTCCTGCGGCGGAGTATAATCATTGGAAAGAATCCTTATATCGTTCAGCAAACTGCCCGCGTGATCATGCTCCTGTTCCATTACAGTAATGGGAGATTGCAGGTACGTTATATTCAATTGGAGGTTGGCATTCTCATTATTGACAAGCTTTTGCAGCTCTTTAATTCTTGGAAAAAGGATTAATTCTTCTTTTTTCATATGACCTTCCATTTCCTCTTTTACAGCGCTAAATGTTTGAAATATTTTATAAAGCTCAGGATGTCTTTCGCCATGCTTGGAAGATATTTTATGCAGGTAAGCATAGATCTGTGGCATTTCATTTTTTACATATGCATGATGCGTTTGTACAATATAATCGGCAAGTTGTGTCAAATTCATTTTTTCAAAATCAACAGTGCTGTTATTATCTTTTGTAAAAATATTTTCCAGGTCTTCCGTTACTTTTGATACAGAAAGTTGTTGTTCGGTACAAGCTTGTTCAAGTGAACGTTTTCCTTTACAACAAAAATCCAGGTGATATTTTTCAAATACAGAGGCGGCCTGGTGATTACTGTTTACTATCTGGGCAAGCGATAAAGAAGAAAGTGATTCATTCATAATATATAGTTTGAAACAAAATTGCCCCTGCCCCTTTGTAATCTTACTGATATTAATCATTCGTCTTAATAATTAATATCAGACATGCAAATCCTTTATATAATTAGCAAACTTTTCTCCTGCCTTTTCCAGATATAATTCTTATCATCATTTATCAGAATAAGAAAACCGGCAATAGATACTGTTATAGAAAAAGGAAATGCCGAGCCTACCATTAAGGGTGAAATACTAAGGAGAAAGATAATACTGCCAATACAAGCAAGTTTTACCCACCAACTATGTAGCAACATGCCGATTGCTATAAAAAATTGTCCAACGGCGATCAGGGGGATGATGATGTGATTGTAATGACTGAACCATCCATTGATAAAGTCCTGATACAATGGGATTGCAAACTGTGCATTATTCAAATAACTATCAGGATCTGTAAGCCCAATATACATATTGGTGGCAGACGCCCAAAGAAAAAGCAATGAGAAAAGCCATCGAGCCCATCTTGTTCTCTTCCATGCGGCAATCAATATTATTAAGCTTGCGGCTTGGGAAATAAGATAGGGCAACAAATATTCATGCAATCCTTCCATTGATGATATAATTTACCAGCAGGATAAAGCTATCATCTCAAAGCTTTTTAATGCCTGATAAACATCAATGAGAATTATGATTTTAGAAATAGAATTACAGATCTTTCTTTTTAAATACCCGCAATGCCCACCAAAGTGGAAGAATGATCCAAAGCAACATGATGCCAACTGTAAAAAGGATACCAGAACCACTACCAAAGAAATCTTTGTACAAAGCTCCTGTATAGCCCATCAATGCGCTGACATCCATTTTGAGCATGATTGAAATACGACCAAGGTCAATTGGGTTCAATCCAGAAAGAACAAGAGTAGCATTCTCAAGAGGATAATCGCTAAAGTTGAAAAGAATTAATAGTATCAGTCCGTCATAGATCAAAGCAAAATAAAACCAAAGCAATAAGGCAAAACCAATCCCTCTCGCCTTGTCTCTTGCTTTTACAGAAGTAAGAAAGGCCAATGATGTAAATACAAGTGTTAAACAAATGCCAGTGAATAATAAAGAGAATCCAACACTGTCAGGGGAATAAATTAGTACAGGAATTCCGACACCGATCAAAAAACTGCTTAACAATGAAAGGGCTACACCGCCGTATTCACTTAACAAAATTTTCCGACGGCTCATCGGTTGTGAAAGCATTAGCTCAATAAACTCATATGAATTATAGTAGTGAATTGTGGTAAATATCATACTGATAAGCGGCACCACAATTAAAATGATATTTAACAAGCTTAGTATAGCCTTGCTGCTATTCTCTTCCATATTAAAGAGACTGAAAGAAACAAGAAACAGGAATGCAGTGTACGCAAGGATCACTTTGCTTCTAACAATATCGTAAAGAACATATTTTGATAATTTAAGCATAATCTTTATTTTGTCATTCTGAAGGAAGCGAGGAATTCTTTTCATCTTTTATTTTTCCAACGACAAACATCCCGTCAATCCATTCGCTATTAAATTTTTCGCCTTTCATTATCCTCGCTATTGCTTTGCCCAATTTTAATTCACCTGTTTCTTCTCTTAATTGATCTATCTCTTTAAAAAACTCCTGCTTTCCTTCCTGCAGGTACATAATATGTGTTGTCAATTCATCCAGGTCACTCAAAATATGCGAGGTAATAAGAATGAGTTTGTTTTTACTTTTTTCTTTCAGGATCTTTTCTTTTAATATTTCTGATGATAATGGATCAAGTCCGGCTGTTGGTTCATCAAGTATCAATACATCGGGATTGAAAAGAAAAGCAAGGGCGGCGCTAACTTTTTGCCTTGTTCCACCGGAAAGCGTCCGCATAGGTTTTTCAAAAATCTGCTTTAATCCGAATTTCTCGATTAGTTCTTCATCAAGGTCATTCAAACTCACACTGCGGATATTTTTTAGCATCTTAAAAAGCTGTCCGACTTTCATATTATCGGGATATCGACCGATCTGCGGCATATAACCGATCTGGGAACGGTAAGAAGGATCGCCATTGATAAGCTCGTCATTAAAGAATATTTTACCGCTGTCTGCTTTTACCATGCCAAGTATGGATTTGATCAAAGTTGTTTTGCCAGATCCATTCGGCCCTATCAACGATATCACCTGCCCTTTCTCAAATTGAGCGTTGATATCATTCAGCGCTAAAAGCTTTTTAAATTTTTTGTTTATATGTTCGACCCTGATCATAATTTATTAGGCTTTATCATTGGTTTGTCGTCGGTAAGGTTTTCAGGGGTAAGACTTGGTATTGCTTTTTCAGCTTTATCAAGCAGTGATACCATAAAGCTTCTTAGTAATATCAATGAGTTTGGGTTTTGTTCAACTATCATTGAATACATGCTTACAGGATGATAAGGCACATCTCCCACTCCGTCTTTATTCCTGTCATAACCTTCATACTTATCCCAGTAATTATTGTAAAATTTATTGAGCATCATTGTGCCATTGGTTGCTATGTCAAAACTGTTTCCATAAAAATTATTCTCGTAAAAATTATTATCATCACAACTTGCCTGAACTTTTATGGCCCAGCCATTTTCTTTAAAAATGTTTCGGAAGGCATTTATCCTGCTGCTGCCCTCCATGTGGATGCCAACTGAGTTTTTATAAAATGTATTATTAAGAATATAGCTATCTGAAATATCTTTCAATAATATTCCATAAGATGAAGGACCCCAATTCATTTCAAATTTATTCCCCTCCATTTTTACTTTATTTGAATACATAACCGCGACCCCAGCGCCGTTATTTTTAAATGTATTATTAAGATAATCGTCACTATTCGAGAACATGAAGTGAAGGCCATACCTGATATTCTTTTCGCTCAGGTTATTTTGAATGATTGATTCGGTTACAAATTCA
>Ga0193692_1000407_pt1 | contig 10849 bp, 6 predicted proteins | sample L3a1metaG_FD_144917 | JGI IMG/M metagenome (GOLD analysis project Ga0193692, IMG submission 144917) | Soil microbial communities from a riparian zone of the East river system, Colorado, United States - L3a1 | ecosystem: Environmental > Terrestrial > Soil > Riparian zone | place: USA: East River... | reverse complement strand
GCTTTTCGCCACCCGAGAGCGTCTCGATGCGGCGGTCCGAGCCGGGACAACCGAGATGACTCATGGCAGTGGCGATGCGGTTATCGAGATGCCAGCCGTCCAACGCGAGGATGTGCTGTTCCAATTCGGCGTGCTTTTTGGAGGCCGCGGGGAGCGATTCGAATTCGTGAATCAACTCGAGCACCTGCCTGGCGCCGACGCGGATGTTCTGGTCGACATTGAGTTCAGGGTTGAGCGTGAAATCCTGCGGCAAATATCCGATGACGAGATCTTTGCGGCGGGTGATCTCACCGGAATCAGGGCTCAATTCGCCGGCCATAATCTTCAGGAAAGTTGACTTGCCTGAACCATTCCGGCCAACCATGCCAATGCGGTCGCCTTCGTTGATGGTCAGCGACGCGCGATCGAGCACAGCGAGTTCGTTATGCCGCACTTCAAGATCAGTTGCACTCAGTATCGCCATTGCCGGTGCAATCTAGCCTGAAACTGGGTTTGGGAGAAAGCACTGCGAAACTTTGGGGGACGCAAACAGAGCATGATTGGTGACGCTAAATAGCGAAGATCAACTTGTAAGCAAGATGAAGGTGCCTGAATCAATAGATAGCACACGGTTTGTAAAACCGGTGTGCTTCCCGTGACATGGTGGGGAAAACCCGTATTTTAAGCGCCGATAGCCAGATCAGGATCAACCCAGACGTTGGAAGGGCACTAAGCGGGATCAGGACGGGGAGTGGTATGGCTTCGAACGCTACAGAGCTGGTCGTGTCGAAGAGGGGCACCACAAATATTCCCTGCTAGAGCGCTTCGTCTTGACCGGCGAACGAGTGGAAAGAGGTAGGCATATGAATGCAATAGATGCGGCTTCGACTGAGATAAGTCCCGAAAGTCCGAGGACACCGTCGGCAACTTTAATCATCATCGGACTGATTTGTTGGGCATTGGTTTCGTTCGGCTGTTACGGACTGAAGCTGTTGATGCAGGAAAGACCGGAGTTTGTAGGGCAGCCGTTGCGCGTGACGAAGGCGGAATTGGTTCAGGAATCACCGCAAATCGTGGTGCGGAAGCTGTCGGACGATATCTCATCGATCAAATCAGTCCGGAGTCTTCGGATGTGCGCTTCGATGTGAGCGGGCGGCGCGACTATCGCGGGCTCCGGACGATCCTGGATATGTCGGGAGGGTTCCAGGGCCGATATATGGTGAGTAACCAGTTCGATGAGCCGATGTTCGTGCTCTTTAAATGTCCGCATCCTCGGACAGAGGATGGCGACAATCAAAGTTTGCAGGCAGGTGAATTGCGGCTGCAGGCGTCGACAGCAGGAGTGCAGGAGAGTTCGAAGGAGGCGTGGTTTTGGAGCGGTGTGATCGACCAGCATACTTCCGCGAGTATCGATGTTTCCTACACCGTGGCATCGCTGAAGGGTGTGAGCTATAGGGTGGCGTCGCGAGATGGTGGTCAGGTCAAGCAACTGCGGGTCGCGATTCATCGAAAGGATCTAGGTTCGATGCGGTTTGAGAGTGGTGATGGGGCAAAGCGACCGACCGACGACACTGTGGTGTGGGAAAGGCGTGATTTTCTGACGCCAGACTTTTTCTCGGCGTCAATCGAGGAAAGCCGAAACCTGTTCGGCTCGATGTCGCGCCTGCTGGAGATCGGCCCTGTGGTGACATTGCTGTTCCTGGTGGCGCTCATCTCTGTGATCCTGGCGCGGCAACACCTGACGCCGGTGCAGTTGGCAACGATTACAGCCGGCTACGGTGTCTATTTTCCCCTAATTCTTTATCTCAGCGCGAACCTGTCATTTCATTGGGCGTTGTTGATCGCCGTGCTCGTACCAGGTGTTTTGTTGGTCAATTATGCGAGGTGGCTTCTGGGAGGCCGGTTGGGACTGGTCGGCGGCGTAATTTTCCTAAGCCTCTATCAGGTGTTTCCAACACTCGCAGCACTTGCCGGTTGGAATCGCGGCATGGTGTTGCTTTGCCTGGGCATCGTGACACTCGCTGTACTGATCAATCTACAGAATCGTGCATTAAGACATAAGGCACAGCTTGCTGCCGCCGCGATTGCGATCTTGATGTTGCCCGCAAATACGGTTTGGGCCCAAGGCCAGGTGCAGGTCATCCTCCCGGCGGAACTCTCGGGCAAGCTGCCCCAGATCGCGGTAGTCAATACCAACTCGCAGGTAGCATTCGAACCGGCGGAGTATCGGATTGTGCAGGAGGCTGCTTTCTTTCGAATCGAGGCGCGGGTGCCCTTCCAGGTAGTTCGAGCGGGTGAAACGGCGGTGCCTCTCTTCACGCGTCCCGTTTATCTGCAGGAGAGCAGAATTGAGTCGCCCGAAGCTGATCTCGCGGGTCTGGTCGCTTCGACGAATCGCATTAACTTCTTTGCGCATCGGACAGGGCAGGGAACGCTGAAGCTGGTTTATCGTGCGCCTATTGAAAACCAGGATGGGAAGAGCCGTGTGCAAATCCCCCTCGTGCTTGGTCCATCGGGGAATGTGCGATTGGAATCCCCACGAAACGATATCGAAGTTTTAACCGGAACCCTTTGGTCAAAAACGTCACAGGGCAAGTCGACGATTTACGATGCCGGAGTAGCCGTGGAAGAGGCGTTGGCGCTGCAATGGGGAGGTGGAGGAATAGTGGCGGGCGACGCAGGCGCGCGCAACGACGGGGCAAGGGAGTTCTACGGTATTGGGCTCACCCGGGCGCAGAACCTGACGATCATCAACTCGGATGGGAGTTGCATCCATTTCGGTGAGTTTGAATTGCCCGTTTCGCAATCCGATGAGTTTCGGCTCAAGCTGCCGGCGAAGGCGCGATTGATTTCGGTATCGGTGAACGGAACCGAGGTCAATTCGCCCGTGGTTCAGGATCAGGTATGTCGCGTCAGGCTTCCGGCGCGGGAGGCGCAACAGACCCTCCATCGCGGAGTTCGCGTTGCCCGAACTATTTCAAACCGTGGGCACGTTGGAATGGGTCGTGGCCCTTCCGACTGGATTTGAGACCCAAGTGATTTCGAGTGGATTGGAAAAACAAAAGGGAGATCCCGATCTGAGTCGATTTGGAGATTATGGGCGCATCTTGAAATCTCACCCCCATACATTCCTGGCGAAGGATCTGGCCCCGCCTGGGGTCAAAGGTGTGACGTTGAAATACAGACAGATGGTGGTTGGGCTTTACGACGCGAAGACGCAGTAAGGGGGGAAGCAGGACTCGAGTTGATTTTTTTCGATGAGAGGCCATGCTTAAGGCTTCAAGGGTTAAATCAAAACAAAAGGGAAAAAGCTATGACACGGAAAGCATCAGCAGTTTGGCAAGGTGATCTGAAAGGTGGCAAAGGTACCGTTTCAACGGAGAGCGGTGTGTTATCGAACACACAATATTCGTTCAGCACGCGGTTTGAAAACGGGAAAGGGACGAATCCCGAGGAATTGATCGCGGCGGCACATGCAGGATGTTTCTCAATGGCATTATCGGCGGAGTTGGGAAAGGTGGGGATCACACCCGACCGAATTGATACGACGGCGGCGCTGAATTTTGAAAAAGTGGATGCGGGCTTCAGCGTAACGGGAATTCACCTGCAAACGAATGTGAAGCTGGCGTCGGGTGATAAGAGCAAGTTCGACGCGGCCGCGAATGCGGCAAAGGCCGGCTGTCCGATCTCGCGGTTGCTGAATACGAAGATCACGATGGATGCGAAAGTGGTGTAATACTTCTACAAGGAGAGAGTAGAGGGTGCGGAGACCGGAAAGGTCACTCGCGGGAGCAGCAGGAACCGGCGTTGCAGTAGCATTCGGAGCAAAGGTGTTGATCGCCGATCTCCTTCGCTTCGTATGCGCCGCAGTTGTCGCAGCGAATGGGTGCAGGCTGAGATGGGTTCTTTTCCTCTGACACAAAACTTACGCCAATAGTGGTTTCACGACCTCGCCTGCGACGTCGGTGAGACGATAGTCGCGGCCTTCGAAGCGATACGTGAGCTTCGTGTGATCGACGCCGAGACAGTGGAGCATCGTGGCGTGGAAATCGTGCACGTGGACGGGATCTTCCACGATGTTGTAACCGAAATCGTCGGTCTTGCCAAAGGTCATGCCGCCTTTGATGCCACCACCGGCCATCCAAATGCTGAAGCAGCGGGGATGATGGTCTCGCCCGAAGCTGTCTTTCTTGATCTCGCCCTGGCTGTAGGTGGTGCGGCCGAATTCACCGCCCCAAATCACAAGGGTATCCTCGAGGAGCCCGCGCTGCTTCAGGTCCTTGAGCAATGCGGCTGACGGTTGATCGCAAATCTTCGCTTGCTTCCGAATTTCCACGGGCAGGTTGCTGTGATGATCCCAATCGCGGTGGATCAGCTGGATGAAGCGGACGTCACGTTCAGCCAGCCGGCGCGCAAGGAGACAATTGTTGGCGTATGAGGCTTTCCCCGGCTCGGCCCCGTACATTTCGAGGACTTCTTTCGGTTCCTTCGAGATGTCCATGAGCTCAGGCACGCTTGTTTGCATGCGATAGGCCATTTCATAATTCTCGATGTGCGTGGCAATTTCCGGGTCACCGAGTTTGCCGAGCGCGATGCGGTTGAGTTCCTGAACGCGGTCCAGCAATTGCCGGCGGGCCTTCATGCTTAACCCTTTCGGATTCGAGACATAAAGGATCGGATCGGCCCCATTGCGGAAAGGGACTCCCTGAAAGTCGCCGGGGAGAAAACCGTTTCCGTAATAGCGGGTTTGGACGGGTTGACCACCGCTGCCGGAAAGAAGGACGACGAAGCCAGGCAGATTGCGATTCAGATTGCCGAGTCCATAAGTGATCCATGCGCCCATAGTGGGCCGGCCTGGCTGCTGGTTGCCGGTGCCCAGGAAAGTGACGGCCGGGTCGTGATTGATTGGCTCGGTGAACATCGAGCGGATGATGGCAATGTCATCGACGATCGCCCCGGTATGCGGGAGCAGTTCGGAAATTTCAGCCTGACATTTCCCGTGCTTCTTGAATTCAAAGGGTGAACCAACGACAAGCAACTGTTTTTGGCCACTGGTCATGCCAGTGATGCGCTGTCCCATGCGCACGGACGCCGGCAATTCGGAATTGGTGAGGTCTTTAAGCTTCGGTTTGTGATCGAAGAGATCGATGTGAGATGGCGCACCCGACATAAACATGTAGATGACCCGTTTCGCTTTGGGTGCGAAATGGAGTGTTTTGAGTGCGCCGTTGGATTGCAGGGCAGGGGAGCTGGAGGCGCCAAAAAGATTTTCGTTGAGCAACGACGCCAGCGCGACCGCGCCAAGACCCGTGGTGCTGCGGGCAAGGAAGGCGCGCCGCGAAGAGATTTTGTTCAGGTCGTCAAAGAGGTTCATTGGGCGACGCAGTTATTTAGTATTAGTCTCGTTGAGATTTAGAAGAACGTTGGCGACGCCGGTCCACGCGGCGAGCAAAGGCTTCTTCGCATTCGGCGGGAGCGGCGATTCACCAACTTTGAGCAATTCGTCCGCGGCTTTGGCGTCCTGATCGTAGTTGTCGAGCTGCTCCTTATACGTTCGTTCCAGGATCGCGAGTTCCTGTTCCGAAGGTGAACGGGCGAGAGCCAGCCGGAATGCGTAAGTGAGCTGTTGTTTCAGGTCGGAACCGCCTTCGCGCAGGATGCGGGCGGCCATGGAACGCGCGGCCTCGACGTAAACAGGATCGTTCATGAGCACGAGCGATTGCAGCGGCGTGCTGCTGCGCGGTCGCTGGGCAGTACAGATTTCGCGATTAGGCGCATCGAACGTGGCGAAGGAAGGATAATGGGCAGAGCGTTTCCAATAGACATAGATACCGCGACGGTAGAGATCTTCGCCATGGCTTTGTTCAAACTTCGCATCCGTGCCGTCCCAGATACCAGGCGGCTGATAAGGCCTGACGCTGAGCCCGCCGATTTTTGGATTCAACAGACCGCTGACCGCAAGGGCGGTGTCGCGAATGAATTCAGCGTCGAGACGAGAGCGCGGCCCGCGCGCGAGAAGGCGATTGTAGCGGTCGCGTTCGAGTCCTTGAGGAGTAGCGGTGCTCGACTGTCGATAGGTGCTCGACATCACAATCGTCTTGATAATCGATTTCATGTCCCAATGACGCGCCATAAATTCCGTGGCCAGCCAATCAAGCAACTCGGGATGGCTCGGCCATTCGCCCTGCGAGCCAAAGTCGTTCATTGTTTTCACGATTCCAGTGCCAAAAAAGGTCTGCCAGAAGCGATTGACCGTGACGCGGCTGGTGAGCGGATGATTGGTTGAAACAAGCCATTCCGCGAGGCCGAGCCGGTTGGTGGGAGCACCTTCAGGAAGTGGCGGCAGGAAAGAGGGAACACCGGCGGCGACCTTCTCGCCTTTGTTTTGGAAGTTGCCCCGCACTAAAATAAAGGTGTCGCGCGGCTTGGGCATTTCCTCCATCACCATCGTGTTTGGAATTTCCTTGTTCAGCGCGTCACGCTTTTGTTTCAGGGCGGCTAACTCCTGTTCGGCCTTGCTGAGATCGGCCGCGTAATTTTCACGGAAGAAATGTTTCAATTCGGTTTTCTGGGCTTCGGTCCGTTTATCCGCGACAAGACGGGCCACCGTAAGGTCCGGTTCCTGCGCGAGGACTGTGATTTCCTTTTCTGCAAGGGCGCGACTATAGAATCGGACATCGTCAATGCGACCGGTCAGCGGAAGTGACTTGTAGCGTTTACCGAGGATGAGCGGGACCGTGTTGGTGATGATATTGGCGGAGAGTTTGTCAGTCTTTGTTTCGAGCGGAGCAGATTTACCATCCACGTAAATTTTCAGACCAGCGGCCTTTTTGGAGCCGTCGTAAACCACCATGATATGATGCCAGAAATCTTTTGAGAACGCGTCCTTCGTTTGAACTTTGAGGCCATTGTCCGGCCATGTGTTGATGAGGTGGACGGCGAGTTTCCCTTCTTCAACCAACAGGTCAAATCCACGGAATCCCGGGCCGTCTTCCATCTTGCTCAGGATGGCGCCACCTTTCGGATCGAATTTCGCCCATGCGCCGAACGAAAAAGCGTTTGTCGCTTCGAGGGCGACTGCCTGGCCGGCATCGAGGAATTCGCCTTTGCCATCGAACTTGAAGGAGCGCCCGATCTTGCCGGTGCCGTAAGGCGGTGGGTTTGTGCTGCTGAATTTGGCGACGTTTGTGCCGGCGGCTGTGGTGAAGGCGAGAGTGTCGTCGAATGTGAATTTTGCGAGGAGCCCTGCCGGCTCGGCCAACGAATTGGTCTTGGTCGCAATTTCTTTTTCCCATTTTTCCTGCGCGATATTGATCTCGGCTTCACGCGTTTTCACCAATTGCTCAGCCGCGGGAAGGGCGGTGTTGGTGATTTGCCGCATTCGAGTTTCCTGCGCCGGAGTTGGCACTTGCATGCGGGGCAGGGGATTCTCAGTTCGTGTGCCGTCGAGACCTTTCTCCGGCACGTTGTGGAAGAAGGCGTAGAACTTGTAGAATTCTTTCTGGGAAATCCGGTCGTATTTGTGATCGTGGCACTCGGCGCAACCCATGGTGGTGCCCAGCCAGACGATCGCGGTGGTGCTGACACGATCGACCATATATTTGGCGAGGTATTCGTCCGGATCAGCGCCACCTTCGTCATTGGTCATCACGTTGCGATGAAAACCGCTCGCGATCCGTTGATCGCGAGTGGCATTCGGAAGCATATCGCCGGCGAGTTGTTCAATCGTGAATTGATCGAACGGCATGTTGTGGTTGAAAGCTTTGATCACCCATTCGCGCCAGAGCCACATGTAGCGGGGGCTGTCGAAGTGATAGCCGCTGGTATCTGCGTAGCGGGCAAGGTCGAGCCAGACTTGAGCCATCCGCTCGCCGTATTGAGGAGAGGCGAGAAGGCGATCAACGACTTTTTCGTAGGAGTTCGGGTCTTTATCGGCGAGGAAGGCATCAACTTCGGCCACAGTCGGGGGAAGCCCGGTCAAATCGAAACTGGCACGGCGGAGCAGGGTGGTTTTATCAGCTTCAGGTGAAGGCTTGAGTCCTTCTTTCTCGAGCCGGGCGAGGATGAAATGATCGATTTCGTTGTGCGGCCATTTCTTGTTCTTAACCGCGGGAAGTTCCGGCCTTTCTGGTGGGATATAGGACCAGTGATCCTGCCACTTGGCGCCCTGATCGATCCAACGTTTCAGCAGGTTGATCTGCTCTGAGGTGAGATGCTTTCCGGATTTGGCCGGAGGCATGTGATCGTCCTCGTCTTTGGTGGTGATCAGCTTGACGAGTTTGCTTTGAGCCGATTTGCCGGGAACGATCGCGAAGTCACCTGACTCGAGCTTTTTGAGCGCTTCTTCCTTAATGTCGAACCGAAGGCCGGCCTTGCGTTTGCCTTTGTCGGGGCCATGGCAGGCGTAGCAGTTTTCGGAAAAGATGGGCCGGATATCGCGGTTGAAATCGACCTGGTCCTTGGCGCCTTTTCGCGCTGCGGCGGAGCTTGCGCTGCGGAACAAGCAGAGCAAACCGAGGTAAACGGCAAATAAGCGCAAGGAAATCGTCATATTGTATATGTATGCAGACGCTGGAACGACGCTCAGCTTGTAACAAATCTCACGGGAGATGTCGAATGTCGACTGGTGAACCGTGAATGAGAGAAGCGGCGGTTGGCGGAGCGATACGCCCAACCAATGCCGAAAAGCAGGGTGACTATTCGCTCAGAATTCCGACGATCTGGTCCTTACGGACCGAACCGTAGTAGCGGCTGTCTTCGCTGATATTGCGATTATCGCCGAGGACAAAGTAACGGTCAGGTCCGAGCATGATCTGCTGGTCTTTGCCGTCCGCGCTCGAGGTGCGAGTGCCGCGACTGAGGTACGGTTCAGTGAACGCCTTCCCATTGAGAAAGACCTTCCCTTCCTTGAACTTGATGACGTCGTAAGGCAGACCGACGATGCGCTTCACAGCGTAGTCGCTATGGCCAGGATCCTTGATGACCACCACGTCGCCCCGCTGTGGAGCACGCATGAGATAGGCCCAGCGATTAAGGAGGTAGCGATCGCCGTCGTGGAGCGTCGGCAACATACTGGCGCCCTGGACAACTACCGCGGTTACTACGTAACGACTGACCGCGTAATAGCTCAGAACCGAGAGAGCGCAAATGGTGAGCGCTACCCAAATTGCGTTTAAGGGCTTTCGTTTCGGGCGATCGAACTCGCCGGGAATGACATATTCGGTTTGCGGATGAGGCGGCGGTAGTTGCCAGGTGCTCGTGCGGGCGTCGCCGTCGAGTCCCCCGCGGAGCCGGACGTTTTTAGCTGGGCTGGAGAAGGTCGTTTTCAATCTTCGAGGCAAATCATTGCAGAGCGCCGGGCTGCGCACTATACGGGAAGGTCCCACCGGAGGGCGAGCCAGAAGCACGAACGGACCGATAGGGGATTTACGGAGGAGCGGCGGCAAAGAAGCACTCCCGGCGCAAACGCAATTGACGTCCGTCCTCCATGGCGTAAAGTTTCGCACGCAGCAGAGCCGATGTGGCGGAATTGGCAGACGCGCTAGACTCAAAATCTAGTGTCTTCACAGACGTGTGGGTTCGACCCCCTCCATCGGCACCAAAATCGCAACAAAATTACTTGTTGCGTTCGTTGGCCCTTCAGATTTGAATTCGGGTCGTCTGTTCAGCCTCAGGCCCGGAGAGGCCAGAGGCGGGTCCCAAGGTTCCGTGTTTCGCAGGATGTAAATTGCGTGGTTGTACGGATAGCATATGGGGTCGAGACAGTACACAATACCGACATCGCAAGCGGCGGAAGCCATTCGCGAAGCGCTTTTTGAAATTTTGATTCGGGTGACAGAACGTTTCTTCAGCGGGGTTCCCCAACCCCCACCTCCTTGGCGTCTGTTGCCCGAATCCTTTTTTTAACCCCATGAGAGCCCGACCTTTCCTGCCTTTGGTTTCCGCGATTTGTCTCAAGTTGCTCTCCTGCGCCGGGTTATCTGCCGTTCCACAGTCTGAAGGAGAGGCAATGATGCGCTCTTTCCTCAAGGTGGAAGCGATCCGGCTCGATTCGACGTTCCTTGAAGGGGTCACGAATCGGGAGCAATGGGAGCAACGGCGACCTCGAGTGCGCCAGGAATACCTTGAGATGCTCGGATTGTGGCCAGTTCCGGAGAGAACGCCCCTGAATGCGCGGGTTACGGGCGTGCTGGAACGGGAGGAAGGCTTCCGCGTCGAGAAACTCCATTTCCAAAGCCGTCCCGGCCTCTATGTCACCGGAAATCTTTATCTCCCAAAAAACGCCAAAGCGGGCGCAAATCTTCCAGCAGTGCTTTATGTCTGCGGGCACTCGGGTCGCGGTCGGGACGGAAACAAGACGGCATTCCAACAACACGGAATGTGGTTCGCCACGCACGGCTACGCCTGCCTGATCATCGACACCCTGCAATTGGGTGAAATCGCTGCCATCCATCACGGGACATACAAATATAATCGCTGGTGGTGGCAGGCGCGCGGCTACACATCAGCGGCCATTGAATGCTGGAATGGCCTCCGGGCGTTGGACTATTTGCAATCGCGGCCGGAAGTGGACACGAACCGCCTCGCGGTCACTGGCATTTCAGGCGGTGGCGCTGCCACTTTTTGGATCAGCGCAGCGGATGAGCGCGTGAAAGTCGCCGTCCCTGTGAGCGGGATGGGCGACCTGCAGGATTACGTGGGAGAAGATGTCGTGAATGGCCATTGCGATTGCATGTTTCTAATCAATACTTTCCAATGGCCATGGACACAGATCGCAGCCTTGATTGCTCCGCGGCCGATGCTCTTCGAGAATTCCGGTCACGACACCATTTTTCCAATGAATGGCAACGATCGGATTCGCGCGCGACTG
>Ga0193692_1000406_pt1 | contig 10890 bp, 4 predicted proteins | sample L3a1metaG_FD_144917 | JGI IMG/M metagenome (GOLD analysis project Ga0193692, IMG submission 144917) | Soil microbial communities from a riparian zone of the East river system, Colorado, United States - L3a1 | ecosystem: Environmental > Terrestrial > Soil > Riparian zone | place: USA: East River... | reverse complement strand
TGCTCATGATGATGCGTTTGAAGCGGCTCGATCTTGCTGCCGGTTGGCTGGGCGGCTATGTCGTGATGAGCTTTCTGCGGATGGCGTTGGGCCAGGGCGGCCTCGTTTTCGCCCTCGGACCGATGACCGGCGCAGAATTCGCCCTGTTCACTTTTTCGATGTTACCCGACCCAAAAACATCGCCGCCTACCCCGCGTGGCCGTTTCGCCTGGGGCCTCTCGATCGCGGTCATGGACGGCATCCTGCGTTACCTCGAAATTCGCTATTCCATGTTTTACGCCTTGTTCGTCCATTGCGCCTTGCTGCCCGTTTTCCGTGCCATCGCCCAGCGCCACGGTTTCAACGAAAAGGAAGTTTGGCGCGTGCTCAAAGTTCCGCTCGCATAGAATTTGGCGTTAATTAGCGTCAGGGAACGGCTGGCGCTCAGCGATATTCACGGTAGAATGGATGGAAAAAAGTGGCTCATCATCATCATCATCGTTCCTCCACTGACCCGACGTTCACCGCGAAATCACGGCCCACCCGCGAGATCATTATGCGCGTCGCGCGCTACTTGGGCCCATACAAGCGGATGGCCCTTGGCACGGTGGGCTGCGCGGTCCTCTCGCTGGCGTTTTCGCTCGCTTATCCCAAGCTGACGCAGTTCGTCATTGACGACGTGATCGGCCACAAACGCGAAGACCTGCTCGCCCCCACGATGCTCGGGTTGCTGGGCGCTTTCCTTTTGCGGGACGCGTTCAATGGCTTGCGCATCCTGATCAACAACACTTTCGAACAGAACGTCATTTACGATATGCGCCGCGAGGTTTACGCGCGGCTGCAACGGCTGCCGGTCAATTACTTCGACCAGCGTGCCTCGGGTGACCTGATGACGCGCGTCATCGAGGACGTGAATTCGGTCGAACGCGTTTTGATTGATGGGACGGAGCAGGGAACCGTCGCCATTCTCGGGATCATCGGGGTGACAACCATCATGTTCGTGACCAATGCTAAACTTGCGGGTGTCGCGTTGATTCCGCTGCCGATTCTGACCCTCGGCGCATGGTGGTACACCAGCACCGCCCACCGCCGATACCGCGCGCAACGCGAAGCCTCCAGCGCGATGAACGCGTTGCTGATGGACAATTTGCAGGGAGTCCGCCAAATCAAGGCCTTTGGTCGCGAGCGGCATGAGGACGGACGCTTCGCGGACCGGGCGGACGAGCTCCGGAAAGGCACGCTCGGAATTATGAGGGTTTGGGCCGCGTATTCGCCGGCCATGAGTTTCGCGGCAGCGCTCGGGATGGGGCTTGTCCTTTGGGTCGGCGGTCGCCAGGTCCTGGCCGACCGGATGACGCTCGGCCAACTGGTTGGATTTCTGTTCTATCTCGGATTGTTTTACGAACCCGTTTCCCGGTTGCACGGTTTGAACCAGATGCTCCAGGCGGCGCGGGCTGCGGGTGAAAGGGTCTTTGATATCCTGGATGCGGCTGTCGAGCGCGATGCACCGGCAGAATCGGTTAACACCGCTGCGCTCAACGGGGAACCAGGCAAGTCACAAGCGTTTCGCGAACCAGTGTGCGGCGAGGTGGTTTACGAGAACGTTGGCTTCAGCTACAGCGCGGAGCGTCCCATCCTGCGAGGCGTCTCGCTCCACGCCCGCCCGGGGGAGATGATTGCGCTGGCCGGGCCCACCGGCGCCGGCAAATCCACGCTCGTAAATCTCCTGCCCGCTTTTTATGAAACTACGAGCGGACGCATCACGATAGACGGCCAGGATATCGGTAACCTGTCGCTCGAGTCGTTGCGCCGTCAGATCAGCGTGGTTAGCCAGGAGGCGTTCCTTTTCAATGGGACCATTCGTGAGAACATCCTCTACGGACGACTCGATGCCACGGACGACGAACTGATGACCGCCTCCCGCGCGGCGAATTGTCATGAGTTTATCGAACGGCTTCCACAAGGCTACGACTCGCGCGTCGGTGAACGCGGGGTGAAGTTAAGTGTTGGCGAGAAGCAGCGCGTCAGCATCGCGCGCGCCCTGCTCAAGGCTTCCCCTATTTTGACGAAGCCACGGCCAGCGTGGATACCGCCACCGAGAAACTGATCCAGGAAGCTCTAGAGCGCCTGATGGTAAATCGAACCAGCTTCGTCATCGCTCATCGTCTCAGCACAATTCGCAAAGCCGACCAGATCCTCGTCATGCGTCACGGCCAAATAGTCGAGCGCGGCACGCACGACGAATTAGTTGCGCTGAACGGATTATATAGCCGGCTGGCGCGGATCCAAGGGACGACCTTTATCGAAGAAAGCTTCGAGCAGCTTGCGAGCGCATAGCCAGTTGAAACAATTCAGGTGTTCGTCAGGCAGCGGACCCGCACAAGCTCCGCTAGGAGCGCCATGTTTATAGTTCGTTGCTATAGAAAGCACGGCCAAGCTCCGTAGGAGCGGCTGTGCACTGGCGTACCGCCTGCCAGCAACTGCCCTTCAAGCCCTGGCTGCGCTCGCCTTTTCCGGCTTACGATTCTGAGGTTGTTGGACCATTTTCTCAGATTCAGTCCGAACCGGAGTGGAGGAAGCTGGGGCCTCTCCAGGCGGCGCAGCGCCCGTGAGAAGAAGGCCAACGAGTGCCAACCCGCCGAGGATCGCGACAATGCTCACATAAAGCGGTTTCACCGGAGGCTCGAAACGAAATTCGACCTGGTGCTGGCCCGCGGGCAACTGGACTCCGCGCATGATGAAATTGCAGCGAAGGACCGGTTGCTGCTTGCCATCCACCCAGACGTGCCAATTTCGCTCAGGATCGAACCGGTCGTTCACTAACAAAATCGAGGGCTGCTCGGCCTTCGCTTTGAGCACGAAATGTTTGGGAGCGTAGCTGGTGTACTCGACCGTGCCCGGGGCTGGCTGGTTGGTTGCACCAGGACTGGGCAAACCCGGCACACTTTCGGAGATCAAAACCGTCTGCGCCGGGTCAAAATTCGCCGCGGTCAACCGTTCCAACACCGCGGTGTCGTTCGTGTTCACTTCCCAATTTGAATACAGCTTCGCTCGGGGCAGAGCGCCGGTGAAATCGAACACGGCGTATTGACCGCCGGGTTGGACCACCGCCGTCATTTCTTCAAGGCGGGTCGGGTTTGCAATGCCCGGCACGGCGGCCAGGTTGAATGTCTGGGCGATGCGAAAACGGTTTCTGCCGGGATCGAGTTGCTGGTTGAGTGAGTCGAGGGCGGCTGCGGGGCCAAGCAGATACCTGGTATTGGTGAGTTCCCACTTCCGCGTGAGATGCTGAGCGGTATGGAAAGACATCTCGAATGCCATGAGATCAGCCGGCGGCCGCGGCATCTGCACGACGTCCAGCGACTGCACGTTCCAGTACTGGAACTGATGTTGTTTCCACTGAATATCGTACAATTGTTGGAACATCTGTTCACGCACCGGCAGGATGGCCACGCGATGCTCGTAAGCTTTATCACGCAGAAAATCAATGACAGGGTTGGTGGCATTTTTCTCCACATAATCCACGAACCGCACAAAGGGCAAGTCGGTGCGCCCGAGGTCAATCACCATGAATAACCCCAGGAGTAGGGCTGCCATCCTCGCTCCTGGCCCGCTAAAGCGGCCGCTGACGATCATGGTAAACAGAACAACCGCCCCGCTCAGGAACAGAACGAAAAAGCCCACTTGCCGGATCGAGAAGGTGGCTACGGCGTGCGCCAAATTCTGATCGAATTGCACCGTTTGGAGGTAATCCTCCAACTTCGTTTGCGAATTGGCATAAACGAACCAACCGACAATACAGAGGCCGAGTGCGCCGAAAGCGCCAAAAACCCACCGTTTGTCGCGATTGGCTTTCGCCCAAACACTTTTGGCGCCGTCCAATGCCGCAGCCGAAATGTAGCGGCGGCTCAATCCATCGAGCCCGTAAGCGAACACTATCACCAGCGCAAAAGTCAGGATATGGATGAACTTCGCCGGATTCCGGATCGTCGAGAAATACGGCAGCATGTACAGGAACTGATAGAAGGGAGCGTGCCTTCCGAAGGCTAATAAAAGGCAAACCACCATCGTTCCGGTCAAAAACCACAGCAGCTTTCGTTGCTCCAAATCGAAGACCGAATCCTGTTTGCGGAAAGACTGTCCGACAGCCCACAACCCGACGAGAACCACCAGCACACCCGCATACATTCCACCGCCGGCATACCGTATGAAACCCTGCGGTTCAGGCCCCTGTTTGCCGGAGGCGAAATACCTGTCCCAGGACGCCTCGCGCCCTGCCCCGCCCCAGTAGTTGCCGCCTTCAGGCGTATCCATCCGATAGCCGAACAATCCGGGAACGAACAGCGAGAGCGCCTCCCGTTTGGGCAAGCTCCATTGCGTGGCCCAATCCCACCTGGCGGCTTTGCTCTCTTTATCCTGTTGCGCGCCGGCCACGCCTGAAACCGCCGTCGATACCAGCACTGACACACTCTGAGCCGCCACTACCCCGGCAATAATGGCCACCAGCGCAACCCTCGACACGCCCGCCACCACCCTGTTCGGTACGGCCAGCGTTGAATTTGCAAGTGAATGAAATAAAGCGAAAAACGCCACGTAGATGCAAAATAGAGCTGCAACGTCAGCGCCTTCACCGACGGCGATCCCCAGGGCCAACCCGGCCACGGCAACCCGCAGCCAACGGCGGGATGAGGTTTCGTCCATGAGCAAGCCGATGGCGAGATAGCTCATCCCGATCGAAATCGTGTGCCCTTCCACACCCCAGCAAGATGCGGAGAAAAAGCTGTTGTTTAACATGGCCCCCACCGCGCCAACCGTGCAGGCCAGCGGCGTAAGTTTCAGTTTTCGGAACAGGAACCAGGCACACAGCCCAAGAATCAGGCAGGCCACGGGGGCATAAACCTTGCCTAAACCAATCGGGGTAAGGATCAGCAGCAGCGCCGTCGAGATGTTTGGGACCGCGCCCCCTTCCCGCAGGCCTATACTATTTAGGTCCAACCACCCGCCGGTCAGGGTCGAAGGAAGGCGATGACATGCCGCCATCATTGTTCCCAACGGCCCGTCGTTCGAAAAAACGACGAAACCAGGAAAGAAGGCTTTGTAAAAGAAAATCGCCAGAATTGCAGCGAAAATCGCCAGCGTGGGCAAAAATGCCCTCCGAAAGGTCGTCGTCAGCGCAGAGGAGGAAGGTTGAGCCATAAATGGAGGTTTAAAGGCAGTTCACCGAAGGCTGGCCGGACAGGCCCAAAGCCCCGTCAAAGAGGGTAGAATGAACTTCACTCAAAATAGACATCGAAAGCGCCAAGCGCGTTGAACAGTCTGGGCTATTTTGTAGCAGGATTCAACCCTTTGGTTTGTGGGTTGGGAGCTGGGTCAGACCTGGTCTGACGGTTCAGGCTTGCTCTGGCAAGCCTGTCCGTTCGGCATTGCTCCTAAATCACCCCAAACCGAGGCTTTCACCCTATTTTTCCTTCCGCCGCCGGTGCTACTGTCGGGTGGAATTTGCACAGGAATAAACGAGCACGTCGTGAGTCCAGGATTACCTTTGAAACCGCAATACACAGAGGACCTTGAGCGATGCGCCGGCACCATCCATGCACGGTTCGAAGCCCAAGCGCAAAAAACACCTGATGCCACAGCCCTAACCTTTTTAGACAGCGGGCTGAGTTATCGTGATTTGAACCAACGCGCGAACCAACTCGCGCGCGCGCTGCAGAAAGCAGGCGTTGGCCCTGAGGTTCCCGTTGCTCTGTACCTGGAGCGCTCCCTGGAAATGCTCGTCTCCATCCTCGCGGTCCTCAAGGCCGGAGGCGCTTACGTGCCCATTGACCTCGCGTATCCGCCCGAGCGCGTCGCGTTCATGCTGGCGGACTCCAAAGCGCCCGTCCTTCTGACGCAAAGCAAGTTGGCCGAACGCATCGGAAGGCAAAAGTCGCGTATAATTTGCGTTGATTCCAATTGGGCCTCAATCGCTCTCGAGTCAAACGAGAACCTCGCCACGCCGGTCTCGGATTCGAACATGGCGTATATTATTTATACCTCAGGTTCGACGGGCACTCCCAAAGGCGTGGTGGTCACTCACCGGAATGTCGTTCGTCTGCTGACTGAAACCACTAAATGGTACCATTTCAACCAGAACGACGTCTGGAGCCTCTTCCACTCCTACGCTTTCGACGTCTCGGTCTACGAAATGTGGGGTGCATTGTTTTACGGCGGCCGATTGGTCGTGGTGCCTTTCATGGTCAGCCGCACTCCGTCCGAATTTTATCGGCTGCTTTCGGCCGAAGGCGTCACGGTCCTCAGCCAAACTCCTTCTGCGTTCCGCCAGCTCATCTGGGCCGAAAACGAAACGGCGGAAAAGCTGCCCTTGCAGTTGCGCTATGTGATTTGCGCAGGCGAAGCCCTCGAACTGCAAAGTCTGAAACCATGGTTCGAACGGCACGGTGATGAAAAACCGCTGGTGGTCAATATGTACGGCATTACCGAAACCACCGTGCATTCCATGTACAGGCCCATTCGCAACGCCGACCTCGTTAACGGCCTCGGCAGCGTCATCGGTGTGCCCATTCCGGACCTGCAAATCCATCTGCTGGACGAAACTCTGAAGCCGGTCCCGGCAGGAACCCCCGGCGAAATCTGCGTTGGCGGCGCAGGCGTAACAAGCGGCTATTGGAACCGTCCGGAACTGACCGCCCGGCGGTTCATTCCCGATCCTTTTTCCACCCAGCCCGGCGCGCGGCTTTATCGCAGTGGCGACCTGGCGCAAATCAATTTCCAAGGCGAAATGGAATATCTGGGGCGCATGGATCACCAGGTCAAAATCCGTGGTTTCCGGGTTGAATTGGGCGAAATCGAATCCGCCTTGAATCAGCACGCCTCCGTTCGTGAAAGCGCAGTTGTCGCCTCCGATGGCACTGATGGCCAGAAACATTTAGTAGCCTATGTCGTCTCGCGCAACGGCGCGCCCACCGTAACCGAATTACGGGAAAGTCTCGGCCAAAAGCTCCCTGACTACATGGTCCCGGGAGTGTTCATGTTCCTGGAATCGCTGCCGCTGACCACCAATGGGAAACTCGATCGCCGCGCGCTTCCCGCGCCCAACCATGTCCGTCCGATTTTGAAAGAAACGTTCGCGCCGCCGAGTACCGAGAACGAACGGATTCTCGCCGGCATTTGGAGTGATGTTCTCGAAATCCAGCAAGTTGGTATCCACGATAACTTCTTCGAATTGGGCGGCGATTCCATCCGGAGTATTGCAGTTCTAGCCCGGGCCGCTCACGCCGGCCTGAGCCTCACCTTACAGCAACTCTTCCAGCATCCTACTATCGCCGCCCTGGCCGCCGAGGCAAAGGCAACCTCAGCGCCAATCCACGCTCCGATATCCCAACCGTTCAGCCTGATTTCTGCCGATGAGCGGCGCGCGTTACCGGCGTCTGCCGAGGACGCCTACCCGCTCAGCCGGCTTCAATTGGGGATGTTCTACCACAATGAGCTGGACCCTGAGTCCGCCATTTATCATGACGCATTCAGTTACCAGGTCCACGCACCTTTTGACCAGGACAAGTTCGAAACTGCGATACACGAGCTAATCGCGCGGCACCCGGTGCTAAGGACCTCCTTTCATCTCGCCGGATTCAGCGAGCCTATGCAGATCGTTCACCGGGATGTGCGCGCGCCGAGCTGCGTCGAAGATTTGCGTCATCTGGACGCGCCGCCGCAAAAACAGCAGCTCATCTCCTGGGTTGAACGGGAAAAGCGAGTTGCTTTCGACCGAACACAAGCGCCGTTGATTCGGTTTCATGTCCAGCTTTACAGTGACAAAGATTTCCAACTGATTCTCAGTTTCCATCATTCCTGTCTTGATGGCTGGAGCCTGGCGGCCGTGGTGACTGAGCTTCTGCAGGATTACGCCCACCTCCTTGAAGGGCAGGCAACCGACTCCCCTCATCCGCAGGTGACCTACCGCGATTTCGTTGCTCTCGAAATCGAGGCGCGCCGGTCCGATACGGCGCGCCGGTATTGGTCGGCCCAAATGCAGGACACAACGCTCGCCCGGCTCCCGCGATGGCCCAAAGATCTTTGTGAGGGTGGCCATGAACAAAAACGCGGTCCCGAAGTGGTCATTCCACGGCAGACCGTCGAGGGATTGCGGCGCCTCGCGCAGACCGCCGGCGTGCCGCTGAAAACCGTCCTGTTGGCGGCTCATCAAAGAGTAATGGGCTTCCTTTATGGTCAGGACGATGTAGTGAGTGGCCTGGTCTGCAACGGCCGGCCCGAAAACGTGGATGGTGAACGGCTCATCGGACTGTTTCTCAACACGCTGCCCTTCCGATTGAAGCTGAAACCCGGCGCAAACTGGCTCGGCCTGGTTAAAGAAACCTTCGCGGTCGAGCGGGACATCATCCCGCATCGCCGTTTCCCATTGGCGGAGGTCCAAAAGCAAAACGGCCCCGTATTCGAAACCGCCTTTGATTTCGTCCACTTCCATGTGTTTAGCAGGCTGAAGAATTCCCGCACGCTCGGTTTCAGAGAAGGCCATTACTTCGAGGCCAACAATCTCGCGACTTATACCACCTTCATGCTCGATTCCAGCTCCAGCGAACTGACGCTGCATATTGATTATGACCCAAGCCTGGTCCCGAAAGAGCTGGTCGGACGGATCACGGCTTATTATGAAAATACTTCGAAGGCGATGGCCTCCAACCCGCTGGAAGAATATTTCTCGTTCTCACCTTTGCCCGAAAACGAGCGGCGGGACTTGCTGGCAGTGCATGAGGCCACCTCTGAGCTTCCTTCGGGTTCCATCTATGATTTGTTCGAGGCGCAGGTCCGCAGGACGCCGGATGCTCTTGCTTTGGTCTGCGATGACGAACAGCTTTCCTACGCCGAGTTGAGTGAGAGAGCCGACCAGATCCACTCGCGTCTCTGCCTTGCCGGCGTTGAACCGAACGACCTCATAGGCATCTGCGCGGAGCGTTCAGCCGGGATGATCGCCGGATTGTTGGGCATTCTTAAGTCCGGCGCTGCCTACGTGCCTTTGGACCCTGCGCACCCGGCGGAACGTCTTCATGGCCTCATCGCCGATGCGGGTTTGTCCCTGGTTCTCTCTGGCAAACGGCAGGCGCCGTTGCTTCCCGCTTCAGTCGCCGTTGTTGATTTGGATGACGCCTCGCGAACGGATGTACCTGAATATCCGATTCGAAATGGCCGCCTCGCTTACGTCATTTTCACCTCCGGCTCCACCGGCAAACCCAAGGCTGTGCAGGTAAACCAGCGCGCCGTGGTCAATCTCCTGGGCGATATGCACCAACGCCTTGGCATCGGCTCAGCGGACAATCTCCTGGCGATCACGACGCTTTCGTTCGACATCGCGGCCCTTGAAGTCTTTCTTCCGCTGGTGTCGGGCTGCCGGCTTACCCTCGCAAGCCAGGCCGACGCTAGCGACCCCGCCCGGTTGCTCGCTTTGCTGCAAGAATCCCATCCGTCCGTTTTGCAAGCCACGCCTACGACCTGGAAGATGCTCATCGAGGCCGGGTGGCAGGGAGATAAGCATCTCAAAGCGCTTTGTGGGGGGGAGAGTTTGAACCGTGACCTGGCGGACGCTTTGCTCGCCCGTACCGGGCAACTTTGGAATGTCTACGGACCTACTGAAACGACCATTTGGTCCGCCGCCTGGAAGGTTTCAGCCGGCGACATCGTGCCAATTGGTCAGGCACTGGCCAACACGCAATTGTATGTTCTGGACAACCATTTGCGCCTGCTCCCGGTGGGGGCGGTGGGAGAACTCTGCATCGGCGGACTCGGTTTGGCCGAGGGATACCTTAACCAGCCGGAGCTGACCGCGACGAGTTTCGTGCCAAACCCATTTGCTCCTGCCGAGCGGATTTACAAAACCGGCGACCTTGGCCGCCGCTTGCCCGATGGCGCGTTCGAATGTCTCGGTCGCAAGGACGACCAGGTGAAAATCCGCGGATTCCGGATCGAACCCGGGGAGATCGAAGCTGCACTTCGCCAGCCCAAAGCAAACAAACAAGGTGAGCCCGGCCTGGTGGCTTACCTGCTGTGGAAAAACGGCTCAACCGATATCCACGCCGTGCGCGATTTCCTTTCAGGCCGCCTGCCTGCCTACATGGTCCCGCAACGTTTCATGACCCTCGAGGTGTTTCCGTTGACGGCCAATGGCAAAGCCGACCGCCAGCGCCTCCCCTCGCCGGACTTGAATCCGGAGACCCGGCAACAGTTTGTCGCTCCGCATGGATTGGAACAGGAACAGCTCGCTCAAATCTGGAAGGAGGTCCTCGGAATTGGCCGCGTGGGAATAAATGACAACTTTTTTGAAATCGGGGGAGACTCACTCTCGGCCACACGTGCTTTTGCCCGGATTAACCGTGCCCTGGGAGCGAATCTCTCGCTGCGTCATATTTTCGAACACCCCACGATCGCCGGCCTGGCCGACCTTTTGGCGAAAGGCGTTGGCGCCAATGGCGCAAGCAAGCCGCCGATTCGGCCCATAGCCCGCAGGCGCAGGCCTGGCGCTGCCGCGGCGACCGGAATCTAAACCGAATAAGAAACATGAGCGCTCCTGAAAGCCCCTGCGTCCCGAAGGCGTCTGTTGTAGCGGCGCCTCGTCGGACCGCCGCAAATCCCGCTGGATTGTCAGAGCTTCTCCCGCTCGACTCCGGCCTTGCTCCCCTTTCCTTTTCTCAACAGCGGCTGTGGTTTCTCGAGCGCTTGCATCCTGGCACGCCGACTTACAACATTCCATTCGCCCTGCGGCTTAAAGGCCATCTCGACCCTGTCGTGCTTCAGCGTGCGATCGCGACTATCGTCGAGCGGCATGAGGTGCTGCGAACCTGTTTTAGCACCGTTGACGGGGAACCGTGGCAGGAAACCCGGCTGGTGCAGCGGGTAGAT
>Ga0193692_1000405_pt1 | contig 10900 bp, 10 predicted proteins | sample L3a1metaG_FD_144917 | JGI IMG/M metagenome (GOLD analysis project Ga0193692, IMG submission 144917) | Soil microbial communities from a riparian zone of the East river system, Colorado, United States - L3a1 | ecosystem: Environmental > Terrestrial > Soil > Riparian zone | place: USA: East River... | reverse complement strand
AGGGCATGAAAGTCGGCACACAAGTCATTGATTGCCGAAGCTACCGCTCGCTTGGCTATTGGACTGGCACCGGGTTGTCGGAGAACCTTCCCCGCAAAGACCAGGAGTCTCAACCTGCGCGCGACCGGACCGAGTCGCTCGCGATTCTCGACAGCGACCCCGCCTCGACGAACGCCCTGGACGCAGCGCAATGGCTCATGCTCAACACGCCTGACGGTGCGGACGTTGCTAAGGCGGCTGAAGTAATCCTCCAAAACCACATTGAAAGCCCGGGCCTCGTAAAGCTGACACAGGAGCTTGAGCGGTTGCGGCCCAATTGCTCGAGCAATCTGCTGCAGGCGATGTTGGAGAGAAACCCGCATGAAGAAGTGCGCGGAAACGCCTGCCTCGCGCTGGCGACGCTGCGGAAGGACGCTGCGGATTTTGGCCGGAACAAGGCGGCCACCGCCGAAGCGGAGAAGCTCTACGAGCGCGTCATCGCGGAGTTTGGGGATGTCAAACAGCGTGGCTTTCCGTTGCCGAAACTGGCACAGCCGGAACTTTCGGAATTGCGCCGCTTGACCATCGGCAAAGTGGCTCCCGAGGTAGAGGGAGAGGACTTGGACGGCCAGAGTATGAAGCTGAGCGATTACCGGGGCAAAGTGGTGGCGCTCTTCTTTTGGAGTGCCGCCTGTCCAGTAACGCAGGAAGCGCGCGATTTTCGAAGGCTAGTCCAGGAAATGGAGGGAAAACCGTTCGTCCTCATAGGCATTCATGCTGATGACAACACTGAGCGCGCGAAAAAGGTGGCCGAGAAAAACGAAATGAACTGGCGGTCCTTCCAGGACGCGCGCAGCGGCCCGATCTCCAAGGCGTACAACATTAACAGTTGGCCCAACATTTACGTGCTCGATCAGAACGGAGTCATTCGCAATCGCGGATTGCATTGGGCGAGCGAGGTTGCTTCGACTGCGAATGAACTGTTAGGCAAATAAAAAGTTCGCGTGATTTGGCGCCGGAGATGTTGTCCAATGAGCCGAGCGAATGACATTTTTGCCTATTGTGGGGCGCGAGTTGCGTGTCGCGGCGCGTCGGCGCGCGACGTATTGGTTGCGGCTGCTGGTCGCATTACTGGCAATCGTTGTGGGCGGGTTCGTGTACGTGGCTCACGCCATGGGACCGACGGACGTGTTAGGGGCGCGTATTTTCATAGGTTTGGCCGGCGTGGCGTTTATTTATTGCATTGCCGCGGGGCGTGCTTACACGGCTGATTGTCTGAGCGAGGAAAAACGGGAAGGAACACTGGGGCTGCTATTCCTGACCAGTCTGCGTGGTTATGACGTGGTGCTGGGAAAGTTGGCAGCCACTTCGCTCAACGGCTTCTACGGCCTGGTGGCGATTGTTCCGATTCTGGCAGTGCCGCTGCTGATGGGTGGGATCAGCAACGGCGAGTTTTGGCGGATGGTGCTGGTACTGCTGAACACTTTCTTCTTCTCGCTGGCCACGGGAATCCTGTCATCCACGATGAGCAGCAAGGGGCGGGGGCCAATGGGGCTGAACTTCGCGCTGCTCCTTTTGTTGATTGGAGCGGGGCCTCTGATTGCGGGTGCGACTCTGTATTTTGGCTCCCCGAGGACGGCTGAGCATCGGCTGCTTTATCCGTGTCCGGTCTATGCAGCGGTCCTTTCCTTCGATTTCTTTTACAAAGGTAGAGCGGACGATTTTTGGTGCTCGGTCGCGGTGACACACGTGCTGGCCTGGCTGCAGGTAGGGTTGGCAAGCCTGCTCGTGCCGCACGTTTGGCAGGACACGCCCTCCCGCAGCAAAAAGCGGACGTGGGCCGAGCGTTGGGAAGCGTGGAATTATGGAACTGGTGAAACAAGGCGAGCGCTTCGTAAGCGCTTATTGAACGTCAACCCGTTCTTTTGGCTGGCATCGCGTTCGCGCCACAAGCGGGCCGGGGCCTGGGTGGCGCTGGTGCTGGTTATTGGATGGTGGATTGTATGCAGCGCGCAGATGAGATTCAGGTGGGCCGAGGAATCGCTGGTCGTAACCACTGCCATTTTGGTGAATATCCTTTTCAAAACCTGGTTCGCGATTGAAGCGAGCCAAAGGCTGGCCGAAGACCAAAGATTGGGCGCGCTGGAATTGCTGCTTTCGACTCCCCTAAACGCGGGAACCATTCTACGTGGACAGGCCCTGGCATTGCGCCGACTATTCCTCGGCCCGCTGGTCGTCGCGTTGCTGCTCGAACTGATTTTGGCCTACGCCGCCGCGGCAACGATGCGTCAGGACGGAGAGCGATTTCAGGTCTTTGCGATCAAAACTGCACTGATGTTCGCGGCGGATCTGCTCGCCTTGTTTTGGGTAGGCATCTGGTGCGGGTTGACGGCCAAATCGCCAAACCATGCGGCTTTCGCCACAATCCTGCGAATCCTGCTTTTGCCTGCGGTGGCTTTTGCGGCGTTTTCGATCCTGATCACCTTCTGGGCGTCCTTAAACGGTCCGCCCGGACCGGACTGGCGATTCTATCTTGGTTTGTGGTTCTGGTTGGGGCTTCTGACGGACCTGGCGTTTGGTTTGCGGGCGTGGAGTGGGCTGCGAGCGGGTTTTCGCGAGGTGGCGTTAAGGCGAACGATGGTGGTGAAGGCGAGCCAGTAAGGAGACGTAAGAATCGACGCCGTGCCGCCTTGCATGATCAAGGCGTTGTTAAATTCGACAGGCCGTGGCCTTTTTGCTATGTTAGCCGCGCAGCAAAACCGAGCATCTCAATTATGAGTGTAACCATCCAACTAAGTGCGGACGAGGTGGCCCAGATCAAACGGTTTACTGATTTGGACAGCGAACATGAAGCGGTAGCAAAGGCCGCGCGGGAATTTTTGAGGGTGGCCCATCTCCGGGAACTGAAGGCTGCTTCGGGAAAGTTGGACTACAAGGGAGTAAGCGAAGAAATGGAAGCACTGGAACTTCGTGAACGAGAGTCTGATAAGTGACTACGTTCAATTTGGTTCTGGTGGATACAGTCCCGGAGGGCAGTCTTGCGCTTGCTTTCTGGGAGACGCTCGACGCCGCGGCGAATCTCGCCTATTGTGATAGTGCTCACATACAAGCTGCCTTCGTTTTCCCGCAGCCAAGCTACCACGTTGGGATCGGGCATCGGTTTGACCGCTTCGCTGAGGACATTCGTGTCCACCAGATAGCTCACAATGCGGGTGGCTCGGAATCGTCAGGTTCGCGCAGTGGAATCTCGAACTGAGAGGGACACGCCAAGAGCAGGTCAACTAGCCCCCGGTTCACAGGGTGCGTCACGCGTCGAAGAGTGATAGTATCCTCGTCCTCAACCGACACTTCAAAGTCCTCTCCAGGCACGAGGTGGAGTTGTTCCCGCACGGACCCGGGAAGGCAGATCTCGCCGTTTTCTGAGAGAGCGGTCATCATTGCGTGGGTAATGTACACCGCCACGGGGCGGTGGCAAGCCTTGCAAGCCCGCGATAACCGTACACAGCGGCAAGATAGCAGCAGAGCGCCGGCAAGATGCCGGCGCTCCCAGTGAAGCAAGTTGAGGTTACGTGCCACCCACGCCGCCGACGCTCGCCAGTTCTTCGTTCGTAGCCACGTTGATGATTTTGAATTGTTCGGCGTGGAGGCCGGGATCGGCGCGGAAATCCAGTTTCCCGAAGTAACGCTTTTCCAATTCGACGAGGAGTTGTTTATCTTCAGTGTGCAAGCGCTTTAGGATCGTGGGGTGCACGACGATGCGGAGCTGGAAATCGGATTCGTCACGGGTCCGTCGTTTCAGAATCTCACCAAGCTTACGCTGAATCTCGACGCTCATCGTTAAGGCGCTCTTGACTTTGCCGCGGCCTTTGCAATACGGGCAATCGTCATAGACGGCGGCATGGACGCTTTCCGAGTGACGTTGCCGGGTCATTTCCATCAGGCCGAGTTGTGAGATCGGAAGGACGTGCGTCTTCGCTTTGTCGCGGCGGAGGCAGTCTTTCATCCTGTGATAGACGGATTGCTGGTCGCCGCGCTTCTTCATGTCAATGAAGTCGAGGACAATGAGGCCGCCCATGTTGCGAAGACGCAATTGACGGGCGATTTCGTCGGCGGCTTCGAGGTTGACCTTGAGGATCGTGGACTCCTGATCCTTGGTGCCTTTGTGTCGTCCAGTATTGACGTCGATGGCGACGAGTGCCTCGGTTTCATCCACGACGATGTAGCCGCCGCTTTTAAGCGCGACCTGTCGCGAGAACGCGTTCTCGAGTTGGCGACTGATGCTGAACCGGTCGAAGATCGGCTGAGCATCGTTGTAGAGCTTAATCTTAGCTGCAGAGCGGCGCGAGATTTTGGAGATCATGTCGCGCATCCGCTCATACGCTTTCTGGCTGTCCACGACGATTCGTTCGACATCCTCGGTGAGGAAGTCGCGGACCGTTCGCTCGATGAGATCGGGCTCCTGAAAAGCGCAGGTGGCAGAGGGTTGATTCTTTATGCGGTCCTGGATCGAGCGCCATTCTTCAAGAAGAAGGGCAAGGTCACGCACGAAATAGCGCATTTGCTGGCCTTCCCCAACAGTGCGCATGATCACGCCCATTCCATCAGGGATGGAGAGCTTGCGCAGGATCGCCTTCAGACGTTGACGCTCTTGCGGATTTTCAATTTTTCGCGAAATGCCGCTTTGATCGGCATTCGGCAGCAGGACAAGGTATCGGCCTGGAAGTACCAGGTTGGTCGTGACACGCGGACCTTTGTTTCCGATGGGACCCTTGGTCACCTGGACGATAATGTCGCTTCCCGGCGGATAAACGCGAGGGATTCCACGATTTCGTATCCGCTGTCAAAGTTGCTCGCCGGAATAATGTCCCAGTAATGAAGGAAAGCGTTCTTCTCAAAGCCGATATCCACAAAAGCGGCTTTGAGGCCGTCTTCGAGGTTGCGGACTTTGCCTTTGAAGATGCTGCCGACGAGCCGTTCTTCGGTCGTGCGTTCGATGGTAAACTCCTCAAGCTTGCCTTCTTCGAGAACCCCGACACGGGTTTCGAGCACCTCGGCATTGATGATGACTTCCTTGTGGACGCGTTTGACGGGCTTGATCAAACGCTGGACTTTTTTGACCAGCGTGTTGGCGGCGGTCCGAATGGCGTCCACGATGCCCTTGGGCTTTTCGGAAACGGTAACGGGAGTGTAGGGTTTTTCTTCCCGCACTTCCGGGGGGGTCTCGAGATTAGGTTCGCGGAAGCCGCGTTTGTCCTTGTTGGCTGGTTCGGGTTGAGCGGGAGGGCCTTCGGGGGGCAGACCCGCCGCGATATTTTCAGCGCGCTCGATCTCCTGCGAGTGCCGATGGTCATAGATTTTATCCTGGGAGGGCGGGCCGCCGACAGCTTCGGCGCGGGCCTGGTTGGCATCGTCCCGACCTTGTCGGGACTGCTGCTGCTGGCCATGCCCCAGACCTCCGCTGGGGCGGAAGCGCATTCCACGGCGGCGCCGGGAAAAGTTACGTTCGTTCATAATCAGTAGGTTTTTCTGTAGATACAGACGTTTTGCAATAGTCCCATGGCGATCAACGAGCCCAGCACTGATGACCCGCCGTATGAAAGCAGCGGCAGTGGGATGCCCGTCACAGGCACTATGCGAATATTCATGCCGATATTTATAAACACGTGGCTGAATAGGAGGGCGACAACGCCCACAGCCAACAATTTGCCAAGGCGGTCGCGCGCCTGGCCGGCGATTCTGAGCCCGGTAAACAGAATCAGTCCGTAAAGCGTCAGCACCACAATGCTGCCGACGAATCCTTTCTCCTCGGCAATGACGGAGAAAATGAAATCATTATGCGCCGCGCCGGGCGGCAAAAAGCCAAGCGCGGTCTGGTTCCCTTTGTGCCATCCTTTGCCCAGGAAACCGCCGGAACCTACGGAAATCAGCGCCTGGCGGACCTGGTAGGATTTTTGGGTTTGCAATTCGCGCGCGCGGGCGCGTTCGGCGGCGCTGGAGTTCGGGGAGGCAAAATCCGCGCCGAAATAAACCAGTAAACGCTGTCGTTGATATTCCTCGAGCTTGACCTGCCACCAACCGGGCGGGGCGAACAAGACATCTACGAGAAACAATGCGGCTAGACAACCGACGCCACCAATGAGCCAGCCCAGGTAGCGTTTGGGTGTGCCGGCGACGAACAGCATGCTGAAACCGACCGGCAGCAGAACCAGCGCAGAGCCAAGGTCCGGTTCCTTCAAAATCAAGACGAATGGCAGCAGCATCATGCCGATGGCTTTCCAAAAGATCATCGGGTCGCGCAGTTCCTCCGATGGTCGGCTGAGGAAGTTCGCCATGGCCATGATGAAGGCGAGCTTGGCGAACTCGGACGGTTGGAACATGAACACTTTCAGATCGAACCAGCGTCGCGCGCCGAAACGGACCGTCCCGATGACCAGCACCAGCGCCAGCAGAAGGATGCCGATCCAATAGGCTACGGTAGCCCACCGCGCCAGGGTATGGTAGTTAACGCAGCAGAGTACTCCGGCCGCGCAGAAGCCGATCGCGTACCAGACGATTTGGAGGAGCCACTTTTGTTTGAGCAATGGCGCGGTTATGGCGGATTCATTCACCATGGTCGCGCTATAGACAAACAGGACACCAATCACCATGAGACCCAGAAGACCGGCGATTTGGAGCCGGTCAACTCGGGATTGGCGTTCGGTGAAAAGAGGTTCGAACATGCTAAGTGCTTCTCATCGGTTTACTGCTACGGGTTTGTTTGCCGCTTGTTCGCGTTCGATAATCGCGTTGTAAATGTGCTTTCCGATGGGGGCGCAATCGCCACCGCCGGAGCTGCCGCCTTCGACCATGACGACGACTGCATATCGCGGCTTGTCGTATGGGGCGAACGAAAGGAACCAGACGTTGTGGCTGGTTGTGTTGCCGCGGACGTCTTTTATTTGGGCCGTCCCGGTTTTTCCGCAAATGCGGAATCCTGCAATAAAAGCGGGACGACCGGTGCCGTCGCTGTCTTCGACGTCCGCCAGCATGGCTTCGCGAAGAATATTAAGGCTCCTGGCAGACACGCCGAGGTTGTCCCGGATTACGCCCTTCGGGAATGAGGTGGTGATCCGAGGGGCAATGGGATCCAGCGGTTCAATAATATCCACCAGTCGCGGAGTGAGGACTTTTCCACCATTGGCGATGGCGGCGGCCAACACGGCCATTTGAACCGGTGTTACGTAGACTGGGTCTTGGCCAATGCAAACGTTCGCAGTCGCGCCATCGGACCAGCCTGCACCGAGTTGTTTTCGAGTCACAAATCGGCCGGGGCTTTCCTGGCGGGTGTTCAATCCTGCGCTTTCCCCCAGGTGCAGTAGTTGGCCGTATTGGAAGATTCGCTCGATCCCATACCGCAAGCCGAGATGAATGAAATAGGCATTGCTCGAGAGCTTTAGCGCGCGGCGGAAATTGTAATCACCGGTGGGCGCAGTATCTTCAACTTTGTGGTTCCGGGTCACAAAGTAGCAACCTCGGCCGGCTCGTCTGGGATCCTTGCTCGGGTCGGCCTCAACATGGTACAGAGCTTCAGGATCAAGGCCCGCTTCAAGCGCCGCCAGGCCGACCACGGTTTTAAAGATCGAACCCGGCATATAACCGCCTTGTGTGGCCCGGTTGAACATTGGCTTGAGCGTCTCATCCTGAATTCGTTGGTATTCGCCCGGGGGAAAGCCGTGAACGAAATAGTTGGGGTTAAAACCGGGAATAGACGCCAGAGCCAGGATGTCGCCCGTCCAGACGTCCATTACAACTGCAGCGGCCATCGGTTTGGGGCTGAACTGGCGCAGAGCTTGTTCTGTCGCTTTCTGGATGCCGAGATCAATGGTCAAAGTCACATTATTGCCCGCCCGGGCCGGGCTCCAAACGGTTTCGGTTTGCCGATACCCGATGTTGTTGACGACGACCGACTTGGCGCCGGCCACGCCCCGGAGATCTTTGTCGTAGCCAGCCTCAATTCCCAGCACGCCCTTATAGTCCGGCAGTCGGTAGGAGAAAAAGGCTTCTTCACCTTCCGCCGAGTCGAAGCTTTGTTGGAGTTGGCCCAGGAGATGTGCTGAAACAGTTTGCTGCGGATAAAAACGCGTGGATTGCACTTCGAGATCCACGCCCATTGGGCTCGTGGTTTGTTCCTCGAATAGGGCAATCTGCGCTGGGTTGATATTGGTCAGGACACGAAAGGGCAGAACCAGGCTCTGTTGATAATGACGCTCGAAGTTGGTTTGATTGAGTGAGAGCGGTTCTGGCAACCGAAGCATCTGGCCGATCTGAAACACCACGTTGCTGGCCACTTGGTAGCGCGCTTGTCTGCGGATTTCGGCTCGTTGCGCAACGGTGACGATGAACTGCTTGCGCTCGTCTTTGTTTAGCGTGCGACGGAGCTCTTTCTCTTTGGCCTCCCGTTGCTGCTTGAGATACGCCCGAAGCTGTGCAACGCGCTTATCCGTTGCCTCATCAAAGCTCTTGCGCAATTCCTCGAGATAAAGGCTCACGTCGTAAGTCGCCCGGTTCTCAGCTAGCACAGCCCCGTTGCGATCGAGTATCTTGCCGCGAACCGCAGGGATGCGGACCGTGCGGAACGATTGCATCTCCAAATGCGCCTGGTAATCCTTCGATGAAACGATCTGCACCCACCAAAGCCCAGCGGACAGGACGCCAAGGCCGCTTAAAATAGCCAGCGCCACCACTCGAAGCTGCGGGTCGTTCTTCTTCAGTTGGTCAAAAATCAGCATTGTGATGCGTGATGCGTGAAAACGTAAGACATGAAACGTAACCGGCGACTTCGTGCATCAATCCATCAATCCAAAAATCCATCAATCCAGTGTTGTTCATGAACGTCCCCTCCTGATTTCGCGGTCGGGGCGAAAACTGCTCTGCGAAGCGGGGCCGCGTGACCCGAGCATGCGTTGGAGCAGCCCAAAAATTTCAAAGCAAACGGGCGTGGCCAGTGCGCCCCCAATGCTCATGACGAGCAGTTGCCAGAGGGTGCCCCAGCCAAATAAAGGTTCGTGACCGGTAGTCAACAGATAAACCAGGCTGAGAACGGGCGAAAGCAGGCTTGCCAGGAACCCGAGCACGAGTTGCGCAAAGATTTGGTCCCGGAGAATTAAATCGCGGCTGGCATAAATTCCCAGGCCGGAAAGGAACAGTGGCAAAACACTCGTCCCGAGCGGATTGGCGGAAAGCGAATCGAAACCGAGGCCGCCAACCAGCGCGAGCAGGCAAAGTGTCATGAAACCTCCGTAAAGACTTGCATAAACCACCAACGCCGGGAGTAAATCAACCTGCACACCAATGAGGTGCCGAATGCCATGGAAGGCGGACTCCCAGAACACTGCCAGAATAGCCGCTAGCAAAACCAGGATGTTCGTGAAAAGGTTCATGGGACGCGTGATGCGGGAAGGCGATAGGAGCGGGGACAGCCCTGTCCGCGCAGCCGTGGGACTTGCGATCGCGCGGACAGGGCTGTCCCCGCTCCTATCTGCGGTCCGATGATTTTGGACTCAAGGTTGTTCATTTCTCGATCAGCACAAATACTTCCTCCAGCGAGTTCAGATCGGCGGCAAGTTTCACCCGAGCCTCTGTGGACAGTCCGAACTCGGCAGGGCGCGCGTCCACAATTTTGCCGATGATTATTTCTTTCGGGAAGATACCGCCGTTGCCGCTGGTTACAATGTTTTGGCCGGGTTTGACGTTTGCGTTCGGGGGAAGATAAGTCATCGAAACGAGCGAACCATCAATCGGACCGTAAGGCCCGATCACGCCTGAGACGCGGGATTCGTTCTGCACCAGGGCAGAGACTTTGCAATTCGGGTCGCCCAGAAGAACTACTTGCGATTGAGCGAGGCTAACCCACGAGATACGGCCCACGAGCCCGTCTGTTGTCAAGACAGGCATGTTGATCCGGATACCATCACGGCTTCCGAGGTCAATTTGGACCGTCCGCCACCAGTTGGCAGGTTCGCGCAAAATCACGTTCCCGAGCTTCAATTTCCACGGCTTTTGTTGCTGCCATCCGAGCAACTGACGTAGCCGGGCATTTTCCCGGTCAATTTCTTTGGTATGGTCGGCCTGGATCTTCAATTCCTGGTTTTCGCGCCGGAGCACCTGGTTTTCCGTGATCAAGTGGCTTTTGGGAACAATAGTATCCCCGGCCCGGCCAGCGACCTGGTGCGCGGAGCTGGCCAGACCGAACCCCGGCAGAAAAATACTGCCGATCCCCAGCTTTAGCCGGGCGACTACCTGGCTTGGCAGATTCAAAATTGTCAGCGACAAAACCACAACCAAACCCAAGCCGATATAATGCGGCCGTTTAAACATTCAAATAGAGTGACAGGTGACGAGTGGCAGGTGACAAGTGACGGCGCGGACGTGACTGATGACACATGACAAGTGAGGAGCTGACGGTCCACTTGGACCTGCTTTCTCACGCATCACGCATCACACATCACGTGCGTTTCATCACGCATCACGAGCGACACATTACGCATCACACGTTACGATCAGCCTGATTTCGGTGAGGAACCTACTTGGAATTATTGGAAACCCGCTTGAGAAATTGGAGTTCCTGCAACACCCGTCCGGTGCCTTCGGCAACGGCGCTGAGGGGATCGTCGGCGATATGCACCGGCAGGCCGGTCTCTTCGGCCACCAACCGGTCTATCCCGCGTAACAACGCCCCGCCCCCCGCCATAACTATCCCGCGGTCCACCAAATCGGCGGACAGCTCGGGGGGACAACGTTCCAGGGTGATACGGACTGATTCCAAAATACTGGAAAGCGGCTCTTGCAAGGCCTCGCGAATCTCTTCCGAGCGAATGTTCAGGGTTTTCGGCAACCCCGCGCTCAAATCGCGGCCTTTAACTTCCATGGTTAATTCCTGCTC
>Ga0193692_1000404_pt1 | contig 10904 bp, 8 predicted proteins | sample L3a1metaG_FD_144917 | JGI IMG/M metagenome (GOLD analysis project Ga0193692, IMG submission 144917) | Soil microbial communities from a riparian zone of the East river system, Colorado, United States - L3a1 | ecosystem: Environmental > Terrestrial > Soil > Riparian zone | place: USA: East River... | reverse complement strand
CTGCTGAGGTGCTTACTATAGCTGCCGTGACCCCTTGCCGCCGACAAACGACAGGAGTTCCTTCATGATGAAAGGCAGAGCGATCCCCACCGTGATCGGTGCCGCGATCGTTACGATGCTCGCCCTGTTCGGCGTGATCGGCGTGTCCGGTTGCAAGAAGGAGGAGCCACCTCCGCCTCCACCCGCCGCAGCGCCGGCCGGCCCCCAGCAGGCTGCCGCGGTCGACGGCGCGGCCCGCCCTGTCGTCGCCCCCGTCCCCGAGGGCACCCGTGGCTCCAGCGTGATCAAAGGGTCGGTGAAGCTGGAGGGCAAGCGGCCCGAGCCCAAGATGATCAAGCGCGAGACCGATCCATTTTGCGCGCGGAAGCAGATGCCGGAGGAGGAGATCATCGTCTCGAAGGACGGCCTCCTCAAGAACGTTCTGGTTCGCATCTCCAAGGGGATGACCGGAAACTACGATCCGCCGATGACCAACGCGACCCTCGACCAGACCGAGTGCATGTACCGGCCGCGCGTGCAGGGGATCATGGCGGGGCAGTCGCTGCTGATCAGGAACAGCGATCAGACGCTGCACAACGTCCACAGCTACAAGGGGGCGTCGACGATCTTCAACCAGGCGCAGGTCCCGGGCCTGCCGCCGATGGCCAAGAAGTTCAGCGAGGTCGGCGACGTCATCAAGTTCAAGTGCGACGTCCACCCGTGGATGACCGGATACGTCGCCATCATGAACCACCCGTTTTTCGCCGTCACCGGCGACGACGGGACGTTCAGCATCGCCAAGGTCCCGGCGGGCAAGTATACGCTCGAGGCCTGGCACGAACGCCTGGGCAGCAAGACGGCGGAGATCACCGTCACCACGGACAAGCCCACCGAGACGACCTTCTCGTTCACGGCTCCGTGAACGAAGGCTAACAAACCGCGCGATATGCCACGCACGCGGTATCAGGCCGGGACGGGCACGGTCAGCTTCAAGGCCCTCCCCGCCGCGGCGCTGCGCGCGGTCTTCCGGGAGGGTTACTCGCGTCGGGACCTCCGGTCCGACATCCTGGCGGGTGTCGTCGTCGGCGTCGTGGCGCTGCCGCTGGCCATGGCGCTGGCCATCGCCGTCGGCGTTCCGCCGCAGCACGGTCTTTACACGGCGATCGTCGCCGGCGCGCTGGTCGCGGCGCTGGGCGGATCGCGCACGCAGGTGAGCGGCCCGACCGCCGCCTTCATCGTCGTGCTGGCGCCGATCTACGCCAAGTTCGGCATGGCCGGTCTGCTGCTGTCGGGGCTGATGGGGGGCGTGCTGCTGCTGATCATGGGCATCGCGCGCCTGGGTCAGTTCATCGAGTTCATCCCCCACCCCGTCACCACCGGCTTCACCGCCGGCATCGCCACCGTGATCGCGGCGCTGCAGATCAAGGACGCGCTGGGGCTGCAGCTGGCGCGCAACCCCGATCATTTCTTCGACCGCCTGGCCGCCATGTTCGAGGCGCGCGGCACGGCGTCGCTGGCCGAGCTCTTCATCGCGGCGACCACGCTGCTGCTGTTGCTGTATCTCCCCAAGGTGGTCAAACGCGTGCCGTCGCCGCTGCTGGCGCTGCCGATCGCGGCGCTGCTGGCCATCGGCATCGGACGCCTGTTTCCCGGTCACGAGGTGGCGACCATCGCCAGCCGCTTTCACGTCACCGTCGGCGGCCACCTGTTCGACGGCATCCCGCCGTTGCCGCCGATGCCGATGCTGCCCTGGACCGCGGCCGGCCCGCACGGACAACCGCTGGTCCTCAGCCTGGCGACCTTTCGCGAGCTGCTGACGGGCGCGTTCGCGGTGGCCATGCTGGGCGGGATCGAGTCGCTGCTGTCGGCGGTCATCGCCGACGGCATGGCTGGCACGCGCCACGATCCCGACGCCGAGCTGGTGGCGCTGGGCATCGGCAACATCGTGACGCCGTTCTTCGGCGGCATACCGGCGACCGGCGCCATCGCGCGCACCGCGACCAATGTGCGTTCGGGGGCGCGCTCGCCGATCGCCGCCATCGTTCATGCCGGCACCGTCCTGGCTGCCGTCATCGTGCTGGCGCCGCTGATTGGACATCTCCCGATGGCGGCGCTGGCGGCGTTGCTGTTGCTGGTGGCCAAGAACATGTCCGAGCTGAAGCATTTCCGTCACATCGTTCTGGTGGCGCCGCGCAGCGACGTGCTGGTGCTGCTGACCTGCTACGGTCTGACGGTCATCTTCGACATGGTGATCGCCGTCTCCGTCGGCGTCGTGCTGGCCGCCCTGCTGTTCATGCGGCGCATGGCGGACATCACCAAGGTTCGCCTGATCCAAAAGGGCGAAGGCGAAGGCGAAGGTGAACATGCCGCGGCACTGGCGCGCATCCCCAAGGAGCTGGCGAAGAAGATCGGCATCTACGACATCGCCGGCCCGCTGTTCTTCGGCGCCGCGCAGAAAGCCATGGGTAGCCTGGCCATCTCCGCCGCAGAGTTGAAGGTCCTCATCATCCGCCTGGATGCCGTGCCGGTCATGGACGCGACCGGCCTGGTGGCGCTGGAGAGCGCGATCGAGACGCTGTCCAAGAACCACTGCGTCGCCGTCCTGTCGGGGATGCAATCCCAGCCGGCGGGACTGGTCGACCGCGCCGGCTTCCGACATCGCCCCTGGCGGCTGCTGATCCGGCCCGATCTGGCCAGCGCGGTGACCGCGGCGGAGGGGATCCTGGGGGTCGGACCCTCGCAGACCAGCAATATGACCGAGATCGACCTTCGTCCGCCAGGGTCTACCTAGCTGCGCAGAAGACAGTTTTCTGGGCTATAAACACGCGCGATGTTCGTCAATGGGTTAGCGATTGCCACAGCGGTCGCTACGTTCGCGCTGATCCTGATTGGAGGCCTGGTCCACGGCACCGGCTCCAGCCTGGCGTGCCCGGACTGGCCGACCTGCTACGGCACCATGATGCCCAAGATGGAAGGCGGCGTGCTGGTCGAGCACAGCCACCGCCTGGCAGCCGGCGCCGTCATGATCCTGACCATTGTCCTCGCGGTCGCCGTGACCCGCAGCCGCAACGCGGCTCATCGACCGCTGCGCCCCCTGGTCTGGCTGGCGGTGGCGCTGGTCTTCGTCCAGGCGATCCTGGGCGGCGTGACCGTCCTCTTGCGGCTGCCGACGCCGGTGTCGACCGCGCACACGGCGATGTCGCTGTTGTTCTTCCTGATCACGGTCTACGTGGCGATCCGGTCGCGGCCAGCCAACGCCGCCCGGGCAGGTGGAGTCGGCAGCGCAACAGCGCTCGCGCTTCCGCAGAACGTCGTCCGCCTGGCGCTGGCGTCGGTGGTGACCGTGTACTTCCAGATGGTCCTGGGCGGTTTGGTCCGGCATTCCGGCGCCGCGCTGGCCTGCACCGACATCCCGCTTTGCCGGGGCGCCCTGTGGCCGCTGGCTCACCCGACTGTCCTGATTCACGTCTTGCACCGGCTCAACGGCGTGCTGGTCGCCGCGCTGGTGATCGCGTCGTCCATCGCGACCTGGCGCGCGGCGCGGCAGCGGCCGCTGCTGCGCGCGCTGGCTGCGCTGGCGCCGGTGTTGGTCGCAACCCAGATCTGGCTGGGCATCCGCAGCGTGCTGTCGTTTCTTGATCTCGCGACGGTCGAGGCGCACCTGGCGGTGGCGACCGCGCTCCTGGCGACGCAGCTGGGGGTGGTGCTGCTGGGGCGTCCCGCGGCGGTGCCGGCGCCGTTCTCGTGGCGCTGGCTCCGGGACGTCATCAGCCTGACCAAGCCGCGCATCACCGGCCTGGTCGTCGCCACCTTCTCGGGCGGGATGTGGCTGGCGCCGGGGCACCTGCCCGCCTGGCGCGTGATCATGACGCTGGTCGGGACGGCGCTGGTGGTGGCGGCGTCGAACACCTTGAACATGTACCTCGAGCGTGACGCCGACAGGCTGATGGACCGCACGCGCGATCGCCCGCTGCCGCAGGAGCGCCTGTCGCCCGAGACCGCGCTGGCGTTCGGCGTGTTGCTGGCGTGCGTGGCGCTGCCGCTGCTGTTTCTGGCCGGCAACGCCATGACCGGCCTCATGGCTGGGCTGGCGCTGTTCTCGTACGTCGGCATCTACACGCCGATGAAGCGTCACTCGGCCGCGGCGCTGTTCGTTGGCGCGGTGCCGGGCGCGATACCGCCGCTGATGGGCTGGACCGCGGTTACCGGACGGCTGGACGGGCCCGGCCTGGTCCTGTTCGCGATCCTCTTTCTCTGGCAGATCCCGCACTTCCTGGCGATCGCCATCTACCGCGCCAACGACTACCAGCGCGCCGGATTCAAGGTGCTGCCGATGGCGCTGTCGGCGCGCGGCGTCCGCATCTACATCGTGCTGTTCTCGCTGGGGCTGGTGGCGGCGACCATGTTACTGCAACCCATGCAGGTCGCCGGGACGCCCTATGTCCTGGCCGCGACGCTGCTGGGGGCGGTGTTCGTCGGCTGGGGGATCGCCGGCTTCCGCCGGGCCGCAGCGGCAGCCTGGGCGCGGTCGCTGTTCCTGGTTTCGATCGTCTATCTGACCTTGCTGTTCGTGGCGCTGATCATCGACCGGACGGTCGTATGATCGTGCAACCGCGTGGGGCCGCCGCGGACAGCAGCGTCGCGATCGCTCCCAGATTGCGCGTGCGGGATCTCCGCCGGCGTTTTGGCGCACGGACCGCGCTGGACGGCGTCACCTTCGACGTCTGGCCGGGTGAGATCTTCGGCCTGCTGGGTCCCAACGGCGCCGGCAAGACCACCGCCTTTCGCCTGCTGTCGGGACTGATTCCGGGCGACGGCGGCAGCCTGGAGATGGACGGCGCCGAGGTTACCGCGGGCGAGCGCGCGTATCGCGCGCGCCTGGGCGTGGTCTTTCAGGATCCCAGCCTCGACCTCAAGCTGACTGGACGCGAGAACCTGGCGCTGGGCGCGGCCCTCTACGGCTTGCCGCGTACGACGGCGGCGGCGCGCATCGCCGAAGCGCTGGCGGTGATGGAGCTCGGCGAGCGCGCCGATGAGGCGGCGCTCAAATACTCGGGCGGCATGCGCCGGCGCATCGAGATCGCGCGCGTGCTGCTGCACCAGCCGTCGCTGCTGTTGCTGGATGAACCGGGACGCGGCGTGGATCCCGATGCCCTCCGTCGTATCTGGGCCGAGCTGCGCGGGCTGCGCGACCAGCGCGGCGTCAGCATGATCGTCACCACCCACCAGCCGGACGAGGCGGAACACTGCGACCGTATCGCGATCCTCGACGCGGGGAAGATCTGCGCCCTGGGGACGCCGGATGCCCTGCGCGCGCGCGTCGCCGGCGACGTCGTGCGCGTCGGCGGCGACAACCCGGAGGAATTGGCCGCCACCATCCAGGCACGCCTGGGCCTGGCAGGCCGCATCGTCGACGGCCACGTCACCGTCGAGGCGCCCCGCGGCCACGAGCTCATCCCGCGCATTGTCGAGCTGTTCCCGCCCGGACGCCTCGCCAGCGTCGCCACCGCGCGCCCTACCCTGGCCGACGTCTTCGCCAAGCTGACCGGACGGGGACTCGACGCATGAGCGCCGGCGCTAACGCATCAGCGGGCGCCGCGGCGACGCGGGCCACGCCGGTGTCGGCCGCGGTCCCGGCGTCGGTCGCCCCCGGCGTGATCGCCGCGCTGGTGGGCCGCGACCTACGCCGTTTCTTTCGCCAGCCGAGCCGCGTGGTCGGCTCGATCGCGCAACCGCTGATCCTGTGGGTCGTTCTGGGCGCGGGCCTGGGCGCCAGCTTCCAGATCGCCGGCGCGGGCGGCGTCTCGTACCTGCAATATTTCTATCCGGGGACGGTGGTCCTGACCGCGCTGTTCACCGCCATCTTCTCGACCATCTCGGTCATCGACGACCGGCACCACGGCTTTCTGCAGGCGGTGCTGGTCGCGCCGGTTTCGCGGACCGCGCTGGTGCTGGGGAAAACTCTGGGGGGCGTGACGATCGCGCTCCTACAGGCGGCGGCGCTGCTGGCGCTGTCGCCGATGGCCGGTTTTTCCCTGGCCGAGATGAACTGGCCGCTGCTCGCCGCGGCGCTGACCCTGGCGGCGATCGGCTTCACGGCGCTGGGTTTCGCGATGGCCTGGTGGATCGACTCGTCGCAGGGCTACCACGCCATCATGATGGTCGCCCTGATCCCGCTGTGGATGCTGTCGGGCGCCATGTTCCCGGCCAGCGGCGGCGGCGCGGTCATGCGCGGGCTCATGACCGCCAACCCGATGACCTACACCGTGTCCGCCGTCCGCCGCGGATTCTACGGCGACACTTTGCCGGCGGGCCTGCTGCCGGCGAGCGGATCCGCCGCGATCGAAATGCTGGTGATCACCTCGTTCGCGCTGCTGTCGATCGTCGCCGCGGTGTTGCTTTGCCGGCGACGCGCCTGACCGCCGCCACGGCTGCGATCGCCAGCATCAGCGCCAGCGACAGCAACCCGGGTCGCCCGGCGCCCGCCGCGCTGCAGGCCGCGCTGTAGAAGCAGGCGCCCCCCTTGGCAGGAGCACACTTCCGGTCAGCGCCGGCCGTCGCTGCCGCCGGACAATTGTTGCTGGCGCACTGGTCGCCACGCAAGCAGACCTCGCCCTCGGCGCGCGGACGCGCGCACATCTTGGTCGCCGAATCGCAGCGGATGTCCTTTTCGCACTTGGCCGGGTCACACGCCTCGCCCTCCTTGGCCAGGGGCCGGCACGCACCGTCGGCGCCCATTACCGACCCTTCGCACCAGCCCTCGATGCACTCCCAGTCCTGGGTGCAGGCCTCGCCGTGCCCGAGCCGCGCCTCAACGAAGGCGTCGCACCCCGGGATGCCCGAAAAGTGGTTGGTCGTCCCCAGCTCTTCGCACGTCGCCGCGCGCACATGCGCCAGGCAGGCCTCCAGCTTGACCCCGTCATAGTCGCTGCGAAACCGCGACTGCGACGCCAGCACCGGCTGCAGCTGGTTGTGAAACGCCTCGGCGGTCTTCAGTTCACAACTTGGTTCGTCTGTCCCCGCCATCTCGTTCCCCATCAGCTCCATGGCCGTACAGCAGACATACGCCTTGGGACAGACCGCCCGCGCGATCTCCCGCGGCGCATCCTCCGCCCGGATTCCCCCCGCCTTCCCGGCGACCTTCCCACATCCCAGCACCAGGACAGGTAGGAGAAGAACGACACGCAACCTCAATTCCGTCATCGCTGGAGTCATGCCGGCTAGCGAGTGCAATTCACGCTCCAGCAAAAAACCTCAGTCGCCATGGCATCGCCCGAGCGTCGAGGTGTCAGCTTTCCAACGCCAATGTGACACGCCCTCGCTCTAGATCCGGTCCCCTCGCCCCGCGCAGCGGGGGGAGGGTTAGGTCCCAGGCCCTCTCCCGCAAGCGGGAGAGGGTTCACCGGATCCGTCTCACTCCCGTTCGGGGCGCGACGTCCGGGACAGCAGCTCGGTGACGGCGGCCCGTGGGGGCTTCCCGTCGTGCAAAACTTCGGCGGTGAGGCGCGTGATCGGCATGTCGATGCCGGCGGTGGCGGCCAGCTCGCGGGCGGTGCGCGCCGTGCCGATGCCTTCGGCGACGTGGCCGAGGCGCTTGAGGATGGCGACCAGCGCTTCGCCGCGGGCCAGCGCGAGGCCAACTTGCCGGTTGCGCGACAGCTCTCCCGTGCAGGTCAGCACCAGATCGCCGAGGCCGGCCAGGCCGGCCAGCGTCAGCGGATGCGCACCCAGGTGGATCGCCAGGCGCCCCATCTCGGCCAGACCGCGCGTGATCAGCGCGGCGCGCGCGTTGTTGCCGAAGCCGAATCCATCTGAAATTCCGACCGCGATGGCGATGACGTTCTTCAGCGCGCCGCCGATGGCCACCCCGGTCACGTCGTCGCTGGTGTAGACCCGCAGCCGGTCGTGCGCGAAGCAGTCCTGCACGGTCTCGGCGGCGCGGGCGTCTCGCGACGCGGCCACCACGGCAGCCGGTAAGCCGCGCGCGATCTCCTGCGCGAACGTCGGGCCGGACAGCAAGACCACGCGGGCGCCGGAGTGCACCTGCTGGATCACGCGGTCCATGGTCAGGAACGTGCCCGGCTCCAGGCCCTTCGACACGCACGTGATCAGCACGTCGTTGGCCAGCACGACGCGCGCTTTGCTCAGCGTGGCGCGGATGGTCTCCGACGGAACGGCGAGCACGATCAGCGCGCGGCCGAAGACGGCATGCAGCAGGTCGGCCGTCACCGCCACCGACGGCGGCAGCCGGTGATCCGCGGGACCGCGAACGCTGGTGCGCTCGGTAGCCAGTTGCAAGGCGGCCGCCGGATCGAACTCCCACAGCGCGACGTCGTGGCCGTTGTCGGCCAGCAACGCCGCCAGCACCGACCCCCAGGCTCCGCCGCCCAGCACCGCGATGTTCATCGCGCAGGAGCCTAATCCGCGAGGGCGACCGGCGCTACTTGCCGGCCATGCGGACCGTGTTGCGGCCGCCGTTCTTGGCGGCGAACAGCGCGCGGTCGGCCGCAGCCAGAACGATCGCCGGATCCGCGCCGTCGTCGGGGAATGAAGCGACCCCGACCGAGATGGTCAACTTGCCGGACGGCTGGGTGGAGCCGAACTCGAACGGGAACTCGCTGATGTGGGCGCAGATCCGCTCGCCGACCTCTCTGGCCGCCGCCTTGCCGACGTCCAGCAGGATGATGGCGAACTCCTCGCCGCCGTAGCGCGCCACCACGTCGTTCGCGCGGCGCCCGTGCTGCAGGATCTTGGACACGCCTCGCAAGGCGTTGTCACCGGCCAGGTGGCCGTGGCGATCGTTGTAGACCTTGAAGTGGTCGACGTCGATCATCAACACCGACAGCGGCAGGCCCGTACGGTTGCTGCGCTCCATCTCCAGCGACAGCCGCTCGCGCAGGTAGCGGTGGTTGTAAAGCCCGGTCAACCCGTCGGTGACCGCCAGCTCCGACAGTCGCGCGTTGACGCTCTCGAGCTCGCGCGTGCGCGCCGCGACCTTCTCCTCCAGCGACTCGTTCAGGTTCGCCAGCTCGGCGTTCTTGCTCTTGAGCTCGTTCAGCAGCGACTGGCGTTCGCGTTCCAGGCGGAAACGCGACAGGAAGTTCTGGATGGTCAGCCGCAGGTCGGGCTCGTCCCACGGCTTGGGGATGTACTGGTCCAGACCCGCGCGGTTGATCGCGTAGACGACCGCGTCCAGGCCGGCCTGCCCGGTCAGCAGGATCTTCACGGTCTTGGGGCTGCGCCGGTGTACCTCCTCCAGAAGCTCGACCCCCTTCATACCCGGCATGATCTGATCGGCGATCACGACCGCGATCTGCTCGCCGTCCTGTTGCAGGTCGTCGATCAGCTCCAGGGCCTCGCGCGCGTTCTTGGCCACGGCGATGTCGCACTCGTTGCCGAAACGCGCCGACAGCTGCTGCCGGAGCGCGGCCAGGATGCCCTCTTCGTCATCGACGCAGAGGATATGTTCACGAAGATGGGGGGTCACGTCTCGTCCTTACGTCTGATCTCGGTGACGACCCCGTACGGGGGACCTTCCACGGGGAGGACCACCTCGAAGCGCGTGCGCCCCGGCTCGCTGGTCACATTGATCCGCCCGCCATGTTTTTCGATGATGCGGGCGGTGATGCTCAACCCCAGTCCGGTTCCTTCTCCTTTGCCCTTGGTGGTGAAAAACGGCTCGAAGATGTGCGCGGTGATCTCTTCGGAGATTCCTGGTCCGGAATCCTGGATCGCCACCGTTACTTCATCGGCCGTCGCGCTCGTCTCGATGACCAACTCCCCCGCCTGCCCCATGGACTGCACGGCGTTGTGAATCAAATTCGTCCACACTTGATTCAGCTCGCCTACATACGCCGTGATCTGCGGAATTTTTCCGTAAGACCGCTTTACATTAATCCCTATCGCTCCAGACTTCAACTGATGAGCGAGGATGACCAGCGTGTCTTCCAAGCCCGCGTGCACGTCGATGCGCTCCAGCGGCGCCTCGTCGAGGCGTGAGTATCGCTTCAGCGCTCCGACGATTCGTCTTATCGCGCCAATGGCCGTCCGAATGGTGCCGGCCGCCCGCGCCAGAAACGCGATCTCGCGTAAGTAGCCGGCCATCGGCGCCAGATCTTTCACGCCAGCGATATCACGCAGCTCGTCGAAGATGCGCTCGCCCATCTCGCCCATCTCGGCCAGCATGGCGGCGGCCACGTCGGCGCCCTGCTGTCCCGCCAGCTTGCGCTTGAATTCACGCAGCCGCTGGCGCGACTCCAGCGTCGAGGACAGCGGCGCCGTCGCCATCTCCGGCAACAGGCGGTCAATCAGCTCGAAGTATCGGCGCAGCGCGCCCGGGGCCAGCTCCAGGTTGTACAGATCGTGGGCCCCGTGCCCCAGCCGCTGGACGGTGTCGGTCAACGCGTCCACCAGGCCCTGAACTGCGGCCGCGGGCGAGTTGACCTCGTGCGCGATCCCGGCCACCAGGAGACCGAGGCCGGCCATGCGTTCAGAGTGAATCAGCTGCCCCTGCGCGGCGCCCAGCTCGCGCAGCGTCCGTTCGATTTCAGCCTTGGCGTTCTCGAGCTCGGCCGTGCGCTCGCGGACCTTCTGCTCCAGATTCTCGGAGAACGCGCGCACCTCCGAATAAAGGCGCGCGCTCTCGATGGCGGTCGCGGTCTGATCCGCCAGCGTCACCAGCAGGCGCAGGTCGGCCTCGCCGAACGGCGCCGCGTCCAGCCGGCCGACCAGGATGACGCCGACCATTCGATCCTTGAGCGTCAGCGGCGCGGCGATGAGCGGACCGGTCAGCTTCGCCGCCTTGGCCGCCTCCATCAGCTGCGGATCGGACTCGACGGCCGGCGTGCGCCGCGCGCGGCCCAGCTCGGCGACCGACTGCGCCACCGGCGCCAGGCGGCGTCCCACCGGCTCGCCGGCGATGGCGC
>Ga0193692_1000403_pt1 | contig 10915 bp, 9 predicted proteins | sample L3a1metaG_FD_144917 | JGI IMG/M metagenome (GOLD analysis project Ga0193692, IMG submission 144917) | Soil microbial communities from a riparian zone of the East river system, Colorado, United States - L3a1 | ecosystem: Environmental > Terrestrial > Soil > Riparian zone | place: USA: East River... | reverse complement strand
AACAAAATATGGTTCAGCCTTCAGGAGACTTGTATGCTTCGATCCATCGGTCATGCAGAATCTAATGGAATTAGTTAATCTTTATAGATTAAACAATGTAAACTTAATTATAAACTTAATATAATGCTCATAACATACCCATTTATTTAATAGATTATTCATGATTGTGGATAATATTTAACTTCTATCAAACGATTCATCATGCTTTACCTATTTGTTATCCTTTGGTTGATCTCAATATCATCACATCCACAACAACCCAATATCATATATCATGAGTGATGATCATAATGATGCAGAAGCAATAAAAGAGTTTTAATTACTTTGGGTACTATATGCGATCTCTCTGGCAACTATACCTGAAATTAGAAGGTTGGAAAGCTTTAAATGGGTTTCCGAATCATTTAAAAAAAGCTATCGTATTAGTAGCGCCGCATACTCATTGGAAAGATTTTACAATTGGCATTGCTTTCAGAAGTGTTTTGAAAATAAAATATGGCAAGTATCTTGGGAAAGCCGAGTTATTCAAAGGTCCATTTGGGTTTCTATTTCGTTGGCTTGGTGGCACACCAGTTGATCGTTTCGGTAAGCAGGGCGTTGTCGAACAGGTGGTTGAGAAATTCAATAACGCCGAGAATTTAGTTATTGCATTATCACCTGAAGGAACAAGAAAGAAGGTTGATAAATTAAGAACAGGGTTTTATTATATCGCTAAAAAAGCTAATGTCCCAATCGTAATGGTAGGTCTTGATTACTCAAAAAAAGAATTAAGTGTTTCGGAACCCTTTTATACTACAGACAATGAAGCAGCAGATTTTAGAAAGATCATTGAGTTTTTTGCTCCTTTAAAAGGTTATCATCCCGACCAGGGGTTTGAACATTTACTGGAACAATATGAACCATGATCACTTTACTTCTTCAAACACTCCCGTTTCTTTATTCTTCCTTACATTATCCCAATGGAAATAGCGGCCATTCATGGCAACATATACTCCGGAAGCCAGTGTTTGTGCCGTGAGTTATAACGATCTTATTTTCCTCACAACTATTACATTGATGAGCGATCAATTCCCGGTCATGATTGGTCATTTCAAGACTATCGATCATCATTAGCGTTCTTATTTCTACCGGCACTAGGCTCCTGCCCAATCCAAGCAGCTCATTCAAATGTGTGTCTTTAAAATATAACTGCCCGTTCAATTCATTGTATTCCTTGTCAAAAGTGCCGCCGGTAATAAAGATGCGGATTGCCATAAAAAATTTTTACATGGTGAAATTATGGAATCCTGATGAGCTAAGAATATGAGTTTAATTATTCAGAACTTAGCGCTATGCAACAAGTGGTCTCCGGCATAGATGTTTTTTTACAAGACCCTGAAGTGAATAAGAATTCGAGGTTTGCCATCGTAACAAATAATGCAGCGTTTACTTCTGTTAGAATATTAAGCAGGCTAGCATTGGTAGAAAAGGGATTTAACCTTATCAAAATTTTTTCTCCTGAGCACGGCATTTCAGTTAAAGGCGCTGATGGGTCGTATCAAAAAGATTCTATTGATATCAAAACGGCTTTGCCAATAATTAGTTTATATGGTGATCGTTTAATGCCGAGCGAAGAAGATCTAAAAGATATTGATATTGTCTTATTTGATATTCCCGATGTCGGATGCCGTTTCTATACTTATCTCTGGACGATGAGCTATGTGATGGAAGCTTGTGCAAAGTATAATAAGCCATTGATCATTTTAGACCGACCGAATCCAATTGGTGGAAATTTACAAATGGCCGAAGGCCCAATGCTGGATGAAAAAAATTGTGCATCATTTATTGGTCGTTGGTCAATTCCTGTAAGACATTCTTGTACGTCTGGAGAGTTGGCGACTTATTTTTCAAAGAAGAAAATAAAGGAGCTCGATCTGAAAATTGTTCCGGTAAAAAACTGGGACCGAAGTCAGCTTACAAATAATTTTTACCCAACATCACCGGCAATACAAAATATTTCAACTGCGTTGGTTTATCCCGGTATGGGATTATTAGAAGGTATTAATGTAAATGAAGGCCGCGGAACCAATAAGCCCTTTCTGCAATTCGGTGCACCATGGATAAATGCTGAACAGTTGCAATTTGAATTGAAGAAAAAAGATCGTAACGGCATTGGTTTAGACTCGTGTTCTTATATTCCTGCCGATAGTTTATATAAAAATGAAACATGTTATGGTCTTGAACTGAATTTAACCGATAGAAATAAATTTCATCCTGTATCCTTTGGCATCGACCTTATTTCTATACTTTTCAAACTATACCCTCAGCAGGTAAAAGAAAGGGCCTATGTTACTAATGTAAACCCTTCTGGCGGCGGACATTTGGATAAATTGTTGGGTATAAAAAACGCATTTGAGTTTCTGAAACACGGTAAACCCGTTCAAACTGACATTTATCGGATCTGGCTATCTGAAATAAGCTCCTTCCTGCTGTATAATTGAATAACTACAATCCCAAAATCAAGTTACCGGCTGCTTAAAATCATCTGTCTCTCGTTGTAATGAAGCTATCTTGATAGAAGTAAAAGCATTTTTCAACCCTAAAATAAATTGGTATGAAAAAGATCTTCATTTTGCCAGCTCTTATACTTATGAGTATGTCCGGTACGGCACAAAAATGGACGAAAGATTATGGAAGTGTAAATGAACCAGCATGTGGTTTATCGCTTGTAGAAAAAGATGGTAAGCATGGATATGTAAATAAAGATGGTAAAGTTATCATCCCTATTACTTATGATGAGGGCATGAATTTCGCTGAAGGCAGGGCCGGTATAAAAATAGATAACAAATGGGGATTCATTGACAGCACCGGGAATGTATTTGTAAAGCCGCAGTATAGCGAAGTTTATTCTTTTAATGAAGGAATGGCTGCAGTTGCAAAAGGAGATTCATGGGGTTTTATTGATGAAAGTGGTAACCTCGTTATCCCGATGAATTATACAAATGCCCGTTGTTTCAGCAGTGGTCTAGCTCCTGTTTGTAATTCAAAGATGCAATGGGGCTATATTGATAAACAAGGAAAAATTGTTATTCCTTTTCAATATGGGTATGCCGATCGATTCCGTGAAGGAATTGCAAAAGTGATGAAGAGTGGAAAATGGGTTTACATTGATCCGGCTGGCAAACTTGTGAAGGAGGGTGACGAATAAAGCGGCTAATGAGTTTTTCTCTTTTTGATCTCTGCTTTTAATTTCTCCGGAATAGGACGGCACTCGCAATGCTTTGAATGTTCAAGGTGCCAACCAATACGTTCTTCGATCGTTGCATTCTTAAGCATAGGATGAGCCAGGTGCCATTCTTTATTCAATTTTGAAATTGACTTCCCCATAAGAATAAATTAATAAACCCGTGGCTATTTATTTCTGTTTAAAATAAGATAAAGATTCAGCAGTGATAATAAAAAGCTGATAAGTGTCAGTGCAAAACTCCACCAATAAGTAACTATGCGGTAATGCGTAAATTTTAAACGGGCTTCTTTTAGTTCTTCTTTCAGATCGCCATTATGCTTATCTCTATCCCAGCCTGATTTTATTTTCTTTTCACTTTCTTTCAGGTAAATAAGAAAGCCGCCATGTACTACCCAATAACGACCATAGTTCGTGATCCTTATTTCTGTTTTCTGCGAATCATTATACCTTACCAGCTTTTCCTCCACCAATTCATCTGCTAATGCTTTGCATTCCTGAAATCCTTCATTGGCATTCCATTGTTCGGCGCAGAAATCATACGTATTCAAGTTGCCGTTTTTGTAAACGGCCTTTAAGATGATATCCATTCTTTCTTCCTGCAGCATTGTTATCAATTTTTATTTCTCCAAACTGTACAGCAGCTTGTGCTGCCGCCAACCTTGCTATTGGTACCCGGAAGGGTGAACAGCTTACATAGTTCATTCCTATGCGATGACAGAATTTTACGCTTTCTGCGTCACCACCATGTTCTCCGCAGATGCCAACTTTCAAATTTGGTTTTGTTTTACGACCACGTTCGGTTCCGATCTTTATCAATTCACCTATCCCATCCTGGTCGATAGTTTGAAAGGGATCATCTTTTAAGATCTTTTGATCAAGATAATTTGGTAAAAAACCACCAATATCATCTCGGCTAAAGCCAAAACTCATTTGTGTAAGATCATTTGTACCGAAACTGAAGAAATCAGCAACTTCAGCCATGTGTCCTGCATTTAATGCAGCTCTTGGTATTTCGATCATTGTTCCATATAAATAAGGAATGTTTTGCATCTTCTGTGCTTCACAAACTTCTTTATATACTCGATCAACAATTTTCTTTTGATGAGTTAATTCATTGACAGTACAAGTAACCGGTACCATTATTTCAGGAAATGCTTTCTTACCTGATTTAATGATCTCTGCTGTTGCTTCAAAGATTGCTCTCACTTGCATTTCTGTTATTTCAGGATAGCTAACACCCAATCTCACGCCACGATGGCCAAGCATCGGGTTGTTTTCATGTAATGCCAGCACTCTTCTCTTCAGCACACTCATTCTTATTCCTAACTCTTCACTAAGCTGATGTAGCTTTTCTTTATCATGTGGTACAAATTCATGCAATGGAGGATCAAGTAAACGTATTGTTACCGGATGTCCATTCATAACCAGCAATGTGTCTTTAATATCTTTTTTTACAAATACATATAATTCTTTAAGCGCAGCCCTGCGTTCTTCTTCTGTTTTGCTGACGATCATTTTACGCAATAAGAATAATGGTTGTTCACTTCCCTCACCATAAAACATGTGCTCGGTACGGAACAAACCAATCCCTTCTGCACCAAATTTTGCGCCTTGTGCAGCATCAGTGGGGGTTTCAGCATTAGTGCGAACACCCATTACTTTTATTTTGTCAACCAGATTCATCAAATCTTTATATGATTTGTTTTTGTCAATATCAATATCCACCAATGGCAAACTTCCTTCATATACCAGTCCTCTTGTTCCATTCAAGGTGATCCAATCACCTTCTTTTATTACTACGCCATCCTTTGCTTTAAAAGATTTGCCCTCATGATGTATTTCTATATCACCACAACCTACGATACAACATTTACCCCAGCCCCTTGCGACCAACGCAGCATGTGATGTCATACCGCCTTTTGTAGTAAGTATTGCCTGTGCTTTGTGCATACCATCCACATCTTCCGGCGATGTTTCTTCACGAACAAGGATCACTTTCTCTCCGCGATGTGCCCACTCAACAGCATCATTAGAAGAAAAAACAACACGACCTTTTGCACCGCCTGGGCCTGCAGGTAATCCTTTTGCGATCACTGCATTGGTTTGTTCCGCTTTGGGATCAAGCATTGGAAGCAATAACTCAACCAATTGATTTGGCCCTACCCGCATGATAGCAGTTTCGGCATCGATCAATTTCTCTGCATGCATTTCAGTTGCCATGCGTACAGCAGCAATTCCGTTTCTTTTTCCAATACGACATTGCAGCATATATAATTTTCCTCTTTCAATTGTAAACTCGATATCCTGCATGTCCTTATAGTGATCCTCTAGCTTTTTTTGATAGTCATCTAATTCTTTGTATAGTTTAGGCATCAATCTTTCTAATGTTGTTAATTGTTCACTCTGTGCATTTTTTGAATATTCATTTACAGGTGCCGGAGTTCTTATGCCTGCGACTACATCTTCGCCCTGTGCATTAACCAGGTATTCTCCGTAAAATTTATTCTCTCCTGTACCTGGGTTTCTTGTAAATGCTACCCCGGTACAACTATCATTACCCATGTTTCCAAAAACCATGGCCTGCACATTTACAGCAGTTCCCCATTCATCAGGGATTTTTTCAATGCGGCGATATTCAATTGCACGTTTCCCATTCCAACTGCTGAAAACAGCCCCAATGCCACCCCATATTTGTTCCCATGGGTCATCAGGAAATTCTGTTCCCAAAACTTTCTTTACAGTTTTTTTATACTCCTTTACTAGGATTTTCAATTCATCAACTGTAAGGTCCGTATCGCTGGTATAACCTTGCTTCTGTTTTATGTGTTCTAATTTTTCATCAAGTATCTTACGTATCCCTTTGCCATTTTTCACTTCAATACCACCTGCTTTTTCCATTACCACATCTGCATACATCATGATCAGCCTGCGATAAGCGTCATAAGCAAAACGTTCATCGCCGCTGTGCCAAATCAGGCCTTTAATTGTTTTTTCATTCAGACCTACATTTAATACCGTTTCCATCATTCCCGGCATTGAACGTCGGGCACCGGAACGTATAGAAACAAGTAATGGATCTTTTTCATTTCCAAATTTTTTACCTGTAAGCTTCTCCATTTTTTCCAGTGATCTTTCCACCTGTGCTTTTATTTCTCTTGGATAAGTTTTTTTGTGCTCATAATAATAAGTGCAGACCTCTGTTGTAACCGTAAAACCAGGAGGAACTGGTAATTTTAATTTTGGATGGCCAGCCATTTCGGCAAGATTGGCGCCTTTACCCCCCAATAAATTTTTCATTGATTCATTACCATCGGCTTTGCCGTCGCCAAAGAAATAAACATATTTATTTCCGTTTGATTTCTTATCCATATGTTGAAGCTTTAAGCTACAGAGTTACTAATCAAATGATGATAATAAAATGCATTTGGTCAACGGGACGAGTGATTGTTGTCAGGAATCCTCCTCATTGGTATGAATAAAACATTGGTTGTCTTTATCCAGACAACCGGGTACTTTATTGAATTATTATTAGGTAACACACTTTCGATAGCTATTTAGTTGCTTATAATTTTATTTCTTGTTTGTAACTTTAAACTGTGTCATCACATACAATAAATACATTTTATAACAGCACACAAATGGAAACCGACCGTTTGGGTCAGCATGTCTTTCAACTGGAGAAAATTCGTACGCAAGAACTTATTCTTCGATATCTAAAACCTTCAATGGCCATTGCCGATATTGGTGGAGCAACCGGAGCTTATTCTTTCTGGCTTCATGATATGGGACATAAAGTTCATTTACTAGATGCTGCAGAATTTCATATTGAAGCGGCTACCCGGACTTCAATTTCAGAAAATAAACCACTTGCCTCTATTTTATTGGGAGATGCAAGACAACTTCCTTATGATGATGAACAATTTGATCTGGTTTTATTATTCGGACCCTTATATCATTTGCAGGAAAAAGTAGATCGGATGAAAAGTATTGCGGAAGCAAAGAGAGTTTTAAAAAAAGGTGGAATGTTGCTAGCTGCAACAATTACAAGATATGCTTCATTGTTTGATGGGTTTTGGCAAGGGTTTATTGATGATCCTGCTTTTGAAAATATAGTGAACCAGGACCTGGAAGATGGCAATCATTTTAATCCTGTCAATCACCCCATGTATTTTACCGATGCGCATTTCCATACACAAAAAGAAATAGAAGAGGAATTTGCTGCCGCAGGTTTTTCTGAATTTAATTCAATAGCCATTGAAGGTTTTGGATGGTTGACACCCGGTTTTATGGAAAGATGGAATGATGAAGATTCAAAAAATAAATTGCTTCAATATATAAGGCAAACTGAAAATGACCCTGTAATGATCGGCATAAGTGCTCATGTGATGACAATTGCCAAGAAATGAAGCCCTTAAAATTTTTTGTCAAATTCCGCGAATCCAAATTAAATTTGCGGACACAAAAAAGGCCCTTCCGTAGAAACGGACTGGCCTCTCACGATTGCTTGCCATATGAAAATCAGTAAAAATCCTTTTTAGGCCTCTCTGCTGCTTGTCTTACTCTCAACGATTGCTTGCTTATGAAATAACAGAGACGCAGACCAAAAGTAAACCGCGGCTTTGTCTTACTGAAAATATATTGCTCCCCGTTTTATCATTCCAAACGGGTGAGAATTTAGGTAACTCATTGCAAGCGAAGCGTTTCCAAAAAAATATTTTATTATGTCCAACAGGTTTTCAGATATACTATTTCAATTGGTTCACTCGCTTGAAAAGTCGGAAAAAAGGCATTTTAAGCTTTATATAAAGAGGAGCTCCGCTAAACAGGACCTTAAGATCATACAGCTTTTTGATGCATTGGATAAGCTACAGGAATATGACGAGAGGTTGTTGCTGAAAAAAATGCCCGGCATTTCGAAAACACAATTAGCCAATTTAAAAAATCATTTATACAAGCAATTACTGGCGAGTCTCCGGTTATTAAAAACAACTGATAATATCGACCTGCAATTGAGTGAACACCTCGATAATGCCCGCATTTTGTATAATAAAGGTTTAAAAATCCATAGCCTTCGCATTTTAGAAAGAGCAAAAGAACTTGCAAGGGCGAATCAAAAGTTTAATACCCTCGTTCAATTGCTTTCATTGGAAAAGAAAATTGAAACATTGCATATTACCCGCAGTACAACCGATAAAACAAAAGAGATGACGGAAGAGGCGTTGGAGATCAGCGGGCATATAGACAGGGTAACAAGGCTTTCTAATCTTGCATTGCTTTTATACCGTTGGTTTGTATTATATGGTCATGCAAGAAATGACCAGGATGAAAAAGAACTGAATACGTTTTTCAAAAATTATTTGCCAGCGGATGTGCAGAAAGTAAATGGCTTTTATGAAAAACTTTATTTGTATCAGAGTTATTGCTGGTATGCTTTTATCCGCCAGGATTTCCTGATGTATTATCGGTATAGTCAGAAATGGATCGATCTTTTTGAAGTACAGCCGGTGATGAAAGGAGTGGAAACCGGGCATTATATAAAAGGAGTTCATACAGTGTTGAATGCCCTTTTTGATCTCAGGTATTTTGAAAGATTTGAAACTGTACTTAAGAAATTTGAGATGTTTGCAAAGACGGACATTGCAAAACGTCATGATAATTTTCGTACACATACTTCCATTTATATCAATAGTGCCAAAATAAACTGGCACTTGATGAAAGGAACTTTTGCAGAAGGATTGAAGCTGGTGCCTTCGATAGAAAAAAACCTCGAAGAATATGCGCTGTTCGTTGACAGGCATCGCATTCTTGTGTTTAATTATAAGATCGCTACACTTTATTTTGGCGCCGGTAAATACGAAATAGCAATTGATTATTTACAAAAGATCATCAATGGTGCGGGTGATCTTCGAATAGATCTGCAATGCTATGCCCGTTTACTTCACCTGATGGCACATTATGAATTAGGCAATGATGAGATAATTGAATCACTCATAAAATCCGTTTACCGGTACATGGCGAAAATGAAAAACCTTACGGTTGTGGAAGAGGAGATGTTTCGTTTCTTAAGACATTCATTCAATGTTTCTCCAAAGAAGATAAAACCGGAGCTTGAAAAGTTCCTGGATAAAATAAAGCATCTTGAAAAGAATCGTTTTGAAACAAGATCATTTGCCTATCTCGATGTCATTTCATGGGTAGAAAGTAAAGTTTACAACAAACCGATGAGTGATATAGTATTTGATAAATATCTGAACAGGAAAAAAAGAAACCTCGCAAAAGCCGCTTAGCAGTAGAATTGCTTTTTAATTTTTACCTTCCTTCATATTCTTGAAATATGAAACGACTGCAATTGTTATTGATTGTTCTTATACCGCTATTGGTTACCGCCCAGGAAAAAGTTTTTTATAATGCCCGCATTTTTACTGCGAACTCTGAACACCTCTTTGCTGAAGCAATTGCAATAAAAGACAAAAGAATAATCGCTGTAGGCAATTATGCTGAAGTAATAAGATCCGTTAGCACAAAGGCGGAATTGATCGATTGCAAGGGCGGTTTTTTAATGCCGGGGTTTGTTGACAGTCATAATCACGGTATCAGCGGTGGCAGAGGATTGACCAAAGCAAATGTCAGTGATCTATTGATGACAATTGACGAATTGGTAGCTTATGCAAAAAGTGAGTTAGAAAAGAAAGATGGAATGACCGGTGATGTGTTGGTGATCTATGGGATCAATATCAGTATGTGGTCCCGGTTGGATATTATTATACAAAGGTTCAATGCTGATATGTTTCTTTCACAAGCGATCGTACTACGAGGTTCTGATGGTCATACTTCCTGGGTAAATAATGCGATGTTAAAACGTGCTGGTCTTGATAAAAAATATATTCAATCTCTAAAGCCCGAAGAAAAGATCTTTTTCGGTACCACAAAAAATGATGAGCCAAATGGATTTGTTTCAGAAAGTGGTTATCAAAAAATCTCAAGTGTTCTCACAGTAGAGACCGACTTCAGCAAAGCGGCTGTAAAAACCATGGAATACAATAACAGCTATGGTATCACTGCATGGCTCGATCCTGCTGTATCATCATTAAATAATTCCCGGACTGGCTATCTTGACTGGTACAAAGACCTGATCGATCATAAAAAACTCACAGCACATATTGCGGCTTGTATTGTTGCTGATGCCGATTATGATCCTCAAAAACAGATCGCCCAAATAAAAAATTTACAGAAAAAATATAATACGGAAGATTTTTCGATCATTGGGTTCAAAATTTTTGGTGACGGAGTAATAGAACATCCTACACATACGGCAGCCTTATCATTGCCCTACACTGGCACATCATCAAAAGGCGTACTTATGTTTGATCCAAAAAAGTTTGCACAATTTGTAATTGCAGCAGATAAGCAGGGTCTCTTAGTGCATGTTCATGCCATCGGTGATAAAGCAGTAACCGAAACTCTCAATGGTTTTGAAGCTGCCCGTAAGATCAATGGCAATAATAAAATACCACATACAATTACACATTTACAAATTGTATTGCCATCCGACTTTGAACGCTTTAAAAAATTAAATGTACTCGCATCGTACCAGTTATTATGGGCTTTTGGTGATATTACCACCATTGATATTGTGAAACCTTATATAGATCCTTCTCTTTATAAATGGCAATATCCTGCACGGTCAAT
>Ga0193692_1000402_pt1 | contig 10918 bp, 9 predicted proteins | sample L3a1metaG_FD_144917 | JGI IMG/M metagenome (GOLD analysis project Ga0193692, IMG submission 144917) | Soil microbial communities from a riparian zone of the East river system, Colorado, United States - L3a1 | ecosystem: Environmental > Terrestrial > Soil > Riparian zone | place: USA: East River... | reverse complement strand
CATTAAAGGCCTGCCGATAGGTGGTGTTTGACGGTTCAGCCTTGATTGCCTCGGACAGGAATTGGCGGGCTGCCGCCGGCCGGCCTTCCTGTGAGGCAATGAAAGAGCGCATGTACCATGCGAAGCCAGGCAGCAGATTTTTGTGAATCATCCGCTCGAACACTTGGTCCGCCTCCCGTGTTTGTCCCGTGCGAAACAGAGCGTATCCGAAATCCCGCAGATAGTTTGCGCCCGCATTTTTGTCGGTCGCAACCCTGCGAAGTATCTCGGCCGCCGAAGCGTACTGGTCATTGACCATGCAGGCCCGAGCCATCGCGGTTTGGGCGAATAAGCTATCCGGAGACAGCTCGAACGCGCGCTTCGCTTCAGCGGTCGCCTGAACCCGTGCATCCGAGGAATCAAGCGCCTGGAGAGACCATTCACCAGGCCAGATTTCCCGGAACTCATGGCGCTCAATCGCCTGTTGGTTCGTGGCAGTCCGTTTTAGAAATAAGAGGGTTTCGTCATTGAAGGCCACCAGCGCCCAGTTCGTGTCGCTATGCAGCGTTTTAGCGAGAGGCGCCATGGTTCGGTTTTCGTAAATCGGCAGGAGCACGCCGGTTGCGTTGTGCTTTTCCAGAATGGCCTGCCAGCCGGGCTGGCTCCTGATGACAGGAAAATATTCCGTCGTCCAAAACGGCACGGAATAGGCGTCCCCACGCCCATCGATGTACGGTTTGAACCGTGGGTAAAGCCACCAGAGCATGCTCCCGCCGTAACGCATATCGTTAAAAAGATTTTGAGCCGGGACCTCCGCCTGGATGAAGCGATAAACTTCCCGCGGGTAGAAAGGGTGATAAAAACCCACGCCGAAAACGAACGAACGGTCGGGCAGGAATACGGCTAGGGCAATGGCCAGCCATACAAATGGCAACAAAAGAAAGGCAGGCCGAGTTCCCGCGAAAGAGGAGACGGGCTGAGTTGTCCGGCTGGCCGGAACCTCGCCGGGTTGGGCCGGCGAGCTAACCGCAAATGGGTTCCGCACCTGGCTCAACATATAGGACAGGTGCGGCATTGCTGCGATTACGAAGAAGAGAATCGAACGTTGCGAGCTGCAGGCGAGGTAGCCAAAGATGAGGCTGGCGAGTAGCAGCTTCGGCTCAAGTCGTCGCCAGGTAATGGCCTGCAAAAGTGCCAGCGCGGTCAGACTCACATAAAACAGTTTGTACTGGCCCAGAGCAGGTGGTTGGTATTCGATAACGGTTGCCTGCCAGAACGGGCTGCTGAACTGCGAGATCGGAAACCATAACACCTTGCATCCGTTCGGATTGATTAGCTGGACGCTGATAACAGCCCCGAGCAGGGCCAGCACCAAGCCCAGTGGTCGCACCCACAAAGCTTTGAACTCCAAGGCCTCTGTTACTGGATCTGACTTACGGACGCGATACCAAAGCCAGGAGAGCCATTCCGCGCCGCTCAAAACGCAAAGGAGCACCACGCCATAGACGACGCCTGCATGAACGTTCGCCCAGACAGAAATCAATAGGGGCAGTCCGAGCCACTGCCATCGCCGATTGCGGTTGAAGCGAAGATCCAAATAAAAAAGCGCCGCGCAAAAAAGCGCGGAAAGCAAGTCGGAGCGTTCGAAGAAACGGACCCGGGCGATTAACGTGCCCAACGTGACGGTTATCCATGGCCAAACGGAGTCGCCCGCAACCCGTCGTCCGGCGCCCCAAACCAGCAACATTAGGGCAGTTGCCACGAGCGACTTGAAGGCGATCAGCAGAGCTACGCCTCCCAGCCGATAGGGCGCGTAAAAAAGCAGCGTTCCAAGCCATTGGTGAAGCAGCCAGGGTTCCCCGGGGGTGGTTGCGGAAAAGGTGTTTGTGGTGGGAATCCCGTTGCCGTCGAGGATGTGTTGGGCCGTTCGCATGTGATAGCCCACATCGATGTCGGAGACCTGGAAAAATGCGCTCGAAAACACAAAAAGCGCGAGGGCGGCGATGGCAAGCCATTCCGCTCGACTGTTTGGTTTTTGGACACGCATGAGTCTGGCTTCTGATTGCAAGCAATTTGCGGACCGAATCTGGTCGCGGAGGCTGCTACGAATTGTAATGTTTGGTCGCACGGGCGCTTGAGGTATGCCGCCAAACCAGCTAAAAACCAGGGCGAATTGAACATTCATCATCTGGAACTCTTTTACTACGTGGCCCGGCACGGCGGGATTACCGAGGCGGTGCGTAACATCCCTTATGGCATCCAGCAGCCGGCCGTGAGCGGTCAGGTTGGCCAACTCGAGGAATACCTTGGTGTGGTGCTGTTCCAGCGGCGTCCATTTTCGCTGACGCCGGCGGGCGCGAAACTGTATGAATTTATCACCCCGTTCTTCTCGAACCTCGAAGCCGTGGCGGTTGAATTGCAGGGTGGTAAGGCGCGACAAATTCGGATCGGCGCTTCGACGATTGTGCTGCGAGATCATCTTCCCGAGTTGCTTCAAAGCCTTCGCAAAAAGTTCCCGAAACTTAAGATCTCCTTGCGCGAGGGATACCAGGCGGAACTCGAAGGATTGCTGCAGCGGGAGGAACTGGATTTGGCCGTGACGCTAATCGAGAAGAAATCGTCACCGGGCATCCGTTCGGCGCCGCTGCTGGAATTGCCGCTGGCGTTGCTCGTGGAGAAGAGCAGCCCGGTGCAGTCCGCGGAAGAACTTTGGAAGCGGGACAAGATTGCCGAGTCGCTCATCTGCCTGCCGGGCGCGGAAGGCATCTGCAAAAATTTCCAGCAGGGGCTGGCGCGGTTGGGCGTGGATTGGTTTCCGAGCATCGAGGTCAGTTCGATTGATCTGATCGAGACGTACGTCGCGAGCGGCTTCGGCATCGGCCTCTCCGTCCTGGTTCCGCGCGCCAGGACCCCGGCGAGCGTGCGGTTGTTGCCGCTGCCAGGATTCCCCCCGGTGGTCATCGGCGCGCTGTGGAGAGGAAAATCGTCGGCGCTGCTGCAGGCGTTTTTGGATGAATTATCCGTACGGGCGAGGAAGTTAGCGTAACGCTACATGCTCAATTACCCGGGTTCGTTGTCCAGAAAATACCGCAGCGCGTCTGCCACGCCATAGCCATGCGGCTGGCCGCTGACATACCCGCCCTGCCGGCTCACGGCTTCTTTTACCTCATCCACGGCATTTATCGGCGCAGCGAGCCAGCCGGCGTAATCGAGCGAGAGCATCGGCAAGTCGTTCAGATGGTCGCCTACGGCGAAAACCTCCTCCTTCCGAAAGCCTAATCGCCGCGTCAACTCCGCCAGTGCCGTCCCTTTGTTATACCGAACATGGCTAAACCGCGCATAGACGTCATTCCGAACCAACGTTAAATCCGGCACCGTCTGGCAATAGTGGTGCAGGTATTCCTGAATCTCATCCGCATCCCCATTATTCCCGGCGATCAAACAAAACGGCGAGTACGCATCCTCATAGAGCCGCGCGTGAAATCGCTCATTGATCCAGTCCAGTATCCCGGGCAAATCCTTCCGCACAAGCGCGAACAACTTCGCGTGCGCCCGGCTGCACTCGCCATTCCATTCCTCGAGGCTCGAATATTGGGATTCATGATGGGTGTAAATTTCCCGCTCCACCAGCACCAGGTAATCCGGTTCGACCGCGATCCCTGCACGCGCCAGCGCTTCCATCAAGCTTGACATGTCACGCCCAGTGTTAATCACCCATTTGGCCCCTTGCGCCTGCAACTCCCCAATCAGCTTCTCGAGCTCATCGGGAATCGGTGGGTCCTCGAATTCCGCGAACATTGTTCCGTCAAAGTCGGTCGAAAGGATTTTAATTGGCGGTGGCATGAGCAAATATTAAAACGTAAAACGTAAGGGCTCAGCTTGTCGGCTGTTCGCAGGCATCCCTTACGTTTTACGGTTTACGTGTTACGTCCCGGCACTTGCGCGCCCCTATCTTCCTGAACTACGTTGCAGTTGTCAAAACTATGTCGCTCCAGGACCAATACGATGACGCGATGTTCGCCTTCAGCACCGGCGATTACGACACCGCCATCGCCCGGCTCAAAGAACTCCTGGCCGAACAACCGGCCCACTTCGATGCACAGCTCGCTCTGGGGATGGCTTATTACCGCAAGGGGGACTTCGCCACCGCAATCGCCGAAGGCCACAAGGCCGAGCAACTCAATCCGAAGGAACAGCTCGTCCACACCAATCTGTCCCTGTTCTACATGAAAGCTGGCGACAAAAAAACGGCGGAGCACCACGGCTTGCAAGCCCGCATCGCCTCGTGGCGAGCCGATAAATCCCAACCCGGCGACGAGCCCGAAAAGTCCGAGTTGGAAATGGCAAAACCGCCAGCCCCAGCCATTAAACCGCCGGAAAAATTTCCAGACATGCCCTGGAAGAAAAAAACTTAGGCTGAATCACGAATCATGAAATCCGCTTACGAACTCGCCATGGAGCGTTTGAGCAAAACCTCCCCGGCAGTCAAACTCACGGCCGAGCAAAAAAAGGCAATCGCCGAACTGGAATCGAGATGCGCGGCCAAAATCGCCGAACGCGAACTGTTCATCAAAGGCGAAATTGCCAAGGCCGTGGACCGCAAGGATTACGACACTATCCCGCAACTGGAAAAACAACTCGTCAGCGACCGCAAATCGGCCCAGGCCGATCTGGAAGAAAAGAAGGCCAAAGTGCGCGACCAGAAATCCTAATATTAACGCTCGGCCACCTTCTCCGCTCCGGCAATACAGTACAGCTTTTGGCCCGTCCGGATGAACAACTCTCCATAGGCGATCGAAATGGACGAACGCAGTTGATCATCCCCCTCATCCCCCATTGGCACGGTACCCAAAAGCTTGAACGTTTCAGTCGCGGCCACGATGAACACCTCTCCGCGAAAATTCTGAAAGTAAATTTTATCGTCCGCTGCCGTCGGAGAGGACTCGATTTTGATCCGGCTGTCCAGTTCGCCCGTCCATTCAACTTTGCCCGTGGCGGGTTCAACGCGGCTGATGGCCGGCCGTCCTTCGCCTCGGAGCACATAAAACCGTCCTTTGTAAAACAGCGGCGTGGCGACGTCGCTCGTTACTTCTTTCCCCGAACTTTTCCAGGCCAGGACCGAGTCATCCTGCAACCCCTTGGCCCCGGCTTTGCATGCGTACACCGGGGAGCCTTTGGGAGCGCACACGAGGATTACTTTGCCATCCGTCACTACGGACGGCACCAAACGCCAATGCTCGATCCGTTGCGGGTTCCACGTTCCCCAGCGCCACAGCTCCGCGCCGTCCTTGGGGTTATGTCCGGTGATGCAATCGCCGCCCACGACCAGCATTTCCGCGCGTCCGTTATACTCGAAAGGAATCGGGGTGCTGTAAGCTTCATGCGATTCCATGTGCGCTTCGGAGGGGCGAACATGCCGCCAGAGTTCCTTTCCCGTCGCGGGGTCCATCGCCAGGAGGTAAGATTCACTTGGCCCGTCTTTGCGTCCACGCCCATGGACCGCCTGGTCCCGCTGCAAAACCTGCACGTAAAGCCTGCCGTCCGATAATGTGGGGCTTGCGCCGTAGGTCCATTGATAGGCGAATTGTCCGTAATCCTTCTGCAAATCCCGATCCCAAAGCTTCTTCCCTGCTAAATCGAAGGCCGCCAGGCTCCCGTTGCCATACAGAAACACGACTAGCTTCCCATCCGTCACCGGCGAAGGTGACGCGAAATTGCTTTTATCGTCAAAATTGTATCCGACCCCGACCTCCTGATTCCAAAGCAGGTTCCCATTCTTCCTGTCAATACAAAGGGCATGCAGCGTTTTCGTCCGCGTTTCGCCCGAGCTGACGAACACCCGGTCCTCCCAGACCACGGGGGTTGCCGCCGAAGGGCCGGGCAAGGTCGTCGTCCACTTGACGTTTTTGGTCTTCGAAAACTCGGACGGTAAATTCTTCTCCGGGCTGGTTCCGTTGAAATCCGGTCCGCGCCACTGCGCCCAATTGGCGCCGTGCCCGGTATGCAGAATGAACGAAAAAGCGAGGGCGACAAAAATCGGTTTCATGGTTTTGGTTAAAATACTCAACTCGGTCTCCTTTCGCCACTGATTTCGAATCGCGCGAGGAAACACTAATTAATTAGACAGAAAAGTTGAGAGACAGAAAAATGAAACTCCCCGAACGCCCGTCCCATTTTTCTGTCTCTCAATTTTCTGTCTAAATTCTCACCGCTCCGGCCCAAACACGTTATCCAAAATCACCTCCTTCGTTTTCCAAAGCAGCGCCATCGTCATGGCCAAGGGCAGCAGGATAAACGGAATCAAGAGCCAAAAACCCGTGCGATCAAACATGCGCACGACCTCCGCCAACCATGGCGGCAAATTCTGGATGAAAAAGAGACTCCCATACCCCGCCCCCAGCACAAAACTGACGGCCAGAAGGTTCAGATTAAGCGCCGTGAACTGCCGTATCTCATGCCGCAATGTTTCATCGGGCAGCATCGCCCCCAGCCTCTGCAAAACGATGTTCAGGCTCCCCAGGAACATCAACGTCGAAATCCCCAGCACCACCACCATCACCAGAAAAAATTCGTTCCCCGGCATCCGGCTGAACCAAAAGAGGAACGGACTCAACCCGCAAAGCACCAAACTCAAAATGACCGCCCGGTCCAACGCCGCTCGCCAAACCCGCTCCTGCTTCTGAAACCCTCCCAACTGCAACAACCCATAAACCAGCCAACCGGTCGAGATCAGCGGCGGAATGATGCCGAACGATTTGTTCCATTGCGGGTTGACCGTCCAGACACAAATCACCAGCGCGATCGGAAGTCCCCAAAACAACGCCGACAATCCCCGGACCAGCCGCCCGAGCGAGCGAAGCAGTTCGGCGTTGGGCGCGGGCTCAGGCACAAAGTATGTAGCATGCGACACGGCTCAAAAGCTCAGGTAGGTGTACTCCCTTAAGCCCCGTTCGTAGTCGTCGAGCAATCGCATCGCCTCGGACGGCTTCATCCGGTCCGATTTTATGGCCTCATCCACCTGCGCCTTCATTTGGCGCTTCAACTCCTTTTCGTCGTACTGCACCGAGTCCAGCGCCTGCACAATCGTCGTTCCCTCGATGATTTCCTCGACGTAATAACCCGCTTCCTCGTCCGGGTCCAAAAATACATGCACCTCGTTCACTCGCCCGAACAAATTATGCAGGTCCCCCATGATGTCCTGGTAGGCGCCCATCAGGAAAAAGCCGATGTAATAAGGCTCCTGTTGCCCATTCCCATTCATGTGGAGCGGGTGCAGCGGCAATGTGTCGCGCACGTCCCGCAAATCGATGAACTTATTCACCTGCCCATCCGAGTCGCACGTGATGTCCACCAGCGTCACCTCTCGCGTGGGCCGTTCGAGCAACCGGTTCACGGGCATGATCGGAAACAACTGTCCCAACGCCCAATGGTCCAGCAACGATTGGAACACCGAAAAATTGCACAAGTACTGGTCCCCCAGGCTGTCTTCGAGCTTGCGGATTTCCTCCGGGATATAGGCCTGTCCCTTGAAGCTGTCCACCGCGGCCCGCCCGATTTCCCAATAAAGATTCTCAATCTTCGCTTTCTCCGGCAGGTCCAACATCCCCAGCGTGAACATATGCTGCGCATCCTCCTTGCGCTCGAGGGCGTCGTGGTAGGCCTCAAGTTTGTTCAACTTTGGCAAATTTCGGCGAATGTCGAGCAACTCCCGCACAAGCGGGTGCTCGTTCTCGCCGTACTGAAAATGGGCCGAGCGGACTTTCTCGATCGACCCAAAAACTTCGACGATCAGCACGCTGTGATGCGCGACTACCGCCCGTCCGCTCTCGCTGATGATGTCCGGATGCGGCACTTTCTCCGTGTTGCAGACGTCGGCGACGTAGTAAACGATGTCATTGGCGTATTCCTGCAACGTGTAATTGGTCGAGCTGTCGAACGCCGAGCCGCTGCCGTCATAATCCACGCCGAGACCGCCTCCAACATCGAGCGACTCGATCGCAAAACCCATCTTGTGCAGCTTGGCATAAAAGCGGGCCGCTTCCTGCACCGCCCGTTTCACGATCAGGATATCCGGCACTTGCGAACCGATATGGAAATGCAGCAGCTTGAAGCAATGCCCCAGGTTCTCCGTTTTCAACATCTCCGTCGCCACCAGCAATTCAGCCGTGCTCAAACCGAACTTCGCGTTTTCGCCCCCGCTCTCCGCCCACCGCCCGCCGCCCTTGCTGAGCAGCCGCACCCGGATGCCAATTAAAGGCTCGACGCCAATCTGCTTCGAGATTGAGATGATTTGGCGAAGCTCTTCCAACTTCTCGACCACCATGATCACCTTTTTGCCCAGCTTAGTGCCCAGCAACGCCATCCGAATAAAACTTGCGTCCTTGTAGCCGTTGCAAACGATCAGGCTCCCAAGCTGGCTTTGCAGCGCCAGGCCGGCGAAGAGCTCGGGTTTGCTGCCCACCTCGAGGCCGAAATCGTATGGCTTGCCCGCGTCCAGGATCTCCTCCACGACCTCCCGGAGCTGGTTTACTTTGATCGGAAAAACTCCACGATACCGGCCCTGGTAATTGAATTCGTTGATCGCGTTGCGGAACGCCATGTTGATGGACTCGACGCGATGCCGCAGGATGTCCTGGAACCGGATCAGCAACGGAAATTTCAGACCCCGCCCCTTGGCTTCCTCGATGACGTCCGTCAAATCCACCGACGCCCCGGTGTCCCGCAACGGTTTGGCCACGACGCGTCCGCCCTCGTTGATGTCGAAGTATTTGGCTCCCCAGCGATGGATGTGGTAAAGGTTCCGCGCGTGCTGGACTGTCCAGCTTTCGTCAGGTTCCGGCGAATTGCTCATTTCGATAATTTCAGATCGAGCGCACTATAGAACTCTCGCTGTGGAATACAATACGCGTAATGCAAAATTATTTACAACCCCGGACCGCCGGACCGCGAACCGTCTCGGTTCGCAGCAGCTACCCGCTCCTGTTCGCTTTTCAGGTAGCGTGTGGACTAAGGCCCTTACTTCTGCCACGATGCCGTGATGTTCGCTGCGATTATTAAACAGCAATTGCGCGCCCCGGTTTGCCTGGTAGCGCTGGGCTTTGTTTCCTTCGGTCTCGTAACCGTCTGTGGTCAGACTCTCCCCATTCACACGCTCGCGGGAAACGGCAGCATCGGCGCGACAAACGGATTTGGCAGCAACGCGCGATTCAGCCATTTGGGCGGCATCGCCTCGGATGGCGCGGGTAATATCTATGTCGCCGACACGGAGAACAGCACGATTCGCAAAATCACCTCTGATGGCTACGTGAGCACTCTGACCGGAGCGCCGGGGAGTTTCGGAAGCAACGATGGAAGCATCGCGAACGCCCGGTTCTACGGTCCGCAGGCGGTTGCAGCAGACAATGTTGGGCAGGTGTTTGTAGCAGACTCCGCCAACAATACGATTCGGAAGATCACCACGAGCGGAACGGTCATTACGTTGGCGGGAGTTGCGGGGAATACTAATAGCCTCGATGGAACCGGCGCTAACGCTGCCTTCAACCATCCGGAAGGGCTGGCATTGGACGCGGGCGGGAATCTTTATGTCGCGGACAGTTGGAACCACACGATTCGCAAGCTCACACCTGCTGGAGTGGTCACCACGCTCGCCGGGCTGGCGGGTGAGTTCGGCGCGGCGGACGGGACCAACAGCAAAGCGCGGCTCAATCGCCCGGGCGGGATTGCCGTGGACAGCGCCACAAACATATACGTCGCTGACACGTTCAACTACACCATTCGAAAAATCACTCCCGCGGGCAATGTAACCACCATCGCAGGGCTCGCCGGTCTCTGGGGCAGCGCCGACGAAACAAACAGCGCCGCGAGATTTTATTTCCCGAATGGAATCGCTGTCGCCGCGGACGGGACGATTTATGTGTCCGATTCCGGCAACCAGACAATTCGGAAAATCGTGGTCTCGGGCACGAATTGGGTGGTGAGCACCGTTGCCGGTTTGAATGGATTGGCGGGAAGCACTAACGGGAGCGGGACTGCGGCTCAGTTCTATTTCCCGGCCGGCATCGCGCTCGACAGCGCCGGATACCTTTACGTAGCCGACAATGGTAACAACATGGCGCGAACCACACGCCTGGTGCGACCCACCCTCCAATTCGCGCAAGCAGCAGGCGCCCTGATTCTTTCCTGGCCCATCTCCTCGGAAGAGTTCTCCTTGTGGCAAAGCCCGGCGGTTGGCCCTTCGTCCACATGGTCGGTGGCAACCAACGGTGTTGTCAGAACAGGGGACAATTTCGTTCGAACCAATGCCATGGCAGGCACGGCGTTTTACCGCCTGCGTAATCTGTAACCCGGCTTTCGGTCCGGCCCTCTCTTCGGAGACGGAGGACGACTTACTTTTGCGGAGGCAGTGGCAACGTTTCGCCCGAGACGCTTTGCGTGGAATGATAGACCCCGGGCTTCAGTCCAGAGAGTGGATCCGATTTCACGTGATGCCGCCAAATCGCTCCGATCACAAGGATTAACACCAGGGTTCCCAGGATCCCGGAAATGACGGCCCCTTTTTTCAAATCCAGCCTGGTGAGCTGGAGCATAACAAAATCCAAAAAACCACGAGGGCTATCCGAAAGTGGAGGGGGCTCCGAGTGTTTGGTAGTCTGTGCCAGTTCCGCCTCCAGTTCGGCCATCAGAGACGGCACGTCCAGCTTCAGCAAGGTGGCGTAACTCCGGATAAACCCCTTGATATAAACCGGCGCTGAAAAGACATCAAAGTTGCCTTCCTCAAGGGCGCGAATGTGGTCCGTCCGGATTTTGATGACCTCCGCGACCTGATGAAGGGTCAGGTTTTGGGCTTCGCGAGCCTGGCGGAGTTGGTCGGGGACCGTGGGCATGACAAGGGAAGGTGTAACTACTTAGAGTCGTAGTTTCAATGCCGGAGATGGGCGCG
>Ga0193692_1000401_pt1 | contig 10923 bp, 10 predicted proteins | sample L3a1metaG_FD_144917 | JGI IMG/M metagenome (GOLD analysis project Ga0193692, IMG submission 144917) | Soil microbial communities from a riparian zone of the East river system, Colorado, United States - L3a1 | ecosystem: Environmental > Terrestrial > Soil > Riparian zone | place: USA: East River... | reverse complement strand
GGATGACATCGCCCGAGACGTCCCGCCGGTTCACCGCTGCTCGTGCTCCCTTACCCAGGCGGACGTCATCCCCGAATCGGTTTTCTTGATGGCGCCGTAAATCCTCAACGCGAAACGAAAGTTAGCATCTTCGCTCCCTGGGATGAGCAAAGTTATGTCGTAGCCGATGTTCCCGAGGCGATCTGGTCAAATCTAGGGCTGACATACCTCGCTCATACGCATGTGCCAACGATCTGGACAAAACAAAATATCACGCTCGAACCGCTGGAATGGAACCGTCGCCCCAATGGACTTCTTGAGATCACGCGCAAACTTCCGAACGGGATCGCCTATACGGCTCGGGTGCAGGCCCTCAAGGATGGTGTTTTGATGGGCCTCTCGCTCCTCAATGGAACAAAAGCGACGCTCACCGATTTGCGAGTACAGAATTGCGTAATGCTCAAAGGGGCCAAAGGCTTTGAAGCGCAAACGAACTCCAACAAAATCTTCCAATCGCCTTACGTCGCCTGTCAGGACACGAGTGGAAAGCGGTGGATCATTACTGCCTGGGAACCAAGTCACCATCTCTGGGCAAATGCGCCCGTCCCATGTTTGCATTCCGATCCTAAATTTCCCGATTCTGCTCCGGACCAGACCAAACAGCTGCGCGGCTGGCTCTCGTTCTATCAGGGAACGAACATTCAGAGCGAGTTTCAGCGTCTCGATGCCCGTGGCTGGCGTACCCTGCACCTGCCAACGAAATAGCGCGGGAAAGGCAATCCTTCGTCGAGGCCTCTGCAAATGGTGATTGGAGCCTACCAGACCTCGTGATATGAACCGCGGCATCAGCAGGCACGCGGAACGAGAACGGCTGAAGGAAGCACGCGAAAAGCAGTGGCGGCGCTGGGGTCCGTACGTGTCGGAGCGGCAATGGGGAACGGTACGGGAGGATTACAGTCCCGGCGGCACGGCCTGGGAATATTTTCCTCACGATCACGCGCGCAGCCGCGCTTATCGCTGGGGTGAGGATGGCATCGCCGGCATCAGCAACCGCAACCAGCACCTTTGCCTCGCTCTGGCGCTTTGGAATGGCAAGGACCGAATTCTCAAGGAGCGCTTCTTTGGGCTGACGAACTCACAGGGCAACCATGGCGAAGACGTAAAAGAGCTCTATTACTACCTGGACGGGACTCCGACCCATTCGTATCTGAAGATGCTCTACAAGTATCCTCAACGTGAGTTTCCCTACGCTCAACTCGAGCGTGAAAATCAGCAACGGAACAGGAACCAACCTGAGTTTGAACTGCTCGACACGGGAATCTTTGACGACGACCGATACTTCGATGTTTTCGTGGAATACGCCAAGGCTGCTCCGGAGGACATCCTGATGCGAATCACGGTCCATAATCGTGGACCTGAAGCGGCGAACATCCATGTGCTTCCGCACCTCTGGTTCCGCAATACCTGGTCCTGGAAAAAGGACGCTGAGAAACCGCAACTCATGCGCAAAGGCAATGGATCCATCGCCGCAAAGCATCCGAAATTGGGCGAGTATCATCTTTACTGCAATGGCAACCCCGAACTGCTCTTTTGCGAGAATGAGACGAATGGCCGCCGGTTGTTCGGCCTGGAAGGAGCCGGCTACTTCAAGGATGCGATTCACGAATGCATCGTGAGCGGAAACGGCGCGACCGTGAATCCGCACACGATTGGCACGAAAGCCGCGATTCATTTCGAAACAGAAATTGCCGCCGGAGGAGCTGAAGTTTTCCGGCTGCGGCTGCGGAACGAAACTGCGGCGACCCCATTCGAAGACTTCGACGGACTGTTCGAAACCAGGCGTGAGGAAGCGGATGAATTCTACGAGGTCCTGCAAAAGGATTTTAGCGACGCAGACGCCCGCGCCGTGCAGCGACAGGCTTTCGCGGGCATGATCTGGAGCAAGCAGTTCTATTACCTGGATATTCCCGAGTGGCTGAAAGGCGATCCCGGCTGCCCTCCCCCGCCCGATTCACGGTTGCACGGGCGGAACTCCGAATGGAAGCATTTGAACAATGCGGACATAATCTCGATGCCGGACAAATGGGAATATCCATGGTATGCGGCGTGGGATCTCGCGTTTCATTGCATTCCACTGGCGCAAATCGATGCGGAATTCGCAAAAGACCAATTGGTCCTGCTCACGCGGGAGTGGTACATGCACCCGAACGGGCAGCTTCCGGCTTATGAATGGGCCTTCGATGACGTGAACCCGCCGGTGCATGCCTGGGCGACGTGGCGCGTTTTCCAAATCGACCGCAAACAACGAGGCGGCAACGGCGACCTCGCTTTCCTCGAACGCGTCTTTCACAAGCTGATGCTCAATTTCACCTGGTGGGTGAACCGCAAAGATCCGCAGGGACGTAACATTTTCCAGGGCGGCTTCCTTGGGCTGGACAACATCGGGGTGTTTGACCGCAGTTCTCCCCTGCCCACCGGTGGGTTCATCAATCAAGCCGACGGCACAGCCTGGATGGCGATGTATTCGCTGAACCTGATGCGCATCGCGCTCGAACTCGCTCGGCATAATCGCGTCTACGAGGATATCGCCACGAAGTTTTTCGAGCACTTCCTCCATATCGTCGAAGCCATGAACAACATTGGCGATGAAGGGATCGGTCTCTGGGATGAATCAGACGAATTCTACTACGACGTGCTCAACCTGCCGAGCGGCAGGATGGAGCCGTTGAAGATCAGGTCGATGGTTGGGCTCATTCCATTATTTGCCGTCGAGGTCCTCGATCCATGTCTGCTCGACGAGTTACCCGATTTTAGAGGGCGTCTCGAGTGGTTTTTGAACTATCGCCCTGACCTGTGCAAACTTGTCTCGCGCTGGCATGAAACAGGAGTTGGCGAGCGAAGGCTCCTCTCGATACTGCGCGGGCATCGCATGAAGTGCCTGCTCCGCCGCATGCTGGATGAAACCGAGTTTCTTTCTGATTACGGAGTGCGCGCGCTCTCGCGTCATCACCTGGATCATCCGTATGAATTTCGCGCCAACGGTCACGACGTGTCGGTGAACTATCAGCCCGGCGAATCGACCTCGGGTGTTTTTGGCGGAAACAGCAACTGGCGCGGCCCAATCTGGATGCCGTTGAACTATCTCATCATCGAATCATTGCAGCGGTTCCACCACTACTATGGTGATGACTTCAAGGTTGAGTGCCCGACTCGTAGTGGACGATTTCTGACAATCAAAGAGATTTCCCAGGAACTGACGCGCCGCATCACACGGCTTTTCCTCAAAGATGCCAATGGCGAGCGGCCTGTCCTCAAGTATCACCCGAAGTTGGCTACGGACCCCCATTTCCGGGACTACATCCTCTTTCACGAATACTTCCATGGAGACAACGGCAGAGGAGTCGGCGCATCACATCAAACCGGATGGACGGGCTTGATCGCGAAATTGCTTCAGCCGCGCGACGGCAAGAAATCCGCAGACACGCAGACGTTCACTAAACTTCAAAAGGAGCCGACGCCAGCACCGAAGAAGCCTCCCGGCCGGCGTGTGAATCGTCGGGCGTAAAAGTTACGGGTTAAAAGGCGAATAATCCAAGAGGCGGCATCGCAGTGGAAGCGCTTGCGCGGTCTCGTAAATTCGTTCGACATGGAACTCGATGACTCTTTGAGCGCCCGACCACGAGGTCAGGCGTTCTTTATCCCAATGGACGATAGCGCGGCCGCTCAGCTGAAGTGTCGAGCCGGTTTCAAAATCGATGAACAACAATCCCGCGCGGGAATCGAGCTCAAGGTTTCCGAGCGTTTGGAACATGTTGTTTCCAGCGTAATCCGGAAAGGTGATCGTATTCGGCCCCGTAGCCCTGACGAATCCCGGATTGCCGCCGCGATGCGAACAATCGAGGCCGGCCTCTGCGTTCATAGTGCCGATGAAAAAAGTATCGGCTCGCTCAATCCACCGCTGCTGAGGCTCCCTTAGCACTGAATAACTTTCAACCGAGGCAGCTATCGTATCACTTTCTGACGACACTTCGCGCCGTTGAATGTACTTGGGACAGTTTGCATAAACTTCGCGAGTGCTGACATGAAAGGTTTTGCCGTCCGATCTTGCGGTGCCGTTGATGCGAGTGCGCCGGCGCGTCGCGGGATCCAGGACAACTATTCCAATTTGCCCGGTGTCGGTGAAGGTTGCATTAAGCGGATCGTTCTCTGGCAAATGGGCATGAATTGCCAACGAACCAGCCTCCTCAACCTTCAGGAACCCTGGCGGCCCCCAAAGACACGAGACCCAGATATTCGCCTCCTGATCCAAACCGGATATCACCGCCCATCTCTGCAAGTAGAGGAAACCGCTGACCCGGGAATCAAAAGAGGTAGCCAGGCCGTTCCCGGCCAGGTCAGCAGGGTCAAAGGCATCAGCCCGCTGCTGCACTGCGATTTCGCCGGCATGATATTTCAACGGTTCCGTCATTGATCTCCGCTAAACTGTTCAAGAGCCAGCGGTCAAGTGGGCAGGGAGTTCAGGTGGAGAATCGCTTTGCCCAGGATTAGCGCAGATGGAGGCGAGACCGTAACCAAGACCTGGAAGGTCATTCTTCCAAAGCAGCTGACCAGAGGCTGCGTCCATACAGAACAAGCTTCCGCGCGTGTGGGCCAAGACGAGCGCGCCGTCTGTTGCGAGGCTGACGAAGGAATTACCAAAGCCGCCGTCGAGATTCGTTTGCCAAAGAACCTCGCCCGACTCCTTTTTAATTGCGAGCACATGTCCTCGGATTCCAATGAATGCCGTATTCATGCTGAGAGTAAGCCCCGAGGCGCGCTCTCTTACAAGCTCGTCCGCAATGGGGCGAGCGGCTTCTTGCGGTTCACTTCGGCTCGATATTTTCCCCGCCGACGATTCCAGAACCGATTCGCACTTTCTTCACATTCCGCCAATCAAACGCGTCAATTAATTCCGCGATGCTTTTTGTTTTCTTTCGTTTGGCGGTGACTCGCTTCTTTTTCGCAGGGGTCTTCTTTTTAACTTTGATCTTTTTCTTCGCTGCCATAGCTAACGATTCTTCTCAGTCCGGGAGGATTCGGCGACGAATTTTTTCTGATTTGAGGCGCATGGACCTCTGGCAAATCGAATGATTTGCCTACAAACGCAACTTTTGTGCATAGCTTGCCCTAAATTCGGCTGTGTTGATCAATCGATATGGCGGAAACCAGCCTGATGACAAGCAGTTCGACACATTCGCAAAAATTCAGTAGCGATATGACGTAGCGCAGGCATTGTCTTCTGTGGTTGGAATTACCAAACAAAAAGGATGGAACTAATATGAGCACGAGCAAACTGGCGGGAAAAGTGGCGGTGGTGACGGGAGCTTCGAAAGGAATCGGGGCGAGCATTGCGAAATATCTGGCCGCGGAAGGAGCATCGGTGATCGTGAATTATGCATCAAGCCGTGGCGGCGCTGACGTCGTTGTCACCGACATCAAGAAAAGCGGCGGAAGAGCCGTAGCCGTCCAGGCTGATATCGCAAAGAAAGGTGATATCGACCGATTGTTCGCGGAGACAAAGAAAGAATTCGGCAAGGTCGACGTGCTGGTAAACAACGCGGGCATTTATGAGTTCTCACCCGTGGAAGGGATCACGGAGGAGCACTTCCACAAGCAATTCAACCTGAACGTGCTTGGACTTCTCTTAACCACACAGGAAGCAGTGAAGCACTTCGGGCCGGACGGCGGGAGTATCGTCAATATCAGCTCGATCGTGAGCACGCGCGGGGTTCCAAGCGCGGCGGTTTACAGCGGCACCAAGGGAGCCGTGGATGCGATCACACGTTCGTTGGCCAAGGAATTGGGACCGCGGAAAATACGTGTTAACGCAATCAATCCGGGAATGGTGGAGACCGAAGGAGTCCGCAGCTCCGGCATTGCGGAAAGCGATATGCGCAAGCAGGTGGAGGCGGAGACGCCGCTGGGCCGGATTGGCCAACCGCAGGATATCGCAACGGCAGCTGTCTTCCTCGCCTCCAAAGATTCCGCCTGGCTGACTGGCGAGACGCTAACAATTGCGGGAGGTTATGGCTGAGAGGCCACAACCAATGACTGCCGCGATTCATCCTGAAGTCCGGATTGGACACGTACACTTAACCGTTTCGAACCTTGAGCGCGCGCTGAAGTTTTACCGCGACGCGCTCGGGTTCGAGATCACTCAGCGATATGGCGACAGCGCGGTGTTTCTATCAGCAGGCGGATATCACCATCACATCGGCCTTAATAGCTGGGCGGGCGAAGGTGCCGCGCCGCCCCCGCCCGGGCGAACGGGGCTTTATCACTTTGCGATTCTTTATCCGAACCGACGAGAACTCGCTCGTGCCTACAAGCGTCTGTTCGATCATGGTGTGCCGATCGAAGGAGCATCGAATCATGGTGTGAGCGAGGCGATTTATCTTCGTGACCCGGATGGCAACGGCCTTGAACTCTACTGGGACAAGCCAAAGGAACAATGGCCGCGTGAAAACGGGCAATTGCGGATGACAAACGGGCCTCTCGACCTCGACGCCTTAATGGCTGAACTCCTCGAATTTAAAGAAGGGGACAAAGTCGCCACGACTTAAACCAACGTTCCGAGTTTCATGTTTTCGAGTTCCGGGTTTCGAGTTTAGGGGCGCGGAGGTTTGCGGAAGTGCGCAGAAGTCACCGTCCGGACTCTCGGACCGCACTGCGTGATTTCGGACAGTGTCCGAAATGTTCAAGCGCAAGTGGCTGATCTTCAATGTTCGGACACTTCAAGATTCTATTTCTGTCCGGAACTCCTGGAAGGTCTCAGAGTTAAATTATCCACGTTCAAGGTTCCTCACCGATTTCTCGTCCAGAATGTCCGCGCTGTTGATCGTGTGAAGCAACCCGTTATGGAAATAAAGCCCCTGCCGGTAACTCAGAACTGCATGAGCTACCGGCAGGGACCACCGGCGAGCGACCAACCGCTGGATTGCGCCTTTTCGTTGTTAATATTTCAAAGAGCTTCCCGCGGCATAAAGGCCACAAGAATCTGAGCATGCGCTCAGGGCTGTTAATGAATACAGTTTCATGAGCAAGTGACAAGAATAATTTTGCAGGCTTGATCCAAAAAGCCTGCGAAAGAACTCAACATGCTAAATATTTAGCATAATGTTGACACGGTCGTCAGCCTGATGCTAATCTTTTAGCACCTTAAAGGATATGACGAAACCAGCAGAACATCAGCTGAGCCGGCGTGAACGCCAAATCATGGACGTGTTGCACGAACGGCGAGAGGCCACCGCCGCCGAAGTGCTATCTGCCCTGCCGGATGCTCCCAGTTATTCGGCGGTGCGGGCCCTGTTGCGAATCATGGAGGAGAAGGGGCATATCAGGCATCGCACAGAACGCGGCCGTTACGTCTATCTTCCCCGCGGCTCAAGCGAGGCCGCCAGCCGCTCGGCGCTCCGGAGGGTTGTTTCCACCTTTTTTCGCGGATCTACGACGCAGGCTATGGCTGCCCTGCTTGAAAATGCGGATACCGAACTTTCCGATTCCGAGATCGAGAAGTTGCAACAGATCATCAACAAAGCAAAAACGGAGGGGCGATGAATATCCCGTTGGATTCGGTTTTGACTCAGGCGACCTCGTTAGTAGATACGTCCATCAAAAGCATCCTGGTGATGGCCATGGCGGGCGGGTTGATCCTGGCATGCCGTCGCGCCTCCGCTGCGACACGCCACTCAATCTGGTTTGCGGCCCTGGCAGCCCTGCTCTTTCTTCCCATCTTCTCCCTGCTGATGCCGGCATGGCACAAGCCTCTTTGGATCGTCTCGGGCAAACCGAGCCCGGAAGACGAAATGAGCCTCTCCATTCAACTGGACGGAAACTGGATCGGCTCGAACAGTGAACACGCTGCAGCGCCCGCAGCGAAAGCTTCCGAGCAGGATCGTCCCATCCCGCTGGCAACCGGCCTTTCTTCGAAATGGTTTCGACTGCTACCCGCTCTCTGGCTGGTTGTAGCGACTGTATCCCTTGCGTATCTTGCCGTCGGGATCATCCGCTTGCGCGGGCTGCGACGCCGCGCGAAACCATTCACAACCAACGAAGTCTTGCTGGCCCAACTTTGCCGGGAGTTTTCGATAAACCGAACTGTCCTGGTCTTGCAATCCGAGAACCAGGTCATCCCGGTTACCTGGGGCTGGCGAAGACCCGTCATACTATTGCCAGCAGGGGCGGATCAATGGCCCACGGAAAGGCAGCGCATTGTATTGCAGCACGAACTCGCGCACGTGAAACGTTGGGATTGCCTCAGCTATTTCCTCATCCGGGTTGTTTGTTCCCTCTACTGGTTTAACCCGCTCGTTTGGCTGGCCGCGCGCAGGATCTGCATCGAGCGGGAGCGCGCTTGCGATGACCTCGTGCTCCTGGGGGGTTACAAGGCATCCGATTACGCAACTCACCTCATCGAAGTCGCCCGATCTTTCCGACGCCTGCCGCAGACCGCAGCCGTGGCCATGGCCCGCTCCTCCCAATTGGAAGGACGGATTAGGGCTATTGTCGATATCTCGCGGGCCCGGCGGGCCCCGCGCGGATTTGCGTTGAGTCTGGTGTGGGCCGTCATGCTTGGGCTCGTCGCCACCATTGCCGCCCAGAAGCTTGAAACCGCCGAAGTGAAAACTCTTCGAGATCATCAAATCGCACGGCTCAAGGCCTTCTCTGTTGCCAAGGAAAAACAGGCGCAGGTGCTCGCGGCAAAAGTTCACCGGGATATCTCACCAGAATTTCGCGCGTTCTTCGACGCCGCTAAGACAGGCAACAGCAAGGTGGTCACGAACATGTATGGGAGCTTTGGGAAGCGTCGTTCGCAATACCGGCAGCAGCACGAAAATGGCGCAGATGACCCCAGCCTGACCGTTAACTATTGGCAACCGATACATGAAATCTCGATGGCATACTACGAGGTGATGCGGGGCGAGCCGAAGTCCATCGAGACGTCCGTGGACGGGATCATTGACTCGATTCCGAGAGGAAGCATTTATTTTGGCGGAACTGATCCGGGGCTGGCATTGCCGACGGCATTTTGCAAATCGCATGTGGATGGTGATCCGTTTTTTATCCTCACACAAAATGCATTGGCTGATGACTCATACCTGGCCTACCTCATCGACACCTACGGCGGAAAAATTTATACGCCAACCAAACAGGATTCCGAGAAAGCGTTTAAGGAATACACTTCCGATGCGCGCAAGCGACTGGAACACGATACCAAGTTTCCAAACGAACCTCGGCAGGTCCGTCCGGGCGAGGACATTCGGGTCGTCGACGGAAAAGTCAATGTTGTCGGTCAGGTCGCCCTCATGGCCATCAACGGATTACTGACCAAAGTCATTTTCGATAAGAATCCGCAGCACGAATTCTATGTTGAGGAAAGCTTTCCGTTGGATTGGATGTACCCGTACCTGGAGCCGCACGGATTCATCATGAAGCTCAATCACGATACAGTTGGAACAATTTCAGAAGACACGATGCGAAAGGACCATGATTATTGGCGTGCGCGTGTCTACGACATGGTCGGGCCGTGGCTCCGCGAAGATACTTCGGTGCAAACCATAGCCGAGTTTGTGCAAAAGGTGCACGTCTCTCGCAATCTCGCTGGCTTCACCGGTGACCCACGATTTGTGCAGAACGAAAATGCGCAAAAGATGTTCTCGAAGTGGCGCTCCTCGATCGCTGGAGTCTACAGGTGGCATATCCAGCATGCAAAAACCGTGGAAGAGCAAAAGCGCATGATTGCGGAAGCCGACTTCGCTTTCCGGCAGGCTTACGCCCTCTGCCCTGCCAATTCCGAGGCATTATATCCCTACATCAACTTTTTGATATCCGTGGTCCGAGTAGACGATTGCATTCGACTGGCTGAGGCTACCCTCGGACTGGATCCCGAGAATGCGCTGTGTCAAAATCTTCTTCAGCAACTGCACCGGATCAAAAGTTCACAGCCGCCGGCCAAGTGAGCTGATTCCTGCTCTGTCTTTCGAAGAATCTTTTATCAGGCCAACTTCCCAGCTTTTCTTGCTGAAAGGATTCAGATCGACGAAATCGACATTCGCCTCTTGCGGTATGTCCGCCAACAATATCTCAACACAAGCCAAGCCGAATACTTTGTTTAACTGCTGCGAGATTTTGCTCGAGAATATTTGCATCTTCTTCGTGCTCGAGAAAGCCGGCAGCCTCCGCTTCCCGTCCATCTCCAACACCCAAAGATCAACGGCGTCCTGAGACAACCCCTCCGACTCTTGCCGAATGAGATCAAGGAGCTGCTCTTCCGTGAAATTTGCTGCATCGAGGAATCGCCGCGGACGCCTTGGAATCAGCAGCCGACGCGTCCGTAGATAGGCGTTAAGCTCGCCCAGGTCCTCCCGGCAAGCAACGCGCTCCAAATCATCCCTGCCTGTAATCAGCTCAAGAATTCTGTTAATCATGATCGAGACGCGGTGGATTTCGATGGGCCTAGAACTTCCCGTGACTCGGCGTCTAAATCAATTCGAATCGAGAGAGGTGTTGCATTCTCAAGAATGGAGTCCGGATGGCTTCACACGACTGGCTGGAGGTTGATTAGGCAGCACGATCCGCCGATCGCCGGTTTGCTGTTTACGAACACCTTACAGTCTTCTTTCCCTTCTCTGTCATACTTCAAATATGTTGAAGGCACGTTTTGTCGTGGCGGTTTTTAGCATTTTCCTCTCATCAGTGCTGGCCGAGGAACCGATGGGCAGACCGGTTCTCATTGAGGGGACATGGACTGAGCGAGGAGTTCGCAACATCATCGGAGCTGGGACCGAAACCGCCGTAATCGTAAAGAAGAATGAGAACGGCTGGACGATTACCTACGAGCTCGTTCACTACCCGTCCGTAAACGAAAAGGGCGCAGTTCCCGTTGTCCGGAGGGAAGGCCCCTAT
>Ga0193692_1000400_pt1 | contig 10925 bp, 10 predicted proteins | sample L3a1metaG_FD_144917 | JGI IMG/M metagenome (GOLD analysis project Ga0193692, IMG submission 144917) | Soil microbial communities from a riparian zone of the East river system, Colorado, United States - L3a1 | ecosystem: Environmental > Terrestrial > Soil > Riparian zone | place: USA: East River... | reverse complement strand
CACGCGACGATTCTTCACTTGCTCGGGATCGACCATGAACGATTGACGTTCCGCAACAATGGCACCAACCGCCGCCTGACAGATGTGCATGGCAGCGTTATGTCAGAGGTTCTTCAGGCCTGATCAGGAGTAAGCTTCAGAAGGATACGGTTGCCGACGCCGGACATATCGGCTCGCCCCCAGAAACCCAAATGCAAATCCACCGATGTGAGCCCACCAGGCTACGCCGCCGAAATCGCCTCTTCCCCCAAGAAGCGTCAATGTGCCGTTGAAGAATTGTAAGAGGAACCACCAGCCCAGGAACAAAATGGCGGGAAGCTCGATAATGAAGAACAACGGCGGAATGATTGTTTCCACGCGCGCATGTGGAAAGAAGCGAAAATACGCGCCCATGATGGCGGCTACAGCGCCACTCGCACCGATGGTCGGTAACTGAGAGCCTGCATTCGTATAGACGTGCACCAGTCCGGCCATCAGGCCGCCTACGATATATAAAGCAAGGTAGCGGGCGCGCCCGAGATGATCCTCCACGTTGTCGCCAAAGATCCAGAGAATCCACATATTCCCAAGGAGATGGATCCAGCCGCCGTGCAGAAACATCGACGTAAAGAAGGGGAGGGCTTGTTCCACCAGCGTGAAATGGGATGCGACCGCGTGGTTCGTGTAACGCACCGGAACGATGCCATAATCCATCAAAAAATACTCAGCATTCTCGCCCAGTCTCAACTCGTAGAGGAATGCGAGAAAGTTGAGCACGATCAACCAAACCGTCACAATCGGAAATCGATTGGCGGGAACATTGTCGCGCAATGGAATCATGGCCGTGAACTTTTCGGTCTAGTCCCTTGAATCAAATTTCGATTCTCGGGCCAGCTGTTCCCACAGGACCCTTTCCCGCTCGTTTACCTGCGATGGAACGCGCACCGTCACCTTTACAAACAACTCTCCTCGGCCGCCCCCTTTGATTGGCAGCCCGCGGCTCCTGATTCGGAGTCGCTGCCCGTTTTGCGTGCCAGCTGGAATCTTGATGTCGATCGAACCATCGAGCGTTGGGACCGGCACTTGTGCGCCAAGCACCGCCTCCCACGGTGCTACCGCAACTTCTGAGACCAGGTTCTCTCCTTCCATCTCGAAGTCTGGGTGCTTCGCTAGTCTGACTCGCAGAAACAGATCCCCGGGTGCAGCGCCACCCGTTCCCGCCTCTCCGCGTCCTGCAATGCGCAGTCGTTGGCCCTCCCTGACTCCCGCCGGGATTCGGACCTGATAGGTCTCGGTTTTCTGCACCTGCCCCGTGCCGCCGCAAACATTGCAGACATGCTTTGCTCGCATTCCCGTGCCGCCGCAATGTTCACAAGGTGCGGCGCGTTGCAGTGACACGGATCGCACCGAGCCGTTCACAGCTTCGTTTAGCGTCACCATGATATCGCCTTCGATATCCCGGCCACGCTCCACATATTCGTAGCCATCCTCATCGGGAGCGACTCCTCCCGCGCGTCGTCCTGCCGAGCCAAACAGCTGCTCAAAGAAATCGCTGAATCCAGTGCCTCCAAACCGAAAATCATAATGCTGGCGGGTGCCGCGGCCTCCGCCACCCCCGAAGCCCTGGAAACCTTCCCAACCGGGTGGTGGCCGAAAGTCGGCGCCTTGTTTCCAGTTCGGGCCGAGCTCGTCGTACTTCTTCCGCTTCGCGGGGTCGCCCAGGACTTCGTAGGCTTCGTTCACGTCCTTGAACTTTTCCTCGGCTTCTTTTTTGTTTTTGGCAACGTCAGGATGATATTGCCGCGCGAGTTTCCGAAACGCTTTTTTGATCTCGTCGTCGCTCGCCGTCCGGGGGACGCCCAGTACCTGGTAATAATCTTTGAATTGTACCGCCATCGTGCTCTCAGTTTTAAGGCCGTACTCCAGCCTCGGCCACACAAAATAGCGTGAGTTTGTGCTTCTCCAAAGGCCGTCCGCCCAACAACTGCTCCATTCGAGGCATCGGGTGCTCCCGCAGTGGAAATACCCCATGAGCAGGCGGTTGTCAGTATCCGGGCGACGGGTAAGTTCGGGGTATGAAAATGGCTGAACTAAAGCAACCGGTCAAAGATCAGATTTCCAACATTCAGGAAACCGTCAGTGAACGCGCCAAGGTAATGGCGCGGACGACGGATGAATGGGCCCATGAAAATCCATGGAGAGTCGTGGCCATGGTCGCCGTGAGTTGCCTCGTGCTTGGCGTGCTGCTTGCCCGTCCGCGCGTCTACGTCACCAAAGACTAATTCAGTCTAGTTCTTTTGCCGCCTCTGTCGGCGATGTTTTCGCTCGCAGGCGGCTTTTTTCGCGACCGTCGTCCGGTTCTTCCGCTCATCCAGCGCGAGACGTAAGAGCTTTGGCTCAGGTAAAATCGCAGAGGGAGTCCCGCGGCTTTGGTGATTCCGACTCGTGTCGATATCATCACTGGGCCGCGTGTATGCAGGAATTCTTTCAGCTCAGGGTTGCGTGCTACATACACGGGTGAGTCGTTTTGCCAAAGCTCCACGCCATTCATTTTGCCCGTGATCCTCAATGCCTCGCAAAATTTGGCCGGACCATTCGTAAGTTGGATTTCTTTTTCCACGGAACGGGCTTTTCTCATCAGATCCGTTCCGAAGACCGGTTCGATGGCTCGCACCAGCACTGCCTCCGCAACGCCCGGTGGACAACAAACCGTGTTGAAGCACCAGTGGTTGCCGTAAATGAAATAAACATAAGCACGCCCCGGCGGGCCATACATTGGCTTGTTGCGCGGCGTTTGCCGTCCGAACCCATGGCACGCGGGATCGTCCGTAAGGTAGGCCTCTGTCTCTACGATGGCCCCGCCGCAGATTCCTTCCGGTGTGTTCCGAATCAGAAAGTGTCCAAGCAACTCGCTCGCGACCTTGTCCGCGGTAGGTAGGTAAAACGATTCGGGCAGGGGTTGCAATTTCATCGGCGCTTTTGACTCACTGCTCGATACATCGCGAGGCATTTAGGCCGCTGTTCCGCATGGATCACAATTCGTTGTGCATAAGCTTTCGCGAGCAACGGCTCGTTCCACGGTTCATGAATGGCGTCGTCCGGAAGCGCATCCAGTTCAGGAACCCATCGGCGAATGAAATCTCCTTTCGGATCGAACTTGCGGCTCTGTGACACCGGATTGAAAATGCGAAAATACGGCGCGGCATCCGTGCCGGTTCCCGCCGACCATTGCCAGCCTCCATTGTTTGCAGCCATGTCTCCATCCACCAGCATGCGCATGAAGTACCGCTCTCCCAGTTGCCAGTTCAGGAGCAGGTCCTTTGTCAAAAACATCGCCACAACCATCCGCATTCGATTGTGAAGCCAACCCGTTGCGTTCAGGCATCGCATCGAGGCGTCCACGAGCGGGTAACCAGTTTGACCCTCCTGCCAGGCTCGAAAAAGACTCTCGTCGTAGCTCCACTTCAGCCGGTCGTATTCAGGCCGAAATGCGCCCTTCATCACGTGCGGAAAATTCGACAAAATTTGCAAATAAAACTCCCGCCAGATTAGTTCTTTAATGAAAGTTTCGACGCTTTCCCGCGCTGCTTTGGGCGCGCCTAACGCGAACGAAAGCAGCTCCGTAAAAATGGTCCTTATTCCAATGGTTCCACAGCGTAAATGGGGCGACAGCTGTGACGTTCCGTTGATTTCAGGAAAATCACGATCAACATGGTAGTGCGTGAGCCTGTCGGTGACGAAACCCCGGAATGCATTCATTGCTGCAGCTTCGCCGGGAGGCGGCACAGGTTCCTTTAAGGGATGCCCAAAGTCGGCGGGATCTGGCGCGACATCCTCCGAGGCAACTTTTGTCTGAGTCTGCTTTTGCGGCTGGAACCTGGGCCTCGGTGGTGGGATCTTTTTAGTTCTCCACGCCTTCGCATACGGGGTAAACACCGTGTAGGGCTCGCCTTGTTTCGTCAGTAGTTCCCGGTCTTCCCATAACACCGCGTCCTTGAACGACCGAAACGCCACGCCTTCGGATGCGAGGCTTTTCATGATCCGTGCATCCCGCGCCTGCGCATACGGTTCGTAGCGGCGATTGCAGAACACCGCTTCGGCGCCGAGGTCGCGGCAAAGTTTCGGGATTTCTTCCTCCGATTTTCCACGTCGAATCAGGAGCGAACATCCTTTGAGGCGCAGCTCATCCCGAAGACTTTCCACGGCCTGCAGCAGAAACGCCAAGCGAGCAGCGCCGACATCCGGACCCGTTCGCAACGCGTCCTCTGCGATGAACACAGGCACTATAGTTTCGGCTTCTTTGGCAGCTGCCGCCAGGGCCGTGTTGTCGTCCAGCCGCAGGTCGCGACGAAACCAATGAATTGCTACTTTCACGGACAGTTGCCGCCATCGGACGGCACGAAGTTCCCGATCACGCGTTTTCTATATATTCCCTCGTACGTGAACGCAACTTCGGCAGGGTCGCCTCCGGTCGGCAAATCGGCTCGACTTTCATCGCCTCAACATTAGGTTGCGGGGAATTTATGACTGATCCGCGTTTCCGGAAGTTGGCTGATTTGTTGATCCGTTACTCGACAGCTCTCAAAAAAGGCGAAGCCGCTCTGCTTGATCTCATCGATGTTCCCGACGACTTTTCGATCGAATTAGTCCGCGCGGTTCGGCGTGCGGGGGCCATTCCATTAGTCGAAGCCCGCCACACCAAACTTATCCGTGAAGCCATTCGCGAAACCTCCGAACGCCATGCACGCCTGGTGAGGGATGTGGAGATGTTTCGCATGAAGAAAGTGCAGGCATATATCGCCATCCGCGGCAGCGCCAACATCAGCGAAAACTCCGATATTGATAGTAAGCGAATGGCGCTTTATTCGAAGGCACTTCGGCCCGTGCTGAATTACCGCGTCAACAAGACGAAATGGTGCGTCCTGCGCTGGCCCAGTCCAAGCATGGCCCAATCCGCCAACATGAGCACGGAGGCGTTCGAGGATCTTTATTTTCAAGTCTGCACGATGAATTATCCGAAAATGGCTCGTGCCATGGTCCCCCTGGAACGCCGCATGCGCAAAGCTGACAAAGTTCATTTGATCGGGCCAGGCACCGACCTGCGCTTCAGCATCAAGGGCATCGGGGCCAAAATGTGCAAAGGCGACAGGAACATTCCCGATGGCGAAGTCTTTTCCTGTCCGGTGAAGACCTCTGTGAATGGCAGCATCCAGTTCAACACCCCGACGATTTATTCCGGGACGAAGTTCGAGAACGTTCGCCTGGAATTCGAGGATGGAAAAGTAATCAACGCAACATCCAGCAACACTAAGAAACTTAACGAAATCCTGGATACGGATGCCGGCGCACGCTATGTGGGTGAATTCTCGCTCGGGTTCAATCCGTACATTCTGAATCCGATGTGCGACATTCTCTTCGACGAAAAGATCGCCGGTTCACTCCATTTCACTCCGGGACAGGCCTACGAAGATTGCGACAATGGAAATCGCTCCGCCGTGCACTGGGATATGGTCCTGATTCAACGCCCGGAATGGGGCGGGGGAGAGGTTTGGTTTGATGGCGAGCTGATCCGCAAGAATGGCCGCTTCGTTCCTCGTGACCTTCATCCGCTCAATCCGGACAAACTTAAATGATGGCCACTTCCGGTGGGCAAGCTACGGACTCGTGCTTTGGACGTAAGGAGCCAATTTCGCGGCGAGAACGTCCGGTATCCGTTTAAGCTTCTCATTCACTGACGTGCAGGCATGAATGGTTGAGCCGAGCACAATGTCCATGTCCCCTTCTTTAGTGATCCGATAAGCGAATCCCAGTCTAACCCGATCAAGTTCACCAACTCCAATTTCGACCGTGAGCAAATCGTCGTAGCGGGCTGCGCTTTTGTAACGCAGCCGGCACTCAATCACAGGAAAGATGGTGTCCGCATTCTGCCATTTGAGAAATGGCTCATCAAGATCACGAAAGAATTCGCCTCGGGCCAGTTCCAGAATGTCCAAATATCGGGCGTAATAGATGTGGTTACCTACCGTACAGTCAGTGTAGGCAACGCGATATTTATACCGAAAAATCTGGCCAGCCACGCGTGAATTTTCCCGATTTCCGGCTAAACTTCAAAGCTTTTGGCCAGATGGGCGGCTATGCAGGTCCTTATTTCATTAGCGGTTTTTGTGCCATGGTTCGCGAAAATCCCGGCACAATATTCCCCTTGCGAAAAGAAGGTTGCGAACATCCCCAAGGACGATATGTTCTAATATATGGGCTGGCAGGAGTTTACTGCTTTGGCAATCGTTCTCGTGACTGCGGTCGGTTTCGCGTGGAGTTTTTTTCGCCCTCGCTCCCTTCCATTCCATCGCCACAGTAGCTGTGGTTGTTCTGCAACTCATTCACCAGGCTCCCGCCAATCAATCGTGCTTCACGCGCGGAAAGGGGAGCGCCCAAAACTGTTCGTCAAGGTGAGCTAAGAGAAGCTTGCACAAGGTATGAACGTGGGATACTCTTCGGAACCAATCAGCCATGTGCAAAGTTAATTCGTCACTGTACGTCCGCAAAACATCCGCGGGCCGTCTCGATGCTGCAGGAGAGACCCACTGGATTCCTAATACCGACGTTTACGTGACGGAAGGGACCTTAATCATCAAAGTGGAATTGGCCGGCATGCGCCGCGAAGATCTCGAATTGAGTGTCGAGGGAAATCGGCTCATGATCAGCGGCCAGCGTCCCGATTCCAGCCGTGGCACCAAATGCAAATTCCTGGTGATGGAGATCAATTACGGCCCATTCGAATGCGTTATTGAGATCCCGCCAGGCTACGATTTGGCTGAAGCCAAGGCCGCCTATCAGAACGGATTTCTCCGAATCGATGTGCCACAAGCCGCCCGTCCGCCTTCCAAGACCGTTTTCGTTCCCATCTCGGAAGAAAAATAGTTGCTGAAGTTTTCGGGATTCGGGGGCATCTATGTCTAACGAGACTCGATGATGACCTCGCCTGATACAGAATTTATTCGGATTTTGGGGGCCGCCCCTGGCGGAACTGAAGCTCAATTGCCTCGCGCCGTGGCCAAGGCGCCTCCCACCGCCCTGGCCATTCTTGGCCTTTCCGATATCGTTATATTCCCCGGAATGGTTGCGCCACTTCTTGTGGACACCGCCCAAAGCATTCGCCTGATCGATGATGTCGTTGAAGGCGAGCGCTTGCTCGGGTTGGTTCTCCAGCGCAAACCCGAATTGGACAGCCCATCGCCTCAGGACCTTCACGAATTTGGCTGCGGTGCGCGTGTTCTGAAGATGCTCAAGTTCCCCGACAATACTGTCCGCGTTCTTGTCGAGGGAATCTGGCGTATGCGCGTGACCGAGTACGAAGCACAGAATCCTTATCTTCGGGCAAAGATCGAAGTGCTGAAAGATGTGGCGCCCGAGTCGGTAGAGATGACCGCTCTTGCCCGCAACGCCCATCGTCAGTTCCAGGAAATTATCAAGCTCACTCCAGCCCTTTCCGATCAAGTCAAGATTGCGGCGCTCAATACGGAAGCGCCCAGCGCGTTGACGGACCTCATTGCTGCCAATCTCAATCTCAATCTCGAGGAACGCCAGAAGCTCCTGGAGATTAGTGATGTGAAGGACCGATTGCTCCGCCTGAAGCCGCTCATGGAGCGCGAGTTGGAGGTGCTCAATCTCAGCACCAAGATCCAGAATGATGTCAACGCCAGCATGGCCAAGAGCCAGCGCGATTTTTATTTGCGCGAACAAATCCGCGCGATTCAAAGGGAACTCGGCGAGACCGATCCCGCCGTTACCGAAGCGAACGCGCTTCGTGAACAAGCTGAGAAAAACGGACTCCCCGAGGAAGTAAAAACGATCGCGTTTAAGGAAATTGAGCGGTTGCAGCAAATGTCTCCCTCTGTGGCCGAGTATGCCATCACCCGTAATTACCTCGATTTCCTGATTAATCTTCCGTGGGACAAATTAACCGAAGACACCATTGATATCGAAGCCGCTTCGAAGCTCCTCGATGAACAGCATTTCGGCCTCGAAAAAGTAAAGGATCGTCTGATCGAGTTTCTTGCGGTCATCAAGCTGAAGAAGGACTTGAAAGGTCCCATTCTCTGCCTGGTTGGACCTCCCGGTGTCGGAAAAACGTCCCTTGGGAAAAGCCTGGCGGATGCGCTCGGCCGCAAGTTCGTTCGCATTTCTTTAGGTGGTCTTCGCGATGAAGCCGAAATCCGCGGGCACCGGCGCACCTATGTTGGGGCCATGCCTGGTCGAATTATTCAGAGCCTCCGTCGTGCCGAGAGCAAGAACCCGGTCATTCTCCTCGATGAAATTGACAAGGTCGGCTCAGATTTTCGCGGCGATCCGGCATCGGCGTTGCTCGAAGTGCTCGATCCTCAGCAGAACAATACGTTCACAGACCATTATCTTGACGTGCCATTTGATTTGTCACACGTCCTCTTTATTACCACCGCCAATTGGCTCGACCCGATTCACCCGGCCTTGCGCGACCGGCTCGAGGTTATCTCGCTCCCGAGCTATACAGCTTCGGAAAAGCTGCAGATTGCCAAGCGCTACCTCGTCCCGCGGCAGTTGGAAGAGCATGGCTTGCGGCGCAAGCAGGTTCGCTTCCCGGATGCCACGCTACGCCGTTTGATCCTCGATTACACGCACGAAGCCGGAGTCCGCCAGCTCGAGCGGGAAATAGCGTCTCTTTCGCGAAAAGTTGCCCGAAAAATCGTGACGAATCACAGCGGCAACGGTCAAGCATTGGTAATTGAAGACAAACAGCTCCCCGACTTTCTCGGCCAACCGAAATTCATTTCGGAGTCGGCTGAAAAGATTAAGGAGATCGGCATTGCCATGGGGTTGGCCTGGACACCGGTCGGCGGCGAGATTCTCTTCATCGAGGCCACGCGTATGCCTGGCAAAGGCTTGCTTATGCTCACGGGCTCACTGGGCGATGTCATGAAGGAAAGCGCTCAGACAGCCCTTAGTTATCTGCGCAGCCAGGCCCGGTCGCTTAACGTCGATTTGAGCGACTACGATCGCTATGACATCCACATTCACGTGCCCGCCGGTGCCACGCCTAAAGATGGGCCGAGTGCCGGCTCGACCATTTCCGTCGCCCTTGCCTCCCTGCTCTTGAAGCGGGTCGTTCGATCGGATGTGGCCATGACGGGCGAAATCAGCTTGCGCGGTCGAGTGCTCCGGGTTGGCGGGATTAAGGAAAAAGTCCTCGCGGCAAATCGTTCAGGTCTCAGGCAGGTGATCCTGCCGGAACAAAACAAGAATGATTGGCTCGAAGTTCCAAGAGAAGTCCGAGAGAAGATGAAAGCGCATTTCGTCAATCATATCTCTGAGCTGATCCAACTGGCGTTGAAGCCCAAATAGAATGTATGTGGCGTGCGGTGCTCACCTGCGTGGTTTGTCTCTTGTCTGCGCCCGCATTTGCTGACAGTTCCACGCCGACGGTTTCGAGCAACGTCGGTGATCGTGACAAGGCCGGTCTCGAATTGGCTCGCAGAATTCGCAACGCAGCGCCACAGGAGAACACGCGCGCCCAGGGCGTTTTGCGCATCCGCAACCGCGATCGCAAGACGGTTGAGATTCCGGTCTCCTTTCAGGTCCTCGCCGGGGGAGCCAGTTGGCAGGTTATCTACGAAGCGAAGCAGGGGTCCGGCACCACGGAAAAGCTGGTCATCCTGCGTGCCCCCGATCGTCCGAATGAATATCTCTACACTAAACCCGGGGCGTCGGAACCTGTGAAGCTGACGGGGAATAATGCGATGATTTCTTTTGCAGGCTCTGATTTCTGGCTTGCGGACCTCGGGCTTGAGTTCCTGCAGTGGCCGGTCCAGCGCCTTGTGAAGACCGAGATGCGCAAGAGTGTCTGGTGTCATGTGCTTGAAAGCATCAATCCATCACCTCGTTCGGGAAGCTATGCACGTGTCGTCTCATGGCTCGAGAAAGAGAGTGGCGGTCCGGTGTTGGCTGAGGCTTTTGATTCGGGGGGGCGACAACTCAAGGAGTTTTCGATTAACAGTATCAAAAAAGTCCAGGGGGAATATCAGTTGAAGGAAATGGAGATCTCTTCTCGCGAGACGGGCACTCGCACCAAACTCGAATTTCAGTTGGAAAACAAATAACGATCACTTCCATGCCGCGCGTGGTTTCCATCGCTGTCGGGCTGTTGATGATCCTGATAACGTGCGGTGTCATCATTTGGCTGCTCGTCCGCGCGGTCAAACGGTCTGAGGATCCAGCCCGGTTTGTTTTCAAGCTGGTCCTCACTCTCATCCTGACGGGCGCGCTCTTCGGGTATGCGGCCTGGCTCGGTTTCGACAACGAAGCTGCCGTCATCATTCCGTTCCTGTGCGTGGGTTTCGGAGTCGTGATGAGCGTGCTCTGGGCGCCGCATTGGGGCGCCATGCTGGCCAAGCCCTTAACTTCCATGTTCGACGGCGGAGATGAAGAACCCGATCCGGTGCCCCTTTATTCAACCGCCATTGCCAAGCGAAAGCTCGGACGTTATGACGAGGCCCTTGGCGAGGTTCGCAAGCAGTTGGAACGATTCCCAACCGATTTTACCGGCCAAATGATCATGGCGGAAATCCTGGCGGACCATATGAACGATCTTCCGTCCGCGCAGACTATTGTCGAACGGATCTGCGTGCAGGAAGGCCATCCCCCAGCGCGTGTGGCGGGCGCATTGATGCAGCTTGCCGACTGGCAGCTCAAATATTGGCAGGATCCCGATTCTGCCCGAGTTTCTCTCGAGCAGATTCAGGCGCTTTTTCCAAATACGGAATTCGCGCATATGGCAGCTCAACGGGTGTCGCATCTGGCCACTCGCGAATACCTCGAGCAGAGCCGCAATCGGCCATTGATTGCGCTCGGGCCTCCTCTCGAGGATGTAGGGCTGCGGAAGCCTCCCGTTGATGTGCAACCGATCATCGAAG
>Ga0193692_1000399_pt1 | contig 10962 bp, 4 predicted proteins | sample L3a1metaG_FD_144917 | JGI IMG/M metagenome (GOLD analysis project Ga0193692, IMG submission 144917) | Soil microbial communities from a riparian zone of the East river system, Colorado, United States - L3a1 | ecosystem: Environmental > Terrestrial > Soil > Riparian zone | place: USA: East River... | reverse complement strand
AGGGAGCAAAGACTGTGGACGCATCGTCCCTGCTCCTGCCGCTCGTCAAGTTCATCGCGCCGAACGATCCGCGCTGGCGTTCGACGCTTCGAGTGATCAACAAGCAGCTCGTGGAAGATTCGCTCGTCTACCGATATCGCGTCCTGGAAGGATTCCGGGACGGACTGCCGGGACGCGAGGGGATGTTTTCGATGTGTTCGTTCTGGAATGCAGAGTGCCTGGCGAGGGCAGGGGACTTGAAGCAAGCCCGCTTCAACTTTGAGAAAGCTCTCAGCTACGCGAACCACCTCGGCCTTTACTCCGAGGAAATCGGACTGAATGGCGATCAGTTAGGCAATTTTCCGCAAGCGTTCACGCATCTGGGACTGATCAGTGCCGCCTACTATCTGGATCGTCACCTCGACTCAGCAGAATGATCGCCCTACCCAGCCATTAAGGCGCGGACAGGCGGTAAAAGCGACGAGGGGAATTCGTGATTTGCGAGTCGGTGAACGTGAACGCGCCGCCGTTGAACGTGCCACTGGCGATAGACGACCAATTGGTTGGGGGAAGCATGAGGTTCGTCGTTGCCCACAAACGATAGTTTCCGCCGCTCGGCCCTGTTCCCGCCAGTGTCAGCATCCCATTCGTAAAGGCCACGCGCGTGAATATCACCGCGACCGGCGGGTTGGTGAGCAGACTGGTTACGGCGAGATAATCCACGTTGGCGCCGTTCGAACCGGTGACCGTGGCGCGAATGGTGTTGTTGCCGGCGTTGAGGAGGACATTGAGCGGGAGCGTGCTGCTCCATGTCGTCCACGCGCCGGTGCTCGGAAATGCGACTGTGCCGGCAACCTGGCCATTGACCGTGACCTGAAGCGGACGGCTGCCGGTGTTGAGCGCGTAGCGGAAGGCGATGGAGTAATTTCCGGAAGCAGTCAGCGGCACGGTCCATTGCACGTAATCGCTGTTGTTGTGCGCGTAGTCGGCGTAGCCGGTGCCGCTATAGCCCGCGTAAGTACTCGACACGCTCGCGCCGCTCAAGGTCGCCAGTTCCGCTTCATAGATCGCCGTTCTCACAACGGTGATGCGCAGCGTCGTCTGCGCCGAACCCCCCTGGCTATCGCTGGCCTGCACGGTCCATGTGCTTGTGCCGAGCGCGTCGGACATTGGAACTCCTGTGAGCGCGCCCGATGGGGAAATGTTCAGCCATGTGGGGCCGCTCAGCCTGGTGAAGGTGATTGTGGTCCCGGCGTCAGGATCGACGGCGCTTGCGGCGAGTGAGTTCGAGTAGGCGTTGCCGAGCAGCGCGACAGGAAAGACGAGCGGGTTCGAAGTCCATGATGGCGCGTCGTTCGTAGCAAGAACGGTTACGGAAACATGGCCGGTCGCGGACCCGCCTCGCCCATCGCTCGCCACATACGTGAAAGCATCAACGCCGTTCCAGTTCGTTGCAGGGCGATATACCACATTTGTGCCCGAAATAGTCGTTGTGCCGTTGGTGCCTTGAGTAACGGACTGGATAGCCAGTTTGTCGCCGCTAGCGTCGGTGTCATTGGCGAGCACGGGAATGATGACGGGCACATCCTCCAACGTCGTCGTGTTGTCGTTCGCAGCGATGGGAGGTGCATTGTTCGGCGACGAAAAATCCTTCCGCAACGTAAACCAGTCATTGGTCGCACCGGTTTCGCGCAGGAATACCGCGTCGAGTCGATTGCTCGTGATGTCGAGGACCATCGAGCCGAGATTGTTTAGCGAAATGTACATGGCTGGATGATCGAGCGTGCCACCGCTGGCCTGGCCCGAGCAACCGGCAACGGCATAAACAGTGCCGTAGCCGGCCGAGCCGGGATCGCTACTTTTTACGTAAGCGCCGGTGCCGCGTCCGCTTCCAGTCTGCACGACGTTGCTGCTGGCAAATGTGCTGGAAAGGCCGTAGTGGCGGCTGATGAAGAGGCTTCGTTCGTAGACATGGCTGTGGCCGGAAAGGACGAGGTCCACGCCGCCGGCCTCGAGAATGGGCAGGATATTCTCGCGCATCTCGATCAGTTCGATCTCGGTGTCGGAATCGTGCGACCCCTTTGTATATGGAGGATGGTGCCAGTAGGCGATGATCCAATCGTTCGTAGTCGCGGCGAGATCGCTTTGAAGCCATGCAGCCATCGCGCCGTTCTTTGCGCGCGATGCGGTCATCGAGTCGAGGCAGATGAAATGCACCATCCCATGGTCGAAGGAATAATAATGCTCCGTGCCGCTCGCGACGCCTCCGCATTCGCCCGCCGCCGGCAGCGTGAAGATGCTGAAATACGGATAGCTGTTCACAAAGGCTGTAGATTGGTCCGTGTCGTGATTGCCGAGCGTTGACCACGTCACAGTGTGGCGCAATTGATTCGAATAGACATTGAACACCGCCGTCTGGTATTCGGCGTCGGTGCCGCTGGTGTAGGCGTTGTCGCCAAGTTGCAGCCAAACATTCACGTCCCGGTTGCCGTTGTAGGTATAAAATGCATTTCGGACGGCCAACTGGTTCGTCGTGCCCGTGCCGGCATCGCCGATGACCCAGACGCGCATCGGTTTGCTCGCGCCAGGAAGCGGGTGGGTGAGGAAATACTGGGTCGTGTTGGTCGGAGCCAGCATCGCGCTGGTCGTGCCGACGGTATAGTAATAGCGGGTGTCGCTCGCCAGACCGGAAACGACGATCTCGTGGTTGGTGACACTTGCTGTGTCGTCGTGGGTGAAGTTCAGGTTAGCGATGTTCGTGCCGTATCGCACGCGGCTGCTCGTGGCGATGTCGGTGCGCCAGCGCACCACGATGTTGCTCGAACTGGCCCGCTGCAAATACGGTCCGCGCGTGATGACGGCGCCTTCCGAAGTGAACGCGAGGAACAGCGCGATGCAGAGTAATGGAACAGCTTTGTGGAGGTGTCGCTTCACTTCGAAACTGTTGAAAATATTTGGTCTACAAAGTGACTTCGCGTGGTACAGAGTCCGATCACTGTTGTGAGTGCACAGCGGCTCAAACCGGATTCATAATGCACAATCGGTGCCAATGGAGGCGGTGCGCTGCAGATTACTGATGTGCTCTATTGCGGGCTGGGCCCGAGCAGCCGCTGTCTTGAATCAGCGTGCCAGACTGTAACCAAAAAGGACAGCCGTTATTTTTTCGAGAACGAACCAGAACGAGGCTTTCCGATGAGAGATTGCGCACAGAATGAGAGCGAACAGCCGAGAAAACAACGCACGCGTTTTTCATAGCCACGACCAGTTTGCGCCAGGGCAGTTTCGAATTGCGAGAGCGCGGTAAGCAAATCGTAAAAGGTTCGTGAGATAATTGCATCGGCTGGTAATTTCATGTTTGAACCGGTCCAGGCTCCAGCCATGCGAAGTGAGTGCGCGGGTTTTTGCTTTCGAGAGCAATGGCGGTCGATATTGGTGGACGTTTGTGTCTGACGTGCGAAACAGGCTGCGCGAACAGCCACCATAGATCCTCACCGTAAATTATCTGCGATTCATGGCTGCTGGTGCAGCCGGAAGAATTGGCGGGGCGCGAGGGTTGTGTTGTAGCTGTAGGGCGAGGTGGCTCCAGAGATGTCGAAGTAAGGACCGATGACATTAGTTGAAGATTGGAGTGACCAGCCTGACGGCCAAGTCAGCACGAGGTTGTTTCCCTGCCTGGAACAAGCGATCGGCGCCCCGATCTGCTGATTGGGGACGACTTCGCCGGTGCTGAGGATTTTCGCCGAATAAAAAGAAGAGCCGATCTGGAAGAGTATCCGGCTCAACTGGGCTGGTGTCAGGCCTGATTGGTTGTTGCCGAATTTTAACTGTTCCGCACCGCCGCCCGAAGGATTTCCATTCCAGTTGGCCACAATCAACCTTGCGGCGCTGGGCCAGGTCTGGGTGCTGCTGTTGGCAAAGCTCAACCTGCTGGCGCTGCTAGCCAGGTTGATGGTGGCATTGTCAGCGAGGATAAAGCGGCCGAGTTGTTCGACGGCATTGCCGATCTGCAGTGTGTGCGAGAGGCTGCAAGTACCGGGATTGGTGATCCGGGGCGTAATGCCATCGCCGATAATCCAGTCTCCAGCGATGTTGATGTTGCTGGCGGTCACCGTCCCGCCAGTGAAGGCATAGCTGCCGTAGTACCTGATCATCAGGTCGCGATACCCGGTGATAGTCAGCAAATTACTAACAACGAACGCGCCGCCACTTTGATTGAAACTTCCGCGGCCATCATCGAGGGTGAAATTCGAACAACTCAGCGAGCCGCCGGCCAGCGTGATGTTGACAACGAATGATCCGAAATACCCAACGCTGTGCGCGTAAATTGTTTCGGCCTGGGCGGTCGCATTCGATTGCATGAATACTGAGTCCCCCTGGTTTGCATCCAGCACGATGGTGTGGGCGGAGAGTTTACCTCCGTTGAGACGATACGTCGCCGGCCGAATTGTCTGCCCATGTGTGCTGCCGCCGGCAAGGTGCAGCGCATTCGATACGATGTGCGTTCCGCCATTCTGCTCGACGGTAATGGAGCCAAAGTCGTCACCAAGCATTGTGAAATCGTTATCCGTGAGCAAACCGCCGTTCAAAGCGAAGCCCGGGCTCGATCCGTAAAGGCCGGGTTCCAGGAAAACGGTGGTAGTGCGGTTAGTTCCGCCGGCCTGGAAGTACGACGAAAAGGAATTGTTGCCGCCCATGACCGTTAAGCCGCCGGGAAGGAGGAGGTCCCCACCGTATAACGCATAGGTGCCGCCGGCTCCAAAGGCGCCCCGACCGAATTGCAAATCGTTAACGACAGCCCTGCCGCCGTACTGGTTGAAGCGAGCTGAAACAGGCAGGCCGAGCAACACCTGGCCACCTTCAAAAACGCCGTTGGTGAGGTGATAATCGGCGTTTTGGAGATACATTGGCGCGTTTGTTGTGCGAATAAAGCCGCCGTCCTGGACGATTTGCGCGTTGGTGACGACGATGGTGCCGCCCTGAACGACCAGGGCTGAGTCGAAATTCAGAATCCGTGCGCTGTCTTGCACGGTGACGCCGTTCAACACTGTGAGCGGAACGGCGGTGCCCGCATATTGCAGGAGCAGTGTATTGAAGGTATCCCAGGCGCCTCGGATGGTGAGCCTGCTGATGGTCATCGAGTTGGAGAAATTCATGGCCGTCGAGGGGCCGATGGCAAGTGCTTTCCAGCCGGAGTTCGTGAAGAGCACCGACTGCGAGCTGTTCGGTAGAACGCCGAGCGACCAGTAGGGGTCTTCCCAATAGCCGCTCGTCGGTTTCATCCAGCTATTGGACTGGCCCGAGACGGTAATTAGAGATAGAAGAAGAAACACGCCACTCGAAAGAGTTCCCTGGACCTTTACCTGCATCGCATTAAAAGGACACAGGATGAAGGCTGGGACAAATGGGGTAAAAAACCGATCTGACTTGGTAACTAATCTGTCTCTACCTACGGCTGGAACACTCGATAGAAGCGGCGGGGCATGGTTGTCGTATTGGTGAAGTCGAAGGTGTTCTTCGTGGCGACCAGGTTCGTAAGGCTGGCCCAGCTCACAAGATTGCTGGAGGCCTGGATCTGGTAGTCAAGCCCCGCAATGGCTTGCGTAACGGTGAATCTAAATGCTCCGCTTCGAAACACGAAATTCGTAATCACAACGCTGCTGCGGGTCTTTGGAAATGTGATTTCCCAAACGGCCTGGTTGCCGCTGTACTCGAGAACATAGATCCGATTGCCGATGATCTCGGCATCAATGGGCGTGGTAAAGCCGTCGACGAGCTTCGTCAGGCGCGCCTGGTAGTTAGTACCGCCGAGGTTGGTCAGTTGGAGGTCAACCAGGTCCTGGCTGGCGTCGAAGAAGGGACCCGGCACACTGTTGCCATTCGGATCGCCCGGCGTAAAGCTCAGCATGAAGCCGTGGTTGCGAAAGGCCAAATCCATGACTCCCAGAGTGTCGAAAACAAGGCCAAGAGGAGATCGATGCGCGGTGAACGTGCTGAGTTTCAGCCCTAAATCAGACGCGTCTCTGATTTGGCCGGTGGCGGGATCGCGAAATTTATCGGCGTCCGGTCCAACATTGATCACCGGCTCGGCGAGGTTGGCTGGTCTAGAGGGAAAAGTCGTATCGTTGTGATAAGTTCCGCCGCCGACGCCAACAAAGCGGGGATCCAACAAGCGATCAGTGGACGGATCGTAATTCGCAAATTGCTGGGGATTATCGGCGCCGCCGATCCGCCATGGAAAACCGAAGTGCAGGCCCTGGCGCAGCCAGTTCAATTCATCAGACATATCACGGTCCGGTCCGTTTTCAGTGGCAAAGAGGTCGCCGTTTGGAGCATAGGCGAAGTCGAAAGAGTTGCGCGTGCCCTCCGCGAAGATGTACCCGGCGGTGCGAAGTGCATTGCTGTCGTTCGGGAGGAAAAGATTCGACCCCGTAGCCGGCAAACGGAAGATCTTTGCTGTCAGCGCGACTTCGCGTGTGTTGGGAAACACGCCGCTGTCATCTTCGACCTCGCCATGATCTGTTCTGGAACCACTGTTGATGAAAATCGAGTTCCCGTCGGGACTGACGATGATGCCGTTGAAGACGTGGTCGAAAGCCGTGCGGCTGCGGGGATAAGCCTCTGTTCGGGCGAGCAAGAACCAGACGCGCGCGCCGCTGCTTTGCGGCACGCCTTTCATCATTCGGGCAAAAGTGCTGTTTCCCGAGTTCGTTGAGAAATTTCCAACGAGATAAATGGTCCCATCCGGCCCGATGGCCATGCCTTGCGCGCTATCTGGAATGCCGTGATCGGCGGCGCTATAAAGCCTGGTGCTCGTAGAAGTGCCGTTTCCGGGCTGGAGGGCGATGCGATAGATGTCGCCATTGAATTTCGAGTAGTAGAGATCGTTATTCCGCGGATCTTTAGCAATGCGGATGGAGGCTGATCCACTTGCGTTGGTGGTATTCAATATCAAACGTATCTGAAGATTCGTGTTCAGGGAAACGGGTGAGGCGCCGAGCTGAGTTGCAACGAGCAACAATGGGAACGCTGCTGCCGCAAGCGCATATTTCAACGAGGCCTTATCCATCGACTCATCCTGTTTGCCGGTTGTCTAAGGCGAAGTGCGTATGCGGTAGAAGCGGCTCGACGCGTTGGAGGGTGGTGAATCGCTAAGGGTGGTAGTCTGATTGGTTGCGACGATTGGTTGGCCGACGGTGTTCCATGTGTTGCCCGCTGTAAGGGTGGGTGTGAATTGGAGAAGGTAGCTTGTGCCTGGCAGAGATTCCCAGGTGAGAGTTACGGTGGTGGCGGAACGGGAGACGCTCACGATGCGAAATGGGTAGGATGTCGGGTCGGCCGGGTTAGTGCCGGATTCGATTTCCCACGTGTCGAAAAAGCCGTCGCCGTCGCGGTCGAGGGCGATGCGGACGCCGGAGCCTTCGGGCACTAACATCGCCGTGAACTCATTTCCCGGCGCTGCGGACGCGATCACCTCGGATAAGGTTGCAGCAATTTCACCGTGGCGATCGGATTGAAAGTCGTTTGATTGACGCCGGAGAAGCCAGCTGCGTGGCCGTCCATCCTTTTTGCCGCGAACGATGAATTCGACGCCACTGCCCGTGCTGCGAGCGACATTCAGCATAGCGTTCAACATCGCTTGCGTCAGTGGAGGCGGTGAGGGCGAGTCAAATGTCACCTGGCGACCGACACCTGCGGGAACGTCCTGGCTGCGACCGCCCCGTCCCGGGATGGTGAGCAGAAAAGCTATGATGTCGGAAATTTTCTGCAGGTTGGTTCCATCAAAGTTTGCCGGAAAACCATCTGTGAGAAAGCGAGTGAGGGTATCAACGCGGCCGTCGTGCATGAAACCAAAACCGGCGCGATTGTTTGTGCTGCCACCATCCATGCCGATTTTATCCACGAGACTGCGCAGTTGGGCGATCTTAAAAGTGCTCTCATGTTCGGTGCGGATAGAGCCAATGAACTGGCCGCCAGTGTCTGATGTTCTGCCGCCGTTGCTCGATTTGTGGCAGCTGGTGCAGTCTTGAATCCGGCTGTTGAACAAGAATTCGCCACTGTCGGGACTACCCGGGGGCAGTGGTAACCTTGGGCTGCCGTTCGTTGGCTGTGGACCGAAATGACCGGGGAGAGGAATAGAAGCGGGGGGTTGGTTCGAGATGGTCCGCAGAGGGTTGGGTGGAAAGAAGATGGTCGCGAGCATGCCTTTGAAGTCGGCCATCTCGTTCGTCGTGAGCTGAATATCATTGGCCTGCAAGTTTGTGAACGTCTGGTTGAAGGCCTCCAGATTTGTGCGATCGGCGCGCCAGTGCAACGACTGTTCCTCAATGTTCGTGAAGAAGGGGGGGCTGCTGAGAAATGGCGTGATGATGTCCTGCAAGGTCTGTGTGACCATCGGACCTTTCATGGGATGAAAGACGGCGAAACGATTCGTGATCATGTCGCCGTCGGGCACTCCGAGGTCCCACGCCAGGTGATCCGCGCGCCCATCGACGTGACACGATGCGCACGCGGTGATCCCGAGGCCGGAGGTCTCCCGAGCGTCATAAAGATGGGGGCGGCCTTTGCGAATAATTTCCGGGGTCGGATCAAAAACCGGGACGTTGGTGAGCACGGCGCCACCGGTCGTGTTAAGGACTGAAAGGGTTGAGGAGAAGCGGTTCCAAACGTAGAGCCGCGCGCGCGGTTCATCCAGAGCAATGCCAGTAGGACCTTCGCCGAGTTCGATGGACTGCGGATTGACTCGAGTGCCATTGGCGTCGACGATGACGAGGTTTCGCGAACCCATGCCGGTGACGTACGCGCGTGTGCCCGCGGAATTCCACTCGATGCCGCGTGGGTCCGCGATCGATAAAGCCCTTTGCTCCCGCGGAAGTGTGCGGGTGATGTAATCCAGGTGCGGGTTGAGATCGCGGATGCGATTGGTGCGCGTGATGGGATCGACCAACGCGAGATTGACGCGCAGGAAAACTCCATTCAGCACCGGCTCGAAGCGGCGCTCGTTCGTTGCGTCTGTGCCCACGACAGCGATTTGGCCGGAGACGGGATTCACCGCGAGGGCCATGCAGATATTCATGAGCCGAGAGGCGTAACTGACTTCGAGTGTCGAAGTATCGATGATCGCGACGTCACGATCAGGCAGGTCCCAACCCGGAGTACGTCCCGAAGAGGCTGCGTTGGTGCCGGATACCCATCTGGTCCAATCGCCATTGTTATCATCCATCCAGTGGCCGGCAGAGTTTTTCCGCACAATGAGGCTAACAGGTGGAGGCGTGTTCGTGATTTTGATGGCCGGGAAGAAATTTGTTCCGGAATTTGGCGGAGGATTTCTTCCGCCATAAGGGCCGTTCGGATCATCGACCGGTCCCGGCCCGGCGGGCGTGCTCAAGCCAGTCAAACGCCGACCGATGACCGCCGTGCCATTGCCGGATTCGAAGATGGCGACGTAGAGCTTCGAGCCATCGGGACTGACCGCCATCGAGCGGGGGCGTTCGCCTTCGATGGCAATGTTTGTCACGACCGAACGTGATTGCGGGTTGATTATCATCACCGCATTGCTGCGCGAGCAGGAGATCCAGGCGCGCTTGGGGTTGCCAGCGAAGACCAGATCGCTCGGCCCGGTGAGTGTCTCGATGGTGGCGACAATTCTACGCGTTGGCACATCGACGATGCTGATGGTGGATGAAATGTGATTGACGACCCACACTTCGTTTGTGGAGGCAAAGCGGACGCTGACCGGGTCGAGGCCGACGGGCACACTGCCTGTCGGTGCAGGAACACCGGTTGATACATCGAAGAACTCGACGCGATTATCGGGAAGGTTGCAGACGGCGAGCGTGCGGCCGTCCGGACCCAACGCGATGGGATGGACTGGAGGTGTTTCAAAATTTACGAAGTTTGTGGCCGCACCAGAGGAGATGACAGCGATCGCAAATACAATGGCAGTGAGTTTGCAGTGATTGCTGCTTATGGCCGGTCGATACCCCATACGGCGATTGCGGAGCGAGTATGGGAGTGGCGCTCGTCCGCGCCATAGGGCAAACTACCCAAGTACTTAACGAATTCCTGACGTGCTGGATGTGCTGGACGCGGTCTTGCCCGCCAAACGACTTTCGCTCGCTACCCTGAACATTTTCCGCAAAATCTCGTCTGTGAAAAGTGTGCGACCACCTTGCCGCTATTGCCTGGATTTTCGTCTCATTCTCGTCGGAGCGCTCTGCTTATTGCCCGAGATTCATTTAAACGCGCAGAGCAGCGAACGTGATTCGGTCGGCGCTGTCTCGGCGCTTGATTGGCCGCAGTTTCGCGGCCCGGGCGGGCATGGGATTTCGCGGAATCTCCCCGTGAATTGGAGCGCTGCCTCGAACATAGTCTGGCGGGCAGATATTCCCGGTCTCGGCTGGTCTTCACCCGTGTTGCGCGGCGGCCGCCTATACCTGACCACCGCAGTCACGCAGGCGGAGAAAGGTAATCCTTCTTTGCGCGCGCTCTGCCTGGATGCAGGTGGCGGCAAGATCCTTTGGGATACCGAAGTTTTCGTCCACACCGGTTCAACTTCCATTCACAATAAGAACAGCCACGCCAGTCCGACGCCAGTTGTGGAGGGTGACCGGCTTTATGTCCATTTCGGACACCAGGGCACGGCATGCCTCGACCTTGATGGTAAAGTGCTCTGGCGCAATACGACCCTGAAATATTCTCCCATCCACGGCGGCGGCGGCTCCCCCATGCTTGTGGACGAAGCGCTCATCTTTAGTTGCGATGGCGCCAGCGATCCGTTTGTGGTGGCGCTGAACAAGAAGACTGGCCAGGTCCTCTGGAAAACGGCGCGCAGTTTTAACGCAAAGAAGAAGTTTTCGTTTAGCACTCCGCTTCTGATCAACGTCAATGGGCGCAGCCAGGTAATCAGCCCGAGCAGCGGAGCCGTGTATGCTTATGATCCCAAGGACGGTCGTGAACTGTGGCGCGTCCGCTACCCTGAAGGCT
>Ga0193692_1000398_pt1 | contig 10967 bp, 4 predicted proteins | sample L3a1metaG_FD_144917 | JGI IMG/M metagenome (GOLD analysis project Ga0193692, IMG submission 144917) | Soil microbial communities from a riparian zone of the East river system, Colorado, United States - L3a1 | ecosystem: Environmental > Terrestrial > Soil > Riparian zone | place: USA: East River... | reverse complement strand
AAAACTTGGTAAGGAATTCTGAAGCTTGTTCCCTGTTATTTTGTAAAATGAAACGGTTGATAGAATTAAGCGAATTAAAAATAAAATGCGGGTTCATCTGTGCACGTAAAGCCTGCATCTCCATTTCCGTTTTTTGTTGCTGCAGTTCTGCATTTTTTTGTCCGAAATCTGCCAATTGTTTTTCGTTTTCCGAGCGTTCCAACTTCAGGCGGAATCTTTGTTGCAAACGCCAGCGAAGCACTCCATAAATGATTCCAATTATACAGAGCAGCGCAACAATCCTGAACCACAAGGTGTTCCAGAATGCCGGGTTGATATTGATCATCAGTGTTTTTTCCGGGCTGTTGAATTCATTATTGATATTCGAAGACTGTACCACCAACCGGTAAGAGCCGGGAGATAAGCTTTCATACCGGATAATACGATCCGGAGGATATTGCCAGTCTCCTTCCTTACCATTTTGTCCGAGTTTATATCTTATCTTACCTTTTCCTGAATAATAATCAATAATGCCGGCTTCAATTCTGATAGTATTCTGATTATACTTTAGTGATAATTCCCCGAGCTCATTTACCTGTGTGTAAAGTGAAAATGGTTTTTGATTAATATAAAGAGTGTTGAGATAAACGGCTGAAGTAGTGTGTGAAACTCTTTCCGGGTAAATACGCTCCAATCCTCCATTTGAGGGTTCGCCCCAAGCCCCGAAATAAAAATTTCCCCCTGCATCTTTTCCTGAAGATGAACCCTCACCATAAGTTTGTTTTTCATAGCCATCTGCTTCAGTAAGCGTAGTGACGATACCTGAAGCAGTATCGAGACGGCACATCTGGTTTAAACTACCGTCGAACCATATATACCCGGCATTATCAAACAGCATATTAAAGGCTGGTCCCGCATAGCCATCATTTCCGGTATAAGATCTTATTTTGTGGAAATCTTTATCATAGTGAACCAATTCGTATGGGAAACTGATCCATTGCGATTGGTCTTTTTTGTCGTAAACTATATTGTTCCATTTCAGCGTATCGAGCAAGTGGGGGATCTTTATCCATTTCCCATTTTTGTTTTCAAAAGATGCACTTTGATCAGCAATGGTGCCGAGCCCCCGCAAAAATAAAAACCGGTCTTCTTTGAGGATCATCCTCCAGCCTATACCTTTAAAGGGAAACACCAGGTCTGCGAACAGGCTGTTTTCTTTGACCTCAAAAAGCCCTTGTTCTAAATCGCAGATCAATAAACCGTTTTTATAAGGCCGCGCCTGCTCGCCGTAAAAGAAAGTTTTGTCAAACTGCCTTGATCCGTCCCTGAATATGATCGGTCTGCATTCACGGGTTTCAAGGTTCATTTCATATATACTAACCACTCGCTCTGCCCCCTTTTGTATCATTGCCGCGAGCCAGGCTTTTTGCCGGACAGTATCTATATAAACAGGTGCGATCATTGGTCCCTTTATACCCGGCAGATCTTTTTCACGCAGTATTTCGAATTTTTCTGTTTCCGGGTCAAAAATATTCAGCCCATCCGCTGTGCCTATCCATAGTTTACCCTGCGGGCCTGGAATAATATTTTCTATGTTTTTATTACTTATTGAACCAGGTAATTTCGGATCAGGCGCATAACGTTTAACCGGCGGGTTATAAGGCAACAATTCATAAACACCGTTAGAACTCCAATTGGATGTCCACACAATTCCATCCCTGTCGCAATAAAGGCGGAGGTTTGCTTCTCCTGCGAATTTTTGCGAAGATGTATCTGAAAGTGGCTTTCGCACCTGTTCTGTTTCCGGATCATAAATAAATATCCCTTCAGACCATGTTGAAAACCATATCCGGCCCTGCCTGTCTATATCAACTCCCACGCCGCGGTCGTAGTTTTTTGATCCCGTCATTTTATCCAACTCCTCAATTCGCCGAAACTTTTTGTCGTTCAGAGAAAATTCAAGCAATCCTTCTCCGCTGTTGATCCAGACAGAATTTCTTTTAGGATCATATCGCATGTCTTCGGCAAAATGCCTGGGTTGGGATCCAACGGTATGCCTGTGTTTGGTCTTATTATAACAGGGCCAGGTATAATATTGAGTTCTTCCGTCTAAAAAAATTTGTTGCAGTCTCCCGTAGCCTTCTGCGTCCCAGGAGAGTTTCCATATACTGTTGGAGCTTTTTTCAAAAAAAGATTTGTTTGTATTCCATGTGAGCCAAGCGTAGTCGTCATCCTTTATTGAAAGCTTTACCAGCAACCTCCTCTTAAGCGTATATATATTAATTGCTGTTATTGCACCACCGGGTTCCATGCAATACATTTCATCTTTTGTAGCCCAAAAAGGAACGATGGTTTTTGAGGAAGACCCAGTATCAATAAGGGGTAAAAAATTGGTAAAGGTGTCGGCTTTACTGTCATACCTCGATATACCTTTACCGGTTCCGATCCAGATATTATGCAGGCTGTCTTCTTCAAATGACTGGATAAATTCGGAATTTATGGTACCGCTTTTCTGTGGATCAGGAATATATTTCTTAAATGTCGCTCCATCGAAACGGCAGAGCTCTCCTTGATCGCTTGAACTTCCAATCCACATAAATCCTTTTGAATCTTTGATCATTGCATGCCGGGAATACGCAGACAAATCATCTCGTACGGTCCAATGAATGGCACGATAACTATCTCCGATGTTTTCATTTTTTATTTGTTGTGCAATAGAGAAAGCACCAGCAAAACAGCATGTGATGGAGAGTAATATTTTTTTAAAAAATTGCATGTTATAATTCATTGGCTTAATAATAGAAGCCGGCTTTTAAATTTGTTTCAGCAAATCATCAAAGGCCATCTTCGCATACAAAAGATTAATATATTCAATTCAAAAATTCAGATTTAATCCTATTAAATATTGTTTCTGGTTATTAGGATAGTTACCCGCATCAATTCCAAAATCAACAACCGGTTTGGTTTGAATGGCATAATTATCTGTTGTATTGGTGCCGATCACTTCAGGATCGAGCCCGGAATATTTGGTAATAGTAAAAAGGTTTAGTACCTGGAAATATATTCTAAAATGGTTGATGTTTAGCCGGTTCAGGAATGCTCTCGGAAAAGTATAACCAAGCATCATGGATTTGTTTCTCATATAACTGCCTTTTTCAACATTGAAAGAATTAAAGGCGGCAAAACTGCTGAAGTCTGCGCCGGCATTGATCACAGTTATGGGTATATCTGTGTTTGTACGGTTAGGCAGCCAGGATTGATAAAGCAATGCTTTATTACCACCATGGGGATTTACAAAATTAAACAGGTCATTGCCAAAAGAGCCAAAAAGAAAAGTGGAGAAATCGAAATTTTTGTAAGTAATCGCTATGTTAATTCCAAGCGTAAAATCAGGATTAGGATTGCCTATATAAACGCGGTCATTGTCGTTGATAGTTCCATTGCTGTCTGCATCATAATATTTAAACTTTCCGGGAGCAGCCCCAGCCTGTATGGGAGATTTGGCTACTTCAGCAGAATCCTGAAATAAGCCGGTTATTTTATAACCGTAAAACTGCCCTGTAGGGTAACCAACCTCACTTCTTACAGCATGACCATCCGTAAAATAATTTATATTGTTGAGGTGAATAATTTTGTTTTTATATTTTGTAAAAGTCGCATTCACATCCCAATGCCAGTTTTTGGAAAAAATTCCTTTTGAACCAAGTAGCAGGTCCACACCTTTATTTTGCACATTCCCTATATTCACATTAGGTGGAGTTGCACCGCCAAAAACAGCAGGTATTGCCAGGTTATATAACAGCCCCGTAGATTTCTTGATATACCAATCTGCAGCGAAGCTTACTTTCCCATTCCATAAAATACCATCCAAGCCGATGTTGGTTACTACATCCTGTTGCCAGCTTGTTTCGGCGTTACCACTTCTCACTGCATAAAAGCCCTGCTGCGGTCTTGTACTTGTGCCACTAATGTCATAAAAACTGCGTCCGGCACTTGTACCGAATAAACTGTATTGATTATCCGGATCTGTATTGCCGTCAAACCCCGTTATCCCCCAGCTTGTTCTTAACTTAAGTTCTGCCACCCAACTTAATTCTTTCATAAACTTTTCACCGGATATGCGCCATGCGCCGGCAAAAGAAGGAAACCATCCATACCTGCTTTGTTCCGCAAAAACAGAAGATCCATCTCTTCGCAGGGTAGCCGTAAATAAATATTTTTCATCAAAAGAGTAGTCTATGCGGCTGAGACAAGAAAACAAGGAAGAATGACCTGCAAAGCCTGTATTCACCTGTTGATTTGTGCCATTGCTGAGCAACCTGTAAACAGGATTATTGGAAAAAAAATTTGATCTCCCGGCACGAATTTCCCGGTTGTAATTGTTGATGGCTTCTGTGCCGATCAATACTTTAACGCTATTCTTTTTTGCAAAAATCCTGGAAAAATTCAATGTATTGGTCCATGTCCATGAATTACGGAAACCTGCTGTTTCAATTAAAGAATTATAACCTCCACTCAAAGGGTCAAAAGAACCATGATCGTAACTGTTGAAATAGTAGTTGGTTATTGTTCCGCCAAAGTTAGTTCTGGCAGTAAAGTATTTCAGAAAATCGGCTTCGGCATATACATTCCCAAAAATATCCCATGAACTATTGATATTGTCTTTACTTAGCACTCTTTCGCCAAGAGGATTTTTACCAGGCCCAGTCCCCGGATATGCGTCAGTTGCCCAATTGCCCATTATATCATATACCGGCATGATGGAAGAGGCATTAGCAGAATGGGAAATTGGATTATTACCGTAGTCACTTCCGACCTTAGGATTATCCCGGTAAGCTAATTGAATGTTTTCCCCGATCCTGATCTTATTTTTCACGTTGAATTCTGTATTTACTCTTACAGTATATCTTTTCAAATAAGTATTCAGCACAGTTCCCTGCTGGTTTAAATAACCGAGTGAAAAAAGGTAGTGTGATTTGTCATTAGTCCCGGAGACAGAAATTGTATGATTTTGATTTAATGCAGGACTGAACAATTCATGAAACCAGTCTGTACCGGTTTTGTTTGCTCTTACAATTTGATAGACGGGGGCTCTTGTATAATCTAAATTATAAAGTTTAGGATCAACTGCCGGATCTCCTTCAAAAAAGCCGCCAAATTTCCCCGCAACAATATAATCAGGTAATACAGGCTTTGGACCAGTTCCATAGAGCAGATCACTGGGGTTTCCTGACGAATTAACTAAGCCGGAATTTTTATACTGCAGCCAGGCAAGATCAGCTTCTTCATGTGGATTTAAATAATTTAATCCCTTTTCAAGAGGCATTTGCAGGCCCATATAAAAGTTGTAGCTAATAGTAGGCTTATTTGTTCTCCCTTTCTTTGTAGTAACAACAATTACTCCATTCGCTCCACGCACACCATAAATTGCATACGCTCCGGCATCCTTTAGTACCTGTAAAGATTCAATGTCATCGGGATTTAAATTATCAATGTCCCCCTGAACACCATCAATAATAAACAAAGGAGTAACATTCCCAAAGTTGCCAATCCCATGCAAACGGATATTACTCCCACCACCTGGCTGGCCGGAACTTGTAACATATAATCCGGCAACTCTTCCTTGTAACATTGGCACTACCTGGCCGGCTGGGATCGCTATAAGATCTTTGGGTTTAACTACAGCTACAGAACCTGTTATTTCTTTTACTTTTTGAGACGTATAGCCGGTTACAACAATTTCATCCAGGTTTATTACTGATTCTGCTAAAGAAATTTTTAGGTTTGTCTCATTTCTAACTTTTACACGAATTGATTTATAACCAATAAAAGAAATTTCTAAAACGTCTCCTGTATTTGCATTAAAAGTAAAAGAACCATCTGATAAAGTTGTAGCCGCAATAGTAGTTCCCAGAATGGTAACAGTAGCTCCAAATAATGGAGAACCGGAATTATTGGACACAACCCCAGTTATTTTTTGTTGGCCGTAAGCGAAGATTCCCGCAAAACAGTTAAAAAGAAAAAAGAGAAAAAATAATCTTTTGTATTTATTAAAAATGAGGGTTGGCAAGTTAGTTGGCGTTGGTGGCTTGCTGAAGTTAACCATATTAAAATGATTTTCTTATCCCAAATCTAATTTCCAGATAATACAATTACAGGGGCCATTGAGTAGTTGGCGTATAGGGTTGGTAGCTTGCAAAAAAAGTGGAAACTATGCATTGATATTATTATTTGTATTGTCCTTATCTTCCCGCATAATTTCAACTAAATATGAGAAAATTATTATTTGCCTGTTTTTCACTTTTCACTTTTCACTTTTCACTTTTTGCCCAGGATCTGAAATATTATTTGCCGGATTCTGTTACTTACAATCCTTCTATTCCAAAACCAAAAGATGTTATTTATCATGAAGTGGGAGAGTGGCACATCACTCATGATCGGTTGGTGAATTATATGAAAGCGATTGCTGTTGCTGCGCCGGACAGAGTAAAACTGGAAACAATGGGTTTAACTTATGAGGGCCGGCCGCAGGTTTTGTTGATCATCACATCACCAAAAAACCAACAACGACTTGAAGAAATAAGACAACAACATGTAAAGCTTACAGATCCTTCTCAATCATCTTCTGTAAATATAGATAACATGCCCATTGTTATTTGGATCGGGCATTCTATTCATGGCAATGAATCAAGTGGAGCTAATGCAAGTTTATTGACTGCTTATTATTTAGCTGCAGCGCAGGGAAAACAAATTGATGATCTGCTCGATAATGTCGTTGTATTGTTTGATCCCTCATTTAATCCTGATGGGTTACAACGCTTTTCAACATGGGCCAATCAGCATAAAAGTAAAAATTTAGTAAGTGACCCGAACTCAAGAGAGTTTAATGAAGTATGGCCCGGTGGCCGTTTTAATCATTACTGGTTTGATCTGAATCGTGACTGGTTGCCTGCAGTGCATGTAGAAAGTCAGAATCGTTTAGCATGGTTTCACAAATGGAAACCAAATATTCTCACTGATCATCATGAACAAGGGAGTAACGCAACATTCTTTTTTCAACCTGGGGTAGCATCAAGAGTAAATCCTTTAACACCAGAAAAAAACCAGGAGCTTACAGGTAAGCTTGCAAAATTTCATGCTGCATTTCTTGATCGTATTGGTTCATTGTATTTTACCAAAGAGAACTATGATGATTTTTATTATGGTAAAGGATCAACCTACCCTGATGTGCAGGGATGTATTGGAATTTTATTTGAGCAAGCAAGTTCAAGAGGTCATTTGCAGCAAACATCAAATGGGCTTTTAAGTTTTCCTTTTACAATAAGGAATCAGTTTGTAACGGCGCTATCAACTTTAGAAGGGGCAAAAGCATTGCGTAAGGATTTTTTAGAATATCAAAGAGATTTTTTCAAACATGCTTCTGATCGTGCCGCTGCATTTTCCACCAAGGCTTATGTATTTGGTGATAAAAATGATAAAGCAAAAACTTTCGAGTTTGCAACGATGCTCAAGAGACACCAGATCGAGATCAATGAATTGCCTGATGGGTGGAACGATAAAGAATTTGAAAAAGGAGCTGCATTCCTAGTTTCATTAAACCAGGCACAACATAGTTTGATAAGAGGCATTTTTGATAAAACACTGGACTATAAAGACAGTTTGTTTTATGATATCACAGCATGGACAATGCCATTGGCCTTCGGATTACCTTATAAAGATTTAGCAACTGCGCCAAGCCTTGGAGCAAAAGTTGAATCATTGAATTTTCCAAAAGGCGAAGTAGTTGGAGGTAAATCAAATTATGCTTACCTGCTTGAGTGGGATGAACTATATGCCCCGGCGGCAGTGAATGAAATGCTAACTGCTGGTCTTGTTGTAAAAGTGGCGACTAATACTTTTGAAATGCAGATAGCAGGAACAAATAAAAAATTTGATTACGGAACGATCCTTATTCCAGTGAATCAACAAAAAGATAATGCTGAAACTTTAGTAACTAAAATAAGTGCATTGGCAGAAAAATATCGGTTAAAAGTTTATGCAATAACTACTGGCAATGTAAATACGGGCAGTGATCTTGGCAGCAGCAAGTTTATTGTCGTGACAAAACCAACGGTGGCAATGATCGTGGGTCCGGGTGTAAATGCAACTGATGCCGGTGAAGTATGGCATTTGCTTGATCAGCGGATGAATATTCCCGCGACTCATCTTGAGGCATCCGTCTTTAATCGTGTTGAACTGAATAAATATAATACGATCATAATGGTTGGCGGTAGCTATCCTGATCTGAATAAAGACAAATTAAAAACATGGGTGCAGGCAGGTGGTGTATTAGTATTAACAGAGGAAGCAGTAAGCTGGGCTGCGCAAAATGGGATCAGTGATGTAAAATTTAAAAAAGCAAAAGCTCCTGTGGATAGTACACAAAAATTACCTTATACTGATCGTGAACAAATTGATGGGGCACAGCAAATATTCGGAGCCATCTTTGGCGCTGATGCTGATCTTGCTCATCCACTTGCTTATGGATATAATCAAAAAACAATAAGCTTGTTTAAGGCAAATAAAGTTTTTATGGAGAAAAGTAAGAATCCTTATGCAACTCCTTTTTATTATGGAAGTAAACCATTGCAAAGTGGCTGGGTAAGCCGTGAAAACCTGGATGCAATAAAAAATTCCGCTGCTGTTGTTGTGAATACTGTTGGCAATGGGAGAGTGATAAACATTGCAGATAATCCAAACTTCCGTGCATTCTGGTTGGGTGGTAGTAAACTTTTTATGAATGCAATTTTCTTTGGGAGAATAATTGATGCTGCGTCAGCCAGGACCGAGGAATAGTATTTCGTTAAAAATGAAATGTGAAAAGTGAAACACTGATCCTTTCACGTTTGACGTTTCACGAAAGCTGAACAGAATTACAGAACGTACAAGAGTGCGACGCAACAAAAGCCAAATGGTTATTCACAAGCTTGGCACATAAAAAAATACCACAAAAATGGTATTGACTTCGGCCCCCAAATAACCTTAAATTGCATTCGTAAATAAATTATGTACGTTTAAATTTTGAGCACTATGATTAAGTTACAGATCATCGGAAACCTCGGCAAAGATTGCGTGGTTAACACAGTTAATGGTAAAAATGTAATCAACTTTACCGTTGCACACACTGAAAAGTATCGTGATTCACAAGGCAACAACCAGGAAAAAACAACCTGGGTTGATTGTGCCTATTGGACCGACAAAACAGCCATCTCACCTTACCTTACAAAAGGAAAACAGGTGTATGTGGAAGGAACTCCGGAAGCCCGTTCGTTCCAGCGCAACGATGGCACTCCCGGTTCATCTCTTTCATTAAGAGTTCGTGAAATTCAATTGCTCGGTGGAAAAGGAGAAGGCAGCAATACTGTTGGTTCTTCTGCACCAGCTATGGCCGCTGTTTCACCAGCAGGCGATATGACTGAATCAAGCGATGACCTGCCATTTTAATTTGGCAAACAAATCGATTAAAAAATGCCTCCGGGATCGGGGGCTTTTTTATTTTATAACTTTCCTTAACTTGAGCTATTCACAATTTAAAACCGATCGCGATGTCATCACGCCGAAAATTTTTGCAAAATCTCAGCAGCACAGCTTTGTTAGTAGGTAGTGGCAGGGTTTCCAAACTTCTTGCAGAAGAAAATTATGAGAAGAGAATAATTCCATGGGAAAGAAAAATTTCTTCTAACGATAAAATAAGATTGGCTGTTATTGGTACCGGCATCATGGGGCATAATGATCTTGATACTGCTCTAAAAGTTCCGGGAGTTGAGTTGGTTGCCGCCTGTGATCTTTATACTGGTCGGCTTGAAAGAATGAAAGAGCAATACAACAAAGATCTGTTCACTACCAGGGATTACAGGGAAATACTGGAGAAAAAAGATATTGATGCAGTCATCATCGCTACAAGTGATAACTGGCATTCACGTATTTCAATTGATGCATTGAATAAAGGGAAAAATGTTTATTGCGAAAAACCAATGGTGCATAAACTCAGCCAGGGACAGGAAGTGATAAACGCATGGAAAAAATCTGGTAAGATAATGCAGGTAGGTAGCCAGGGAATTAGTGGTGTAAGTTTTACAAAGGCAAGAGAACTTTTCCAGGCCGGTGAGATAGGTAAGCTGAATTGCATAGAAGCGACTTATGATCGTCAAAGTGCACTTGGTGCATGGGAGTACACTTTTCCAACAGATGAATCACCGCAAACAGTTGATTGGGATCGTTATGTTTCAATGATGAATCCAAAGCCAAAATATGATGCAAAGAAATTTTTCTGGTGGCGTAATTATAAAGATTTTGGCACTGGCATGGCGGGTGACCTGTTTGTTCATTTACTTACTGGGATACATTATGTAACGGGTTCGATGGGTCCGCAGAAAATTGTTTCAACAGGGCAATTGGCTTATTGGAAAGATGGCCGCGATGTGCCTGATGTAATGGTATCGATCATGGATTATCCTGAAACAAAAAATCATCCTGCATTTCAAACAATGCTTCGTGTGAATTTTATCAGCGGTGGAGGCGATCGCAGCGCTGTTCGTTATATTGGCAGTGAGGGTGTGATGGAGAAAGGATGGGACGGTGTTCGCATTGCTTACAGCCAGATGTCGAAAGCTCCGGGCATTGGCGGTTGGGATTCACTCGGTACATATCCGCAAACTATGCAGGATGAATTAATGAAGCGTTACAATGCAAAATGGACTGCTGCTGATAATAAACAACCACAAAAGCAATCTGTACAATTCAAGGCTCCGCAAGATAATGATGAACATCTTGAACATTTCACTAATTTCTTTGAAGGTATAAGAAATAATAAACCAGTAATCGAAGACCCGATCGTTGGTTTCCGTGCAGCGGCTCCATGTCTTGCAGCTAATGACAGTTATTTTCAGAAAAAAGTAATTAATTGGGATCCTGAGAAGATGCAGCTTGCTACGGTGTAAAAACTTTTT